>JACLAB010001181.1_pt1 | contig 13398 bp, 7 predicted proteins | sample 8027921 | NCBI WGS metagenome assembly JACLAB01 (sample SAMN15725117, study PRJNA655200) | protist metagenome | isolation source: fluorescence activated cell sorting (FACS) single amplified genomes of... | place: USA: West Boothbay Harbor, Gulf of Maine | collected 2000-07-19
ACGACGACGACGACGACGACGACGACGCGTCGCGCGAACGCGCGGCGACGGCGAGCGCGAGCGCGTCGAGCGCGGGCTTGCAAGAATCGCGCGACTTTAAGTTTCCGTACGACGTCCGGGACGCGGCCGCGGCGCGCGAGAGACTGCCGATCGGACCGAGCGAGCGCACGCGGAGCGGAAAGCTGCGAAATGGGATGGCGTACTACGTGGCGGAGAGCCAGAAGCCGAGGGAACACGCGGCGCTGGCGCTGGCGGTGGACGCGGGGTCGGTGTTCGAGGGCGAGGGCGAGCGAGGGGCGGCGCACGTGGTGGAACACCTGGCGTTTCGATGCACGGAATCGTACGAACACTTTGCGATTGTGAACTTTTTAGAGTCGATCGGGGCGGAATTCGGTGCGTGCTCGAACGCGTACACGAGCATGGATGAGACGGTGTACGAGTTGACGATTCCGACGCAAAAGGCGGAAGTGTTGGCGACGTCGATGCATATTTTGAGCGAATTCGCGAGCGCGGTGCGGATATCGAACGAGGATGTGGCGTGCGAACGAGGGTCCGTGATGGAAGAATGGCGTTTAGGACGGGACGCGCGAGGACGCGCGGCGGAGGCGTATTGGAAGACGTTGATGGAGGGGTCGTTGTACGCCGAACGCTCGCCCATCGGATTGGAGGACTTTATACAAAACGCCGACCCGCAGGTTTTGCGAGACTTTTACGCCAAATGGTACCGACCTGAACGCATGGCGGTGATTGCGGTTGGAGATTTTCAAGACCTGGACGACGTCGTGAGCCTGATCGAGAGCACGTTTCAAGACTTGAAGCCGAAAGAAGGGCAGCCCGCGGAGAATCCAGTCATGGAACGACCAAAAAACTCCGCGATGGAGCATTCCGAACCGCGCGTCGTGACGCACGTCGATCGTGAGTTGAAGCAGACGGCGGTGACAGTGACGTTCAAGTACGCGAGTATTCCGGTGGACACTCCGCGCGGGTATTATTTGAAGACGGTCGAGGATATTTACAAGACGGCGCTCGATAATCGATTGTATCGCATGATGCGTCAACCAAAGCCCCCATTTTTCAGCGCGGGTGGCATCATCGAGGACGCGACGAGGACGACGACTTTACTCAGCGTGCAGGCGACGTGCGCGGAGAGCCGTGCGAGCACAGGTTTAGAGGCGTTACTTCGCGAACTCGCGCGTATTCGATTGCACGGAATTTCGGAGCAAGAGTTGAAAATCGCCAAGTCGCGCATGCTCGCCGATACAGAGCAATTGTACGCAGAACGCGAGCAGACATATTGTGAGTCTGTTCGCGATGAGCTAGTGTGCCATTTCTTGCGCGGTGATCTCGTCATCGGAGCTGAAGACGAGGCGGCTCTTGCCAAGGCGTGCATTGAGCGCGTGTCACAAGAAGACGTGTTGGCGTTTGCGCGTCAATTGAACGTGCGTAACTCGTGCGTGATTCGCGTACAAGAAGGTAGAAAGCGTACAAGTGAAGATGATTTGCGAGAAGCGATCGAGAATGTCCGCTTGAGGGAAATTGAGGGTGCAATTGACCAAAGCGAAGTGTTTGATATTCCCGAGGTATTGATGGACGCGACTTCATTGACTTCTGGCACCATCGTCGGCTCGCGAGAGTTACCGGCGTTGGAGGTGAATGAGATCACCCTGAATAACGGTATGCGCATCGCCATTCGCGTGACTGATTTTCTTGACGATCAAGTCCTCATACGTGGTGTCGCACGAGGTGGCCTTTCGGAGGTAGCGCAGATTGATTACATCGATGCGATGTGCTCAAACATGGTCGCCAGCGAACTTGGCATCTACGGCCATCGACCGGATGTCTACGACGGTATCATAGCGGGTCTAAGATCGGACGTGCACGCCAACGTAACCATGTATCGCCGTAATATTGAAGGTGAAACATCACCAGTGGACATCGAAAGCGCGCTGCAGTGCATTCATCTTTTGTTCACGCACGACGTGAGCACGACGAATGATCCGGAAGTTTTAGAGACACTGATGCAGATGCAGGAGGAAAAAATTAGAAATCAAAGTCGAGACCCCGAAAGTAAATATAGCGAGGTCGTTCGCTCGCTCGTCTACGGCGAGTCGTACCATAGTCAGCGAATTACCGTCAAGTCGTTGCGTGAGATGGACAGCAAAAAGGCTTGCGCGTTCTTCGACGCTTGCTTCTTGGATCCGTCTGAATTTACCATGGTTTTCGTCGGAGCGATCGATTCGAAGACACTCGTTCCGCTCATCGAAAAGTATCTCGGCTCGATTCCGCCGGCGTCACCCACCAAGGTTCTCAAGGCCTTTGAAGGTATTAGTCAACGCAAACGCAACTTGACACCGTTCCTGCTGAAGTTCCCGACGCGCGTCATCTCGCGCACTGTGCGAGCGCACATGCGGGAAGGGATGTCTAAGGCATCGATTACGTTTCCCGTGCGCATACAAAATCCGGACTTTCACAACAGTCGCGGACGTTCGACGCTCTTGGGCGGAAAAGAGTTGACCGTGGCAAAGTTTAAGACGGTCATGACGGCGGCAATCATCGAGAGACGATTGCTGGCTTTGCTGAGATTTGAATACGGCGAGATTTACACCTGCCACGCGGATGCATCGTTCGGCTACCAAGACCCGGATGTCGCTGGTGAAATGTACTCGGGCGATATCATGGTATCATTCTCGTGCGCTCCGGAGCGAGGCGCTCACCTCGCGGCACACGCCCGAGAAGTCGTGAGACATCTTCGCGAACACGGTCCGACGGAGGAAGACGTGCACGCCGTTCGCGAATGCGAAATTCGAGACTTTGAAGTCAGTCGACAAGAGAACACATTTTGGCGCGAGTATATCACCGAACTCTATAAATCGCGTTTGATGCACAAGAGTATTCTGAACGGCGATATCGAAGCGCTATATCGAATGACTGAAGAAGTGCGAGAGGAAGTTATCGAGTCCCTCTCCCCGGCGGTGATTCGCGAGCATTTACAATGCGTCATGAGCATGAATAATTCCGTTACCGTCGTTCTCAAGCCGCAGCGATCGCTCTTGCGACGCATCTTCGTTCCATCGTTCGAAACCCGCGGAGAGGCGATTTACTCCGCGGTTTACTTATCAGGAATCGCGCTCACTGCGAGCGCGATATATGCGAGATGCCACAAGAAGGACTGAATCGCGTCGTCGCGCGTTGGAATACAATGTTGGAATACACGATAATACCATACACACCACAACACGCCGCCACCATGTACGCGAGTCGTTTTAGTTCAACCATTCCCACGCTTGACTTCCACCGTCGCGGTATCGTCTCGCGCGCGTCGCCACGTTCAACTGTTCCCACGCTTGACTTCCACCGTCGCGGTATCGTCTCGCGCGCGTCGCCACGGCGCGGAGGCATCTCAGGAGTCACTTCGGCGCACCTCAACGTGCACCGGCCTAGCGGTGGCGACGATGCCATGGACCGCGTTCAGATCTCGGATCCGGACCCGTTCAGCGCGAAGGCATCGGATTACATGTCAACTCCCGCAGCCTTCGTAACGCCAGAGCTTGAACTGGGCGACCCGATCGTCAAAAAGCTTCTGCGTTCCTACTCTGGCGTTCCGGTGCTCGATAAATCGCGACACGTCATTGGAGTGCTCTCGCACAAGGACATATCGGCCGTCGAAGTGCTCGAGAAGAGCAAGGTGAAAGATGTCATGAGCAAACCAGCACACGTCGTGACGAGTGGTGCGAATCTCGCCCAAGTCTGGGCTGAAATGCTGCAGTGGAAGGTCTGGCGGCTGCCCGTGGTCGATCCAGTGTCGAAGCAACTCGTTGGCGTATTGTGCCGCTCGGACATCCTGACTCCGATACTGAACACTGCTGAAGACATTCGTACGCACGGTGAGGAAGTCGAGCGTGAAGAACACATGGGCATGCTCAAAGACGAAAAAGACGAAGAGGATGCGTTCGCCGATGACGAAGGAAGCGCTGAATTCTTCTCGGCCGACGCCGACGCCGACGTCGTCGACGACGCCGACGACGACAACGGCGAGCCGTACTCGCGCACCCCTTAAAATCACTCACTTCGCTCCGAACCGCGTTTACTCGATGCACTCAATACGATCGAATGGATTGAAACGTCGACGCGCGCTCGGCGTCGCCCAACCGCCCGACCGTCGCCTCACACCTCGCCCAACCGTCGCCTCACACCTCGACTCGCGCCGCCTCGCGCGCGATGTCCATCGCGCGCGCGATTCAACACCTCGATCGATACGCTCAAAAAGATCTTCGCGCGCTCACCGCGCGCGTGCTCGAACCCGCGCTGCGCGCGCTGCCCGAGGCATTCGAAAACGACTCCGAGGACGCGCTCGCGCTTCGCGAGGCGTTCGACGCGAACGAACGCGAGTGCGCGCGCGTGAGCTCGAGCGCGAAGGATGTCTTCGCGTTCGCGGCGTCGTCGGGCGCGAGCGGGGAGACGTTGGTGGCGATGTTGATCGAACGCGGGGCGAGCGCGGCGTTGGCGAGCGCGTGCGGCGGCGCGTGGGCGTCGAAGGGAGAAGAGGCGCTGAAGCGGGTGAAATCGACCCCGTTCGGGGCGCCGAAAATAATGACGGACGTGCAGTGGGAGCTGAGTCTGCCGCTCACGGGATCGGAGCAAGAGTTATTAGGGAGTTTAGACATAGAATTGAGCGAACCGACGCCGAGCGGGGTGATGAAACGCGAGACGTTTAACTGCGAGTTTGATCGCGCCGGGCTCGTGGATTTCTTCCGCGACGTGGAGAAGATACAGACGCAAATAGATGCTTTGATGTAACGTGAGCGTATTTACAATCCTAAGCTCGTCGAGGACTCATTAACGGTGAGTCGCGCACGACGCTCGGCGATTTTACGTCGCGCGAGAGTCCAAAGTCCAAAATCGACCCTCCCTCGTCGCCTTCGTCGTCGAAATATCCTCCCGTACCCGCGATTCCGGCGTTGTCGCCATCATTCGCGCATTTGCTACGCTTATTGAGCCAGTCGAAAAGAATGGGTGCACTTTCTTTGCTCAACTTCTTCGTCGACGCGAAGAGCTCGCACGCCGCTCGGATGCTATCCACGCTCGCCGCGCTTGTGCTGCTCGCTGCGATTCCGTGCACGTCTGCCGTGGCGCCAAAGTTGTGTGAACTACCATGACGAGCGTGCTTCGAAGTATCGATCGGTTCGTATTCGTATACGATCTGTTTTGCCCGTTTTTTGCGTTGCTTACGACTCTTCTTCGTATTTATCAGCGTCGCCTCGACGGCGGTCGCCAACGCCTCAGTGGTGAGCTCATCTGCGGCGAGCATGAGCATTCGCAGGACTTCTTCGTGCACTTCTAAGCTCGCCGACGTCGAGCGGATCAAAATACCATCGACAGCATACTTCCAAAGCGCGCTATCTACGGTAGTCTGCTTCTTTTTCAGCATCGTTGACATGCGATTTGCCAAAGTCAAGGCGAACGCGCCTTCGTAAATGATGACGTCGTCGATGAGCACGTCGGCGGCAATTTCTAAAACCTCCGTCGCCGTTCGGATGTTGTTGCGCTGTAAACAAATCAATGCGTACGTCAACATAATTTTACGTATGGCAGGAGACCAGATCATCAACTCTTTGAACTTGCCGCGAGTTTCAACATCTATGTCGGGCTCGTGCGCGCCATCCGTCTCCATATCGTCGTCGTTGTCTCTCAGCATCACGTCCAACATGAGCTTACCCAAGAGCGTGTAGAAGTCTTTGACAATTGGCTCTGGTGTAGCTGGGACCTCTGAAAAGTTCTCACGCAAACATGCCTGAGATGTGAGCGCGAGACAGATGAACTTGGTCAAATCATGCAAGCGCGGCTCCTTCTTCGGTACGCCCTCCGCCTCGATGACGGCTTCGAGCGTGCGAATGGTTTCGTGCAACAGCAGGTGTAATACCGGAGGATCTTGTAAAATCATCCCCATATCTCCCGGTACTTGTTCTAGTGTGTCATCCCTTTCGTGCACGTCGTGCACACGACTGATACTACCGCCGTCGTCGCTCTCGTTCCCATCTTTCTTTGCTTCAGCCTTCTTCGCGCCAAAACCGACGATTCGGAATCGCGTTGGCTTTGTTTTTGTTGGTTTCTTCACGCTTTTGCTTTTGGCTTTCTTCACCGCATTATCAATCAAGCTCCCCATCTCTTTGAGACGTCTTCCATCCAGGTATCTGTCTCGAATGCACGCATCCATGAGCCACGCTAAGCGATGACACTTATCCATCGAGCACAATTCATTTTCACCCGCGTCGTGATACGACATGAGCAACTGCGATCGCAGCGAGCACGCGGAGTCGTCCCCGCTGTTCGCGAAGTGCGCGCGGCACAGACGAATCACTTCAATGTACAAGGATGGGTTCATGCTGTTTTTCGTCGTACCGATGATGTTCCTCAATCTATTGACGCTGGCGCTCTCGGTGCGCAACGCCTTTCTGCTCTTCGCGCCGCCCGCGCCGCCGTCGCTCGTCCCCCGCGCCGCGCTCGTGGGCGACCAATCATCACTCGCGTTCAACTCCGCCAGCGTCATATCCTGATTCATATTCATCCTAACCGCCTCCGTCTCCTCGCCGTACGCCATCATCGACGGCGAGACGTGCCTTCGCAGCAACGCCGCGTCCTTCACCCAGCACTGTCGCTGCACCTCCACCGGCAGTTGTCGAAACATTCCCATGTCTCGGCTCACCTGCTTCAAGTACGAGCTCGGCACCGGTGTCATGTGCGCGAATACCGTCAACGGCACCGCTTTCAATTCCTCGATCCCGATGTACGGAAACGACGCATCCAGCAGGCTCAGCAGCGTCCCCTGCGGCAGCGTCGGCGCGCGGCGCGTCAGCTCCGCCACCGCTCGCTCCAGCATCTCCCTGTACGCCTCCCCTCGTTTCACTCCGAGCGCGCTCAGCAATCCAAGCACGGGTTCGGTGTCGGCATCGAGCAACGCTCCGTGCTTGCGCACGCGCTCCATCGCCGCCGCGACGTCGTCAGCGCGGCTCAGCGTCGCGGCGATGTAATCTTGCCCCTCACCACCGACGAGCACTTTCCCGTCGAGCGACGCGCGACGACGCGCCATGGCGCCCTCGGCGACGTCGGCGGACGCATCGTCCGCGTTCGCGCGGCTCGGCGAGCGCGGCTCGGCCTCGGACGGCATCGTCGCGGGCGAATGCCGAATGCGCGTCGGATTGTGTCGTCGTTTCTTCGTCGCGCGCGGCACAGCGCGATGTCCGCCGCCGCGGCGCGAGGACGCGCGCGACTCGATGCGTTTCGCGCGCGTCGCGCGAGCGCGGAGAAAGCGGCGGACGCGGTGGAGGCGCGCGAAGGCGATGGATTGAAGATTAATCACGCAGACGCGAACGCGAACGCGCGCGACGCGACGCGCGCGCGCGTCGAGACGAGCGTCGGCGACGCGTCGCGGGATGGGGCGATGAGCTCACGCGCCGAGGCGTCGAGCGCGAGGACGACGACGGGGGTGGACGTCGTCGCGGAGGAGAACGCGCGCGGCGGCGCGCGGGACGCCGCGGCGTTCGAAGCGGCGACGCCGTTCGACGTCGAAGACGACGACGCTCGCGAGGTGGCGAACGCGGGGGAGACGACGATGGGGGTGCGAAATGCGTACGCGGATTTGGCGGACGCGTACGTGGAGACGGTGGTGACGAGATCGGACGCGGCGACGCGAGAGGACGCGCGAGACGCGAAGACGGGCGTGTTGGGCGTGACGACGTCGACGGATCGCGCGCGGGAACAGTACGAACGGGTGATGCGCGCGATCGGCGGGGGTGCTGAGATCGATGCGAGGCTGTTCGATGATCCCGAACGCGCGGATGATGGCGCGAATGATGCGACGGATGAAGCGGAGAAATCGTCGACTGGGACGTTTCCAGAATTGGACGCAATAATCGAACAAGTACGCGTGAGTGGTGTCATCAGTGACGCGTCCTCGCGCGTCGTGCGGGACGACCAAAGCGAGATCTCGATGTTGCAGGAAGTCATTGACGATATGACGACCGAAAAGCTCGGGCTCATGCGCGGTTTGCAAAAGTCTCAAGCCATGGTGGACAAACTGGCGAATGAAAACGATGCGCTGATGCAGAGATACAACGAAACTAAGTCGCAGCTCTCGCACACGCGCGACGAACTCGATCGTTTATGGTTGCAGTATCAAGAGCGTTCAGCCATGGGTGGTGATAACGATGGTTTAATGATGGGCAATCCAGACACGAGCGAGCGAGTGCAATCGCTCGCGGCGGAAGTCGTCGCTCTGGAGGAACGCTTGCAAGACATGGCTCGGATCGAGGATGAGAACGATCGACTACGCGCGGAGGCGAAACGATCAAATTCGCACGCTTCCGAACTCGAGCTCGTACTCGAGGCCACGCGAGAGCAAGATCGTTTGTTCAAAGAGCGCATTCGCGAATCAAACTTTATGAAGACGCTCGAGAAACTCGACGAGGACGAAGCCGTGTTTCTTTGTGCGTGGTTAAAGAAGAAGGATGCAGACGTCGAACGAGAAGCTAGAGAAAAAGCGTCATCCATGGAGAAGCAACGAGAGCAGGCCGAGTTATCGGCAAATACCACGGAAACGGACGACGAGCAAATCGAGTTACTATCATCGATTCACGAACTGCTCGAGCAGCTCGAGATCGAAAAGAAGACTTTATCGCGGCAACTTAACAGTGCGAATGAGGCAAAACAGCAACTCTCTGAGCGTAACACATTGCTAGAGTCACAGCTGGCGAAGGTTTTGAATCGACTCGCCGACGGTGGCGACGGTTGGAGTAGCGAAGAAGAAGAGAAACCGAGACGCGGCGGATTGTTTTCGTTTTTACGTCGCCGGCAAGAGTAGGACACAACTAGTTAGCTAGATGACCGTTTGACCGTTGCCGATAACCGGCAGTGTCAGATTGTACACAATTTCTTATCACATTAGCTATATCGGACGTCCGCGCATGACATTGACACGAATCTCGCTTGGTCTCGTCGCATCAAAAGGTTAAACGTTTTCGTATACGTGTACCTTCCCCGAATACCCGGCGGCCAGAATGATCTGGCCGGTGGTACCACTGAGTTCCTCTAAAGGAAACGCTCTCGTGGTGCGAAGATCGTCTGGTCCGAATCGCGCTACGGTTACGTGCTGTTCGCTCGTCGTGAACTTTTCGTAAGTGCTCTGCTTTGCTGTCGCACCTCCACCGCACGCGCAGGCGGGTAGCGTCGTACAATGTGCGCGCCAGATGAACACATCCGGGCTCTCGCTACCACTAACGATGTACTCGCCGTTCGTAGAATAACTCGCTTGAATTTGTGCGTTTTGATTTGAGTGCCCTTTATACTTGCATTGTAAGACGGCGCTACCATCGTACAGGCGAAGTCTGCTATCGTTTGCGGTGACGAGTAATTCGTCTTGTTCATCATCCGCGGGCATGAAATTCAGTCCCGTGATCTTTCTGCCCAAGAGTTTGGAGCCGCGCGCGTTCTTAACTTGGATTTGATGCGAGTACTTAAACTTGAAACTATCCGTGCCATAAAAGTGACATTTTCCCTTGTGCGTCCCGACGACGGCGCGACGACCGCAAGACGAGAACGTGCACGAGGTCACCATTTCACCAATATCAACCCAATCAACCACCTTTAAATCAGGGATGTTCCACATACGCAATTTTCCATCGAGCGAGCCGGAGATGAAGAATTTGTCGTTGACGGGATTAAATTTTATCGACGTCACGAAGTCTTGATGTGTGAAGATTCGTAAGCATTCATCCATCGTCGTGTACCACAGTCGTACCGTCTTATCCATCGAACTCGACAGCAACCAATCGGTGTGCGACCAACAGAGATCCAAAATATCGCCGCGATGTCCTGTGTACGCGCGAACCGGAGCGTCCTCGAACAGCGCCTCCCCTCGCAGCTTGCCCGAGCGAAACGTTTTCCATACCCTCACCACTCTGTCTTGACCCGCTGTCGCAAGATAGCTACCGTTTGCGTTGAATTGCATCGCCCAAACCGCGCCTTCTTGCGAACCCAGCGTTTGAATGCGTCGAAGATTTTTTAACGATTTCTCCGTTCCGCGCGCGTGCACCGTCACCGGCGGTGCTTGATCTGGCAACCCAGCGCGCGAACCGAACTCATTCACCGTCAGCGACGTCCCAGTCGCGGCGTCTTTTACGATTTTACGCGACGAATGATGCGCGGTCAACAATGCGCTCGCTTCGGACTTGTGCATGATAAACTCCTCCCCCGTGTCCACGTCTTTGATTTTCAGCGTCCCCGCCTTCTCGAGCGCCTTTTTCGATCGCACATCGCCCTCGCGCGTCTCCTCAACGCCCCGTTGTCTTAAATCACCCGGTTCCATCGCGTTTCGATCGGCCACGGACCCACTCGATCCATCGGAGACGTCTCCTCCCCACTGCGTTCGCCTTCGCGAGCCTCCGAGCTGCTCGTCGCCGCCCACGAGCGCGCGCGGCGACGTCATCGGCGAATGAAATCCACCCCCGGTGTCGCTCGTCCTACGGATCACCCAACGTTCGCGCGCGCGTCAGTCACCTTCGCCTCGATCATCGCGCGTCGATGTCGTCGCGTCCTCCCGCGCGCGCGCGTCCCGTCTCGCCGCCGACGCGACCTTCTCCGGTCGACGCGATCGCTCCCATCGTCTTCCCCCACCGTCCATCGCGCGCGTTCGCGCCCGCGCGTCGACGTCCGATCGCATCGCATCGCTCTCTCGCGCACCCGCTCGGCGACGGTTCCTCCGATCGCGCGGCGTCGTCCATCGCGCTCGCGAACGCGTCCGCGTCCGCGCTCAGGTACCGACTCTCCGTTCGCGTCCGCGTCCGCGCGCGCGCGACGGCGCGCGCGTCGTCGCGCGCGCCGTCGGCGTCGCGCATCGATCTTCGCGCGGCGATCGGCGATCGGCGCGCGGCGCGTCGCGAAGTCGCGCGTCGCGTCGCGCGCGCGCGGACGCGACCGAACATCGCGACGCGCGAGAGACGACGCGCGAGCGACGCGCGAGCGCGCGCGAGAGAGAGCGAGAGAGGCGCGCGCGCGAACGCCGCGCGTTTGCGCGCGCGAACCGCGACGGCGCGCGAACGCGGCGCGACGCGCGCGAACGCGACGCGACGCGCGACGGTTGGGTGTGGACGTTGGACGTTTGAATTCATCGTCGAGCGCGTTCGGCGCGAGAGACGCGCGTGATGCCGGACTACGCGTATAAAACGTGCGCGGAGATGTGGCACGATCGCGCGCGGGAGCTGGGCGCGGAGAAGCAGTACGTGAACGTGTACGGGATCGTCAAGGATGCGACGGCGGTGTCCAAGACGCGCGGGAGCGATTCGAAGATGACGTTGAAAATCTACGACGAGACGACGACGACGGATGCGGTGGTGTACGGAAGCGCGGATGACTTGGAAACGGTGCCGAGTGAATTGGCGTTGACGTTCTTCGATCAGAATCCGTACGAATTGCCGAGACCGGCGGATGGGGATGTGATTCGAATTCATCGCGTGCAGGCGCAAACGTTTCAAGGAAGGCCGCAATTCATCGCGAAGACTGGATCGATGATGAGTTATGGACACTCTAAGACGGCGTGGTGTTTGTTTAGCGGACGGGATGATAGCGAAACGCCGTACGCGCAGAGCTCGGTGAATCTGACGCCGGCGGATTTGAAGCGCGTGCAAGAGTTGCGCCGATACGCGAAGCGGGCGACGTCGATGCCGTTTTTGAACGAGTTCAACGGCGCCTCGGGGCAGAGCAAGCAGAGAAGGATTTGTGAAATCAAGCAAGAAGAGTTTTTCGACTTGTATTGCTTGATCTTGGACGCGCATTTCGTGGAGGGCACGGATGGTTCGTACGTCATGCTCGTGTGGGACGGCACGGACGCGCCGCCTTTGCCGCCGTCGATGACGACGTCGCTTTCGCAACAGCGAGAAGAGATGCGCTTAGACGAAACAGATTTCGAGTTGGAAAGTGCATTAGACAAGAGACAGTTCTATGCACACGGGTTTGATTTCAGAGGCCAAGATGCGGTGCCAGAAAACGAGATCAACTCAACTGTACCGCTCATCGGATCGGCGCTCCCAGTCTTCATGCACGGCGCAAAGCTCGACATGGATGAAGTTCCGCAACCCGGAGAGTGGGTGAAGATTCGCAACTTGAACACACAAGTGGTGCGTGGCCAACTGCAGGGATTTGTGCGCCGTGAGACGGCGTTCATTCGAAACAAACAGCCGCTTCCCGCGATTATGGAGGCGTACCGTTTGCGCAAGCAACAAAATTTGGTCTCAAGCTGGGGCGCCCCCGGGCACTCCACCACGATCACCGTCACAAAGCATCCAAACATGCGATACAGTACGATTCGTGAGATGTTAATGACCAAGCCACCGATGCGTCACAAGTTGCGCGTCATAGTTAGAGGATTTAGCCCAGACATCGTGGAGATGTGCCAGCTCGCGAAAGGTTCCAAAAAGTACGAGTTTGGTTGCCGTTTTCGCGTCATTGACGGCACCGATTCCGTCGACGTCAACCTTTACGGCGATGAGGCGGCACAGTTCTTCCATAACGTAACGCCGACTGATCTGAGCAAACCATCCACGGCGCGCGAGAGGTTGACGAATATGATGGCAAAGTTGACTGTACACGAATCCGTCGAAGAATCGGCGCCGTGGATCGATTTGTGCGTCATGCAATACATCGTCCGTAGCAAAAAGTCCTCCAAGCGCGTGTTTCAGGTGTTTAGCACGTCTATGATAGCGTGATTTCACTCCGGTGAAAAGGTATTTTGCAGTAACATACACAAGTTTAGTAGCTAAATTCCGCTCTCGCTTATTTTATTCTGTTTCCTTCTTGTCCGCGACAAACTTGGAGACGTTTCCGAGCCAATTCGTGTACTCTCTTTGCTCTTTATCGAGATGAGCCTCGACTATGTACGACGCGAGATCGGAGTTGATGCCTCTGACTTCCAAGTAGTCGTGGAACTTGTCCTGCACGGTTTCTTCCAAGTCTTCAAAGTTTGGCCCCGAGTACGCCGTGCCTAAAATTGGATTGTTCTCGTCGTACTGTTCGTAAGACACGTGCCTGATCTCGATGATTTCTCCATCCGTCACGCAGTCGAAATCGAGGTGTGCGCTCCCATCCGTCTTACTGACGACCACGTTAAAGTCGATCGCGATACTCTCATCTTCTTCGAGTTCCAATTCCTCATCCAACCCGTCCTCCTCCTCGTCGAAATCATCCTCATCGAGCATATCATCGTCGTACGGCTCTTCTTGCGCCACAAACGTCACCGCGATTTCCTCGTCGTCACCGTACGTCTTCGTCAACGTCACCTCGGCGTCACCATCCGTCTCGTGTAACTCGAACGTTGCCGAGGTTAACGACTCGCGCGAGTGCCGCGGCGCC
>JACLAB010003730.1_pt1 | contig 13387 bp, 9 predicted proteins | sample 8027921 | NCBI WGS metagenome assembly JACLAB01 (sample SAMN15725117, study PRJNA655200) | protist metagenome | isolation source: fluorescence activated cell sorting (FACS) single amplified genomes of... | place: USA: West Boothbay Harbor, Gulf of Maine | collected 2000-07-19
CGCGAGAGGACGGTAAAGCGGCGTTCATCGCCATCGCGAGCGCGCCGGGTGAGTGCGCGTTCGGTGAGGGGGCGGTGGAGCTGCTGGTGAAGGCGCAGAGCGGGGCGACGGCGGGAGAGATTTGCGCGCTCGACGTCGGCGCCGAGGTGGAGGTTTCGCCGGTGATGGGGAAAGGATTCGATCTGACGGCGGTGCGCGGACGATCGAAGGCGGTGCTGTTCGCCACGGGATCGGGAATTTCGCCCATTCGCGCGCTGCTGCGAAGTGGGACGCTGAAGACGGACGCGGGCGCGACGACGCTGTATTACGGGACGCGCGACGCCGAGGCGACGGCGTTTTTGGAGGAATCCGCGTCGTGGCCGTGCGACGTCGTGCGCGTGTATTCCGAAGATTCGGGCAAACACGTGCAGGATGTGTTGCGCGAAGACATCGCGAGCGGGAAGATCGACGCGAACGAAACGTTTGCGGTGTTGTGTGGTCAAAAGGAAATGGCGGACGAAGTCATCGAGATGCTCACCTCCGCCGGTTTGCCGCGCGAGGCGTGCGTGATGAACTTTTAATTTTATTCGTGCGTGAAGAATTATTTTATACAATACATTTGAAGGCTCTACTGTGCGTCTTTCTATCGTGTGCCTTCACGGCGAGCCCGAGCCCCCGGACGTTCGCTTGCGCGCCTCGCGCGCTCTCTTGATGGCCTCCTCTAGAGCGCTCATGTCCGTGACGGACGTCGAGCGGTTCACCGCGCCCACGCGTCGCATGGGCACGCCGCCGTCTTCCTCGGAGATAAGATCCGATCTCGACGGCGATCGTCCGAATGCATTGCGCGAGAATGGGATGTCGCGAATGTCGCGTTCACCCTCGGCGTTCGTTCGATACGACGGGCCCGACAAGTTGCTGACGCTACTCGATCGCGGTAGGCCCACCGAGCTCGATCGCTGTAAATTCGAACCAGCTTTTGCACTGTTCGGCTCGGACGCGCCGTTGGCTTGCGGTCGCTGAGTGAACATATCGAAGAATTGCTGCCCGTAGGAGTCTCGTCGTCGCAATGAATTTTGCGTGTGGTATCGAGGCGAGTCCGGAATCGTCGAGCTTGGTCGCTCATCGAGCACTTGATCGTAAATTTCAATTGGGCTCTGCGCTTTCCAAGCCGGAAGCTCACCCTTGGTGGTCGACGCCGGCGCCGACGACGATAAACTCGATGCATCGGACATCCGACCCGTTCGTAACGGCGACAAGTAGGACGAAGGGTTCACCGGCGCGCGCGAATTCGCCGTCTCTGAAACCGCATCCATCGCAGCTTGCAACGCGCTCTTTCCTCGAGGGGGCGTCATCGGTGCCGTAGGCGTCGATGGACGCGAAGGCACGCCTTCACCGTCTCGGGTCTCTACCTTTGGTGACGGGGGCTGCGGCTGTTTCACCGGCTCAGCAGAACTCGTTGCAGGCTCGTTCGATGTGAACGCGAACGGACTCTCCTTGCTCAGCGCCGCGACGGAAGCGGCATCTAAGCGATCGCTCGAAAACGAGACTGTGTTGTCCTTGCGCGCCGTCGGAATAACGACGGATGACTCCGAAATCGGCGGCGCCGCCGCCGCCTTGAGCGCAGCCGCAGAAGGCGCGGGCGTGACGAAAGCGGCCGGCGGCGGCGGTGGTGGCGTCGGCGGTTCAGACGTCTTCAACGTCTGTGGCAACGTCTTCGCCGACATCGCCTCCTTCGACGGCGTTGAGCCTTCTGGAATGAACGGCATCTTCACCCCGTTTACGAAGCCCGTCATTCCGATCACCTTTTCGCTCGTCTGCTCGAGGTCTCGCGAGTTGCTATTCATCAGCGCGCGCACGGGCAAATCGTACGGTCTGTTGCCAAACGGCTGCTCGATTTGCTCAGCCGCAGCCTCAATCCCGAACAGGGCGAGAGAAAGAATGGTGGTGACGGGGACGACGCCCCATACTCCGACTTCATGCACTAAAATCATCGGTAACGAGCACACGTACACCATGAGCGTAGACTTCAAGTGGGTGATGATGCAACCCGGAGGCGGTTGGTTGACGACTTTTTCGCAACTCCCGTAGTTATCCATGATCATCGCCACCTCGTTGTGGATCGTGCTCGCGATGGCGGGAGGGACGTAACCTTTCTTGAATGCTTCTTGGACGCAGCCGCGAATCTTTTCGAGGCAGTACAACACCTTATTCTCGGCGAGAAATAATCCTTCCAAGTCTCCCGCGTCAAGCGGTGTGGTGAGCTGACTCAAAATCGCTCCGTCGTTCAGCACTGTACCATTCAATCGATCAGCCACGGTTTCTTTCAAAGCACCAATCAGACCCAGCGTTCGCGCGGCGAGTATCGGGTCGTCCGGCGCGACCCACGTGCAGAACGTGCCGCCAAGATTTTTGCAGTAAAACAAAATGTTTCCGAGACACGTGCGGCCGTACCACCAGCGCTCGTGCGCGTTGTTCCATCTAAAGACTAACATGAAACCCATGGGGAGGCCCAGGACGCCGTGCATGAAGGGTGAGAGCTTGAACATGTTCGCACCGAGACGAACCTTGGCGAAAGCCACGGCACACGCGCACGTTGTGCTCAACAACGTCGGCTGCACAGGACCGAGTTCACGATTGATCACCCAGCGAGGGTTACGACCGAACACAGAGCTAAACAATCCATTATCGCTAAACTCGAGAGGATTCTCGGGGTAAAGTAGCAGCGAAGCTAAGAATAAACCGGTACCCATGACGGAGAACAAAACGAGTCGCGTCGTCTTGCTCGGGTCGCGCGTGATCCAAATATTGAGCAACCTTTGCATGATGCGAACAATCTCGCGCTCGGTTTCTTCCCACGCGAGTTTGTACCAGGGATCGGGAAGCACGACCTCGTCGTCGTCATCTTCCTCTTCGTCCTCGTCGTCTCCGTCATTCTTATCGTCTCCTCCTCCTCCTCCTCCCCCGCCGCCGCCGGACCGCGCGTCGTCGCCATCATCGCCACCGCCCACGCCCGCTAACACGGGATCAGCACCAGATTCTGCGGCCATTCCCGCCGCGGACCTTATCGCGCCTCCGCTCACCACCGGCGCGCTCTTCGGCGTCGCCAGCTTCTTCTCCCCCGTCTCCTTCTCTCCGTCAGTTTTCGGTTTCGTCTTCGTCGTCGCGCCTCCCTTCGTCGCGCTTCCGCTCGGTCCTTTCCCATCACCGTCTGCGGCGTCCCCCCCTTCCTTATCTCCACCGTCTTCTTTGTACTCTTTCCCTCTCGGTTCCCGCTTCGACGGCGGCAACAGTTCTTCCTCGCTCAACACCGGCCGCGTCGTCGACTCCGCGCGCGCGGGCGTCGATTTCGTCGGCTCATCCCGCGCCACCGCCGGCGTCTGCGCCACCGGTCCCGTGCCCACGATCGCCGTCGTGTTCGCGCGCCGCTTTTCGATGGCGTACGAGTCGTTCGGCTTGGAGGCGCCGCTGACGACGCCGGCGCCGTCGTCGCCGTCGCACGGCTCCACCATCGCGTCGCTCGCGCGCGGCGCCGGCGCCGCGTCGTCGACGGCATCGGAACGAATCGCCTCGCTCGACGATCGCGCGTCGTCGTCGTCGCTCGAGAGCGCGCGCGGCGGCGTGATTTGCACACCTCGTGGAATCGCGACACGGCGAACGAAAACGCGCGCGCGCGGGCTCGCGTGACGCGCGATGCGCGCGGCGCGCGGTGGAACGCGCCGTGGAACGCGCGCCGAAGCGCTCGACGCGCTCGACGCGCGAACGGTAGGCGCGAGGCGCAGCATGATGCGCGCGAGTCGCGGTCTGGGGACGCGCGCGCGAGAGCGCGGCGGCGCGCTCGACGACGTTCGAGCGACGCGCGCGGTGAAGCGCGAGACGGGGTGTACAGATGGTGCGCGATGGTATTGAATCGAGAGCGACGCGCGCTGGAGCGGCGATGGGACGACGGATGGAATCGCGTCGCGCTCGCCGAGAACCGCTTCGGTTCGTCGGTTTGAGAACGCGTCGGTCATAATTTTCCGTCGTCCTCTCATCGTCGTCGAAGCCGTCGTCGTCGTAAACTAAGGCTAAAGTTCATCTCGAATGTCTCGCGCGATCGCCTGGGCGTCCATCTTCGGCGGATACCGACGAACCACGCGCCCGCGATCGTCTACTAAAAATTTCGCAAAATTCCACTCCGCCGGCGCGCCGCCCGCGGTGAGCTGCGCGAACATCGGATTGTGCGCCAAATCCAGCGCGGGTTCGAATAACACATCCATGACGTCCGCGAAATCGCGTTTGATTTCCTCATTCGTTCCTTGCTGATGTCCGAAGTCGTCGCTCGGAAATCCCAATATGCGCAACCCGTCGCCGAATTCTTCGCGAAGCGCGCGAAAGCCCTCGACGTTGGATTTCTTGTATCCTCAGTGCGATGCGACGTTGGTGACGAGCGTGAACGCGCCTCGCGAAGACTCGCGTTTGGCGACTGGAAATCCCAGGAGCGCTTCGTCGCGCACGACGCCGCCGTCGATGTCGTGAAGCACGCCGCTCAACACCGCTTCAAAAACCCCCAGCGCGTCTCGCGCCGCCAGCGCGTCCGCGGAGACGAACGACGCGGTTTGCAGCGCGCGCGCGTGCGCGCGAGCGTCCGTGAACGGGCGCACGACGACGTGAAGGAAGAAACCACCCAGAACGGTGGTTAGAAGAATCAAAACGAGTGGGCCGTGACGCGCGCGATTCGCGCGCGCCGTTCCGGGATAGGCGGCGGCGAACGGCGCGGTGCCGCTTGATTCGACGTCCGGAGGCATGGCGACGCGCGACGCGCGAGAGCGCGGCGTCGCGATGTGGCGCGAGGCGCGGTCTACTTATGGTACACTTGCGTTACAAAGCTAAAGGCTCCGACCCGCCTTTGCGGACGCGAGCTGACCTTCCCAGTTGTTTCTAAATTTCCTATAAATCGCGAGCGCGGCCAAGGCGTCTTCGGCGGGATCGTGAGCATCTCCACACTGAATGCTTAGCGCGCAAAAGTCACGCGCCAGATGCCGCAAGCGACGAGGCTTGCGGAAGTGCGGCGGACGCAACAGCGGCCGCCATTTCGCGGTATCTCGCGTGTCTTCCCGTGGATGGTGGAGCTGTAAAGCCGAAAAGTCGTTCTCCAGGGCGTGGCCGACGACGATGCGACCTTTTATGAGTTCAGCAACGTCGCGCTTGACGTCGGCGAATTCGCGCGCGCTCGACCCTTCGACGTGACGAGGAAGGATGCCGGAGACGTGCGTGCGATAGTCCGTGACTGTTTTGTACGCGCGTGAATAACTCAAATACACTGTGTTTCCGTATTCGTTGATCACGCAGACCTGCGCGAGCATGGATTCCACGCCTCCTTCGCCGACGCCGACCATCTCGCAATCGAGCGCCAACACGTCGGTGACGGAGCAATCGTCGCTGAATGGCCTCGGTCGTTCGAGTTTGGTGCGATTCTCTAACCGTTGCACGTTTTCGTAAACGTCCCTGTGCGACTTTTTCCGCGCCTCACTCACGCCCGTGCCATCCAAACATCCGTTTCCGAACGGGTCTTCGCGCGCCGCGTAAAATCGCGCGACTTCTGTGACGACTTCGCGTCTCCAAAGCGCCTTTAAAACGCGCGAAAAATTCTGAAAAAATCCAGCGCTCTCAAACGTTGCTCGCGGAATAAATCCCACCATCGACGCTTCTTCGCTCGCTCTCGAACCGACCAAAGCGAGCTGATCCGCGCGCGCGTTCGCCGTGTGCGCTCCGCCTTTATGCGCCGCCACCTTCGCGATCAAAGTCTTCTCCCGCCTCTTACTCAGCACGAACGCCGTCAGCACCGTCACCGCGTTCACAGCGATTTCGTCCACGTCTCCCCTCGCTATTATCTCCACGCACTTGCACACGTATCGCGAATCCGACATCACCGCCAACTTTTCGTCTCTCGGATGTCGAACGAGCGCCGCGAAAACCGCGCACATCTCCACCGCGTTGATATCGCACGATTTCCTCGCGCACGACCCCGCGAAATTCAAATGATGTCCAAACTTATACCACACGCCCACGCCGCTCGCCGCGCCGCTCGCGTCGACGCTTCCGTCGACGTAACACGCGTCGTCGCCCGCGCTCGCGCCCCGTCGACGCCCCACCCCTCCGCCTCCGCGCCCGCCGCTCGCGGACGCCCGCGCGTCGCACCGTCGAAACCGCATCGCGAACGCCGCGCGGACGCGCGGCATCGCGCGTCCGACGGCGCGACACGCGAAGAACTCGACGACGAACCAAAAGATGCGCAGTCGCATCGCGAGCCGTTCGAGGCGCGTCGTCGCGCGCGTCGCGCGCGGCGTCGCGTCCATCGCGCGCGCGACGCTCGAACCTCGCGCGCGTCGCGTCGCGGCGCGTCGCGGCTCGCCGGCGCGCCGGCGCGCCGCGCGCGCGCGAGGTGCGAGCGCGCGAGTGCGGCGGCGGCGCGTCACTCCGCGCCGCGACGCGCCGCGACGCGCGCCGGCGACCGCGCGGCGCGACGCGGACGCCGCCGAGACGCGCGACGCGTCGATCGCGATGGAGTACGTCAGCTTCGAGGGCTTGCGCGCGGACGGACGACGGGCGAACGAGTGTCGACGCGTCCGGCACGAATTCGCCGTCGACGCCGACGCCGACGGGAGCGCGCGGTTCGAGATCGGGAACACGGTCGTGCAGGCCACGGTGCGAGGACCGCGCGAACGGCGCGGCGGACGCGCGGAGGAGGGCGCGAGCGACGCGTGCGCGGTGACGGCGACGTACGCCGCGAGCGGGGCGGCGGCGGACGGCGCGAACGGACGACGAAAGGGGGATCGAAAGGCGCTCTCGCACGCGGAGACGCTGAAGAAAATACTGGATAGGGTGGTGATGACGGAATTGATGCCGCGGAGCGCGATCGCGGTGACGTGCACGGTGCTGTGCGACGACGGAGGGGCGAAGGCGGCGAGCGTCAACGCGGCGACGTTGGCGCTGGCGGACGCGGGAGTGCCGCTGAGGGACACGGTGGGCGCGGTGACGTGCGGATACCTCGATGGAGAGGTGTTGATCGATCTCAATCGCGAGGAAGAGCGCGGACGAGGGCCGGAGCTGTTGATGTGTTCGACCGGCGCGGGCGCGACGAGCCGCGCGGCGGCGGCGAGCGACGACGAGGAGGAAGAGGACGAGGGCGTGGATATCTCGGGCAGAGAAATCATCGCCGAGGAGCTCGATCGAGGGAAAACGACGATGGAAACGTACGATGCGATGCACGATCTCGCGCTCGCGGCTTCGGCGGTGATATCGGCGCGCATGCGCGAGGCGACGCTGGAGCGCACGCGTTCGCTCGCCGCGACGCGCGCCCTGGAGAAGTTTTGACTCCGCGCGTCGACTCGTCTCGACCCGACCGCCGCGTCGTCATCAAATATCATATTAGTTCAATCAGCGCGCGCGAGCCTCGAAATCATCACCGCGACGCGAGCCGTCGATCGCCGCCGCCGCGTCCCGAACCCGAACCGTCCCGAGCGTCGCCTCGACCGCACACCGCGCCGTTCCGGCCCGATGCCCGAATCCAGCGCGCGCTCCCGCGAAGCCGTCTCCGGCTCGTCCGACGTGTTGTCGAGCAGCAATCGCGGTCGACGCAAGCGCGCGCGCGCGGCGGACGACGTCACGGGACCGAGTTTGTTGGGCTTCGTGCAGGTGGACGTGCGGTCGCTCGACGCCGCCGCGGTGCGCGCGCCCAAGTACGAGGAGCCGTTGGAGTGCGGACAGGTGCGTGAGACGATTTCGCGCGCGCGGGCGCGCGGGCGACGCGCGCGGAGGCGTGCGACGACGGCGTGAGGAAGATTGCGTAGAATTCGGCCCGGGCGCGAGCTAACTGTCGCCGCGGCGCGCGACGGCGCGATTCGTGGGCGCGTTCGCGAGCGCGCGCGAGGTGCGCGCGAATGACTGAAATGCATCGACGCGGAATGTCGAGTCGCGCGCGCAGGTGAGCAAGAGACGGGACGAACGATTGACGACGTACGACGCGACGAATTTGCGGCGGCTGCGCGGCGTCAACGCCGGCGCGGGCGCGGATCTCAATCAAGGATTCGGCACGTTTCGAGATCGCGATCGGCGAGAGATTTATCCGGCGCCCGTGCACGTGATATTTGGTGCGATCGAGGCGAGCGGGCAGACTAAAGTGTTAGAAGACGTGGACGTGATCACGTGGCGAGGAAACATGAGCAAGTTGCTGACGACGGCGTGGAACGTCTCCGAGGCTTGGACGATGGAGGCCGAATTGGTCAACAACAGGACGATCGTTTTGAACGTCAAAGAAACGGAGGAAGGGTTGCGAAAGGCGCTCACTCGCGACGGGAGAGACGAGCGGATGTGTTACTGGGGATACGCTTTCGAGGAGGCCGCGTGCTCGGAGAAGCCGTTCGAGGAACCGGTGGATTGCATGGAATGTTTTTGCTGCGTCGTCAAGACGAAAATGGGTGATTTAAACGTCTTAATGGCTGGAGAAGTCGATTGTTTCGAAGGTGACGCCGAGCTGGCGAATTACGTCGAGTTAAAGACGTCGAGGGTGATGAACGACGAGCGACAGGTGAAACGTTTTGAAAAAGAAAAGCTCTTGAAGTGGTGGGCGCAGTCGTTCGCGCTGGGTGTAAGGAGAATAATGGTTGGATTTCGCGACGACCACGGGCGCGTGGTGAAAACGCAAATGTTAGAGACGCTCAAGTTACCGGGATACGTCGTCAAGCATGCGAACTCGTGGACGCCCAAGGACGCTCTTCGATGCGCGTCAGCGGTGCTGACGAAGCTCAAAGAGTTACTCGCCGACGAACCCAGCGGGACGCGAGTGCGAGTTGAGTACGAACCGAAAAAGGCGAAGCATCGCGTGAATTTCATTCGAGATGATTCGATCCCTGACTTTTTACCCGCCGACGCGCGCGCGAAACTCATGAACGACGGGTCCTGGCGCGAGAGAGGACCGCAGCCTACCGCGAGGCCAACTTCCGCTTCGGAGCCGCCGCGAGATGCGCCAGCGCCCGAACTTTCGGAAACTGCGTCCGCGATGAGCATTCGGGCGCGAACAGAGGGCAGAACGAACAGAATAGAGTACATCCGCTCGCTCGGACCGGCGGCGCTTTTGTACATGCAAGGCAAAGACCCTCGAAGAACGTTGCGAGGACGCGTGGACGACGACACGATGGGTGGTATCGGCATCGACCCTTCGATTTGGATACAACAAAAAGCCAACTACACCGGTATCGACGCCCAAACGAGCCCACAGATGATGAATTATGATCACAAAGCGGCGCCGGCGTCGTCGGCGAAATCGAGCGGCGCGCGGCGCGCAAGTTCTTCCGGTGTCGGCGACGCGCACGATCGCGCGTCAACGGAAAATAGCGATCGCGAAAACTCACAAAATTGATTCAGATTGATTACACTGTAGAACAGAATACTGTAGCATCGGCGCTCAAAGATATGTCGTACAGAGACGCTCAAAGGAGAACACGCCCGTCCGCGTCCTCGTTTACTCCTCCTCCTCCTCCTCTTTCTTTTCCTCCTCCTCCTCTTCCTCCTGTTTCTCCGCTTCCTCCTCTTTCTCCTCTTCCTCCTCTTTCTTTTCCTCCTCTTTCTCTTTCTTCTTGCCGCACTCCGATTCCTCGTCCTCCTCGTCGCATTCGTCGTCGTCGCCGCCGCCGCCGCTCGCCCGGCCGATGCGCGCGCGCGACCCACCACTTCGTCGCATGTACCGCGCCCGCGATTTATCCACCGCCGCCTTGCGATCGTACAACAACGAGCGTCGCGCGCCCGGCGTCGGCCTCGCGACGTCCGCGTCGTCCGCGTCCGTCGCCCGCGCCTCCGTCACCGCCTCCGCGTTCGCCAGCGCGATCGCGTTCGCGAGCGACGACGCGCCCGTGAGCGCGACGCACGCGACGCCGGCCGTCGTGGCGAGCGCGAACAGGCGCGCGCGCGCGCGGCGTCCGCGCGAATGGTGTTCGCGAGGTCGAGACATTCTTCGACGATTCGCGTCGCTTCGGCGCGCGTTCGACCGCGCGGTTCGTTCGGCGCGCGCCGCGAGACGTCGAGCGTCCTGGGTCGTCGGTCGCGGGGCGTCGAGCGCGCGCCGCGCGTCGGTGTGCGGTCGCGCGTCGCGTCGATCCGAGGCGTCTGCGGTGTGGTCGCCGCGCGCAACACCCCAACAAATAAATTATCTTTTTCGTATAAAAGCGCACTATACATCTAAATACTGTGATCAACGAACCTCGCTCGCACCGGTTGCGCTCGCGGTCGAAAGACCGTGACCCGCGCGGGACTTCAGGGCCGGCGTCGCCGTCGCGTCTGCCCTCCATGTCGACCGAGGGTGATGGCGATGCGTCGTTGGACATGGCGGCCATTTTTGGAGAACAGCGGCGCCTGATCGATCATTTTTTCGACCATTTTGACGCTTCACAGGCGAGCAAATTTGTGCACGAAATCGTCGAGTGCGCGGGCACTGTTTTCTTTTCCGGCGTCGGTAAGTCTGGCTTCATATGCCACAAAATAGCGATGTCGCTCGCATCGATTGGCGTGAAGTCTGCGTATTTGAATCCGCTCGATGCGCTTCACGGCGATATTGGTAACTGCGGGAAGTCTGATGTCCTCGTTCTCTTCAGTAAATCTGGTTCGACTGCAGAGCTGCTCGCTATGGTTCCAGGAGCTCGATCAAAGAATATGAAGATAATTTCTGTCACTTGTCACGAGTGCAGTGCTCTGGCGAACAAGAGTGACATGAACATTTATCTTCCGTTGCAAAGAGAGTTGTGTGCGTTTGATTTAGCTCCCGTCACGTCCACCATTCTGCAGCTCACTTTTGGAGACACCGTGACTGCGGCTGTCATGCGGAAGCTAAAGCTCACGCTTGAATCATATGCTTTGAATCATCCGGCCGGATCCATCGGCCGAAAGCTTCTACTGACTGTTCGTGATGTCATGAGAGCCGGAAGTGATTTATCGCGTGTTTCCATTCACTCAACAGTACATGCTGCTGTGCTAGAGCTGACGCGTACTGGCTCTGGTTGTGTTGTCGTCACCGAGGGTGTGTTTTTGAAAGGTGTCTTTACCGATGGTGACTTGCGACGATACGTCGCCAATAGTAGTACGTTTGATCTTCATGGTCCCATAGAAAACTATTCTACAAAAACACCGCTTTATGTTCAAGACGAAAGTATGAAGCTGGTGGACGCGGAGCGGCTCTTTCACTCAGGACCGAAGTCGGCAACGTGTTTACCAGTGGTACGAACACGCGTAGAAGGGATGGAAGTACTAGGCATGCTTGTCTTAGCTGATACTAGGAGAGCTTTAGCCTAATATATAAAGTTTGTGCTGTGAGAGTTGCATGGTTTGGATCCGTAAGATGATTATGAGCTGCGAGCTATACAAAGTAAATTGTGATCGATCGGGCCTAGTGCGTGAATGAGTGATGTCGATTACAATGTTCTAGTCCAGTAATCAGTGCTAAAACTCGTCAATTATTCATACTTGGGTAACTAGGGGAAGCTTCACACACACGTGCGCCGCGTTTGCTTGTCAGTACACAGATCTATAAGAACTATGACTAGTGCCACTTCGCGTTCGGGAAAGCCATCCGATACGAGTTGTGCTCACTCGCCATGTCGTGTGCCTTTATCTCGTGGTATGGAGGCCTTGGCGTGATGAAGCCGTAAAAGTGCACCTCGTCGCACTTCGGCGCGAGCGCGAAAATGGCCAAAGCTCCCGTCGACGGCAGCACAGGTGTAGTTCTACCCCCCGGACCGTCTGCGGCTTGTGCCTTCTTAACGCCGTCCATAGCATCGTCGTACGCATGCTTCGGTATGAAAGCACAGTTTTGGAAATGATGTTGGAGCTCTGACTCGGTGTACTCAAATGGGTGTTTACTTTGGCTGGGCTGATTGTGGTTGTTGCAAACCTCACCGCACTGAAACGCCGGTTCGTAACGCAACATGCAACGACCCGCATCTGCCAACTCACGAGTCAGATCCGCTTCCGGCCCTCGATCAGGCAAAAATCTGTGAGCAGTGTTTGAGACCAAGTACGTCACCTTGTGCCCGTAATTCGCGCTGCATCCGGTGCGATAAAAGTTATTTAATCGTATCACCTCGTCGTGCGAGTCGATCGACGCCCCGAGTCCGCGCAAGCTCGGGTCGTTGGACACGAACGCGCACGATTTACGTCCGCGAGGGAACTCGTCGGTCGCGATCTTCCATCGACTTCGATCGAAGCCGAGGGCGGCGTCGACGGCGAGCGCGCGCGACGCCCTCGCCCGCTCGACGCGCGCAACACCCAAAGCCGCGAGCGCGAGCGCGAGCGCGAGCGCGAGCGCGACGAGGACGCGCGCGAGGGGTGCGGGAGGCGCGCGCGCGTGGTTTTCGTCGCGCGCGCGCACGAGCGGCGACGTCTCGTCCGCGGGCGGCGGCGACATCGTCGCGTCGGCGAGTGCGGGTCGAGTCGGAAGTGAGTGAGAAGGCCAGAGTCGCCAGCCGCGAGCGCGAGCGTATCAGCACTTTGGTCAAGCTGTAGACGTAGAATTTCAAGTAGTAGTCAGTAGAAGCAGAGATGATTTCAAGTGCGATTAAATGATTGGATGACGTGTTATCAAAAGGACCCGTGTCGGGCGACGATTTCTGATACTGATGAACCATTAAGTATGTCTTGACGTATACTGCTCTCAGAAAATACTCGCTTTAAAGCTTCTTCAATCACGATATTTCCAAACCGTCTTGGGATAATCAGTGTTCCTTCTTGATCACTGAAAATCAAATCTCCCGGACAGCACGAGACGCCATCCAAGCTAATACACTGATTTGTTGACTCTACTGTAGCAACACCTCTCACATCAGAGCAGGTTGAACCGGCTGCGTAGACGGGAAAGTTCGAACATTTCACTTCCACTGTATCGCGTGTAAAACCATTCGTGACGAAACCGGCGGCTCCCCTCGTTATGGCAATGTGAGCATTAAGATCGCCAAAATATGCTCGTCCCTTCATCGGATTTTCTACTACGATAACGTCACCGAAGCCGACGTAGTTGTATGATTTTAGAGCACCATAGATTCCCCTGAGATCTTCACTTTCACGAAGAGGCCTTAACTTAAGTGTGCAAGCACGACCGAAGAGCTTGCTCAGTGCGCCTTGTGGTTTTAAGCCGAAGACCACTCGTCCACTTATGCCCATATCATCCAGCGTGTCTGATAAAATGGCACTGGTGAGATGTAGTTTGGCGCACCTCAAGCGAGATAGACCAGCGACGCGGTGCGCTAAAGCGATATTGTTTGCAAGAGGGAAGTCAACTTCGTAGTTGATATCAACTGCTTCTTCTGGCGTAACATGCAGCATGTGTGGTTTGTTCCCTATCCTTCGCCGAGTCAGCTTCGCCGCATCTCTCGTAATGATGTACAGC
>JACLAB010015200.1_pt1 | contig 13385 bp, 14 predicted proteins | sample 8027921 | NCBI WGS metagenome assembly JACLAB01 (sample SAMN15725117, study PRJNA655200) | protist metagenome | isolation source: fluorescence activated cell sorting (FACS) single amplified genomes of... | place: USA: West Boothbay Harbor, Gulf of Maine | collected 2000-07-19
ATCAATCTGCGAGCCCTTAGTCCATCAAACCCCTTGTTTTAAGTCTACAAGATGGTGATAGATACTCAGGGCCCCACGGGACCCGTTCATGAGCTTTGTTGGCTTGCGCGTAGTGTTTGCCGCTCGCCGCGCCGCGCTGAAGTGCGGAATTTTATAAGTAAAACAGGCGTATTTCACGGATTCTGACTGCTATATATTCAGACGGTTTGACCTTGATTGTATTATTTTAGCTAGCAGGTACCTTCGAAGGTAACATTTTATTATGCGTGTGCTTTATAAAACCTTTGTATTGGCGTGCTACCCGATCGAGCATGGCTAGCAAACAACTCGAGCGGTCGAGACCAAGACAAACGCATGCATCGCTGTTGTTTGTGCTCTTGATGTTATCAACTTTTCTGTACGAAACGTATCAACTGACAAAAGGGTCGACAGAAAAGCTGATAGGAACTTTGAATGTTGTGATATGCATGTCCATCTGTGGGGATCGTGGAGATGAAGCGCTTATTTCCGTCAAATCCGCCTTACTCTGGGTAAATGAGCTTGATACGTATGCATTTCACTTCTTCACAGATGACTCCGAAACAGTGATGAATCAGTTCGTTGATAAGATCCTGCAAGGAGAAAAAGACGGACACGTGGACAACGTTGAGTACTTCTTCCACACGATCCGGATGTCCGAAATTCAGGAGATGTTCAAATTATGCTCCGCGAATCGACTTCTGATTCCTCAAGAACTCACCAACATCGAAGCATACATGTACGTAGATAGCGACGTCATTTGGCTGGAGGACCCACGAAATCTGATGCACTTATTTTCAGATTTCAACAGCAAACAAGAAATTGGTTTGGCGTATGAGATAGTGGGAAGGAATAAAACGGGCTGGTATAACCATGTCGATCAAGATGGCAGACATTTTTTTGGCCTGAACGGCCTCAATGCTGGCGTCGGATTATATCGCGTACGCGATCCTTCGAAGACTTGGCAAGAATGGGACTTGATTATCAAAGAACACCGAAACAATTTGCCGCTGGGCGATCAAGATGTTCTTAACGAGTATCTTTGGCAACATCAACAAAAGCTCTACATATTGGATTGTCAATGGAATCGACGCAAGGATTCTGCCTGCATGTTGCCGAGACCTGCCGGCATTTTACACGGCAACCGGGCCGTGTTTCACGACGGATTGAAATATGATGATGAATACACGCTGTACTGGAATTTGGTCAAGGCTGTTTCGCTGGAAGGATTTCCGGCCACGAATTCAGATAAAAGAACGCAACGATGAGCCCACCATGAAGTATTGTAGGAACGTAACTTACCAAGCAGCAAGATATGCACGAATGAATGAAGATCATCGGCGGCGGCCGAAACGAAAGAGGTTTGACTTGGCAGCAGATTGCGTGCACCACGACACCGCGAGCGTCCGAATAATGACGGAGAGTGGTATCATGTTATGGCATAATCGGCTTGTGGGTGTCATCTCGAGCAAATCCCTCAGTGAGTGCTACGCACGTAACCTCCGTCCTGAGACATGTCGCTGGTGGTTATCCGGGTGCATGAGGAAACATCTGTTCTTCGTCCCCAGCACTGGCAAAAGGTGGCCAAATCTACTCATCTCCTCCGGAGGCTCTTTTAGCGACCACGATGCGGTATTCTTGACGGAGAGCGACATCTTTTTTTGGCTTTCCATGGTTCCAAAAGGCATGATGAACACGTCTCTGAACAAGATCTTCTTGAAATACTCGCTAGTTTCGCCAGTAGTGGTCAGCCTGTACACACGAGGGTGGCATCACAGTTGAAGACTTTTGCCACATGTGAAGGGGGGGGGTAGCTTGTTGACGCGCACCTTCCGACAGTGGATGAGCGTTTCAGGACGTGCCTTCAGTGTAGAATATGCTCAATGAATCAAATATGACGCGATGACGTCATAACATGACACCACTCTGCGTCATTATTCGGATGCACGCGGTGTCGTCGTGCGCAGAGGCTGCTGCCAAGTCCAAACTCTTTCGTTTCTGCCGTGTGATTGCCCATAGGATTACCAAAACAGGGTGTAACTTACACCGGGCGTAAATCCGAAAAACCGTTATCACACATGCAAACCGTGCGCGTGAGAACACAGCAAATTTTTATTTAATATCTGAGATGGGCAAAAACTTTGTTGGAAGCGTTGACATGGCATCAGCATGCGGTTCCGGGTCGCCTCGTGACCCGGAGGCAACATATCGAAAGACAACATCGGCACCTGCCTGATCACTCCTCACTGCGGTGTCGCGCTGTTCTCCAAGTTCCCGGTCGTGATGCATGTCTTCCTTGGGATAGGGGAGGTATGCGATGGGCTTCCCCAGGTTGAACGTTCCAGGCTAGAGGTTCCTGAGCTCCTCAGCTGGTTCCAGGTGCATATCCTCGACGTCGAGGGCTCACTGTATGCACCCAGCATCAAGCTGTGGATGACGTGGAGGATGGCGGAGCAGTGGGTGCAGGCGCCATACTCCTTTGCCCCGCCCGCGTCGCAGCCCATGCACTTCAATGCGCGTGCGCTTTGTGTCGGCGGGGGTCTGCCGGCAACAAAGAAGGGCGGTGATAATAGCGCATGGCTCGGCCCTCATCGACGCCGGGGAAGGAACAGATCGTCAGTCTGTCCGGCAGGGAAGGGCGATACTTGAGCGTTACGTCCACTAGTCGCTTAACAAGCTGGTACGTCTTGCTGTACGCTCCCGAGACCCTAAAGTTTCAAGTATGCCAGCATGATACGCCAGCATGATACCTTCCTCGAGCTCCGGCGTTTCCCTCTCGATCTCCCACGTTCACTCGCCCTCGCATGTAGGTGCGCTGTACGCGGCGTCAATCTGGAAAAAATCACGTGGCATGCAACGGTCACTCTGAATGAGGTGTTGGTGGAGGGACACAGAGATGCGTGAGCGACGAGAAGACAGACGAATGGAGGGGATAGGAACTCTCCGAGCCGGGCACCATATCGAAGAGGAGATTGTCCGGCATCTCGGACAAGCGCAGGATCTTCGTCACCGGTTCCCTTCTTTTTCAGGTTTCCGGGGAACGCCGATTATAGATGAGCAAATTGTTGTGGGACCCAGCTGGGTGCAAGAAAAATCAACGGGAAGAAGGAGAGCCAACTCGACTCAGCCAGCATCAAGCCGAATATAAAGATGGCAAAGAACAACTTTGCGACAGGAAACCTCGGTTTCGGTACGCACAGGTGTCTGCTTTTTAGCGGTCGTTTTCCAGTTCTGAGCATTTTCCTCGACAAAAACTTCGCCGTCGGCGTGCTTCACAACTTCGCAGGGTTGAGTTTCGCAAACGAAAATGTTCGGTGTCGTCAGCAGAGCTCTCCGCGCCGCGCGCATGCGCCCGAAGTTATCATCAATGTACAGAGCGAGTAGACCACGATTCTTCATTTATGACGGCTTTTTTACTTCGGAGGAAGGGGAGGGATTTACGGGCCTCGGAATGGTCAAAATAAAAAGTTACGGGGGGCCCTCCCTACCCTAAACCCTACGAAGATAGAAATAATGCGAGGCGGAAAGAAGTGATCACAAACATCGGTCAGCCAATCATGATGGAGAGCACACCGGAGCTTCGCATGCCCGGCGCTTGCATAAAAGGTCGTTCAGTTGTGAAAATCAGAGCGCCCGGTTGGGCGAACATCTGTGCGCACGGTCGACCTCATTACAAGTGCAAAGAGTGCGGTGGCGCATCGATCTGCACGCACGGGCGAAGGCGGTCTCAGTGCAAACAGTGCGGCGGCGCGTCAACCTGTGACCTCGGCCGTGCGCGTTCCAAATGTAAACTGCGGTGGCGCGTCGATCTACAAGCACGGCCGTGAGCTTTCGCAGTGCAAAGAGTGCGGTGGCGCGTCAATTTGTGAGCACGACCGGCACTGTTATCGCTGCAAGGATTGTGAAGGCGCGTCGATCTGCGCCCACGGTCGTCGGCGCTCACAATGCAAAAAAGAGTGAAGATGTGGTATCTCAATCTCACGCAAAAGCCCTTTTTGTGGCTTTTTGATTGATTCCCACAGCCCACTGCAATTTTGGCCTTTTCAATCAACGGGAATATATTTTTTCTCCACGGAATTTGAAATTTTGAAAAACGAGCTTTCCAACAATGTATCACAACCCATATTCCTTATAGTTCAGGCATGGGTCACAAAGGCGCGCATTGATCACGCATCGCGAGCACGAAAACAAGTATTCACTACCCCACAAAGCGGGGGCCACTTCCGAACATCCTACGAGGATATCCACTGTGCGCGCGCGGCGCCCCAGGCCCCCCATCGCTTCATAGGAGCGCTGTACGCGACGCGCGAGCTTCACTTTTTCGCTATAACGCACTCAGCAGCTGTTACCTCGAGCTCTCTTCCTTGTCTTCAAGAAAAGCTTCAAGGGAGTTAACTTCAAAGCTCAACGAAACCATGGATACTTCGATCGAAAGTGATGGTATTATTGACCCCGACGGCATGGACGTTGATCCTGAAGATACCGGCAATGTGCACAGTGACGAAGAGCTCGACGCGGGCAGTGACGACGAGTGCCCATATGAGTACAATCCATGGAATGAAAGTGACGAAGAAGACGACGGTTATGAAAACTTTACAACTCCTCAGTCTGCAAGGGGGGCGGTTCAATTGGACGAAGCGGAAGACAGCGACCACGGCGATGATGAGGAATCCGATCAGGACAGCCCCGGGGATGCTCGCGACCCCCAATCCAACATAGAAGAGCGAGAGCAGGGAGGGCGAGGTGAACAAGATGGAGGTGTAGATGGTGATGCTGACGACAACACCGCAAGTGATGAACATCCATTTGAGCATTACAGGAGGAAGCGGGACTACAACAAGAAGGCGTACGACCTAGCGTTGGCAGTGAAGAACTCGGAAAATTGGACGGATCAGCGCGAGGAATTGTTCACGAACGAGTTTTTCAAGGCAGTGGTACCCGAGGACCACTGGAAGGCACTTGCAAAATTTTTACGCTCCGACGTGTTGGGCATCACTGATGACGGTGATGGGGGGGTGTCGCAGGCGGACAAGAAGGCTTGGTCAACGGTCCCTGGGGCGATGGCCGTCACACTCGGACTAGTCAAGAGGAAAATACCGACCCCCGTCGCTCCCCGCGGGGTTGTCGGAGCTACCGTCGGCACCGTCAATCGGGTCACGACGGGATCACCCAACGCCAACAACGCCAACAACGCCGCTGACTGGAAGGATGAAGTGCTCGAGCCGTTGAAGGTAGAGGAATGGACAGACGCGCAGAAGGAGAACTGCGGGTCGGCGCGCGTGGTCGATATCAAGCAGCAGAGGACGCGATCAGGTTCAAGTGCCCGTGTTCTCCAGCCCATAGATTACTTTCAAAACTTCTTTGACAAAAAAATGTTCGAGCTCCTCGCGAAGGAGACGGTTAGGCATACCAGTGACATTGCGCAGCAGGACGAAAGTCAAAAGCCACTGGCTTACAAACACAAGTGGCCCCCTCGGTGGGCGGACACGATGTCCCGCAAGTATGTGAACTCCAGGGACAAGTGCGTGAGGGAGATACGCAAGTTCTTCGGTGTGCTCATCGGGCTCGGCGTCAACGGGAGCAAGCACAGCGTTAAGGAGATGATGTCCGATGACTGGAGCGTGGAAGTCGGATGGCTGAAGGACCCGAAGCTAGGCATTACGTCGGATTGGTTTCACGCCATCCTTCTTTCATTGCGCTGCCAGTCTGATGACTGGATGGAACAAACAGCAAGGCGGGGCGAGTTTGGCGGGTACGTGCTCCCGAGCGACGTCGTGGCGCAAGAAGACGGTACCTACAGGCGGGGGGAGGGGGGGGAGGCCCTGACGAACGGAGAACTCACCCACAACCACAGAGTCCGAAAAGTAGGCCGCATCCTCGAGATGTTCCACCAGAACTGCCTCACTAAGTACACCCCAGGGTGCTACGTCTCCATGGATGAGCAGCGGGTAATGATGGGACACAAGACCGGGAGCTATCGACAGCACGCGAAGAACAAGCCCATCAAGACGGGGGTCACCATCATTTCCGTGTGCGAGGCAGGGACCGGATATCTTATCACGTTCGCGGTCGACATCGGCGTCTTAGACCCAATCGAAGGAAAGAAATGGCCTTACATCCAAACTGTTGCATCTAACTGCGCAGGAAAATTTCACAAGCTTGTCGCCGACAACTGGTACATGTCCGTCAAGTTTCTAAAGTGGGCGCTTGAGCACAAGCTTTATGTTTGCGGCACATGCATGAAATCAGTTGGGCAGACTGGGTTCCCCGCGGACATCATGTCCAAGAAAGGCCAGCGACATGCCAGGGCGGAGATCCTCTGGAGATGGGCTGCCCCGCAACTATCGGCGATTAGATGGCAAGATACTGGCATTGTACACTTCCTCTCCAACTTCCTTGATCCAAGAGAGGAAGTCCAAATGAAACGATGGATCAAGCGCCCTGGCCAGAGGTCAACGCACGAAGATGTGACCGCTCCCTTGGTCGCAGATGTCTACAACAACAACATGGCAGGTTGTGATCAAAGTGATCAGTTGAGAGCGGCACTGACAATTCACAGAAAGACAAGGAAGTGGTGGCACCCTCTCGGCATCTTCTGGCTTATCGATCAATCACTCGTCAATGCTTACATCCTGTATAAGGACGAGTGCAAACACTTCAAGGAGGATGTGATGAGCCGAAAAAAGTTCCACAAGGCGGTTGCGGAATCGCTCCTCGGTGATTATGAACCTGCGGCACCGCCGAAGAGCAGAGCAAGCTTTGGTTCAACAACTTTCAATCAACGCAAGCGAAGTAGCACTTCGCAAGATGCCACGATCATGTGCATGCCCGTGAGGATCCCAGGCAAACAGAAACAATGCAAGCACTGCTACATAGCATCTGGGACAGCTGTAACGCGGCGAAGGACTGGATTCATGTGCAAATGTTGCAACGTTGCATTGTGCATCGGCGAGGAGGGGAAAAACTGCTGGGAAGAATGGCATAATCCAGGTGTCCACGAAGAATAGGTCATCTTCCCATGACTTTGTAAATGTAAGCGAAACTTTAGGAGTCGTCTGTAAGCCCTATGACGGAGCAACCCCTTGATTTTCCGCTAGTTAGACGCATTATCGGCGGCGCCCCGGACGCCCCCGCGCGACAATTCAGAATTATGACTTTGTTTCCCCAAGATTTTGTAGTTTTGGGTCGATATCCGCACAAGCAAATAGTCATACAATTCTGTAAATTGGCCAAAAGCCACAAAAAAGGCTTTTTGCAAATTTACGTTTGCGTAACATAGAGATACTCTTCGGTAATTGTTGACATGTTTTAGTGTTGATTTTCTTTCTACTTTTTACCACGTGTCGTGATTATCGACACAGCCGTTGAAAATATTTCGAGGGTTGGCACTTGACATCCAAGTTATTATGTCAGAATAGGAGGAGAAGTGCGAAAAAATAACTCCAGCATGAGTTTTTGCTAAGGCATGCAACTCAGCGGCGGCAAATGCTATACACTGAAATTCCCGCGTGACCTCGGTCCTGCAATACCTGCTCATCTCTGGATCCAAGGTGTGGACTCGGTCCCCAAACTCTTTTTGCAGTCGTCCATATACTTCAGGAGTGTCTGTCGCAAGTAGGAACGTTGCGCCTCGGTGATTTTTAAGATGTCTGCGCATAACTTGGATAAAAGAAGTCGCGGTGCAGCGCTCCCGAAAGTCCTCCACAACCGAAGCACCGCCAGGAAGAACTGAATGTTTGCTGTGAGGAACGTCGCGCTGAAAATTTGTCTCCTTTCTGATGTGTACTGCTGTGTAAAATTTGAGTGGCAGAGGGAGTTCGTTGACGAGTGCATTGTGATATTTCATAACCTTATCACTGAGCTTTAGTTGTCGAAGGTGATAGATGACCCGGGCGAAAGAATATTTGGTCACGCTTCTCAAAAGAAAGGGTGTGTTAATGTAGATGTCCTTGCCGAGTTGGTCCTCTACAGTGTTAATTGTTCTCGCCGCCACGTCATCATAGATCAAAGTTTCCGCACCTAGCGAGCGCACGATATCAAAGTCGAAAACGGTTAAACCAGACGTATCAAAAATATCATCCATTCCAGCGTGTAGGTGCTCGTCTTTGACCCACACTATTTGCAGCTTCATGTTCGTTTCTTCGGCGAGAGCCGCAGCGCTGGCGAAAGCTCTCAGGCGATTTCCGAAACCAGATGAGCACTTCACCGTTAACAGTCTTTTCCGTACTCGGTCGTCTTTCATGAGCTGAAGTACCTCGGGTCTGAGGTGCCAATGAAGCTTTCGATAAGTGTTTATTGCCAAGGTCAGAAGCAGCACTAAGCCGCAAAGATATCTCAGCTGCTTATTTCCAACTCGCCATTTCGTCGACCGAATAAACCTGCGAGCCTTCGATATTATCTTCGAAGGCATGCTGCGTACTTGCCGTCGCAATAATGGCTGCACGTGGGATGTTTTAATAGCAGTTCTTGAGGAGTCGTCGTGTACCTGCCTGCTGCGTCGCCTATTATTCGCTTCGTCAAACGTTCATATCTTATCTGTTGATAATATTCTGGCGGACCGTCCAATTCGCAACCGACCGATTCGAGCATCATTATTATTATTGAACGAAAATAAATCACGATCGATCGATCGAGCGATTCGTTATTATTATTATTGTGATTTTTTGAAATCGTATGGCCAAATAGATATTTGCTAACGACAAATAATAAATAAATATCGATAGATCGTTGGTACGCCCGGGCGGGTACGGTCCGATCCACAGGGGCGGGGCGGCTACACAAAATAAATTTGACTCGGTCCAATCACTGATCACTTCTTTTGTAGTCACTAAGCTAGCTAGCTAGGGGACTATGCAATCGAAACGAAAGTTTGGATATCGTGCTAAAGCAAAAACCGTGTGCATCTTTCTCGTCTTCGTCGGCGCACTCCTCCAGTTATATCCGAACAGATCTCTAAATTCCTGTCAGCTATCGCTTCAAGGTGCCAATGTTGCAGTACTCATGTACGGACAGGCGCGTACCTTGAATCGTACGCACTGTAGCATAACTGAGCACATTCTCACACCACTCTTGCTTGCAAGCCACAAGGTGCATGTCTTCGTACACGGCGAGTTGGATGGCGACAGCTGGCAATACCACGCTTATCTGGATCAAGTATCGAAAAGAGGGATTCGATATCAAATCGAGATGCAGGGCCTGCATTTGGCTGCACCGCAGTGTTCGATGGCCCTGGATGAAAAGTATGAATCGCGCATGCGACGATTGGTGAAAGAGGGTGGCACGTACGCCGCTGAATTTTTGTTGCGGCTGAAATACAGAGAGTCTGTCAACTCTCTCTGCAAGAAGTTCGAGAAGGCTGAGGGGATTACGTTTGATGCGGTCATTCTTGCAAGACCGGACGTCGTGTACACAAGTTCATTGCCACCACTCTGCGTGCTCGACGACAACATCGTACAAGTTCCCCAATGGCAACCGTGGGGTGGGATCAACGATAGGTTCCTTGTTGCAAGAAGTGGTCCCGCGGTTGATCACTACTTGGGTCTTCACACGGGCTTGTGTGACAAGGGATTCGTGACAAAACTTCCTTGGCGATGGAAAGGATATAATTCAGAGCGGATATACGCGTGGTGGATGCGCCGAGGTGGATTCCGGGTCGAGACAGGGCTGTTGAAGAAATTTGTCTTTTACCGTTTGCGCAGGAGCGCAGCTCTCGCGGAAAGTCCAGACAGTGATTTTGGACAACACAAAGGCGCGACAATTTTCAATTCGAAATACAATCCATCTTCAGTCCCATGGTCGAGCGTGTTGAAGAATCTTTCACAATGCCCCCCATTGGCAAGTAACTAGAAAGTGAATTGTTGTGGCGCGGCCCGACCTTGATGATCTGAGGAAGCGCGTGGAAGCTTGCACGTTTTGTTTGTTGTTTCGTGTATCTGATTACAATCGAGAGGTTTGATTTAGTTCGTTTTAGTGTGATTTTAGTAGGTTTTTAGTGTTTCGTAAAACATGTTTCGTAATTATGAAACACTAAATTGAAATTACGAAACACTAAATTCGCCGAATATCGATCTCCGTCATCTGAAATCATAACATAGATGGCGAATTTAGTATGCTAAAAACCTACTAAAATCACACTAAAATTTAGTGTGTTTTTAGTACCTCATTTGGCTCAGTTAGATCAGTGTATCGTGATAGTGCAGAATATTATTAATAATACGGGCGGGCGTTCGAAATAAATATTAATAAATAAATAAAATAAAAGCACCCGTGCTCGCTGCACGCGTGCTCGTTGCCCGGCACTGCATTCGATTGCAGCGCGGCAATGTAGGCACGGAACTCGGCCCTACAACGTCGCGGAGGCAAAGCGACCATGCGACGTCGTGCCCGTCCGTGTGCAGCATGCAAGCCTCTCCCATGCTTGGCGTTAACAACAAAGAAAATCGCCTGTTGCAAAGGTCCGTGAGTGGGCAAGATAACCCAAGAATGAAGGTTTGAACTTTCCTGATATGATGCCTCTGACCATGCCTTTCGTGACGCCAAACGCCGATGATGGGATAGGGGGATCAAGCTGGCGCCATCCTTTTAACCTCGTCTTGGACCACCCCAGAATTGGGGGATTGGGGGATTATCGCTTGAACACCTCGGATGATTCTTAGCTTTCCGCGACCCGAATGGGGTGATGCAGACATCGCGGCGCGCATAGAACAATCAACACACCCTATGGGTGACACAAAGTGGGTGCGAATGTTAGATTTTGGCGTCGTATCGACCATCATGTTCACTTACCTTCTCCGTCGGCGAGAGAAGAATTCCCCGATTTCCGGAAACGGATTCAAACTCCGAGAGGGGCGCGTGCGTCGTCCTCCTTCAAAAGTTCACCACGATATCGCGCAGAATCGTCGTCATCCAGCACGAGTCGAGCTCTCGTGGCGCCTCGCACCATATTTTGAACTTTTCATCCCGACGACATGCCAGCTGACGGCCCTCGGGCGGGCTTCAGAAGTGTGTTAAACCAAGTTTTTCGAACGAATAATAATGACGGTAATAATATTATGTTTCAGTCAAAATTATTTTTATTCACCGCCCCTGAGACCGTACCGTACCCGGCGTACCTCGGGCGTAATTTTATGTTTATTACATGGGATGTAGCTAGTTTCGTCTAATTAGATTACGCAGCGAATATCGGATTTTTCGTACCTTAAACCTGAAAGCCATTGTGATCATCGATTAGAGCTTGTCCTCGTCAGGATTAGAACTCGACGTCGCTGGTCACGGCTGTGGGGTTGCGGTAGAACTCGGCCGCCTGCGTGGCGTGTCCAGCTCCGTTCCAGCGCGTGGAGGTGACTGTGTGTCCCAGGACCCTTCGCATGATGGTGTTGATAAGAGTGGCGTGGACAAGGGCGATGTTGTGGAGGTACGCCTTGTTCCGGAATTCGAGGGGTGGAGGCTCCTCGGTGTGCACGCCCTGTGTGTGTGTGTTGACAGCTCCGGATGTACGGTGAGCTTGGTGGTCGGCGATGTCTTTTATCAGCTTGAGGAACGGTTTGCCCATGCGGCCGTAGGTGTCCATCACGAGTGGGATGAATTCCTTGTGCGCTCTGAGCGCAGCCTTCTTGTACTTGTCGTCTTTGATCGTCTCCGCGGCCTTGATGATGTTGGCTTTGGGATGGCTCTTGCCTTGGCGGGCCTGGGGTTGGCTCGCCGGGTCCTTGGCCTTGCCGATGATGTGTGTGATCGAGGTGTCGAGCAGGAGGGTTGTGGAGTTGGCGCGTAGGCCGTCAGCGCGGATGTCGACTCTCAGCTCGTGTGCTTTGCCTTTCGCGTCGGTGTGCGGCTCCAGCTCTCCGACGGGCTCGGAGACTGTGGTGCAGCCGGCTCGACGGAGGATCTTCTCGACGGTGTCTCTCACGGCGTTGTGGGTGGTGTACATGCTGCCTCCTGCGTTGCCTTTGGCGGTGCACATGAGGTGGTCGAACGCGTGGTGTGGCTCGAGTGCGGGGTGGTGCTTTGCACAGCAGGTCGTGGTGATCTTGCGTTGGTGGGCGAGCTTGAGGTTGGGCATGGGGAGGCTGAGCTCCTGCCTGATTCGCATCTGACAGAAGATGGACCGGATCTGGAGGGATGGCTCGAATGGACATATCCTGCGCCAGGTCAGTGCGCGTTGGCTCTTGAGGGAGTACATGGCCGCCGCGACCTTATCGGGGGCTTGCGCGTACAAGGTGTCGAAGTTGCGGGCGTGAACCTGGTAGGATAGCACGCGCTGAAGGCCTTTGCGAGGGAAGGCGTGCGAGTCACTGGCGGACTGGGAGAAGTCCATGGGTAGGAGCTTCTTCCCGTCGTCGCTGCTGTCGCGTATCGATTCCCAGGCTTTGGACAGGTGGCCCCATGCTGGGCCGCCGTCCGTGGAGGTCGCGTCGGCCTGGGAGTGGGTGCCTTGGGCGGGGATGTTGTTGACCGAGACCTCGGCGGCGATGTGTTGCAGGGCGGGGGCTGTCTTTGACAAGAAGCCGGCACAGCCTGCCCAGGTTGCGACGAGGGCCGAGTCAGCGATATGCTGGGGGTTCGTTAGGCCCTGGCCGCCGAGCCTGAAGGGCAGGGCGATGCGTCCGTGCGCGATGTCGTCGGTGTCGCTGAGGTCGTCGGTAATGTTGGATATCTTGCAGAAGGTGGTGTGGATGTCCTTGTAGGATCGATCGAATTCATCGGGAGCGAGCTCGTAGGGAACGATCTGGAGGAGGAACACGATGCGAGGGCGGGCGCACTGCCACAGGAGGAGCAGTGCTTCCTGGACGTGGCCTTGCCTGGTGTCGTCGTCGATGAATGTGGCGAGCTTCTCGATGTGTTCGAGGCGCTCGGCGTGCTTGTCGACGAGGTCAGCGACGAACGTCTTGGTGTAGTCGGCGTGGCCGGTGGGGGCGCCGAGGAGTCGGATGCCCTTGTCCTCGGTGCGATGCTGGCCCACGTCGGCGCCGCCGCCGTCCGCAGTTTTGATGATTCGGAACTCGCCGTGGAGGCCAGCGTCCTTCAGCTCATCTGTTGTGATGTCGCGGCAGTCTGGGCCGAGGAGGATGTCCCATTTCTTGACGTGGAGGTCGGCCTTCGAGTGGAGTAGCTGCTGCAGCCTGAGCGCGGCGGCGGTGGTCTGCTCGGGGGTGCCCGCGAGGTTGGTGTCATCTGCGATGGAGTAGGCGTGGACGTTGTTGGTGGTGCGATGGTCGAGCGCCTCGACGATGATTGGGTGCGTGCCGGCGTAAAAGAAATACGGAATTTTGATTGGTCCAGGTTGTAGGAAAAACAAGTGAGTCTGATGCAGAAATGTTATTAATATTCTAATTATTACGCGTATGTACGAAGGTAATTATTATTAT
>JACLAB010005068.1_pt1 | contig 13383 bp, 7 predicted proteins | sample 8027921 | NCBI WGS metagenome assembly JACLAB01 (sample SAMN15725117, study PRJNA655200) | protist metagenome | isolation source: fluorescence activated cell sorting (FACS) single amplified genomes of... | place: USA: West Boothbay Harbor, Gulf of Maine | collected 2000-07-19
AGCGAAAAGATGTCGTGGGCAAAGTTTCGGGGAGAGTTGTTGGGACCGACGGAGCCATCGAAGGCGCCGGAGACGTCGCTTCGCGGGATTATTTATAACGATTGGGAAGCGCTCGGGTTGAAAGCGCAGCCGACGACCGGAGAGAACGGGGTGCACGCGAGTGCGAGCCCGTTCGAGGCTTGCGCGGAGATGAACAATTGGTTGGGGACGCCGTTCGCGGAGACGGCGTTTGGGTCGGTACTTTTAGACGCTGGGATCGCGGAAGATACAGTGAAGGCGTGGAGTGTGGACCCTCAAGTGACATACGGCGCGCCGGCGATGCGCATCACTGGTTCGCTGTTCGATGCGCTCGAAGATACGGACGCGGATTACTGCGCCGCGCTGTGCGAGATGATCGGCGCCGACGGCGTTCGCGCAAAGGATGGTATTCGTATCGTCGCTGCGAGCGTCCTAGGCTTAGCGTTAGGCTTTCTGCTTCCCAAGAAGCGGTAGCGGCATACGGTAAAGCATCAGCTGCATCGCGTTTTAATCATCAATCAATTGAGTAATTACAACAAGCGTCACTCGTCTTCGACGTTTTTGTCTTCTACGCCGTCTTCCACGCGAAAGGCGGTGATGCGCTCTCGCGGCGACGCACCACTGGCTCGAGCGAGCGTCGCACCGAATTGCGGTGAAATGCTATCCGGTCCTACTTTTCGAAATCTGGCAGCCATCGCGGCGAAACCATTCGCCGATCCGGGCGAAGGCGATGGCCCACTCGCCCCGCCAGGCGAGTTCGGCGAACCATCCTGGTACGATCGGCCGAACAAAGGCCTAGGTTGCCGTAAGCCTCGGAAAACCTTCTTTCTCGGGCGCGTGTTCAAAGATCCGACGCCAAAGCTACGAGCTTGATCGCTCACACTCGATCGACTCACCGACTCCATCGCATCGTCGTCGTCGTCGTCATCGTCGCCAGAATCGTCCGAATCGCTCGAAAGCTGCAGGTCCTCGTCGTCGCTATCGATGAGACGATCGACCTCGCTCCCGAGCCAGAACACGTACGTATCGGGTAAATGAAGCAGTTCTGCACTGCGTCGAAGCAAATAAGGATCGAATGGAAAGAACATACGAAGCGGAAAACGATTTCTCGTCGTCGCCGCGACTTGCGTGCTCGTAAACTCCATCGAGTTTTGCCGAGAGAGCGGCATGTTTGAGGACACGTCTGTCTCACGTCCGGTCGCCATGCGGTCCATGTGCTCCTTCAGTAAGACTTGTGTGAACCCATTCATACTCGCTCCGACCGCTCGGTGGAGAAATTCCGTCACGACCGAGGGTAAACACGTCGAAAGAGGTCGCAAATGCGAGTACAAAACCTCACACAGCGGCAACGACCGCAACGTCATCGCCGACGAACCTTCGGCGCGCATAATGTCCTCCGCTCGATAGCACAAAACGTACATCGCCGCTTGGCACGCGCTATCGAATACGGCGAGCGTTTGATGCGGTACGGGTGGCGGCATGCCTACTTTAGTCTTCTCCATCGCCCCGCTCAACGCCGCGCTTCCGGGCGTCGTCCGCTGCTTGACGTGTACTAGACACCAATCCACCAAACGTCTGAGTAATTCGCACACAAACTCTGGTTTGAGATGCTTCGCGCGAGCTAAGAAAGAAGCAAAATACGCCGCGGCGGCGAGCCGAATCGATCCCGCCACCGAAACGTCCGTGAGCTTCGTGAACAACAGCTCCGTCAGCTCTCGACACGCCCGCTCGTCCCTCGAGCACAAATGAAATACTAAAAACTGCACAAACTTTGAGCGCGGCGCGGGAAGCAGCGTGGCGGTAAACGCGTGCATCAGAGCTTGTCGAACAGCATCGGTCTCTCCACCGTCGCAACGCTTATCGATGTGCGCCAAGGCGAGCTCCATCAATCCGTCCAAGGTATCCGCCGCCTCGTCCACCGCCAGCGGCGCCGACGTCGTGGGTCGCTGTTCCCACTCCGCTCGGCACTGCTCCTCGATCGTCTTCTCGATGTCATCCAGCTCAAACATCGCGTCGTCCTCCTCTTCTTCTCTCGCCGCCCCGCGATCGGCGCTCGTTCTATCCGCGCCGCTCATGACGTCGTCCCACTTGATTTCGACGTCCACCTCCAACAAGTGCGCGACGACGACTTTTAGGAAATCATCTCGCAACCCGGCGCCGTCCTCGCTCTCGACGAGCGCGAACGCCGCGCGCATGAACCCAATCTGCACGTCCTTCGGCGCCGTCTTGTGCGGCACGCCCGCCCGCAGCGCTTTACGCGCCGCCCGTTCGCTCTGCGGCACCAACCTCAAAATGTTCCCGAGCGCGCGCGTCAAATCGCCCACGACCACTCGCCCGTCCTCCGCTTCGCCCTCGCCCATCGCCGCGCCGTCGTCGTTCCGATCATCCCTCCACCACGCCCGCCCTCGCGGATCGCAAAACGAATCCACCAGCTTCCCCACGACGCCGCCGCTGAACGCGCCGCCCTGCGCGCACACCAACTGCGTCCCGAACCGCGTCGCCGTCGCCCGCATCTTCGCCCCGCACGCCCACAGATCCACCCCCACCAGCGCTCGCCGCACCAACTCCTCGTGCGCGCTCGCGTCGATCAGCGTCGCGCACTTTCCCAGCGCGTCCACGAGCGCCACCGCGCCGTCGTCCTCGCCCCGAGCGCTCGCCCTCGTCGCGTCCAGCAGCTCGTAGTACCTCGCCCGGTTCGCGCCGCCGCGGTGTTCGTTCAGCGCGCGCTCGACGAACAGCCGCAGCGCGTCGCGCGCGGTCGCGTCGTCGTACACGCACTCGGGGTCGTCGTAGTCGACGCCGTCGGCGGTCTCGACGTCGGTCTCGACGTCGGGCGGCGGCGGCGACATCGGCGACCGCGCCGGTCGCCGCCGCGTCGCGCGCGCGACGGGCGCGAGCCGCGACGAGAGGCGCGCCGCGGTGTGCCGTCGATCGGGTCGCGCGCGTCGCGAATGCGCGCACGCGTGAATGCATGAATGCATGAATGCATGCATGAATGAAAGAATGTATGAATGAATGTTACAACGAGCGCGACGGCGCGGGACGGTCACACGGCGACGCGCCAGGAGGGCTCGTCGCCCCAATCGTCCCAAGCGTGACCGTCGCACGACGACAAGGCGTCCGCGGCGCCGCCGCCGAGGAGGGAGAGCTCGGCGACGGCGGCGACGGCGGCGGCGACGGCGTCGGGCGCGACGCGAGAGGGACGGCGGTCGTCGTCGTCGAGGGACGACGGAAGGGCGAAATCGTGGCCGCCGCCGGCGAAACGGGGAAGGTACTCGGCGCCGGCGCCTCTGAAGGCGTCGCGGCGAACGCACTCGCGCACGAGCTCGGCCCATAGGGGATTCTGAAGAAGCACGAGGGGGTGACCGACGATGACGTTTAACGCCATGGCTCTGGAGATGGCGACGTTGAAACGTTTGGGGTTGTTCAGGAAGCCGATCTCGGAATCCAGCGCGTCGAGCGTCGTCGGACGCGTGACGACGGTGGAGATGAAGATGATTTTCTCCTCTTGCCCTTGGAAATCGTCGACGGTACCGACGCGAATGGCGCCGAGCGAGCGAGCGCGAAGCGCGATGCGAATGAGTACGACTTGTCGACGATACGTCGCCATCACGGCGACGTCGGCGGGTGTGAGGTTCGTGCTATCCAGTAAGGCTTCGAGTAAGTCGACCAGTTCGGCGCATTCGATCGGATTGGTCCAGCTGCTCGTGTTGCCTTCTCTGCGCTGTCGTCCCTTGACGCCGTAGAAGAGGAAACGACTCTCTCGTCCGTTGCCCGCGCCTCGAGAAAAGTTCTCCCAATTCGCTGGTAAATCCGTGTTTGCCGTCGGCGCGCAACTCTCCACGGTGCCGTCGTAAAACATTCTCGATGGCAGCGCGACGATGTCGGGATGCGAGCGGTAGCACGCTCGGAGTTGCGTGCCGTTCCACACGCCTCGAGCGACTTGTTCCTTCGAGTGATCCATCCACATTTCGAGCAGAGACTTGCACAAACCAGCTTGCGCAGCCTCTTTGGAGTGCACGTTGGGACCGAGCTGCTTGGAGTCGCCGGCGAGAACGATGCTTGTTTCCGAACTGGCGAGCGAAAGAGGAATGAGCGTCTCCGGAACCAAAGCCTGCGCCGCCTCGTCGACAAAAATGTGCGTCGGCGTCCAGTCCTCGACGACGCTATCGACAGGCGATGGCAGCTTGCGCAACAAAGCAGCGCTCGTGCACGTGCACACGACGACGCGCGCGTGTTTTAAATGTTTCAGAGGATCCGGTCGCTTGAAGAAGTGAAATGGCACGCTCTCGTACTCTTTCGCTTCCTCAGGGTCGTCTCGCCAAATTTCGAGCGAATGAAATCGCACGTCGGCTTTCACGGATTCAGGCGTGCGACGAACGTCGTTCACGCGCACGATCATTTTCTTCTTGAAAGGCGTAAGTCGCTTAGCCAAGCGCGAGCAAAGAATGTCCGCGGCGAACGCCGAGGGCGCCGCGAGCAGTACTCTTGCTTGAGGAAACACCTCGAGCACGTGCGCGACGCATTCCACGATCGTGAGTGTTTTGCCGGTACCGGGCGGACCCCAAACAATATATGGATGCTGCTTCCCCGCACCTGAAACGACGTCTTCGACCACGCGCAACTGTTCGTCGTTCAAAACTTTCGACTTCACGACTTTGCGAGTGATCGGCGTCGCTGCGCTCCGTCTCTCGCCTCCCGGCAACACTCTATGCAAGTGCGTCGCTCGCGTACGCTCCGCCGCGATGTGTAAGACTGCTTCATGAAATAAGTCGAACACTTCAGTGTTCAACGTGAAGCGCACGTGCACGTTCATCCCCTCACCCGCGTACGCGACGCTGAGGACGATGAAAATTGTTGAGAGTCGCGTGCTCACGTGCCGAACGACGACGCCGTACTCCAACGCGGTGTTTGCCGCCGGGCGAATGAATATCACGTCGCCCGCGAGCACGAGCGGCCGATTTTCTGCCAGTCCCGGGACTTCGATCGCATACATCGCATCGCCGTCGCGCAGATTGCCAAAGTGTAGCGCTTTGTCCGCTTTATCCACCCTCTTCGCGCGGCAGTTGAACATGTCGAGCTTTTCTAACGAATCTTGCTGCGCGATTTGCTCGAGCCGCAACAGACGCACCCAGCGCGCGAGCTCGTTCGCGCCGAACGCGTTGCCACACTCGCGGAACGCCCGCACGGCGTCCGCCTCGCGCTTCGGATCCATCCCGCGGAGCCCGAAACGCCGCGCCTTCCACGCGTTGTGATACGGATGCGAAAACTCGCTCGAATTAAACAACTCTCGCAGCCGTTTCGGCACGAACGGCACCGCCTCCACGTCCAACACGCGCTCGACCAAACTCTTCGTGTGCACCATCACCGTCGCGAGCGTCGCCAGCACCACGCACTCCTCCGCCAACGTCGCCGCCGCCGTCTCGGCGCCTCTCGCGCGCGAGGTCGCCTCCGCCTCTCGCACCGCCCGCTCGGGCGCCATCACGCACACCACCCACGTCGCGTGCGCCCCGTCCTCTACGCACCTCTCCGAATCAAACTCCACGCCGATCGTCACCGCCTCCGCCTCCGTCGTCGTCGCCGCGTCTCCCGACCGCGCTCTCGACGCGACCGCGCGATGCGTCCCTCGTCCCGGCGCGTCTCGCAGCGCGAAGTATTCTCTTCGCGGCGTCGTCGTCGCGAGAACGCACGCGTAATCCGCGGTCGTCGAGAAGTTGCGCACGCGCGCGCATCGCGCGTACCGCGTCGCGGCGTCGCCGCGCTTCATCCGTCCAAAGTCCAAAATCGCGGGCGTCATCTCGAGCGCGTCGTCGCGCGCCCGCGCGCGCTCGACGGCGCGCGCGATCGCGCGCGCGAGCGGCGCGCACGCGTCGAGGGCGTCGTGCAGCGCGCGGCTCAGCGGCGGCGCGAGCGCGACGGCGTCGCTCGACATGGCGCGTTAAAGCGCCATCGTGTGACGCGCGCGCCATGGCGCGCGCGCGCGGCGCGACGACGCGCGCGGCGACGCGCGACGCGCGCGGCGCGACGCGCGCGCGCGCGTCGGCGCGACGCGCGACGACGCGGGGCGCGACGGGCGCGACGGCGGCGCGAGGACGACGGACGACGACGACGCGCGCGGTCGACGACGACGACGACGCGACGAAACGCGCGCGCGACGACGACGACGCGACGGACGAGGCGACGCGCGAGACGGCGACGGTGCTGCAGTTTCGCGAGGTGTGCGCGCAGTGCGGGGCGTTCGCGACGACGACGCGCGGACGACGCGCGGCGAGCGGGACGACGCTCGCGGCGACGGCGGACGAGGCGCGCGCGCGGTTGGCGCGCGCGCGCGCGTGCCTCGGAAGGGGAAAGAATTTGAGCGACGACGCGTTCGATGGGGCGCGGGACGTGGGGATGGCGGTGGAGGGCGCGAGGCGAGGGACGACGCTGGCGGCGAGCGCGCTGGGGGACGTCGGCGCGACGTGCGGGACGCAGCGGAGGTTAGGGGCGACGTTGCGCGCGAGAGGGGACGAGGCGCTGCGCGATATCGAGGAAGCGTTGATGCGAACGCCGTCGGAGGTCGTGGAGGCGATCGAGCGGTGCGTGAGCGTGCCGGGGGGGGAGATGTTGGACGACGCGAGCGAGACGCTCGCGACGATTCGCGGCGAGCAACGGCGGATTCGAGAGGAGTTGCGAACGATGCTGAACGCGACGAGCAAGGAGATGGCGAGGAAAAATTTTGCCGAGCGCGCGCAAATCGTCACCAGACTCGGTAGACAATGCATACCGATGAAGCTCGGGAGCGCGGGCGAGCTCCCGGGAGTGGTGCTCGACGTCTCCGGCACCGGGAACACGGTGTTCAAGGAGCCGCAAATCGCGGTGCCATTGAATAATGCCCTGGCCACGCTTTCCGCGAGTGAAGACGCGGAAATAGAACGAATTCTAGTCGAGCTCACCTCAATCGTGCGAAAGCACGCGGATGCTCTGCTCGACGCGAACGATGCGTTGACAGAGTTGGACGTGGCGAACGCGCGCGCCCGGCACGCGGAGTGGTTCGACGGCGCGGAGCCGACGATCGTGGACGCCAATCAAGGCATGTTCGTGCGCGAGCTGCAGCATCCGTTATTGTTAGAGCGGCATCTGACGCCGTTGCCAAAAAAAGCCGCCATTGGAGAAGAGGAGCAGGTATCGGCGTTCGGCGCGAACGACGCCTCCGAAGACGATTCGGCGCATTCGCCGCGACACGTCAATCGTCGGGATGTGCGTGACGTAGTCGTCCCGATCGATTTCAACGTCGATTCGTCCATCAAATGCGTCGCTATCACTGGTCCGAATACGGGCGGCAAAACCGCGTCATTGAAAGCGATCGGCGTCGCGTGTTTGATGGCGCGCGCTGGTTTATATCTGCCGTGCGAGGCAGGTTGCGAGATTCCGTTCTTTCGTCACGTCATTGCCGATTTAGGGGATTCGCAAACCCTCGAGCTCGACGGTGGCTTGTCCACCTTTGGCGCGCACCTGAAAGGTCTGCAACGCATTTTAGACGCCGCGACCGACGACACGTTGGTCTTGCTGGACGAGCCCGGGAGCGGCACCGACCCGGCGGAGGGCGCGTCTCTCGCCGTCGCCGTCCTGAACAAACTCTCACGCACATCTCGGTTGACAATCGCGACGTCGCACTACGAAGAAGTCAAGGAAGCCACACTCGCATCCGACACAGCTCAAGTCGCGGCGGTGGAGTTCGATCTTCAGTCGCTGCAGCCGACGTATCGGTTGCTGTGGGGCGAAACCGGCAAGAGCAACGCGTTGCACATCGCAGCGGGGCTCGGATTAGAACCGTCGATACTCGCCGAGGCGCGCATCGCGCTTGCCAAGGCGGATGCCAACGCAGAGGTAGACGCCAGTGGCGCGATCGCACGGGAAAATCGCGCGAAGTTGGCCAGCGCGCTTGATGAAGAATGCGACGTGCAACTCGCCCGCCGAGCCGCGGCGGCGGAGACGCTCGAAGAGACGCGCGCGCTGTTCGACGAAGTCAGGAGTAAATCTGCGCACTTGGATCTGAGGAAACAAATAATCAAGGACGACGTCAACAATGAGATCGAGCGAAAGATTGAAGAAGCTCGCGAGTTATTGGTGGCGTGCGACACGCGAGAGGACGTCGACGATGTTGTCGGCGCGTCGCTTCCCGCCGGATGGGTCGTCGACGCGAGCGGTGAAGCCGTCCCGGGCGACAGCCTTGACAGCGCGTCCACGCGATGGGTTCCCGAAATTGGCACGCTCGTCGTCGTTCGTCAGCTAGGGAGCGCAGAGGCGGAAGTCATCGAAGTCCACCCAGATGCGAACGAAATCACCGTCAAGCTCGGTCGAATCAGTACTCGAGTTTCGCTCGCCAGCGGGGTGAGTAAGGTTGACGTGAGCAAAACGAGTTGGCGACGATAGTTGTACTGTAGTAGAGACATATTTTACATTCATTGCAAACACACAACGCTGCGGCGGCGACGCGATCGCGGTCAGTCGGAGAATCGGCGCGAGCGGAAAGACAACAGCGCGCCACGGATTCCTCAGTCGAGTTGTCATGAATCATCTTCATGAGGATGGTCAGCAAAGATTAAGCTATTTGAAACATCATCGGAAATCACGAGGGCAAGAAAAAGTTCGATCATCGCGTGTACGCACCTAGCACTAAAACGTCGGCGCGATAGTGGACTCTTCCGTGAACACGCCCTGCTCTACGGCGACGTCCAATTCTCGAAACGCCAAAACGCGTCTCGAAGACTCCTTCAACGTGCGCGCGACCCAATCGTCCCTGTCTTCCTTCAGATCGAACATGATTTTTTCATAAAGCTTTAAGAGCAAATACACGTCCAGCGCGGCATACCGGCGAACGTCATCTGTCAACGGACGATCCGCCCAAAGCGTCGATTCCTCGACGGCGTACAACTTCTTCACGCGAACCTTCAAGTCATCAGCCACCGCGGTCTCTGCGCTCGTCAGATGCGTTCCCGCGCACTTCACGATCCCAGCCACACGATCGATCATCTTCCCAAGAGCCCGACGCGCGGCGACGTCGAGCACCTGCACGTCCATCACGTTTTCCAATCGCACGTCGAATTGATGAAACAACGCGTCCGAATCCATGCGACAATCAAACATGAGCTTCAGCGGCGCCTCGCTCGACTCTAGGACATCCCGTAATCCTCCCGCGTTTCTGTCCCCGAACGCTCGTCCCCCGAGCGACTGCACGTCGATCAAATAAATCGCGTCGCGCGTCGCGCACTGCACCACCGTCACCGGCCCCGTGCGCGACATTCGCACCCCCTCGCAATCGACCGCGACGACGCTCGACGCCTTGATCGTCTCCACGCACGCCGGCATTTTGATCTCATAATTCGTCGCGTCGATGATTTCGCACCGTTGATCCAGCGCGTTCACGATCTCGAGGCACATCGGATCCGACTTCGCGTTCGTCGGCGCCGCCGCCTTTTTCCGTCGCTTCTTCTTCTTCGCCGCGCCGCCGGAACCACCGGCTTCCGCGCGCTTACCGCCGCCCTCGAGCGCGTCGCGTTCGAGTCCGGACGAATCATCGCCGTTCGCGCGCTCGAACCCGAGGACGACGCCGCCGCGCGCGTCGTCGTCGTCGTCGAGCGTTTCGCCCCTCGCCGAGGCGGCGGCCTGGCACGGCTTACAAAACCGCGTCGACCGCGCCGTCTGACGCTTGAACGTCGACGCGCACGCGGCGCACACGAGCCTGGGCTTGTTGCCCATCCGCGCGACGCCACCGCGCGCGAGCGCGCGCGCGAGAACGCGCGCGGACGGGCGCGCGCGCGCGAGCGCGGGACGCGACCGGGACGCGACCGCGACCGCGAGCGACGACGCGCGACCGCGCGCGGGCGCAGAGGACGACGCGCGCGCTGAAACGCGCGCGGGAATGAGCATGCACCGAAACCGCGCGCGATCGGGGCGCGCGCGCCGACGCGCGCGAAGGTGTGACGCCGCGACTCGCGCCGCCGCGCGCGCGGCGTCAACCGACGCCCGCGCCGAGCGGCGCGCGACATCGCGTCGCCGTCAAGTCGCACCCGGGATACGCGCGACGCGCGTCCGAGACGCCCAAATCGCCGTAGCACGCGCATCGACTGCTCGCGCGCCCGTCGGCGTCCGTCGTGGTCTCGTTCCGCGGGTATCGCGGTCCCGAGTCGTCCTCGCGGCATCGCACGTCGACGAAGTCGCCGTCCGACGTGGAATCGCAATCCGGGAACATGCGCGCGCGCTGCTCCCGCGCCGCCTCGCGCGCGTCGTACCGCGCCAAACGCGCTCGAATCTCGCGCGTCAACGCCGTCGCCGCCCCCGTCTCGGCGTCGTAAAACTCGCCGTTCGCGAGCACGCCCGCGCTTCGATACCTGTCGCGCATGAAATCCCTCCACCCTCGAATCGCCGCCAAGTCGCCGTCCGTCAGCCCCGAGACGTCGCTCACGCACCCTCGCTCGCTGAAGTCCCCCGTCGCGAACGCGCGGCTCGCGTCGCGTCCCGCGAAGCACGACGCGTAGTCGCCGTCGCCCGCGTAAAACCGTCGCCCCGCCGACACGTCGAAGCACTCGCCGAGCACCGCCAGCCACACGCGCGGCGTCAGTCCGAGCGCGTCGGCGACGCGCGTCCACGCCGTCGCGTCCTCGCGCCGCGCGCGATCGACGCGTCGCGCGAGCGCGTCGGGCGCGACGAGGACGACGCGCGCCTCGGTCGTCGCGTCCGCGCCGCGCCCGCGCGCGAGCGCGCGCGCGACGAGCGCGACGACGAGCGCGAGCGCGACGCGTCGCGCCGTCGTCGCGCCCTCGCGCGCGCGCGTCGGCGACATCGCGCGCGCCGTCGCCGTGTGTCGCGGCGTCGCGACGGCGCGATGGCGTCCGACCGACCTCTGTGTGCGCAAACAGTGCGACGCGCTGCGTCGCATCGCCCGCCCACGGCGCGTCCGACCGACCTGCGTACGCGTAAACAGTGCGACGCACTGTTTCGCATCGCGCAACGAACGAATTCAAACCGAACCGCGCGTCGCGACATCGCGTCGCGCGTCCATCGCGTCGCGCGAGCGCCGCCGCGCGCGCGTCATGCTCCGACTGAAATCGCGCAGCGTTCTGTGCACGCCGTCCGGCGGCCTGTCTCGAGCGCTGCGCACGCTGAACGTCGCGACGCCGAACGCGCGCGCGAACGACGACGACGACGACGACGACGACGACGACGACGACGGACGACGCGACGACGACGACGCGATGGACGACGACGACGACGCGATGGACGGCGCGCGACGACGACGCGTCGACGACGACGCGCGACGCGCGCGCGACGGCGGGGCGAACGCGACGGCGACGCCGGACGAGGACGGGACGAGACAGTCGTTTGATTTCGCGGGGTGCAGTCAATCGCGACGGGACGAGCGAAGAGGCGCGAGCGGAGGCGCGAGCGGCGGCGCGGCGCGGTCGCAGGGATGCGGGGCGAGCCAGGAATTCGGAGGACCGGATTTCATAACGCCCGCGGACGCGCAGTTCGACGCGTACGGGGGGTACGAGGATAAGGAAAACTTTCGAGGCGCGCGGTCGCCGTGCGCGCTGTCGCCGGCGAGGAATAAACGGCCGCGGTTCGGGTTGGATTTAGGCGCGTCGCAGGGGACGCAGGAGTTCGCGAGTCAGCCGTTGGACGCGACGCAGCCGTCGCAGTCGCAAGGGGAGTTCGGGGGAGGGTTCCGCGTGCCGAGGAATCGGGAACCAACGCGAGGGGTGGGGTCGAGGTCGGGGCTGCCGCGCGCGGCGACGTCGCCGCCGTGCGCGAGAAACGCCTTCTTGCCGGATGATGAGCAGCCTCCGGAGACGAGCGCGCACGCGCGGAAGGCGAATTGTACGAGCGCGGCGCAGTTGGCGACCATGTCGAGGTTTCGCGCGGATTTCGTCGACCTAGGGTGCATCGCGCGCGGCGGATTTTCCAAAGTGCACAAAGTCATCGGGCGCCTGGACGGGTGTCGGTACGCGCTCAAGCGCACGGATAAAAAGCTCCAAACCGAGCGCGAGAGAGCGGAGGCGCTGCGCGAGGTGCAAGTTCTGGCGAGTTTGGCGCAGTGCGCGGAGATCGTGCGCTACCAAAGCGCGTGGTGGGAGAACGACCATCTGTACATTCAAATGGAACTGTGCGACGGGAGCGCGTCCAAGATGGTGGATTCGCAGAGCGGCGAGCGCGCGAGCGAGGCTGCGTTGATGCGATGCCTTCTCGACGTCTCCGCCGCCTTATCCTACGCGCACGCGCGAGGTTTGGCGCACATGGACATCAAGCCCGATAACATCTTCATTCACAACCAAGGATACAAGCTCGGCGACTGGGGCCGCGTCGCGCTCCTCAACGGCCGACGCCGCGACGCCGCCGTCGACGAGGGCGACGCTCGATACCTCTCCTCCGAGGTTTTGAACGACGACTTCTCCGCCCTCGACCGCGCGGACATATTTTCACTGGGCGCGTCCATCTACGAGCTCGCCCTGGGCGCCTCCCTCCCCTCGCACGGCGCCGAGTACCAGTCGCTTCGCCGCGGCGTCGTCCCGCGCGTCGACGTCCCCGAGCGCGTCCACGCCTTCGTCCTCGACGCCATGTCCCCGACGCCTTCCGCGCGTCCCACCGCCGCGCGTCTCCACGCCCGCGTCCGCGCCGCGCTCGACGATCGCGCGTAATCTCATCCCGACGTCATCGCATCCCCTCGCGCGTCGTCGCCTCGCCCTCGTCTTCGCCGCGCTCGATCCGTCCCGCGCGCGCGCGATCCTCCGTCATCCACACACAGGGGGCCTCGTCCGCGGACGTCATCATTCGTCATCCCATCGATCGCCCCGCGGCGTCTCGCCACACGCCCTCGCGCGTTTCGTCGTCGCGCGCGCGTCGTCGATCGCGAGCGCACCGTCCTCGTCTTCGCCGCGTCCGCGCGTCGTCGTCGTCGTCGTCGTCGAACGCGAAGTCGTCGACCGGGACATCCGTCCGAAGCGTCGCGTCGAGGCGTCGAGACGTCGTCGCGATGATGCGCGCGGCGCTGCGACGATGCGCGAAGCAGGCCTGCCGCGCGACGACGCACGGCCATCGCGCGACGGTGATTCGCGCGGCGGCGCCGACGCACCGCGCGTACGCGGACGTCGCGAGCCTGAAGCGGACGCCGCTGTACGACTTGCACGTGCGGCGGGGCGGGAAGCTCGTCGACTTCGCGGGGTACGCGCTGCCGATCCAGTACGAAGATTCCATCATGGAGGCGACGCAGCACTGCCGGAGCGAGGCGTCGCTGTTCGACGTGAGTCACATGCTCGGGAGCAGCGTCAGGGGACGGGACGCGACGGCGTTTTTGGAGTCGCTCGTCGTGGCGGATTTGAAGGGGCT
>JACLAB010013019.1_pt1 | contig 13381 bp, 8 predicted proteins | sample 8027921 | NCBI WGS metagenome assembly JACLAB01 (sample SAMN15725117, study PRJNA655200) | protist metagenome | isolation source: fluorescence activated cell sorting (FACS) single amplified genomes of... | place: USA: West Boothbay Harbor, Gulf of Maine | collected 2000-07-19
AGAGTAAGAAATCGCACGCCTTACGCAAATTCGGACACGTCGCGTACGTCGAACCCGTGGCAATTAAACCGAGAACGCCAAACCACGTGCCGTAAGTGAAACATACCGCCCACGACCCGTACCAACTCCCATCGTGGCGCTGAATGTTCTTCAAAAACTGTCGTCCAGTCTTCTTGGCGTGCGCAATATCAGCTGCGCGAATGTCTGGGTAGCGCTCGGAAAATCTGCACAAAGCTTGCAAGCTCGCGCTCGAGCACTCGACGTATGGGTAGTCAATCATGATGTCCCCGAACGTTTCTGCCGGGTTCAATACTTCCACCCACTTTCCTGCACGCGTGTTTTCATACGTCGCCCATCCGCCCGAACTCTTGTTCTGATAAGACAAAATGACGTTGACGCACTCGGCGAGGCGGTCGACGGAAATTTGTGCGCCGACGAGGTCATCATCGAGCGATGCGAGCGTCAACGCCGCCTTCAAGCCCTCGGCAGAGCAATCAGAGATCGGCCAACCGTGATCACGCGTACTGAATGGCCAAGCACCTTTCGAAATATGACGATACCATTTACTCAAGTCTCCCGGACAGTCGTCGCGGACTTGACTCTTTTCGATAAAGTCGTGCGCGCGCTTCAAGCACTGACCGAAATCCTTCGCCATACCCGTCGCAACAATGCCTTGGACCGCGAATGCACAGTCCCACAACTGGCTCCCGTTGTAACCTTGCATTTTCATGCCATCTTCGGCGACCCAGAGGTAGTCGGCGATGCGGGGGATGTGCTTCTTCACCGCGGATGAATCCGGATTCTCAAACCAGCAGCATAACATGTTAAACACCTTGTTCACAGGACCAATGTCCACGTATCGCGTGTTCTCGTCTTCGTAGTGAATGTGCTTCATGGCTTCTTCGCACGCCCACTTACGCAACTTGCTGTTGACCAATAGCGGTTCAAACTTCATCAACGTCGCCCACACGACGTCTTGAATCCAAGGATGCGGATAGTATAAATCCTCCTTTGCGCATGCGTTACGGGCGCTGTTCCAGTCGATGTCCGCGTACGACTTCTGGACGTACAGCTCCGATTTCAGTTCATCCGTCAACGCTGACGGTTTCGCAGTGGCACGAATGCCGTACAGGTAACTCATCGGCAAGTACACCATGCGGCAGTGGCACCAGTAGCGACCCGGGTGCATCGGTAACCAATACGGCAACAACCAACATTCAGGCGGCACCGGATTGAGACCGTGCCACTCGTACACGCCAAGTATCGCGAGCCAAAATTTCCCCCACGATGGCACCTCGGTGGCGCCACCGCGACTTAAAATCCATTCTCGAGCCTTGGCGCACGACGGCGTCTCCGCCGACCTCCCGAGCAAGCGCAACGCCACATACGTCAAAACCGTCCCAAACATCGTGCTGTGCCCCTCAATGTGTAAACCAACACCGCCATCTTCATTGGTGTGGTTTTCCAAGTATCGCAACATCTCTTCCCGTCGATGCCCGCCTAAAATTTCCTCCTCCTTACCCATGACGTGCGCGGCGATGATAAGCCCGGGCATTAAAAACATCGGCCCACCGTAATCACTCGCCCAATGTCCATCGTCATCTTGAATGCCCTGATAATACTCAATACCCGCACGCATCGCTTGCTCCACCGCGCTCGCATCGATCGCATCGCCGTCGACACCTTTCCCCGAGGCGTACGCCTCGCGCGCCGGCGGTCGCGTCTTCGCGCTCAACCCACGCGCCTCACGCCTCGCTTCATACTGCGCCCGGAGCAACTCATCCGAGCTATGCTTCCTCGTCAAACGCGTCGCCGTAAACGCCGCACGCATCGCATCCTGCGCCGCGATATCCTCCACCGACGCCGCGTCATCCCACACCCACACCTGCCGCCCGACGTGCGCATTCAACGTCGGAATCCCTCCTCCGTACGCGTCGACATCCTCAAAATCCGCCGTCGAATTCGCCACGCGCCACATCTTCGTCACCCGCGCGTCGTCTGCCGCGCCGCACCGCGTCGCGCGCTGCCGTCGACGCGTCTTCACACCAATCCAGCGCGCGCCGTCGAGGTGCTCGAGTCGCGATCCGCGCGCGATCGATCGATGCGTTGATCGATATTATCCGCATCCCATCGATCGCCGCATCGATCGATCGCGCGCGCGCGAAAGCACCGCTCGGACGCTCGGGCGCTCGGACATTCGGAGCACAGATATATCCCCACGCGCGTCGACCTACATACCGCGAACGCACGCCACACTACGACGTGCGCGTTGGCCGTTCTCAGCCACTCGACGACGGCGATCGCGTCGCCCAACGACATTGCGCGACGCCGATTGACGACGATGTCGACGACGATGATGATGTCTACGCGCCCGCAGGCGATGGGTGCGCGTGGGGTGCGACAGGTACGATGACGCGCGATCGCGTCGCGCGGGATGCGCGCGACGAAAGGGGTGGTGCGCGGGAATGTTCGCGCGAATGATTGTGGATATGCCTCTTCGCGCGGATCTGATGGATGAGAGGCATATTGGCGTCGCCGCGGTGCGGATGCGCGCGCGGGTGGGGGTGATGGGTGCCGGGTGGTTGGTGGTGTGTTTTGGGTCGGGATGCGTGCGCGCGCGAATGGTGATGGGTGGTGACTGACGGTGGATGTGGGATTTGCGACGCGCAGGCAAAGCGCGCGATCGCGAAGCGCGCGACGCTCGCGAAGACGCGGGCGGCTGGGAATGAGGATTTTGATCTCGATGCGGTGACGGCTGCGGTGGAAAAGTTGCGTGTTGAGAATGAGCGATTGAAGGCGGAGTTGGATGGTATGGAGTTTGATGAGGTGACGCAGTCCGCTGTGGCCACGGCGGCGGCGCCGGCGGCTGCGGAGCCCGCGCTGGAGGCGCCGGCGCCCGCAGCGGCTGCTGTGGAAGCGCCTGCTGCGGTTGCGGCGGCGGCACCGATTACTGGCAAGCTCGGTACGGAAGACAAGGATCGATTGAAGGGGATTAAGTTTGCGCCGCTCGATGGCGACGGCTTTGGCGTGTGCGCGTTGGACTCCACGCTCGAAGGCCATAAAGGTCACCTCGGTCACCGTTTCAACAAATACAAGAATTTGCGCGCGGCGATTGATGAACACGAAGGCGGATTGGAGAAATTCAGCCGCGGGTACGAAAACATGGGTTTCAAGCGCGACGCGAAGGGGATTACGTACACGGAATGGGCGCCGAATGCCACGGCGGCGTGCCTCTTTGGCGATTTCAATGGCTGGGACTTGTCCGGTAACGGTTGCTGGATGAAGAAGGATGACTACGGTAAGTTTTCCATCTTTTTGCCCAACAACGCCGATGGCTCGCCTGCGATTCCGCACGGCAGCCGCGTCAAGGTTCGCTTTGAAGTACCGAACGGCGCGCCCATCGATCGCATTCCGGCGTGGATCAAGTTTGCGGTGCAAGCGCCTGGCGAGATCCCGTTCAATGGTGTGTACTACGACCCTCCCGAGGAGGAGCAGTACAAGTTCAAGTACGAACGTCCGGATGCCCCGGAAGAGCTTCGCATTTACGAAGCGCACGTGGGTATGTCAAGCACTGAGCCCAAGATCAACTCGTACATCGAGTTTGCAGACGACGTGTTACCGCGCATCAAGGCTCTCGGCTACAACGCCGTGCAGTTGATGGCTATCCAAGAGCACGCGTACTACGCGTCTTTCGGTTACCACGTCACCAACTTCTTCGCCGTGTCCTCCCGTTGCGGTACGCCCGACGACTTGAAATACTTGGTTGACAAGGCGCACTCCATGGGCTTGACGGTTTTGATGGATTTGGTGCACTCTCACGCGTCTTCCAACTCCCTCGATGGGTTGAACATGTTCGATGGCTCTAACGGGCAGTACTTCCACTCTGGCCCCGAAGGTTACCACTGGATGTGGGATTCGCGTTGCTTCAACTATGGCGAATGGGAAGTCATGCGCTTTTTGCTCTCGAACTTGCGTTACTGGATTGAAGAGTTCAAGTTTGATGGCTTCCGTTTCGACGGTGTGACATCGATGATGTACAAGCACCACGGTTTGCAAGTCGCCTTCACGGGTAACTACGACGAATACTTCGGCATGGCCACGGATGTCGACGCCATGGTTTACTTGATGATGGCGAACGACATGTTGCATACGTTGTACGACGGCAAGATGACGACGATTGCCGAAGATGTCAGTGGTATGCCCACGCTTTGCCGACCGGTGCACGAAGGTGGTGTCGGTTTCGACTACCGTCTTCAGATGGCCATCGCGGACAAGTGGATTGAGGTTTTATCCGAATGGGGCTCCGATGAGAACTGGGATATGGGCAACTTGGTGTTCACGATGGAAAACAGACGGTACGGCGAAAAGTGCATCTCTTACGCGGAATCGCACGATCAAGCGCTCGTTGGTGACAAGACCACAGCGTTCTGGTTGATGGATGCGGAAATGTACACCAACATGTCCACTTTGGTTCCGGATTCCCCCGTTGTCAGCCGTGGCATTGCCCTCCACAAGATGATTCGCCAATTCACCATGGGTCTCGGTGGTGAAGGCTACTTGAACTTCATGGGTAACGAATTTGGTCACCCTGAATGGATTGATTTCCCGCGCGATGACCGCGTTGAGGCCTCGACGGGCGAATTCATCCCGGGTAACGGTAACTCTTACCACTTGTGCCGTAGACGTTTTGATTTGGCCGACATGGACCACTTGCGTTACAAGTACTTGAACGCGTTTGACGCCGCCATGAACCACGTGGCTGGTGCCTTCAAGTACCTCGCATCCAGCCACCAGTACACGTCGTGCAAGAGTGACGCCGACAAGGTGGTTGTGTTCGAGCGTGGTGACTGCGTATTCGTGTTCAACTGGAACCCGACGCAGTCCTTCAGCGACTATCGCATCGGCTGCCGCGACAAGTGCGACTACAAGTTGGTGTTGAGCTCCGATAACCCAGAGTTTGGCGGTTACTCCAACTTGTGGACGTACACCGCGCCGACGTACTCCGCCGAAGACTACGCCTTCAACGGCCGTCCGGCTTCGTTTTTGGCTTACCTTCCGTCTCGCACCGTCGCCGTGTACGCGCCAGCGGCGATTGCGGACAAGCTTCTCGGTTACGCCGCGCCCTCTGCTGAATAAAGTATAAAGTCTAAACGATGGCGCATGCAAATTCGATTCATTTCTTGTTGTATACTAGCACACGCATGCTTGACTATTGCAAAAAGAACGCACACAAACACTCTCATAATTATTATTAAAAAAATCTCACGACTTGTTCGCCGCCTTTTCTTCGTCTTTGACTTTGCTACGCTCATCCCAACTACTTTTCGACACCTTTCTGATAATCCCCATGAAGTACGCTCCCTTGTTCTTCGCAGTATTACCCTTTATGCACACCTTTTTAATCTCATTCACAGCTTTTTGGCACACTTCCGCCGGCAACAGGCCTAAAAAGCTGAGAACCTTTTCGTCGCAGTCGCCCGGCGCGAGCGTGCCTTCGCTATTCTCCACCGCCTCCGCCACCATAGCCTTCACCACATCCGGCTGCACCAATGTCTTTAACATCTTCTTCTCAGGAGGTGCGCTTGAGTCTGGCGCGGCTCCATCCGTGGTCGCTTCTTCTATCGCACGCTTTCGCTTTTCACTCTTTGGCGCCGTAAACTCTTTCCTGGCGCACCGCTCCACCGTCACCGGCCTCCCGCGGAACAACGTCTGGTGCAACTTCATCGCCTTCTTCGCCGCTTTACTCGTACTAAAATCAACAAATGCAAACCCTTTAAACTTTTTAGCCTGACCCGGAACGCCCGTACCGTCGCCGCCCGCCATGCGAACGTCCTTGATGTCGAACCCGCAGCCGTGTCTGGTTAAATTCGCCTTCAACCACGGCATGATATCGCTCACCTTGGTGTCAAACGGCATTTGCCCAAAGAAAAGCGTGTGGATCTCTTGCGGCGGCGGCGGTGGCACGTCGCGCGTGATCGGCTCGCCATCCTTGTCGCGCTTCAGCTTTTTCTCCTTCTTTTCCTTCTTTTCCTTTTTTGCTTTTTTGTCTTTGTCGGCGGCCGCCTTTTCGCCGTCGTCAGACGTCATGACGACACGTTCGCGCGATTAAGGCGTGCGAGATGAAGTGTTGGAAGTATTCACGCCTTTGCGCGTCGACTACTTTCACACGCGCGCGTCGAGGACGCGGGCGAGGGAGTGAGGCGGCTGGCGCTCGAGCGCGCGCGTTCGCGTTTCACGTCAAATTCTAAAACATATATGTAGTCATTAAACGCTAAAGTACACTACAAGAACCGACCCATTAACGTCACACGACGATCGCACGGTTGAGGTTTTAATCGTCAAGCCACGCGCACACGCGTCGTCAAGGCAACGGAAGCCTTCGCGAACGTCTCTCTTCCAACTCTTTCGCCGCCGCCGACGACCCTTCGCACTCACCCCAATCCAACACCATTCGCCTTCAACGCCTCCATCAACGCCGCATGCTTCCCATGATATCGCACACCATACGGCCTATTCCACGTGACCGTGTCCAGATCGATCGCCTTTACGCGTTCCGCCAGTCTCGCCCCGACCAACGCCGCGGCGCGCTTATCGCTCACGCTCACTCGCTTCGCCGTCGACTCCACCCCCGCGAGCGCGCGCCCACGCTCCGCCGCCACCGCCTCCGCCTCCGCCGCCGCGCGCGCGTCATCCACGAACCCACGCTCGCTCGACGACGCGCTCGCCACCACGTGCCCATCCTCGCGACGCACCACTTGCGCGTAGATGAACTTGTTGCTAAAATGCACGCGCAACCCGTACGGTTTCGCGCTCACCGCCGACGCGCGAAGCGCCGCGCGCGCGATTTCCCGCGCCGCCGACATCACGCCCGTCGCCCTCACGCGCGCCCGTCGTCCGTCGTCCGTCGACGCGAACTGCCGACGCCGCGCGCGCGCGCGACGCGATCCCACCACCTAAACCCTCACATAGGGTTTAGGTTCGACCAATCACGACCCTACGCCGTACCCCCACGTACGCTCCTACGTCACTCAAAACTCATACTCAACACCACACGAACGGTATACACGTATCGCGCGAAAACACCCACGCGGTCCCACGCCGCGCCGCCGGGCCTCCATAGACATACTATGATTGTCCACACGACTATCATCCGATTCCACGCGCGTCCACGTGGCACCCCACGCCGCGCCAGGATCCTCCTACATAGGTCATCACACACGTCCAGTATGGAATGGTCCGCGACCGCCCGCGCCGCCGCGCCGTCACACGTCGACGCGCATTCGTGACCGATCCGACGATCCGTCGCACCCGCGCCGTCGTACGCACGCGCCGCGCCACGCATCGCGCACCCACGCATCGCGCGTGTTTTGCATCGTGCATTCGCGTCGCCGCGCGCGCGAGATCGCCGTCGCACGCGCGTCCGTGCGCGGGCATTCGTGCGTGCGATTCGTCGGGCGCCCGCACTCGGGACACCGCGTCGGCGCGCATCCGTCGTCGCCGTTCGTCGTCGTCGTCGCCGTCGCGCGTGCGATCGCGCGCGTCGCGAGTGACGCAGACGTTTTAATCGCATTCGTGCGCGCGCGGGTGATCGACGCGAGCGAGGCGTCGAGCGCGCGCGGGCACCGGGACGACGACGGGCGGCGGCGCGTCCGAGGGGTGGTTGGCGACATGTTAGGGTCCAGCGGGTCGGCGCTCGCGCGCGGGCGTCGCGCGGCGTCGCCTGCTGCGGCGGTGCGACACGATCGCGCGATGGGGGCGTATCGGGGGTATAAGTTTGTAGATGCGTCGTCGGGGATGATGGGTGGCGTGCTGGATGCGGCGGATGTTGCGGCGATTGAGCGGGAGTTTGACGCGGATCCGGTGTTGAAGGCGGCGGAGCGGGAGATTTTAAGCGCGTCGGCGGCGCAGGCGCAAGCGGCGGCGGATCGCGCGCAGTTGTTGATACATGGGCGTGAGTTTGATGCGATGCTTGGGAAGCTTGGGTTTGATCATCATAACGCGGCGTATGCGCGTTTGGCTGGGAGCGATGACGACGATAAGGCGTCGACGCAAAGCGTGGCGCACTTTTACGGGACGCAGACGCTGGATGCGGCGAGTATTCGATCGTATTCGCCGTTTCCTGAAGCCATGGATGACGCGGCTGAGAATTTATTGTGCGATTTTGGTGCGCCAATCATTGATGGCGCCATTGGCTTGATTGACGATGAAGGGGCTGAGATTTATGTCGAAAGCAACGCGCCGCCGCTGAGCGCGTGGATGAGCAACGGGAACTTGTGCTCGTTGGTTGCGCCTGAAGGCCACGAGCCCGAGTGGGCGAGCCATGGCGGTAGCGGTTACCATCAACTCCCCGCCGTGGTTGAGTTTGGCGTCCCCGGTCACACCGAGGTTGAATCCATCGCTTCGCTCCGCGCGCAGTATCGCGCGCTCTTTGGCAAGGACACCAACTCTAACAACCGACAATGGATTTTGCGGCGATTGGAAGCGTTCAGAAACGGCGACGAAGTTTCTCCGCCATCTTCTAGATTCGGGTCTCCGCATTCGGGAGAAGATTCTGTGGTGCACGTCGGTCAAACGCGATTTAAGCAACCGTCGTCGCCTGTGAGTAAGCGCGCCGCCGGTAAGCGTCAAGTGAAGACGTCCCGCTCGTTTGATGAGGACATGGACGAGTTGGAATCCCCGGTTCGTGGCGGTCGCCACGCTACGGGTAAAACCCGTATGTCAGGTAAAGGTGCCAAGGGTCTCAAGCGTCCGGCGATCGAGGCGGCGCTCCCGAAGAGTCCGCACAAGAAGGCGAAGAGCGTGAGCGACGCCGAGTCCAACGACGGAGACATCAGCAAAAAGGGCAGCGCGCGCGGCGCGCAGAAGAATGCTGGTCGAGGTAAACCTGGTGAGAATGGCACCGGTCGTCGAAGCAAGCACCACAACCCGTGGGCGCTTGAAGAAGCTGAGGCGCTCGTGCGTGGCGTCGCCCAATGCGGTGGCGGTAAATGGGCCGACATTAAAAAGCTCGGCTTCCCAGCCATTGAGCACCGTACCGCGGTTGATTTGAAGGATAAATGGCGTAACCTTTTGAGAATTGCGATGTTACCACAACAGTCTGTGAAAACTGTTGGTGATAAGAAGCGCGAAATCCCGCAAGAGCTTCTCGCCAAGGTGCGAGAGCTCGCAGCAAAACAAGCCAAGATGAAGGCGGCGAGTGGCCGCTGAGCTCGCGCGGCGAGGCGCGAGCAATCTAGGCACACACATGAACGCTAGTACACTATAAGTCATATACAACCCTCGGGGCTGTATACTTCGACGTTCATTCTTTTTCATTTTTTTCGTTCTGAGTAATCACACTTCCAGAACACGAGCAGCGACAAAGATATATAAATTACGCCGCCAGCGGCGACGAGGATTGCGCGCCTTTTTTAGGATTGCTGCGCTCGAGACTCGTCTCCTCCGTTCTTTTGCCGAGTTTGACCCATTCCATATGGATCACGGGTTGAGATGTATCACATTTTTTTTCAGGATTTGGCAATAGCTTGTAACATACAATAATATATTTATTGATGAACGCGCGTTTTGGTGAAAATCATCGAGACGAAGAACGAACGAGAGGCCACGCTTGTTCTAATTATGCTGATGTGTTTATTAAATCAATTCATGGGACGATGTACTGTGATACGCGCGTATGAGAACGTAATAATGTGTAAAATAATTACTTGGAGAATTTCTCCTTGAGACGGCGCGCCGCTTCGTTGATGTTTTCGCGCGAGCCGAAGGCGGAGCAGCGGACGTAGCCGTTACCCGCCGGACCAAAGCCAGCACCCGGGGTGACAACGATGTCCGTCTTTTGTAAAATTTCCGTGAATACTTCCCAAGAATCACGGCCTTCGAAAGAGACCCACACGTATGGGGCGTCGGTGCCACCGTAAACTTTGTAGCCCATTTCTTCCCAGGTGCTCTTCAGGATGGCGGCGTTCTCCTTGTAAAACGCAACCATGTCCTTCATACCCTTCATACCGGCATCGGTGAGGCACGCGAGACCCGCAGCTTGAGCGACGTTAGACGCACCATTGAAGCCCGTACCCATCATACGGTTCCAATCTTGGCGCACCGAGGAGCCGTCGGAAAACTTGAGCGCCTCCGGGAAGACGGTCCAGCCGAGACGCAAACCGGTGAAACCGGCGTACTTGGAGAAGGAGCACGTTTCAATGCAGCACTTTTCCGCACCTGGGATTTCGTAAATCGTTTTCGGGCAGTCGTCGTTACCGATGAACGCAGAGTACGCGGCGTCATAAATGATGAAAGATCCAGTCTCCAACGCTTGGTTGACGAGTTGGGTGAGCTGCGCGCGCGTCGCGGCGGCACCCGTAGGGTTGTTTGGCGAGCAGAAGAAAATCAATTCCGAGCTCTTCGCCTTGGAGAGATCCGGGAAGAAGTCGTTATCGGCGTTGCACGGCATGTACGTAATGTTCTGGTATTGCTTGGTGGCGTCATCAAACCCAGTCGAGTTGCCCATGATGACGGAGGAATCGACGTACGCCGGGTACGACGGATCTTGCACAGCAATCTTACGCCCAGTACCGAACATTTGCAACATACGAGAAATATCGCACTTCGAACCATCAGAAACAAAGACATCCGTCTTCTCAATCGGCGTACCGGCATAGAACTTTTCCGCCAAACCGGCGCGCAACTCCATTTGCCCAGCCTCGGCGCCGTATCCACCCTTCGCGGAATACCCCGCCTTCGTCCCGAGCGCCGCCGCCCCGGCAACCATACCATCCACAATCGCTTGCGGAATCGGTTCCGTCGTATCACCAATCCCTAAAGAAATAATCTTCGCATCCGGATTCGCCTCCAAGTGCGCCGTACGAATGCGCGCGATTTCAGGAAACAAATACCCAGCCTTCAACTGCGCCATGTTCGGGTTACGACGCACGTTTGACGACGCATTAACGACCGTCCGCGCGCGACGCGCGTGCGTACGACGCACAGACACCCTACGCACACGACCACACCACCCTCCGTCAGTCACCGCGCACGACACGCGCGCACAGCCACACCCATCCGCCGTCAGCGCCATCGTCCGACGTCACCCGCGTTGATTAATCATCCCTCGCCCACGCCCCGTCGCGACGTCGTTCGACGCGAGCACACCGCGCGAGGCGAAGGATAATAATACGTACGTCTGGTTGAGCGCGGCGCATTGCGCAGAGGACGCGGAGAACGCGCGCATGGCGAGCGAGTGGCGACGGACGCGGTCGCGTCGGGGTCGGGGTTTCGCGGACGCGGTGCGGCCGTTTTGAATGTTTCATCCGACTTACGGGCGCGCGACGCGCGCGGTTGTCGCGGCGTCGTCGCGCGAGACGCGCGCGAGACGCGCGCGAGAGGCGACGGATGGGTTGAAGGTAATTTTACGCGACGTCACGCGTCGTGTGCGGGCGCGGAGAGGCGTTGGCGCGCGCGAAAGGGCGCGTTGAGCTCGCGTTTGGGCGAAGTGGAATCGGCACACGCGGACGCGCGCGTCGGCGCCACTGACGACGACGACGACGACGACGATGGAGACGACGACGACGTACGTGTGTGCGATAGACCAGGGCACGACGAGCACGCGATGCGTGGTGTACGCGACGTCGACGCCGCGCGAGGCGGGGAGTTACGTGGCGGTGGCGACGCATCAGTTGGAGCACGAGCAGCGGTATCCCGCGCCTGGGTGGTGCGCGCACGACGCGAATGAGATTTTTGAGAATGCGTGCGCGGCGATGCGCGCGGCGATGGGCGCGGCGAGCGTCGGTGCGGGAGATGTGGCGTGCGTGGGGATGACGAATCAGCGGGAGACGACGGTGGCGTGGCGGAGGAGCGACGGGACGCCGCTGTGCGACGCGGTGGTGTGGCTGGATACGCGCACGAAAGACATGTGCGAGGAGTTCGTGCGAGATGTGTGCGAGGGTGATGCGAAGAAGTTTGTACCGGTGTGTGGGTTGCCCGTGAGCACGTACTTTAGCGCGATGAAGATGCGCTGGTTGTTGAGGCACTGCGATGCGGTGCGCGAGGCGCGCGACGCCGGGGACTTATGCTTTGGGACCATAGAGAGTTGGCTCGTGTACAAGCTTACGAATGGGAAATCGTTCATTACTGATGTCACAAATGCGTCGCGGACGATGTTGATGAGGCTTGACACGTTGCAATGGGATGATAAGATGTGCGCGGCGTTTGACGTGCCGCTCGAGGCCTTACCAAAGATTGTGTCTTGCGCGGAAGAATTCGGGCGCATCGATGCCTCGATCGACGGATTGGGTGGGATTGCGATAACGGGATGTATTGGCGATCAGCAATCCGCGACGCTCGGGCAGCGGTGTGACGTGGGCGAAGCGAAGAATACGTACGGGACGGGATGTTTCATGCTTCTCAACACGGGCTCAACCGTCGTGCCTTCAAAGAATGGCTTACTCACCACTATGGCCTGGCAACTCGGAGGCATGGATAAGAAACCCGTGTATGCACTTGAAGGTTCGGTGGCAATCGCTGGTGCCGTCGTTCATTGGTTGCGTGACAATTTGGGCTTGATTACAAACGCAAGCGACATCGAAGCATTGGCGAGCGGCGTCAAAGACGCCGCAGGTGTTTCGTTCGTGCCCGCCTTTAGCGGTCTATTCGCCCCGAGATGGCGTGATGATGCGCGCGGTGTGATTGTTGGATTGACGCAGTACGTCAATAAAGGCCACATTGCGCGCGCGGCTCTGGACGCCATCGCGTTTCAATCCAGAGATGTTCTCGAAGCGATGCGGCAAGACATCGCGGAGGCTACATCGTACCAATTACTCACTCTTAAAGTCGATGGTGGAGCTAGCGCCAATAATTTACTCATGCAAATTCAGTCTGATGTACTCGGATTGACCGTGATACGCCCGGCGGATGTAGAGACTACAGCGAGAGGCGCGGCATACGCAGCGGCTGTCGGCGCCGGCCTCATGACCGAAGAGGACATCTTCAGAGACAATAAACTATCAAGCACGCAAGATAAAACGATCGAGTTCACACCCAAAACATCGCACGCAGATCGAGAGCGCGACTACGCGCGCTGGAACGCGGCGGTGGAGCGGTCGTACAACCTCGCGGAAAGCGCCCCTGAATGCGGCGTATAGCCTCCCCAGTACAAATGTGTAAAATATACCGAGCAAGCGTAAACTTATTTTAACCACTACTTGTATCTTTTGAGAATACCAGGACGCCGTTACCGGCTGTCTTTTTCGCGTGGCCCTTTCCGCTGGCACTTTTGCCGTTGTTTACTTTTCCCACCGTCGTCGCGGCGGCGACGGGCTTTTGCGACAAGTTCGTCTGCGGCGGACCTCTGCGGTAATCCGGATCATCCGCATCGGCATTCAATGATGAT
>JACLAB010000323.1_pt1 | contig 13356 bp, 10 predicted proteins | sample 8027921 | NCBI WGS metagenome assembly JACLAB01 (sample SAMN15725117, study PRJNA655200) | protist metagenome | isolation source: fluorescence activated cell sorting (FACS) single amplified genomes of... | place: USA: West Boothbay Harbor, Gulf of Maine | collected 2000-07-19
CTATCTACAAACTTTTAACGAGGCTAAGCGACAAACCAATCTAACCCGCCGGCGTCGAAATCGTCGCGCATGACTCTCAAAACCTTCGCGCGAGCTTTGGCCATGCCGAAAGCGAAAAGGCGAGCGAGTTTGATGTTTTCGTCCAAGTTTTCTTTTAGACGCTTGCGTTTGGGAAGGCCGGGCATCTCGTCGCGCTTTTCGACGACGTAAATGAGTTTGGGTCGGTACGCTTCTTTGCTCGCGTCGGCGGTTTCGGTGGCTGCGGCGGCTGCGGCGGGATTTTCTAGCGCGCGTTTCTTTTTCTCTTTCGCCTGGATGATTTCGATTTCGCGATTGATGTCGTCGACGTAGCCGTTGAGCGTTTCGCCCCGGCCAAACACGCGGATGATCAATTTCTTTTGCTTTTCAGGCTTCTTTATTATGCCATCCGCGTCGGCTTCGGTGGGAAAAATCTAGAGGAAGAAACTATCGAAGTCGACGGATACAAGGTTTTGAAGAGAAGAGAGATCGACGTGCCGAACGTGCCCCCAACCATCAGTCGCTTAAGAAATCCGAGATTAGTGGATAGCGAGATACCAATTCCCGAATACGATTACGACGACGGGTTGAGAGCTTTAGAAGACTTCTCCAACAGAGTGAAAGTGACGTCGGACAATTTACCTTCCTGCTGCTTCTTTACGTTTACGCACGCGGAAGGCAAGTTGATTTGCGCGAGCATGTCGCCAGACGTGGAAAAAGTCGTGGGTGGCTTTTCCGATTCCGTGGTGAGAACGTGGGATTTAACGACTGGTGAAAAAGACGACGAAGATGAGGGAAAAGACGACGACAACGACGGGGAAGCGAAGGGAAAAGAAACGGACGGAACGACGACCAAAGCCGCCGCCGCCGATAAGGTAAAAGAGAAAAAAGTGTATAAACGCGGCGACAAGGTTGGTAAATCTATGAAGGTGAAAGAATTCATAGGTCACTCCGCGCCCGTTCACGACGTTCAATATTCTCCCGACGGCATCTACCTCCTCTCCGTCTCTAGAGATTGCACGGCGCGCATGTGGTCGTGCGAACTTGAAATACCCCTCTGTGCGTACAAAGGCCACCAAACTCCAATTTGGTGCGCGAAATGGGCCCCGTGCGGTAACTACTTCGCCACTGGATCGCATGATAGAACCTGTCGAATTTGGACGACGGAGTTATCGTCCCCAATCCGGGCTTTCAGCGGCCACATCGGAGACGTCGACTGCGTCGCTTGGCATCCAAACTCCAACTACGTCGCCACCGGTTCCTCCGATAGAACCGTTCGTTTGTGGGACGTCAGCACCGGTCGATGCACCCGCCTCTTTGCCGGGCATACCACCGGTGTCACCGCTTTAGCCTTTAGCCCAGACGGTCAATCCATATCCACCGCGGACGATTCCGGCATAATACACTCCTGGGACTTGGACTCCGCCCGATGTTTCAAAACTATGCTCGGCCACGAAAACGCAGTCTACAGCTTAAACTACTCCGGAGGCGGCGGCGAAGTCCTCGCCTCCGCGGGCGCCGATGACACCGTCCGCATCTGGGATCACAAAGACGGTTTAGAATCCGTAGTGACGGGTATCGTCCCGAAAATTGCACCGGTGAAAACCTTTCGCACGAAAAATTGCCCCGTCGTCAACGCTGAGTTCACCAGGCGGAACTTGTTGTTAGCCTTCGGAAGCCGACGGTTGCCGGTGTACCATCAAGTTTAAATTCTAATAATTATAATAATAATTACACTACTATCAATACTACTACCGATGCGGTACCGGTAATACTAACGACTCGCATCGCGCTGCTTAGTTTTGAAAAATTTTATCTCATATCGGAAGCAGATTTTTGCACAAACTTATTTTTTAATTGTTCAAACGTTCTTCATTTTTCAAAAGCGCGCGTGCGCTCTCGCGCGACTCTCTCGCTCCTGCGGAGTCTCGTTCTCGACGCGAGATCCGTCGTCTCAGCGGACGAGAAGGAAGATATCATCGCGTCGTCATGTCTTCCCCGCCACCTTCGCCGAACGCGAGACTCGAGCGCGCGTACACCGCGGCAAAAGACCGGGAAAAAATTGAAATCGCGAAATCCGGTTTACAATCCGAAGCCGCGCAAGGGAACATCGCGGTCGTTTTGGAGCGCCTGTTGAGGCTCGACCAACGCGTGGACCCGAGAGATGTGCCCGCGGTGTATAAGCGAGCGCTTTTGCGGTTTCATCCGGACAGGCACGTCGGGAAACCGATAGCGAAGAGAGCGAGTTACGAGGAAAGGTATGCGAGATATTATTCCTAGAAAAAATCCCCGAACGCGCCCGCTCACATGTGCGAGTGTTTCTTCTCCGCTCTCAAATTTGACGAACGCGGGAACGATGATGAATAGACGCTCTCTGTTGTTGCGATTACCTTTTCTTTTGTTGCGATCTCGCCGTTCTCCTTCGTCGTCGTCGTCGTCGTAAAATCTTTACTTAAAGAGAGAGAGAGCTCCAAACCTGACCTTGAAACCCTAAACACTATACAGGTTCAAACTCGTCCGTCTCGCTTGGGATAACCACGTCGCCCGCCGGGTCGGGAACGTGGTAAAAACCTCCGAAGACGGAGAGATTTTAGAAAAAGCGGAGATTTTCGATTACGCGCAAGTGCAACGAATGATTGCGATGCGAAAAGCGAGAGCGGCGGCGAAACTGAGGTACGAAAAAGAGTTGCGGAAGAAACGCGGCGTCGTCGAGAGCGAAGACGAAGAGGACGACGCGAACAAAAAGAAGAAGAAGACAAAGAAGAACAGAAAGAAGAAAGAGAAGCCGAAACCGGAAAGTTTAGAAGCCATCGCGAAAAGGCTCGCCGAGCAAGAGATCCGCGACAAAACCCGCGACGCAGACGGCGACGGCGACACCGACGACACCGAAGCCTTCGGCGAAAGCACGACTTCCGGCGACGACGAAGACGGCGACGGAAACAGCGACACCGAGAGCGACTTCGACGAGAAAGAAGCCAGACGTAAGATAGAGAGTCACGACGAACTCCTCAAACTGCACGTCAAAAACTTGCAAAAAGCGGAGAAGAAGAACGTGGTCGAGAGCTTGGGGACAAAGTTAGCCAGAGTGTTCAGCCGTCGGAACGCGAAAGACGAAAAGTAAAAAACTGCTGTACAATATTAATATATAATACTAAAGTTGCAATATAAAAACACACCGTCATCACGAATAATAAAATCGAAACGCGTTCGACGCTCGAGCCGCCTTTTTTATTTACAAACTCTCGTCGTTGTCATGCGCGCGTTCCCGTCTTTTTCTTCTTCTTCTTCAGCGCCAACGACGACGACTACATCGACGACGACGAAGCGGTTTTGGCGGCAAAATCGAATCGGAAGAAATACCGTTGAACGACGACGACGACGCGCGACGAGAGAAGAAGAAGAAAAGAACGAAAACGAAGAAAACGAAGAAAAGAACATCGAAAAGTCGTACTCCCCGCCTTCGATTATAGTCGTCGTTGAGGGCATAAACGACGCCAAGCGCGTTCGAAAAGCGCTGAACGTCTCGCACCCGAACGCGGTGTTCGCGATGCGAGGGTCGTATTTCGACGCGAAGGCGAACCGGTGGAAAATACAAGCGAACGTGGTGAAAACGGTGGAACGGAACGCCGGATGGCTGCTGGTGAGAAAAGAGCGAGAAGAAACGAAAAAGGAAGCGGAAGTGGTGGTGTTTACCGATCCAGACGTGGCTGGACGCCAGTACAGGCAAAACTTTATCCAATATTTACCTCGGGCGAAACACGCGTTCGTCTCGCGATATCGAGCGCGGTGCAAGAAGAAGACGCGGTGGCACGAAGTGAACGATTGCGGGGTCGAGTTTGCGACGGATGGAGCGATACGGGTCGCGGTGAAAGAAGCGAGAGCACCGAGGATAGTTAATAGTAAAGGAACATCGGATGTCGTGGAATGGATGACCATGCGAGAAATCGAACGAAGAGGATTAAAAGGCGCCGCCGCCGCCGCAGAGAAGGAAGAGGAGAAAGAAACTACCGCTTCTTCGACCGTCGGCGTCTCTTCGAAGCGACTACGTCACGTCTTGGGAAACGTCCTGGGCATCGGCGAATGCGACGCGAGGCAGTTGCAGAGACAATTGAACATGTTCTTCAGCTCGGAAGAGTTCGAAGTAGCCATGGAAACGGCTTTAGAGCTCATAGAAAGCGGCAAAGCGGACGAGTACGATTTTTCCTCCTCTTCTTCTTCGTCGTCCGAAGACGAACGAGACGAAGAAGATTTTGGATTCGATCCGAACGCGTACGTTCCACCCGGCCAAGCGCCGCCAGGGTTTGACTAGTCATATGTATATATATATACCAATAGGTACAGCGCTGAGGTAGATGGATGTAGTAAAAATTCGTGTGTTGAACGCGTGTAAAACTCGTTTATTTATATTTACATGATCGCGTGCTCGGGTCGTATAGTTCTCTCTGTGCGTGCGTGCGTGAGCCCTCTCTCTATCACGCCTCTAATACCCGGTCAAACTCCCCCCTCTCCCGACAATCTCACCCACGCAAAACCACGCGTACGTCTCCAAACCGAACAACACCGCCACCCCTAACTCTTTCACGCTCATCTCGTCCACTTTCTGCCACTGTTCTCTCACCACTTTCGCTTCTTTTTCCGCCACCTCGATCGCTCGCGGCACTCTCGCCAGGTTCGTGTACAAGAGTTGCTTCGGGAGTTTCCCAGCCGCGACTTCATCTTTGACGACGTATTCCGCGTTTTTCGCGATGGATGATTCGAGAGATTTTTTGAGCGTCGGTAGGACGGTTTCGGTGACTTTGCTGGCGCCTTCGAGCGCGAGCGTTCGCGCTTTGTGCACGTATCTGGACATATTCTGTTTTATTAAAACGCTTTGCGCGATTTGATTTTATTCCCTATAAATGAAGCGTGTTCTCTTCGCGTCGTGCGTGTCTTCTTCTTCTTCTTCTTCTTCTTCTTCTTCTGCGCGATGGATGATGCGTCGAAACTTTTCTGCTTTTTTTTGTGGGTGAAGTCTCTCTTTTGAAAACGTATGAAAACCCTAAACTTGTAAAATGTATGAAAACCCTAAACTTGTGAAAACGTATGAAAACCCTAAACTTGATAGTTTTGCCTGGTTCGCCACTCGTGGGGAATCTACTCAAAAAACTTCACGACACATCGATTCTAGAGCACAGGGGACAAGTGGACTTCTCTCTCGGAGAAGAGACAGAGACAGAAACAGAGAGAAGAAACAGAGAGATACGTCGTAAGTGCGCGTGCGTGTGCGTGCTTCGCGTTTAGAGAGAGCGTTTTCTTTGATACTTCTTCCCTCTTTGTTTTGTTAAAACGCCGCGCAAAGTACGGAAAAAAAAAAGAATTGGAGAGAGATCAATCTCCGCGTGTGAGAAAGAAACACGAGAGAGAGAGGGATTTCATCGACTCTTTTTTGAGAGATGGAGCTCGCGATGAAGAAGGAACGATCGTCTTCGACTCTTCTGCCGGCGACGATTGCGGTTTCCGCGCTCGCGTTTGCGATCGTTTTCATCCTCTCTTCTTCTTCATCCGAGTGGATGTTTGCCGCCGAAGGCGCTTCGATTCTTCGAAGATGGATCGAAAAGTTCTCCGGCCCGTCGTCGTCGTCGTCGTCGCTGTCCTCTGGGACTGGAGGAAGAGTGGCGCTCTCGACGTGCGCTGCGTTGGTGTGCGGGACGGTTTTCGTGCTGCGCGAGAAGAAGAGGATGAGGAAAGGAGCTACCGCTGGGAAAGACAAAGTTGATGCGACAGATGACTACAAGGCTGCGAGTAGCGCGGGCGGAGTAGGAGTAGGAGTAGACGGGGAGATCAACAACAGCGGAGGCGAGGAGAAGAAGAAGGAGGAGAATAGCAACAGTAGCATCAAGAACAACAACAACAACAACAACAACAGCAACGGGAAATCGTCTCAACCGGGTTCGCCGATGACTCCGCCTTCTTCGTCGGTTTCGAAACCGGCGTCGAACGCGATTCAAAGTACGTCGTCCGGTAAGAAAGGAAGCAGGAATAAAGGCGGCGCGAAGGACGTGAAGATCGACGACGAAGCCTTGGAAGAGTTTAAATTGCAACAAGAGCGTCTCAAAAACGAGCGATTGGAGAGAGAAAGGATGATTTTCGAGCGAGAGGAGGCGGAGAGAATCGCCCGAGAAGCGAAGGAGAAGGAGTTGATTGAGAAGAGACGATTGAGAGCGTTGGAGCACGAGGCGGAGTTGGAGAAGTTGCGGTTGAAGAGGTTAGCAGAGAAAGAGGAAGAGGAGAAGAAAAAATTAGAAGAAGAGGCGAAGAACAAAGCCAAAGAGAATAGTTACAATAACAACGAGATGCATCAGCACCATCAGCATCACGCGGCTGCGACGCAAATGTATCAGCAACACCGCGGAGGAGGAGGAGGACCGACGAGTCCGAAACAAATTCCGTCGCCACACTTTAACGTGCCGAAACCGCCTCCAGGTCCTCCACCTGAACACGTCGTGCGTGCCATGAAAGCCAAGCAGCAAATGGCGGCGGCATCTGCTAAGATGAGCGAGCCGCCGTTACCTCCGATGGCGCCGATTCATCTCGACGAGTTGCACAAAGACAAAGCGGCGCAGAGAGAAATTTCTAGATCCGCAGTTGGGCCACCTCCTGGATTTAATAATATTTTAGGCGGCGAGCATGTACCATCTGGGGCTGAAGGTCAGCAGCCGGCGCACTTGCTCGTCCATCAGCGCACGGATTCGTTCGCTTCTGATGGAGCGTTAAACGACGTTTTAGGATTGACGTTTTCCTCGTTGGGCGACGACGTGTTTGGCCCATTTGACGATGAGGACGATACCGCGAAAGCGCACCAAATGAATGGAATGGCGCAACCACCGTTACCACCGGGTCCGCCACCATCGCAGCCTGGGGTAGTAGCGGCGCAAAAAACGCCGACAAATACGGAGGTTCGAGAGTGGCTTCGCATGCTCAATTTGGAACAATTCGCAGAGATTTTCGAACGAGAATCCATCGTTATGAGTGATTTAGTCTTGCTTCGCGAACGCGACTTAGAATCCTTAGGATTACCTCTCGGACCGAGAAGGAGAATTGCAGCGTCGGTAGCGTACATGTCGACGACGTCAACGGCGTCGACGAATACGAATGGCACGCAGAATAATAGTCCAACTCCTCCGTTGCAGCCGCTTTCTTCCTCGCGAGGAGCGGGACACGCGAGATCTCCCAGCAAAGATGGATTCTTGCATCAAAACCAAACGTTATACCACGGTTACTCGGCTTCCGACGGTTTGTTTGAAGTCGAGGTGGAAGATCTCGTCCCCGTCATCGAAGAAGAACCGAGCATAAAAGAACCGTCTCCAATCATGGTGGAAGCTGCGGCGAAAATCAAAATCGCCTCGGCGACGATGAAAGTGCCGCAAGAGTTTTACGATTGCATCACGTGCGAAGTTATGTTAGAACCAGTCATTACGAGCGACGGTCACTCGTACGATCGAAACTCCATCGCGAGATGGTTAGAAAAGCACGACACGAGTCCCATCACCGGGGAGAAACTGGCGCAGAAAAAACTGACGTTGAATCACTCGTTGCGTAGTTCAATTTTAGCCTTTGCGGACGACTATTGCGCGCCTTTGCCCATAGAAGAATAGGAAGCACATATATAATATATACATAGAGAGAAAGAGAGTGTGCGTGTAGGAGAGATTAGTTGAAACACTATTAGTACACGAAATCATCACCGCTTATTAATAAAAAGAATCGAGCTGGCCTCGCGCGCGTGCGCGCGAACCCCGTCAAAAGATGCGTTTTGCCCTCACTTCTTTCCTCTCGGAGGAGACAAAAGAGAAACCACACGAGAAGCAGGAACGCGATGTTCGCGCGCACGTCGTCGACGAAACCTTTCGCTCTTCGCGTTTCCGAGCGCGATGTGCGAGTCAGAACGCGCAGGAGCAGCAACAGACGCGCCGTCGTCTTCAAAGCGAGAGCAGCAGCAGCGGCGGAGAAGAACGACGACGACGACGACGACCTCGTCGTTTTAACGGAATCGGAATGCGACGACGCGATGGTGAGAAATAGGAGTCGAAGACAGATGTTGCTGATGGCGTCGACGACGACGATGACGACGACATTCGCCGCCGCCGTTGCTTTTGATGCTGCTCGCGCGGCGACGGGAGGAGCATCGTCGTCAGAGTGGGCGAGTTTGAACGACGGCAGCGCGCCGGGTTTAGCTTCTCCTCCTCCTTCGAACACGGACCCAATCATAAAGAAAACGGAGAGACTGGGTTTGAAATACGAGCTCCTCGCGTCTGGCTCCGGGGACGAGCGAGTGGAAATAAACGACGTCGTCGAGGTGGATTACGTCATGCGAAGAGCGAATGGGTATTTCATTTACTCGAACGCCGATTGTGGCATCGGGTGCGGCAACGGGGACCCGGAGCGGTGGGCCATCGCGGACGGGTTCGTCGATACCATTCCGGAGATGTTAGTCGGGATGAAGAAAGGCGAAGTGAGGAAGTTTTTAGTGAAACCAGAGTTTGGGTATGCGAGCGCGCCGAAAACTTTGAAACCGCAGCCACCGGAGTACGGGCAGAGACGACAGATTGAGGCGCATTGTACCGAACCGCTTTTGTTTGAAGTTCGCGTAGTTAAAATCCGCAAGTCGCGATGAAACGACGACGACGACGATTACGACCGGGGGGTGAATCATGAACAACAACGTTTTTAAGGCATGCATACACAAACAATAATAAATAGTAACAATTAAAACGCGTTTCTGCTATCGTAGTCCTTAATCTCATCCTCCGCTTTATCCAAAATTTTAAGCAAATACGCCTTGTTATACGCGGTGCTTTCCGGATCGAACCCGTTCGGGTACTCGCTCTTCGCGCCTTCTTTACTCGACATGGAAATCTGAAACCCAACCTTCGCTTGCGCGTTCCACGTGTTCGCGTACCCGTAAAACGACTTACCGTGTTGATACTGGTACTTATCGAACCAATACGTGCGATACTCCTCAAACTCCGCTAACTTTGCCGCGTCGTACGCCTTCTTCGTCGAGTCGTAATCTTTCCCGTTGAGAATATCTCTCGTCATGTTGATCATCTTCAAAGTCTCCTCGGCAAACTCCGCCGGCGCGGACGCTTCCGCCTCTTCCGGGTTCACCAAAAGTAACGACGCCGCCGCGAACGCGCTCAGCACCGCGTTTCTTCTTCGCGACGCGAAAGAAACCGCGCTTCTTTCCGTCGTCGCGGTGACATCATCATCGTCGTCGTCGTTTTTTTTCATCATTGGGTTCGTTCGCACCGAAGAAGAAACAGATAAAGAAGATAAAGAAGACCGCTTCATCTTCCTCGAAGACGAGGTCGATCTGACCCCCGCGGCAGTCGCCAAAGAAGCCACTTTGCTCGTTGACGTCGTCGTCATCATTTTGTGTTGCGGAGTAGTTAGTTTTGATCTCTCTATCGAAAGCGAACGTGAGTGAGTATCGCAACGAGATATAGAGCTCGTACGGAGCTTCCCCAGAGAGAGATGTGGATGAAATGGAAAAAGATCCAAAAATCTCTCCCATCAATCAAATTCACCCGGAATTAATAAGCCGAAAGTTTTCATCACGTTCGTATACGTATGTACAGATGTACATAGGGGAGTATTGCGAAAGTTCCACACTTACACACCCCTACACTATACCACACAATAACAAGAAGAAGAAGAAGAAGAAATAGAAGAAGCTTTTTGGATTTACACTTATCAAGCTCGCTCTCTCCGCATCTCTCTCTCTCTGTCTGTGTGTGTGTCTGTCTCTCTCTCTTCGCGCGGCGCTTTGGAGGACTTTGAGAGCGTTTTTCTTTCGTTTGATTTTGCGTGCAGACGTCGGCCGCCACGGACAAAACGCGCGGAATTTTCGAGAGAGAGAAGAATACGAAGAATACGAAGAAGAAGAAGAAGAACTTTCGAGAAGATGCCGAGATATAACCCGAAGAAAGCAGCCGCGAAAGCGGCGAACAAGAAACAATCGTCGTCTTCTTTCAAAAAAGAAAAGCAACAATCCACCGGTCTCACGAAAGCGTTCACCAAAGGCACCGGGGTGGATTTCGTGAAGCAGAAACGAAAAGTTGGGAAGAAGATTAAAAAATCGGCGAATAACACGAACGCGGACGCGAAGATCACGTCGAAGAAGGTGAACATTCTCGAGCAATCGGTGGCGGCGAATTTGTCGAACGATGGGACGTTACGAACGCAGAGAGGAGTTGGGATGCAAGAGCTCGTGAATCGAACGACGCATCACGGAGGGAAGACGAGGAAGGAAGCGCTGGAGGGGATGTTGGAGTTGCTTTCGGAGTTTAGACAGGAGGCGTTATCTAGTCGTAGGAACGGCGGGAGCGTAGATGCGAACGCGGTGTGCGAGGCGGTGTGCGCGAGGTTTGTGGACGCGGATGCGGACGTGAGGAAGAGCGCGGTGGAATGTATGAGAGACGGGTTGTTGCCGGCGTTTCAGGATGAAAACGGCATTTCGCCCTTCGCCGATTCGATCATCTTGAGATGCGGGGCGGCGTTGACGCACGTGGACGCGAGAGTCAGAGAGGACGCACCAAAAGCGCTCAAGGCGGTGATTGATTTTGCACCGAGAGTGGTGGTGACGAGGCGACCGCCGAGGGAGACTTTGAGTAGGTTCAACGCCGCGTTGTTGGATTCGGGAGAAGAAAGGGCGAAGAAAGGGTCCACGGGTGGGAATATCGATACTAAAAGGGACGTTGAAGGGAAGATTACGTCGCTGGAGTGTTGTGCGGCGTTTTTAATGGCTCTGGAGAAGGAAAGTAGCCCGGGTTCGAGCACGAGAGAGAGGACGTTCAGAGAAAATGGTGGTATTCGAGTATACTTTCGAACCGAAGACGAAGAAAACGAGCGCGAATACCCGCGCGCTTCTGTTTCCTCGAATCGATTCTATAAGAATACGAACGAATCGACCACGTTCGATGCTAACTCGGAAACTGAATCTTCAGAGACTAGAATTGCATTTCGTAAACTCAGAGCGAATTGCCTGAAAGTGTGGCAAGACTGCGCGGAAACTTTGAGGGATGAGCACGGCGTGGACGTAGTGCGCGTCGAGTGTATGATTCGCGCCATGGAATGCATTCGTTTGTTGACGAACGGGGCGTGTTTGCGAGATGCGACGACAAACGATGCATTTGAGGTTGATTTTGCGGAGCAAATTGAAAAGGTTCTTCTAGTATCCCGCGCTTTTCCGGCGTCGGCGCCGGGCGGCGGCGGCAGTAGCGGAGGCGCATCGCAAAAGCAAACTAAAGGTATCAAAGGAGATGCGAGAAATACTAACACGACGACGGGTAACGATAAAATCCGCGCGAGCTTAGCTAAGCATAACGTCGAAGTGTGTAAAGTTCTTCTCGCCATTACAAAGCGACGATTAGTTTCAGATACATATCCAGGTATCGGGTACTCGTCGAGGATGTGGTTGGCGTCGGCTATTACGCCGCCGGGAGTTGTTTTAGATGGTGGCGAAGTTGGCACTAAAGTTGAAACACCGGAAGAGTGGTACGCAGATTTGTTGCGCGTCGCTAAAGATGCGCTGTTAGCGCATCATGAAGGAAATATGGATGTATCTTTTGAACATCTTCGATTTGCAGTCGCGCAAGTATGGAACCAAGCGGCATCGGGTAACACATCGGCGACGAATACGACAAATAGTAAGAAGAAAAGCGGCGGAATCACAAACGCGAAAGAGATGGCAGCTTTGAAGCGTAAAGCTTGCGTAGAAATATTTTCTGAAATGATCGATCAGAGAAGCGCAAAGAAGTCGCAAAGAAAAGACAGCAGCGGCGGCGGCGGTGGCGAAGCGTCACTTGAATGGATTTCCGTCGCCTCGAGGGCGCTGTGGACGATGAAGCACAAAGAGCCGAAAACTACGCTTCAATTGCTCAACGCCGCCAGGCGATTGGCAAATACCGTGATGGTTGAATCCGGAAGTGAAAATGACACCGCGCTACTCTTGGTAATGCAGAAGATTGAATCGGAAATTGCACCATTTTTTGCCATTTGCGTCCAAGGCCAAAAACCAATTCCGGGACCGTTTACGAAACTTCCGCGAGAGGTTCAGTTTGAGGCGTTGGCGTTGCTTGGTGCTCTTCCCTCAATATCGGTGATTACCATTAAAGCGCTCGCGGCGGCTGCTTTGCTCGAACCACTCGATTATACCCCGAGCGCAGAGGGAGATGAAGAGGAGGAGGAGGAAGAGGAAGAAAACGGCAAAACGCTCGTTGGTCGCGTCGTTGATCTCGCATCCTTTCGGTTCAAGAACAACTGCGAGCTCGCATTGACTGTGTCCTTACTCGTCACTTTTCTCGCGGGCCCATCATTTACGGAATCGCCTGCAGAGCAAACCCACGCTCGAAAGCTCGCGGCAAAGACGCGAAAGAAAATTTGCGACGCCATTATCGCATTAGGGGATGACGCGTTCTCTGGCATTCGATTAGCCTCTGCTGCTATTACGAAAACTATCGAAAAGCGCATCGAAGATGGCGATGCGCACGGTGCAGAGCGATGTGCGAAGGGAGGCGTTTTGTTGATCGATCGCGCCATGGAACGAAGTGGGATTGAAGTCAACGATGAGTTCGCAAAACTCAGACAAAAATGGGCGCAAGCCGTTCGGTAAATTTAGAGTTTAGAATAAATATAGATGCTTTAGTCTTTTAGTTTGCACGCGTTAGAGATTTGTACAATAAGAATGAGAAAAAGAAGAAGGACCTTTGCGTCTTAAATAACGTCACTACCCGTGTGTGAAAGAGCTATTACAATTGAGAGAGAGAGAGAGAATGAGTTTGCGAACTTTTTACATCATCGTATGTGTGTTGTGTGTAATGAAAATAAATTAAAGGCAAAGGCTAAAAGGAACTAAAAGATTTTCTTCTCTACATGAAATCGTACTGATCGTCCACATCTTCGTAATCGTACTTATAGTCGTCCAACCCGGCGTCACCTTTCGTGCCCCCGGTGTTGATAAACTTCTTCTTACTCCCACTCGTCGCCTTCTTACTCTTTTGTTGCATCTCTTTCTCTTTCTTAATCTTTTCGTTCCGAATCGCCGCGACGTGCGACTCAATCTCCTTCACATCCGGACCGGAAAACTCGCTCAACGCCACCTTCATGAACGTCTTCAGCGCCAATTTATAGTGCGGACTGTTCCTGTGTTCGTAAAAGTGCTTCTTCACCGACGCCGTGGCCAACTTTTCAAAATCCTTCGCGTTTTTCGGTTGAAACTCGTCGAGCTTGAAGTCTTTGAAATCCTCCTCGCTCCCGAACAACTCAATCGCGGCTTTCAAATCCGCCTCCTCGACTAAC
>JACLAB010001842.1_pt1 | contig 13354 bp, 11 predicted proteins | sample 8027921 | NCBI WGS metagenome assembly JACLAB01 (sample SAMN15725117, study PRJNA655200) | protist metagenome | isolation source: fluorescence activated cell sorting (FACS) single amplified genomes of... | place: USA: West Boothbay Harbor, Gulf of Maine | collected 2000-07-19
CGCCAGGTAGACGAAATCTTCATCCGGGAGCGCGCTCAATCGCTGCACGACGTCGTAGCCGCGTCGCGTGAGAAGCTCGACCACCTTGTTCGTGTACCATTCGCTCCCTTTGCTATCGCTAAAATGATTCCTATGCGCGGCTGAACCGACGACGACGACAACAACGGACAATCGCCTCTCGCAAAGGTGGTTATGACTGACAGACACAAGACGCTTAATTAGTTTCAAGCACTATGCCACTTCGATGCAACCGCTCTCAGCCTACCCGAAGAAATCCTTTCCACGGTTCTCGCATTCAACGAAACCAATTTGATAGTGTTTGTCAACCAAGTGTCGCTGCCTCGCCGTGTTGCGCCAGTTATTCCGGCGAATCGATTCTCGATACTCAATTTCGTCGCTTTTCAACGCGAAGAAATACCGGCGGCGTCGGGCGCTCGATCCACGCGACGCGCGCGAGCACGTAGTCTCGGCTTCATTTCTGTCAAAGAAAAAGTCGTGCGTTTGTAAAGGACGATTTCTGAGAACTATTGCATCTCGAAACGAGCCGTACGAAAACGCTACGCGAGAGGCGCAGTTAAACTCCACCAAGTCAGAAATCAGGTCCCGTCCAAGTCTCATGGTGACGTTTGGAAGTACCGCGGCGAGCTGTTGAAAAAACATACACGTTGGGTTGTTCAAGTCTTCGCAGAAAACTCGCACTCGTAATGCCGATTCCGAAGCGTAACTTTGCACGCTCGCGTAGTACGACGTCGGAAAAGGTCCGTACGTCGTGTGCTTTGACGGCTCTTTCGCAACGAAATGACCCGTCCAACGACTGTAGGAGCCACTGACGATGTCTCCCGCGCGCACGTGCACCGCGAGCACATCATCGCCGACACTCTCGCAGGCACGACCAAACGCGTGCGTCACGTTCGTTTCAAAGTAACGCGAGATAGCATCGGTTACGACAGACCCGTCTGGTATAGACATTCGGTCGTCTGCAAAACCGTTCTGTTGACGAAGCGCATCTTTCGATTTGAGGTACGTATCGTACCAGCGACGCCCGCTCAGTTTCTGACACTTCTTCGCAGCACGCTTATTCCGCACACCATCGATCTGTTTGTTTGCAAAAAACATATTTTCTGATTTCCATCCCGGTAGTATGTCGTCGAGTATGCGCACGTGACAACCGCGGACCAGCGCGTCCTCGAGCATCATCGCAAATATCCGTACCCTATTGCCGAGCCGACCGTACCATCGCTTAACTGAAACGATATCTGCGTCGTCGTACCTAGCGCTCGATGGCTTCATTGGCGTGAAAACCATTCGTTCGTGATCAGTCTTCGGCTTTGAATCGACGTTTTTGTCGACGCCGGGGCGCGCCGAGCCGTTGCTCCCTCTAGCGATAGGACCATAAAACCAGTCGCGCAGCCATCGTCGCGCTCCGCGATGCGCTATGGTTTCGAATACATCGCCGTCTGCGGAAAACATACTTTGAAACGTCTTGGCCGTGAACGAAATTGCGCCCACGCGTTCGCCCATTTTGACATCCGGCCGTCGAGGACAGACGAGATTCCCCTCCTCGTCAATTGAAAGTTCCAAGTTTTCAACCGTCGGATGCATGAAGTTGGAACAAAAGAAACCAAAGTTATGACTCGGCAAAAGTTTGTGCAGCAACACATCGCTCGATAACATTTCTTCCTCGAGCATCTGTCCGTAATACGTTTGTAAATCGTATTTCGGTGGTGTTCTCGCGCTGGACGTAATCCTCCTCCGTTCAAAGTCTCTGACCTTTGCTATTGTTTCGCGATCGAGCGACCAGAGATCTCCGAGTGCGTCGAATTCCGGTCGAACCGAAGAGTGCGCGGAATGAAAACACGCTCTCATTCCCTCGCAGTGCGCGCCTCTTTGGTAACCCACGACCCACGACGAGCTTTGCCTGAACGTCTGTCCCAAGTCTACGAAGACGAGAGTGTCGAGATCGATCCATATCACCCTCGCACCGAACGCCGTCATCACATGTTCCACAGCATCGAGTTTCGCTCGTGAAAGCGCCGCCCATGGCCCGACGTTCGTGTACGCGTTTGCTGGAAACGAGTGCGAGTCGCACGTGTGCGTGATTACGTCAACCTCTGTGCCGAACGTAGTCTCGATCGGAATCACGTCCGGCGTGTCCGTGTACACGTGCAAACGCGGCGGTTTCCTCGCTTGCGATCTCGCCAACGACGAGTACATGAGCCGCAAAGCTGTCTTCGTACTTTCCACGCTCCATCTTTTGCCAGCGTTCCGCGCAAAGGCAAACGTAGCGAAGCGGATCGATTCCGGGTCGTGGGCTGTCGACGCTTCGAGCCGACCTCCGATGCACGGTTCGACGAACGATCGCGACTTTTTACTTTGGAGTCTAACGTCATCGCTTTCTCGGGCGCGCTCGCGCGTGCGCTCTCTGCACAGCCAGCACGCGCACAGCGCGACGAATACTATCGGAAGCGCTCGTCGTCGCGCGCACCGCCGCGCTCGATGCGCGGGCGGAGTCGCCCGCGCATCGAATGCAAACATCACACGACGTACGCGCCGCGTCCCCGCGGACGCGGCCGCCCGTAATGCGGAGCGTCACGCGAAACAGAGCCGTCGCGGTCTGCTTTAGAGGAGGATGTCGTCGAGGCGCGCGTTATGCTCGGTGCGTCGATCCGGGTGCGCGGTGAAGATGATCTCGCCCGCGTCGTGCGTCGTGGGCGTGTATTACGTCCCCACGCCCCGTGACGGCGGTTACCTCCCCCCCGAAGAGGGGATAACCGACGGTTATCCCCGCCCTCTACACACCCCACCTTCGATGGAGGGCCTAACGTCCAAACCGACGTTGCAACTGTAGCCCTAGAACCGCGCGCGCGCGAGCGTCGTTCGTGCGCCGGGCGCGTCACCGATTGTCGCGCGCTGTGCGACGAGGGATTACGACGCTGACGACGCGGGTGTGCGAGCGCGACGCGCGAGGAAGAAGAACGCGTCGAAACGCGAATGGCGACGATTCTCTCTGACGAGGATGCGGACGGTGCTCGCGGGCGCGTGTGTCGTGGGGAAGACGCGCGCGGAAGGGGCGCGGGCGGCGTGAAGCTCGGTGAGCAGGTATATGTCGCCGTTCATGACGTATTGGTCGCTGATGTTCGCGATAGCCGACGCTAACTGTCTCGGCGGCGACGCCAAGGGGGCGACGTCGTCGACAGGAGCGTGTCGCCGAGCGTGCCGAGCGCGAGCTGCGACGTGAGTGCAGTGGATGATATGCGTGGATGACATGCGCGATTTGTTTCAGTATAAGAGTACCTTCAACGGAGATATCAGGAACTGCAACGTCGTCGCGGTGAAGAACGCGCATTCCATGTTCTACCGGGACAACTCGCGCTGGGACGTCCGTGCGGTGAGAGATGTGCAACAAACGTTCTACTCAGCGTCGGCCTGGGAAGCTCTAACGTATTGACGCACGTCGAGGCCTCTATGAAGAAAGCCGCCAAAGTACGATCTACAGGCATATTTCAGTCTGATGCTCGAAAATGGTGAACTTGCCGAGAACGTTTTGCTTCACAACATGCCACCGGATCTCAATTTCAGTTTCACGTCGTCAAACTTTGAGCACCCAACGTCTGTCAATATGGAAATTTCGGTCGACAACAACGATGCACAGCGTCTGAGGTGCCCTATTCCAAAAGGCGTGAAAATGTCACCGCGAGTAGGAACTCTTTTGTTCACCGCGTGGTCGTTTCAAAAGATATTTTTGGATGAAGACAAGCCGACGTTTGATAGGCTTTCTGACGATGAAGATGTTCGCGCTTGGTTTGCACGATGGTTTCACTCGCCGCTCTGAAAGAATTCGGCAGTAGTTGTCGCTAGATCGTAATATTTAATACTATACCATACCTAAGGCTAGCTCATTCAGGCGATGGGAAACCTCCGTGACGATGCGCTCGTACGTAAATTCTTGCATCAACGCGCGAGCATTTGCCGCAATTTCGCGCATCCTTGAGAGCGACTCGCTATCAGTGTTCGTCACAATCTTCGCTTTTTCCACTAAATCGTGCAAATCTTCGGATATACCTATGTAGTGTATCCCATCTACTAGCTTGTCGCTGTAATAGTGCTTGAAGTTTGACTTGACGAGGAACAGGACGCTTCCGCTTTCCATGCGCCAACGGTTTCCCCACGCGTCGACGTTTCCGTCGATTTCGAGGATACCTTTGTGCGTGATCCAATGCTGTTCCGATACGTGCGGGCTAATGCGTACATTTGTTTGTCCTCTACACGATTGTACCCTTCGCGTGATCTCGACGTCGAGCCAAGGAACGTTTATGGATAATTGCGCCGCTCGCACGCGCAGAAGTTTAACGCACGTGGCAACTCTTTCGTTCCCGTCGACGCGAGTGGACTCTTCTACTTCGCATTTTGTTGACATACCAGACGTCGAGCCTCTCCAGAACACGTCGGATTTGCGTTCATCGAACGGAATCTCGCGTTCACGCAGGTTCCGAAGGAACGGTTTGAACCCGTCGCGCTTGATGAAGTGGAAGTTTGGCGCGAGCACGACTGATTCGTAGGTGAAACAATTCGCATTGATAGAGTGCGCCAGGATGAAAACATTCAAGGATTTCAGCTCCCGTTGCAGCTTCCTCGGTAGAGACGCGTCGTCGTCAATCACCCATAGGAGTCGTATAGCTACGCCGCTTCGTTCTCCGCGATTCTTCCGCTGTTCCGCGGCGACGTCTCGGAGAAACCGCAGGGCACTTTTAAAGTAGCTACGATTCAGCGGTTGACGCCTACGTGCGACGAAGGTGTACGAAGACGGGGAAGATGCTTCCGGATGAAAGGTGAAACACGCGACGTCTTTGCCCAAGCCACGTAAACTGGATTTCAGCATTCGTTCCCTCACGTCGCCGCAGCAGTTCCGACAGTGCGTCCAAGTGTCTTCTCGTATCCAAAGTTCACTCAAGTATTTTATTGATGGCTCGCATCCGCGCGTCACGAATCGCAAAGACGATTGAAAGTCCAACCAAAACGCGAACAACAAAAGCACGCCGAGCCGTCGCGCGCAGGACTTCTTCATTTAGGCAGTGACTATCTCAACGCATACGATCGCCGGCTCCTTACTTCCATTCCTTCAGTTACACCATACGGGTCGTTTGTACCATCACGGTGATGCGCAGTGATGTGACACGAGTTGTCACGCCTCGAAATAGATGGCGCGCCGGAGCTTGGAGACTCCAAGTTGGAGTAGAAACTCCGGCTTCATTGTCCTGCGTGCGACATGAACTTTCTTTCAAGTTGACCGTGACGCGCTCAATGAAGTTTACGTGCGCAAAAAAGTCTATCAGAAGAACCGCTCATCTCCTTTTGTTTTCAGCCGTTCTAGTCGTTTCTTGTGCGCGCGGTACCTTTTTTCGCCGTGCCGACCTCGATTTCTCGAGAAAAGTCATACGTTCGGCGTATGAAGCAGCCACACGTCCAATCGTCGCGTGTTGGGTGTTGCGCACGAACACGCCGGATGGATTAGCTCGCAGTTCAGCGATCAGCCGTGGATGGGGCAAGTCGTGCGATTACTTGGAATTCGTGGACAGCGCCACGCCTGGGATCGAGGCGGACTGGGTTGAAAAGTATGAAGACATATCCGCAAAGAGTTACCGAGCTTGGGCATTCATGTATCACAAGTACATGAATACTTCGCAAAGTAGTGCTGTGCCGGTCGATTTCGTGTTGAAAGCCGACACAGACACGCATATCATTTGGGAGAAAGCGCTCCGATACTTGAGCCGATTCGACTCGGCGTTGCCGCACTACATCGGTCGACAACTTGTGGACCCACGAGACGGTCCTTTCGTCGCCGGTACAGCGGTGATTCTAAGTAACGATGCGTTGAGAATATTTCAAGAAAGCACTCGCACGGGATTAGGCGCGTGTTCTCGCAAATATTTTGCGTCTCACAAGCAGGCGGAAGACGTCGCGCTCGCGCACTGCTTGAAGGAGGTTGGAATTTACCCTCAAAATACACGCGATGCGTCGGGAGCGGAACGATTCATGGTTCTTAGCTCGCACGAGATGTACAGCGAGAGCGACCCACTGCCGCGCTGGTACATGAAACGAAGCTTGAATACGAAGAAGGGCTCGGGGTGCTGCAGCGACGAAGCCATTGCGTTTCACTACGTCTCTGCGACGGAGTTAGCCGAGAAAATACCAGTGTTCAAAGATGGCGAATGGTCGTGGGCCTCGAGAGACTATCATTAGAACGAGTGTGTTGATTCGTTCCAGAACGAATCAACCAAGCTAGCTGTATGTAAGAATAGATAGCACCGATGTCAGAACCGTGAGTGGTTACGCTCCCCTTCACTGCACAGCACGACCAGTAAAACATGCGCGTCCCACTCGCCACCATGCTTCGCAACGCGTAAATGAATCAAGGTGCGGCACGCGCATCCAAATCGTGTGCGCGCAATCACAGGAAAGTTTGCTGTGCCCTCGTTTGCTCGTTTTGCTTTTCGGTGTGTGCGTACGTACACAACAATTTCATATCGAACTCTTTCGCAGTGAGACGAAACTTCACATGGGACGCGTCGAAACTCACGCACATTTATTGTAACCCTGATGATTGGAGTTGCAAAGGACACTTGTACGTCGAGTTAGCGCGAGCGCTCGCGCGGAGCGGATTCACTGTCTCGTTTCAGCGAGAGCGTTTGCTCGAGGACTTGAGTCCTCGCATATTCTTCGTCGGCGCAGATTACGAATTGAAAGCGGCGAAGAGAAACGCGTTATTCTGGGCCAGCGATCTACGCGTGCTCCTTCACGTCGAGCCGTACAAAATCCGTCTGAAACCAAACATGATCGATGTGGTGTTGTCGACGACGTTCGATGTTTCAACGATCAAGGCAGACGCAACAATTTATTTCCCGTACTTTTACCTGAGCTTGTGGCAATTCCAAGGTGTAAATTTAAAGGACTTGAGTCGCAGAGACCCACCAATGTCGAAACCAGAGAGGAAATTTGCCGCATATGCAACTAGTCATTGCAAAGCGGTGCATCGATCGACATTCTACGATTTCATCGCGCGGCGATATAAACCAGCCCATTTTCTAAACAAACGATGCGGACGGGAGGATTTAAGTTTGAACGACGGTCGTTCATCCGATAGAAGAGACGAAACGCGTTGGTTGACTACCGTCGCGCACGATCTTTCAGCATTTAAATTTGCGATTGTATTTGAGAATGCCGATGTACCGGGTTACATCACCGAGAAAATGCTTGTAGCGAGAATTTCTGGCACCGTTCCAGTGTATTACGGCAGTGACGTTGTGTACGACATCTTCAATCGCGACGCGTTCATAGATTGCACACCGAGCCATGGGCTTGATGAGACACTGGAGACGTCTTACGAGAGGTGCTCGGAGAAGATACGACGCGTGGACACGAACGAGACCGCTTGGCGTGAAATCTACATGGCACCGTTGCTCAAACGGAGCGTCGACGCGCCGGCGCGATTTCTCGCAGACGTATTTCATGATTTGCTCTCGAAACAAAGGGGGTCTGTGAGTAGCAAGAGTTATAGGTTCGATTGCTCTTCGATGGAACGCGTTTTGTGGAGCCACCCGAAAGTGTATTCCATAGCCGGTTGTAAGAATACGGTGTACTAAACATTGCAGTTCGTGCGCGTATCCTGACATACTTCGTCGTCGTTGAGTCTGCACACGACAAAGAGAAGCGATGTCGAAGAATTTTCAGAAGAAAAACCGGGCCGATCACACGACTACCACTGTGCCTCACAACTGTACTCCATCTACTTTGCTCTTCCGATCAACCTCTCAGGACTGAATCTAAAGCAAGCGATGAGAGAATTTGTTTAACATGCTGAATACACGACCGTATTGATCGGCAGAGCGTCAGAATCAGACCATGAAGACGGCAAAACCTTTCCTGAGGACGTCAATCAGTTTCTTGGTGCTCGTCTGGATCTACTACGAACTTGCGCTTAATGGGGACCGTCAAGCTTCGCTCGAGAATGTTAAAGGCACTAAATATATTGACTCACACACTCGTTTGCTAAGCAAGCACGATGAAGAGTGCTGGCTGCAACCTTACGTTGACTTTCACACCGACGCCGTCCAAAGTTTACGCCGTGGAAACTGCGTGCCTTCCTTGGTTTATGTTTGCGAGAAAAACTGTGGAGGCATAGGCGACCGAATGAGTGGTATTATCAGTGCGTTTTATCTCGCCATCGCGCTCGATCGAGCGTTCTTCATCGACTACAAGTCTCCCTTCCCTTTGACGGAGACGCTCGTTCCGAAAACCATGCGTTGGGACTACAACGTCAAGCGTAAATGTATCACTAATAATAGTTTTAGATCAAACGAGAACGAGATTTTTATGGTTGATTCCGAAAATCCTCATCAGGTGCTGCGAAGAATCGAGCAGTTACACGAACGCGGAACGAGCACGATTCGGCTCCACGTCAATCGATATTACGTCGGCATACTTTTATGGATGGTACCGTCATCGTTGAAGCTTTCTGAGCGTGCCGCCGCCGCTTTTGAGAGTGGGATGATACGTAAACTCGATAATTATTGCCCAGGTAGGAATGCGATCGAGAATAACGCGGGTTATACGTTTAGTTTTGCCTTTACACAACTGTTCGATTTCGCGCCAGAGGTGAAAGATCGAGCCTTGCACATGATCCAAGAGCTCGCGCTCGGCGCTGACGCTGAATTCATCGCTGTTCATATACGAATCGGGGGTAGGCCGAAAAAGTCCAGACGCGTCGTGGGATGGATTGATCCGAAGCGCCACGAGATCGAAGATGCGGCGACGTTCTTTGACTGCGCGGATTCAAAACGCCGCAATGCTGAGTCGATATCCAACTCTTCTCCGATCGTCTTATTTTCAGATAGCGAAGAATTAAAGAAAGCACCAATCGTGGCGACTCGCGGTGTACGAGTTGTAAAGAGTACCCACATTTCCCACACCGATCGAAGCTGGAGCTTCTCGAAGCAAAGCATGCGTAGAGGAAATGTCGATACGTTTGCTGAACTTTACCTCATGTCTCGAGCATCGTGCATCGTTGGGTCAAGCAGCACGTACAGTGGATTGGCTTCGTCACTAACGTTTCCACCGCGCGAGTGTTTTTCATATTTTGGGAACTGTACCGAGTCGCGCTGGGACTTCTGGACTCAAACAGAGCAAAGGACACTGTAAAGGACACTGTAAGTATAGGAACTATTTGCGATGCTACGCAACCACACTGTGTGAAGAAGATTGATGAAGCGTTGCACGCAGGGGCATGATTTGAAGACTGTTCTCAAAGACATGTCCCTCGTGAGTCGCAGACGAAGGCGAACGATCGCAGCATGCAAATATACTATGAATGCTTGCGTTTATGTCACCCGGGAGCATAATAAGACAATCACACACATCAAGCAGGATTTATCAGATTTCTGAGTTGCAGCGTGGAGAAGGCAAACTCAAACGCTATTTTGTGATAAATTTGAACACATGGGTTGGGAGCGACGATCGCCAACGCTTCTTCAGTATGCCGAACGCGCATTCGACTTTCTTACGAAGAGACTCTTGATAACGCGTCCACTTTGCTTCCCACGACCCTTCTAGCGGGCGAGAGAATGCACTCAACGTGGTACGCCAACCGAGATAGCCGCCGTCCGAAAGCGTGTACACGCCAAACTCGTGACACGTTTCGCTGTCGCTATCTTCCGCAGACGACAGAAAAAACGGCTGCGTCGTGTACAGCGGTTGCTGTCAGAGGACGTCGCAGTTTAACTCGTCAAACTTGATGGCGGTCTTGTCGTTAACTGAGCCCCGTTGGCGGTCAGAACAGAATATGATCCGCCCGTCGTAATCGATAGTGACGTTGAAACCTAAGGTTGGAACCCCTTCCTTTCCAACGTACATGTATTTCCTCCCCGCGCGATAGCCACCCCAAGGGATGTGCACGCCATCGACACACGCGATGCACCCCGGGAAGCCAGCTCTCGTCCACGGATCCATAAGTACGGCTACTTCGTCGCTCGTCGTTGGATACTGGACGTGCTCATGGTATTTATGCTTCATCATCCACGGCAAGAACTTCTTATAGAACCACGTTCGCAGCGTGCGTCGGCTGATGTTGACGATGTCCTCCATGGCGTCCCATGGCACGCCCAGCGCGAAACGGAGTGACGCGAGTAGCTTTATCTTCATCGGCACCGCCATAGAGCGCTCACGCATGAAATCATCATGCTTCATCTCTTCATACAACGCGTAAAAGGTCTCGTACGGCAATCTAAATTTGCGGGCGAAATCGTTTCACGTCAGCTCGTCAACGCACGGGTGCTCCAAGTAAAAAGATAACTCACGCAAGGCGTAGTACTCCTCGTAAGATGTCACATTCCACTTCCGGAACCACGCTGCGTTGCCAATTGGCACGTTCCCGTCTTCGTCTTCTCGACGATGCCTCGCAGTGCGCGTGAACAGCCTTCTGGGTGCCGCGTCCGCCGACAGTACAACACGTCGCGCAGAATGTCTATACTGCACTCGTATTCGTGTTCGCACTCGAGCGCGTCGACGAGCCGGATGAAGAGCAGTCCACGTCGTCCACGTGTTAGTGCGGAGTGTTTGAAAAAGTCTACAGGTCGCGCCTGCAAAGCGTGCAAACGCGGTATCGCGTCGGCGAACATAGCGCACCCGTGTGTGGTGACCGTTAGAGACCGCCGCCGCCTCAACCCCTTTCCGACCGTCGTGACCTGGACGATTGGTTGAATGATTTGTTGGATTCTCAAAAGGAGGACCAAGGATACAAATCTGAAAGTGATTGCGAAGATGACAATCCTGACGAGGATTGTCCGCAGTCCGGGGGAGAAGCAGCGCTAAATAACGCTGGCTCAGCGCTCAATAACGCTAGCGAACCATTTCCGGCGCTAAATAACGCCGATGTAATTCCGGCGCTCAATAACGCCGATGTAGTTCCGGCGCTCAATAACGCTAGCGAACTAGTTCCGGCGCTCAATAACGCCAATGCTGGTCTAGTCGAGGAGTTTCTCGAATTTGCGAGGGACCGGACAAGGATGGACCGGAGTAGCCTTCAAGACAAATATCCAGGCTGGGGACCTAGCGGGTTTTCTCCAGAGATTCTTGAAGAAGTTGAAGGAGGTGTTGACGCAGAGAACAATGCTGATGTTGGGACTGATCAACCGACTGACGATATTGAACATCTCGTTAACCACTTCAAAGAGAATGGTAGAGTTTCTGAGGATGAGCTCAAGAAACAGGTTATCTACCTCACATGCAAGTATTCGCATATCCAGCTTCAGGGCGGGAGTTATGGCGATAAAACGGTAAAATTGAATCCTGCGCTAAATAACGCTGATTCGACAAATAGGGCAGCACACAGTGTGCTAGCCACAGCCGTCGCAAAAGGCGAAGAATACGGTAAAATTATTGATGAGTCAAGTGTGGATTTTTCAGAGAGCAGAGCAAAAGAGCTCAATGGATTGCTCGAGACCACATCCGCTGTGTGTGCGAGTTCAACGACATGAGATTGTTTTGTCGGAAAGATGCATATGATGCGTTGAACAGATATATTGGCCCAGAGTGGTGGTTCCCAATTTCAGGAGGAGGGAAAGCCACGCATGAGCAAGCATTGCCGAAATGGGGAGACCCGAACCAATACCATCGTCGAAGGTGGATGAACAACGGGAAAGGAAATCTACTCGCACTTCGATCGTATGATACGGATGGGGATATGCAAATAAGCTTACCAGAGGTCATAAATCGTCTTCATGTTGCTACGTCGAACCGGCAATTTAACATGCAGTGGTTCAACAGGCAAGTGCGTGTGGATCCCTGCTCCATCGTTAACTCTTGGATTCATTTGAATCATTCCTTGTGGTGGTTCAATGCGCTCGATGAGGCCTTTGGGGGCAACTGGAGTGTGCCATCAAAATCAACTGTCCAGTACGTGAATGAATCTCTCCCCAAAACCGCTTTGCAGGAATGTCTTGAGATCCTTGACGGTGTGGTATAGGTAAATATTAGGCTGAGGGGGAGATAGGCTGTAGTAACGAAACTTCGTCCCAAGAACGAAATTTCACCACGGGGGAGATAAAGTTTCACCACGGGGGAGATAAAATTTCGCTCCAAATTTCGCTTGATACCCGATTTCGTGAGGCGAAATCGGGCAAATATCGCCTCGCGATTTCAAAATTTTGCCTGAGGCAAAATTTCTGACCTCAAAGAATACCCGGGCTGTGTTAGGATATTCTGTTAGGATATTCCAAGGATACATATGAAGGATTAGCCTTCTTCCCGAGTCTTAAGTATGTACGTGAGTTATGAATCAAGGATCACATACTCTTATAGAGTTAGCATTTTGTCATCACTACACGTCTTGACGCACGCGTTTCCACGGCGATTAGCGCGATCCCCCTTGGGCCCGCAGTCCCTACCTTGGTGAAAAACACGTTCGCCTCGCGTCTTTTCCACCCCTGTCGCGCCAGTTGTCGTCGCGCGCGCGGGCGATGCTCGGATGGAAGAAGAGTGCGAATAGTCGGATGGAAGAAGAGTGCGAATGGTCGGATGGAAGACGAGTGCGAACCTGTAATTTCTTCCTGATTGAATCACCCAGGTGGAAACGTGCGATATATTGTATATTTTGCATATTTTTCGCCTGCTGCACTTTTCGTGCAAACACGGTTCTTCTAACGCGAAGTACTTTTTCTTTGGAAAGTAGCAGCTTTGTCTCCAGTACGAGTGGATACACCGCAGGTAGTACGCCGCCTAAAGAGTCAGAAGTACCGCTGTGCCCGTGGATGACTGTACCACTTGAGGTTCGTTACCCGCGGGTGAAGAGTAATATCACTTTCCGCAGGGCAACCGACTGTATGAAGGAGCTGAACGAACAACAGGCGAATGGAACAATATTGTGGATACCTGCCACAGGCTCACTATTACAGTCCACTGCACTAGGAGGATCGCACGGACAAAGCAATGATGATGACCTTGACATCCTCCTCCTCACAACACTAAACAAGACGGCTGAACAACACTGCACAAACAACGCGATTGGTAACCACTTTTTCTCGTTTGTTCAATCTTCCTCGTCTGGTTCGATCAATAAAAGCTCGATTGCCGCTTCACATCCTGCATTTGCGAACCGCTGTGTGTGCGAGTTCAACGACATGAGATTGTTTTGTCGGAAAGATGCATATGATGCGCGCGCGGTATTCGTGAGCATGTCGTCGAGATAATCTGCGAAAATCTCGACGCGCTCGATCGAGGACGCCCGTCCGCCCGCATGCGCATCCTTCTCACCGGTGGCGCCGGCTTCATCGGCTCGCACGTCGCCGAGCGCCTCGCGTCGAGG
>JACLAB010009616.1_pt1 | contig 13349 bp, 7 predicted proteins | sample 8027921 | NCBI WGS metagenome assembly JACLAB01 (sample SAMN15725117, study PRJNA655200) | protist metagenome | isolation source: fluorescence activated cell sorting (FACS) single amplified genomes of... | place: USA: West Boothbay Harbor, Gulf of Maine | collected 2000-07-19
ACGAGGCGTTGAAACGCTTGCGCGCGTTGCCGAAGTGCGATGCACCGTATGATACGGAAGAGTACGAAACGCAAAGGCTGACGACGGCGAACGCCGAGTTCGGGGAGTTGCGAGGGAAGTTGGAGGCGGAGGGCTGGTTTAAACGCAACGCGCTCTCCGAACTCTCGGTGTTGGCGCAAGTTTTGGGATGCTACGTCGTCGGACAAGCCATCGCGGCGACGCACCCGATCTTAGCCGCGATCTCGATCGGGATAGGGATGCAACAAGCCGGATGGCTCGCGCACGACTACGTTCACGGCCGCGGGAAGTGGTGCTCGATGATGCGCTGCTTTGGCGCGTTGACGAATGGGTTTTCCGCCGAATGGTGGTCGCACAAGCACAACATGCACCACTCGTTCACGAACGTCGACGGTAAGGACGGCGACATCAAACTCGAGCCTCTGTATTACTTGTCGCCGCCGGAGACCAGTGGGCGCCCGGATAGCTGGTTGCGCAAGTACCAGCACATCTACGGCTATCCGCTCTACGCGATGACGTACGTGCTCTGGCGCCGACACAGCGTCGCGAGTGCGTGGGCGCGCAAGGATAAGACTGAGCTCGCTTTGCTCGTCGGCCACTACGCGTGGTTGTTCGGCACGCTTCCTTTGGGTGTCGCCATCGGCTCCATGCTCATCGGTGGGTTTTTGGTAGGCTCTCTCGTCACCGCTACGCACCAGAGCGAGGAAATCATGTATGAAGACGGTTCCTTCGTCGATATTCAGTTTAGAAGCACTCGCGAAGCGGACGTGAAGAATCCACTCGAGCGTTGGTTGTGGGGTGGTATGGACACGCAGCTCATTCACCACTTATTCCCCACCATGCCGCGTTACAAGCTTCACAAGCTTCGTCCCATCGTGCAGGAATGGGCCCAGAAACACGGATACGATTTTAGAATCTCCGATTCGCGCGACATCCTGAAGAAGAACTACAAACATCTTGAGGGTATCGCCGCATTGGAGACGATTTAACTTAGGTGGCGCTACTTTACGTTGTTTGTACTATGTTATCAAAATGATTTTTGAAAGCTTTTACACCGTCGTGTTCAGAAAAATTGCGGCGTCAACTCGTCTAATGCGTGATTCATTTCTTCATCATCGCTCGGAACACGACGATGCTATTCGCCAAGAGCGCCACGCTCGACGCAACTTGTTGCAATACACCGGGTTTAAACAACCCTTCGCGCTTGGGAAGCGGTAGTCGCTTGTGCGTGAACTCCACGCCCTTGTCCTTGTTGCAAATTTGCCCCTTGCCTCGCAACAAGCAGCGCGTCGTCAACAATCCTTCGACGCCCACGGGCCCGCGGGCATGGATTCGCGAAGTAGATATACCAACCTCAGCGCCGAGACCAAATCTAAATCCATCGCTGAAGCGCGTGGAGGCGTTATGAAACACGCACGCACTGTCGACGCGAGCGATGAATTCATCCGCCGTCTTTTGGTTCGACGTGATGATGCAATCAGTATGCGCCGAACCGTTGGCGTGGATGTAATCGATGGCGTTATCCATAGAGCTCACGAGTTCCACCGAGCATTGCATGCCACCGTATTCGTGTCGGAGCGCCGGTGCCGCTGGTAGGTTGAGTTCCTTTGTCCCGCGCGGTCCGCCAAAGAGTTCGACGCCCGCCGCGCGCAACGCCGTCATGAGTTCCGCCGCGCCTCCATTCGCGACAAGATCGTCGTGAATGAGCAAAGTCTCCAACGCGTTACACGCCGCGGGATAATCAATCTTCGAATCTATCGCACACTTCGCCGCCATGTCAACATTCGCGTCCTTGTCGACGTACACGTGCACCACGCCGTCCGCGTGCCCGAGCACGGGAATCTTCGTATTATTCTGAATGTACGTCACCAACGAGTTCGAACCGCGCGGAATCACCAAATCGATCACGTCATCCAGCTTCAGCAGATCTGCCACCGCTTCTCGACCCTCGATCAGGCACACGCATTCCTTCGGTACGCCGAACGCCTCAAATTCGTCCACGATGACCTCCCGCAGTTTCGCGTTCGAGCTCGCCGCTTCCTTCCCACCCTTGAGCAGCAGTCCATTCCCCGTCCGCAGCGCCAACGACGCGATCTGCGGCAGCGCGTCCGGCCGGCTTTCAAATATGATCAAAAGCACCCCCAACGGCGCCGTCACCTTCGTCAGCGTCAAACCCTTCGCCAACTCCATCGCGCTCAGCGGCTTCCCGATCGGCTCTTCCATGTTCGCGATCGCCCGCGCGCCGTCCGCCAGCTGCTTCACCTTTCCAGGTTTCAGTTTCAACCGCTGCAGCAGCGCTTCTTCGACGTCATCGGACGATTCAGCGCGTCGCAAATCTTCGTCGTTCGCGGCTTGGATTTCGCTCTCGCGACGTTCGAGCGCGTTCGCGACGGCGCGCAGCAGCGCGGCGCGCTCGCGCGAGGGGAGCTGTTGCAGTTTACGACTCGCATCGCGCGCTTTGCGGGCCAGCGTGGCGGGATCGTCGGGCATGACGACGGGAAGTGTCGATTGGAGTGGACGCCGCGCCGCGACGCGCGACGACGCGCGCGCGAGTGTCCGGCGGCGAGCGTCGATCGTCGCCATGCGCGGCGCGTGCGAGGCGATGTGCCCCGACGCCGAGGCGCGCGCGCGCGCGACGCGCGGCGACGCGCACGCGCTCGAGCGCGGCGGCGCGGGCGACGCCGACGCGTCGAGGATGGTGAAACGGTTCGCGCGCACCGTCGTCGCGGGAACGGAGGACGCGGCGCGCGTGCGAACGCTGGACGCGTGCGAACGCACGGTGGACCATTTATTCCGCGCGCTCGACGACGCGCGTCGCGCGTCGACGAGCGCGTCGGCGTCGGCGTCGGCGAACGCGCTCGCGAGCGCGAACGCGTTCTGCGAGGACCGACTGCGCGCGGTGCGACAAGATTTAGCGATGCAAGGGTTGTTCGCGGACGATCCGGTGGCGTGCGGAAGGTGCTGCGCGTTGCTCGAGCGCATGATCGTGCGCGCGGTGACGAGCGAGGCGGAGCGCGAGGCGGATGCGAGCGACGACGATTTCGGCGCGGCGGCGCTGCGCGAGCGACAGCTCGGAAAGACGTTTGGAATGTTGCTGAGCGCGTACGCGGAGTTGGGATTCGACGACGACCTGCACGTCGAACGCGTTGGAAGGTTTGTGTCGATGCTGCTGTGCGTGCGCCTGCGCGACGGGACGAGCGAGTTGGCGGGGGACTTGAGACGCGTCGGAGTACGGACGTTGGCGACGAAGGACGCGAGATTCGCGATGACGTGTCGAGCAGCCTTCGCGACGGGAAACTGGCGTCGATTTTTCGCCATCGTCGACGAGGCGTCGTACGAACACGCGTGCTGCCTCGAGCGGCACTTCGCCGTCGCGCGCATCGATGCGCTGCGATCGCTCAACTGCGCGCTGAACTCGACGCCGATGAAGCTCGACGAGTTGGCGCGCGTCCTGCGCCTCGACTACGCCAGCGACGCCGAGACTTACGTAAAAGCGTGTGGATTGACGGTAAACGTGGACGAGTCCGCGGAACCAACGGTGCAGTTCCGAACATCGCTGTTCACGCCTCCGAATCTGTCGCGTCCCGACGTCGCCGCCGCATTACGCGCGGCGAACCGTGGATTCAAATCGAGTTCACCCGCCGCGCCCGCCATCGATCGCGACGTCGCGAGCGTCGACGTAGACGTTCATTTAGCATCCTTATCGCTCGCCCGCTGACGACGTTGTAGCTCATTCATTTAGTTTCGTCGCGCCGTCGCCCGTCGCCGCACTCGCAGACGCGTTCGCGATGCTCGACCACGGCACCTTGCTCGTCCGCGGCGCCGCCGACGCCGCCGACGACCCCACGCGTTCGGTCATCCAGCCCATATACCCATCGACGACGTACGCGCGCGACGACGCGCACGAACTTCCGCGTTTTCGCGACCGAACGCTGTGCTACGCTCGGCCGGATAATCCATCCGTGCGCGCGTGCGAGCGCACGCTGCGCGATCTCGAGCGCGGGAGCGATTGCGCTTTGTTCTCGTCCGGCATGGCGGCCGTGAACGCCGTGCTCGAGGGCGCGGTGCGCGGGACGTCGGACGCGAGTTCGTTCGTGTGCTCGCCGAGCCGCGGGTACTTCGCGGTGCGCGCGCGAATTCGAGAGTGGTGCGCCGCGCGAGGCGTGGAGGTCGTGGAATACGACCCCGATGTGCCGTATGTGATATGTGACGTCGATGGACACACGCTGGCGAGGCGAGACGAGGACGCGAAGGGGACGGCGCATCACGCGGGACGGTCGTTGAAGCGCGCGTTGGAGGAAGAGGCGGTGAGAGGGCGAAAAGCGGCGTTGGTGTGGGTGGAATCCCCGGCGAATCCCACGTGGGACGTGATGGATTTAGAACAGGTCGTGGCCGTGGCGAGGGCGTGCGATGCGGGGTGCGTGTGTGTGGATTCGACGGTATTGACGCCGATTTGTACCAAGCCGTTGTCGTTCGGCGTCGACGTCGTGATGCACTCTGCGACCAAATATTTGAACGGACACGGGGACGTCGTCGCGGGAGCTTTGGTGACGCGCGAATGCGATGATCGATGGCAGCGGATCTTGCATGAGCGTAAGCTCGGCGGGGCGACGATGGGGTCGATGGACGCGTACTTGCTCTCGCGAGGCATGCGTACGCTAGAGCTGCGCGTGCGCAGACAAAGCGAAAGCGCAATGTGGATCGCGCACGAGTTCGAACAGTACTTGCGCAGTCGAATTCCTCACGGCGCTATCGTTCTATACCCGGGGCTTCAAACCGATACAACGGTGGAGTCGAAGAACGCGCATTACGACATCGTAAATCGCATGTGTCCAAACGGCGTGTACGGCGGCATGCTTTCGCTCGTATTCTTCGACTTCCTTCCGCATCTTTATCCCGAACACACTGGATCAAACTTGTCGCGAGTCGTCAAGTTTTGTAAAACTATGGCCGTTAGTTGCGACTATTGGACGTGCGCCACGTCGCTCGGCGGTTTCGAGTCGCTCATCGAACACAGGTATTCGGTCGAGTGCGCGCCGGGCGAAAAGGAGCCGCACGTGCCGGGTGGTCTGTTGCGTCTGTCCGTGGGGTTAGAAACGAAGGAAGATTTGCTCGCGGGTTTAAAGCGCGGATTTGATATCGCGCTCATGGACGTCGTAGGCGCTAGTGTGGCGACGTAGCAGTAGATTTTAGGTTAGTTTTACACTACAATCACTTCTTGACTTTGGATTTCCTCTTGAGCGACGCCATCATGTTCTGCAGTTCAGACGACCCGATTTCCTTCGCCTGCGACTCAAGCGCGCTGACAGTCTTGCTAGATTTCTTTTCCGCTTTCTTCTGGCGCCGCTTGTCTCTTTCACTAATAATGAGCGTCTTATTCTGCACGTCTTTGTAACGTGGATCCGTGGGGTCGAGACTGAAGTGATGCGACTCGTACAATCCGGCAAAGCGATCGTCCGCCGTGTCCAACTTGTTCACTTCGCCGTCGTCGTCGTCATCACTCTCAGCACGCCGTGCGGCTTTGCCGCGGAGACGGCGTTTCTCGGCGAGACGCTCTTTTCGCGACTTCTTCTTGGTCGGCTCTCCGCCGTCGGCAGGCTTAATAGCAGCGCGACGAGCGGAGACGCCGTCGGATTTGCCGAGAATTTCCTTCTCGTCCATCATCAACAGCTCCAAATCGGCTTGAGCTTGTTCATCTACTTCACCGCGCTTAGCAGCTTTCTTCGCCTTTTTCAAGTTCGTCTTGCTCGGCGCGTCGTCGTCGTCCGTAAACTTACTTTTCGCCTTCTTCTTGGCCTTCGGGGCGCCGTCTTCAGAATCGTACTCGGCGTCAAAGTCGACGTCACCACCATCGTCCATGAAGAACGGGTCGTCAAACGTCGCTGGCTCGCCGTCGGCGCCACCCGCAACGTCGTCGGACTCTTTTTCATTGACTTCTCCTTTATCCTTATTCGCTAATCGTTTCGCTTCGCGCTTTTCCTTGCGCAGGCGCTCTTGCCGTTCGTAAACCGTCTCCTGCGCGCCGAGCTTTCCGTCTTTCTGTTTCTTCTTAATGCGCGCACCGAACTCTTCGAGACCGGCGTGAAATGTCACTTCCATGTCACCTGCGTTGCTTTTCGAGCCGTAGCGCTGTTTATCGCGTTTCGTTTTAAACGCCTTCGTGGACGCCTTGGCGGTGTCCTCGCCGTCGTCGTCGTCGTCGTCAGATGCAAAAAAGTCATCCTTCTCCGCACCGGCATCGGCATCAACGTCGGCGTCACCACTCCCGCCGAGAAGTTTAGCCAAGTACGCTTTTTTCGCTGCCTTGGCGTCTGCTTCATTTTCTTCATCCTCGGATTGCTCGGATTCGTCCTCGTCGTCGGAGTCAGACGCGAGATAGGCGGCGAAATCTTCATCCTTGAGATTGTCCTCGGTGATTTTACGTCGAAACGTTTTACGCCGAGTCGGGTCATCATCGTCCCACGATAACTTGACGTTCGAGTGCTGCAGCGCCTTGACTTGAAACTCGGGAGCTTCGTAATCGGGAGGAATATCCGTGGCGGTATCGCGAACCTCGCGTTCCTCAAACGATTGGTCGTCCGGGACGTAACGCAAATCGAGTTTAAAACTCGATCGCTCGTACTCGATCCCATCGCACTCGTGATATACCCCCATTGCGGTCTTCACCGTATCGAATTCTGCGATAGCGTAGTAATAGCGCAATCTATCACGCTCGTACTGTCGCATTTGTTCGTTATCCGCCGCGTCAGCGTCGTCGCTTTCGTTCCCCGACGCCTTTCTCTTCGTCGTCGCCGCGTTCAACGTTGACTTCTTTTTCGACTCATCTTTTTGAAACGCGCTTAAAGGACCGTATTTATTCTCCACCGCCATGCGCTCTAACCCGAAATCGCTCGGGTACACCGTCACGCGCTCCAATGACCCGCCCTTTGGCGCAAAGGATCGCAACACCGCATACAAATCGCACGCCCGAATATGTTGCCATTCACAATTCACGATCGCCAGCCGACGCGTTGCGTCGATGGTGGGTATATCTTTATCCGCCTCTCCGACGAGCATCGTCGGCAGCACCCCCTCATCCTCTTCATCGACGCCTTCCTCGTCCTCGCTTTCGTCGCTCTCCTCCTCGCTTGACGATTCCAAACCGACCCCGCGCATTCGATCCATCGACTTCTCCATGCGCTCTTCCAACCCCTCGTCGCCGTCGGAATCATCATCTTCATCGTCCATTTTGTAATACGCTCGCATCTCCTTCCTTTGCTTTGCGCGTGCGTCCAGTTTCGCTCCTCTTTCATCCTCCGCGCGTCTCCCGCGCTTGTCCGTCCCGCTCGTGCCTCCTCCGCTCGCGAAATTCGGATCATCGAACACTCCCGCGAACCTCGAGTCGATCTGCACCGCGCCTGTCTTCTTCGGCATCGCCATGAACCGCGGGTCGCGGTGCATGGCGCTGAAACGGGCGTCCGTGACGACGTCATTTTGATTCAGCGCGCCGCCGCCGCCACCAAACTTTGGTTTCTTCGTCTTGGTCGATTTCTTCGTCGCATCGTCGTCGTCGCGCGACATGGCGCGCGCGCCGACGCTCGAAAAGCGTTCTTTCGTTTCGCTTCCTCGCGTCGCGTCGCGGCGGCGCGGGTGCGTTCGCGTTGTCGCGCGCGCGAGCGTGTGCTGATGTGCTGGGCGGTCGTGCGCGCTACAAATGGCTTGGATTTGGCTACGGCGCGCGAGGGGAAGATTGAGCCGTTCTGCGGGCGTAAAACCGCTCGAGGACGCTCTGCGCGTAATCCATAGGCGCGTCGGAGAAATGATAGTCGGCGATGGCGTCGCTCGCGGCGTCGCGCGAGGAACGGCGAGGCGAATGTGTGGACGCTTCGACGTCGACGCCGTGCCGGCGACGAAGGTCGGCGTTGAGCGATTCCACGCGGAGCACGCGGCGAGCGTGCTCCAAGGTTCTCGTGAGCTCTTTTATGGCGTGCTCGCTTGAGACGCACATTTTGCGCAGCGCCGATGCGCGGGCGTCGCGCATGGCGGTGACGCCGGATTTCACGTCGTCGTATCGACGAAGGAGTTGGTCTCGCTCGGCGACGCGGCGAGCGTGCGAGGCGTTCCATTCAGAAGTTCGCGAGTGCGTCTTCTCGCGCCAATGATCGACTTTGGATTGGAGTTTCTGGATCTGGCGCTTTGTGTTCGCCAGGCGTTTCGCGTCCGCGTCGTCACGCGCGCGAATGAGCTCGTACGCTCGTTCGTGGTCGAGCTCTTCTTCGGCGTCCCAGTGATTGTCGGCGCATCCTAATTCTCCCTTCGTGACGCTCGGCGCGGTCACTCGCGCGAGCTCGCTCTCGAGCTCTTTGATTTTGTTTTCATACATAATTTTCATCGTCGACACGTCCTCGCCGTGCTGATTCCGAATCTCCTCTCGTTTGTCTTCAAAACTCGCGCGCCTCGCGTCTTGTTCTCGCTCAGACGCTGTGCGTCCCGCCTCCGCGCGCTCCAACGCCTCTTGAACGTCTTCTCGCCACCGTTCGTCCGCGCGCGCGTCCTCACTTTCAAATGTCTCGCGGAGCGCGCGCAACCGTCCAGTCGCGCGCGCATCGATCGTCGCCGTCTCCGCGTCCGCGCGCGTCGACGCCTCCTCCAACCGTCTCGCCTGCGCCTCCGCCTCGACCCTGTGCGTGCGTTCGCTCTCGTCCATCGCCGCGTCCAAGTTCGCGAGCGCACGCTCGCGATCATCCAACGCATCATCGTGCGCCTTCGCCGCGCTCTCGATCTCCTCGCGCGTCGCGCGTCGACGCCGCGCGCGCATGACTTCGCGCCAACGCTGGTGCACTTTATGCTCATTCGCGCGCGACGACGCGTGTCGCGCGTCGTCCAGCGCGTCCACCGCCGAGACGGCGACGGCGGACATCGGCTCTTCGCGCGCGATCGCCTCGCGCGCGCGGCGAGCGTCGCGCGCGACTATAAATAGCGCGTCGCCGCGTTCGCCGCGTCGTCGTTGACTCAGTCTTTGACCGAAAATGCCAAAAAAGGCGTTCCGTATTTACACCAACCGTCACGCGAGCGCGCGCACGAGAGAACGCGACGCGCCGCGACGCGCGCCGCGCGAGCCGCGCGTGTCGATCGAATCGTCGCGTCGACGTGAATCTACGCGCGTCGACGCGAATCGACGCGCGCGGGGGAGGCGCGAGGCCGACGTGACGCGGACCGAGATGCGTGATGTCGAGACGGATGCGATGGCGCGCGTGCGCGCGGCGCAAACCTCGCTTCGCGCGCAGCTCGAAGCGAGGCTACATGAGTTGAATGAAAGGTCAGTCGACGCCGACCGCGCGCTGCGCGCGGCAAAGCGCGAGCGCGAGGACGTCGGCGTGGAGTTGTACGCGCTGCAAGGCGAGCTCGCGAGGTCGCGCGCAGAGTGGGTGTCGACGGACGAGACGCGACGACGCTGTCGGGAAGCGCGGGAAACGGCCGAGCGTGATACTGAAGCGTTTGAGCGCGACGCTGAGGGTGCGGCGCGCGCGCTCGAGGAAGCGCGTGGACGCGCGATGAAACGTCGAGTGGAGTTGGAAGATTTGGCGCTCGCCACGCGTGAGGACGGCGCCGTGGCGAGAGATCGCGAAGGCGTCACGGCCGTGATTCAACGCATTGCGAGCGTCACTTCGGATATGGTTGACACGGCCGAGCGTGAGCGGTTAAATCGTGAGATTCGTATCAAATACGTGAAGGAGTGCGTGGAGCGCGCCAGAGCGGCGGCGCTCGAAAACGTCAAAGCCGCCGAAGACGCTGAGCGAGACGCGGCGGCGATTCAGGCGCAAATCGAAACGTGCGACGATGCAATTTCGAGCATCAACACGAGTATGGACGCGTCGTGCAAGAGGTGGAAGTTTGTGCTTCAGCAAGTCGGTAAAGAGGACGAGATGCTAGAGCGGAGTAGAACAGAAGTACGTGAACTGGAGGAATCGTGTCGCCTTCTCGACGCTGAACGCGACGGCGTGAAAGAAGGCCTCGTTGACGCGTACGCGACGCAAAGCACGCACGTTGAAGTGCTGAGCAGACTAGACAAAGATATTGAAGTCGCGGATGCGCTCATCGTTTCCTTAAGGGCGGCTATCGACGACAAGAAGTCTCAAAGTGATGCCGTACAACTGGGCGCAAGAAACCACGACGAGATCGCGCGCGGCGAGGAGCGCCGCGCGAACGAAATCGACGTCGAGATCGAACGTGTCGATCAATCTTACGTGGTGCACACGCACGCGCTTTTCGAGCTCCAAGAGCGCGCGTTATTGCACGTCGCAGAAAAGATGACGACGAACAAACTCGCACAAAAACTAATGCAATCCACGCGAGAGTTCAGAGAGCGCGCACGTGTCGCGAGAAATGAATCAACAGTGGTGAAGCACAAAGTTGCAAAAACCAAGATTGAGATGTTGCGCAGCTCGGGAGAAGAGTCAACAATTCGGGAAAGATTGGCTGACGTGGAGAAGAACGTTGCGGAGAGGCGTGTCGCCATCGACGCGTGCGAAAGAGAAATCGCACGTAACGTCGAGGCAATCGAAAATAACACTTCAAAGATGGACGCACTTAACAAGACACTCGAAAAGTTGCGGGATGTCTCGCCCGAGCACGTTGGCCCGCTCGAGGCACAAATTGCGCATTTACGAAACGAGATTAAGTCGAACGAACAAAACTGTCGGCGGCTTCGTGAGATTTGGCTCAGAGCACAAAAAGTCATTGTATCCCATGAGGAACGATGTCGAGATGCGATCGAACAGTTCGACCGGCATGTGCAAGACAACAACGTACTGACGAAGAAGCGGGATCGACATGAGAGAAATTCGCGTCGTTACGCCGAAGAATGCGAATCCATGAACAAAACAATCGAGCGTCAACGACGCAAGCTTTGCGCAATCGATGAGAAAATCGCGCAAACAGAATCCAGTGCGCGCGAAAATGCGATTCGATCGCTCGAAGTCGAGAACGCGCGCGCAGGTGAGATCGACGCGCTCAGCGGAGAGAATTTGAAGTTGCGCGTGGAAATTTCCAATCGCGAGGAAGCCGTGCGAACTGCGCATCTGGACGCCGATCGCATCAACCGAGCCATCGCAGATCTCGAAAGACGAATTGAGTTTGAACGTCACGCCCAAATCATGCTCGATCCGACGAAAGGAAACAGCGAGGTGGCGAGCGCCAAGCAGGAAAACGCCAAGCTCGCCGTCGTTTTGCACAAACTCGAATCGACTCGAAGCAACATCGCGGCGAAGGTAGAGTCTTGCGTCAAGCGTCGAGAGATAATCGTCGCAAAAGGCGATGTGATTCAATCCAAAATCGACGCCGACGGCGAAGAAGCTCGAGAGGCTGAAATGGTGGCGACTGCGAAGCGCGCTCGGAGCGACGTGCGAAGACGGTTAGCGGAGGCGCAGAAAGCGACGGCGGACCTAAAACCAAAGCTCGACGCACTGGAGAAAGAGTATCTGGAAACGCAAGACGCGCACGGTAAAATCGTGGCGATAATGTCCGACTTGAGCGATCGACGTGATTATCTTCGCGTCGACGCCACCACGCGTTTAAACGAAAAGTACGAACGCGCGCTCCTCGGCACGAGCAGTTTGCAAAAGATGGCGCAACGATTTGAAAAACTTGGTAAAGGCGGAGAAGGCACGGATGAAAACGTCGAGCGATCGAATGACGAGCGTGAACGGTACGCACACTTAATCTCGCGGTTGGAGTCAAAGCGCGACAATCTGAGCGCGGCGATTCGCTATGAAATCAACCAGCATCCGCACCTCACGCAGTCGCTCAGACGTGCGCAGGCGTATCTTAGCGTGTGTTAGCCATTCTAAGCTATTGATACTACGTACACAGCCACCTAAAGCCTTACTTTGCAATCTATCAGGAACTCATCGCAATGCCTTCTCGAAATGCTCGCACGACGTTCTCGTGAACGCTTTTCGCCGCACAAATCACGCCGCCGCCGCCCGGCGAGAAACGCCGTCTGTCGCCGTCGCGACCGAGAAACCCGAGCGAGCGTCCGTGTAAATCCGTCACGACACAACCAGCCTCTTCGGCGCATAAAACACCCGCGGCGTGATCCCAAGAATTGACGCACGCGTCGTCGCCGCCCTCCTTTGCGTGTTGAATAAAAATCGACGACGAGCCGGCGACGACGTCGACGTATTTGCACAGACTCCCGCAACACAATCGGCGCACCCGCGCCGGCGACACGCCCGCCCGGCCGAGCGGCAAAGACTCGAACGATTCGTGCGCCGAAATGACGACGTTCGCGTCCGACAACGCTTTCGGCTGCGCGCACGAAACGCGCCGAAACGCGCTCGTCTCGTCGTCGCGCGAGCGAGCGAAACACCCGCGACCGCGCGCGGCGACCACCTCCAATCCTCCGCCCGGCCACTTCGGCGCTATCATCACCGCGATCTCCGGCGTCCCGACGTCGCTCATGAGCGCCAATCCGAGCACGTATTGTTTATCCGCGTCGTCGTCGCTCGCCGCGAACGCCTTCGTGCCGTCCAGAGGATCGCACACCCAGTACCGCCCGATCCCCCCCGACGTCTCCCTCAGCCGTTCCCTCGCCTCTGTTTCGTCCACTCCCGCCCCACACGCCGTCAAAATCGCCGTCACGACGTCGGTGTCACCGTCCAGCGCTCGCGTCGTCTCCTCGCCCACGAAATCTTCGCCCTCGCCGCCGCGCAGCGCCCTCGCGCACGCCACCTGCGCGGCGACGTCCGCCACCGTCGCGATCGTCGAATCGCGCTTGCGTTCCGCGACGGCGTTCCGTCCGCGCGCGCGCATCGCGACGGCGATCGCCGCGCGCGCCGCGTCGAGCGCGCGCGCCGCGTCGTCAACCTCTCGCAAGACGGTTGGAAGTTCATTCGCCGCGCGCGCGCCGTTCGAGCGCGCCTCGGCGTCCGCGCGCGGTCGCGGTCGCGCGCGACGATCGCGCGGCGTCGCGCGCGCGACGCCGACGCGCGCTCGAGCGTCGCGCGCGCGCATCGCGTCGCGATGTCCCGACCGACCGATGGGCGCGCGAACCGAACCGTCTCGACCGCACACGCGCGCGCGCGCGACGCCGCGCGACGCTCGCGACGCGATGGCGCGCGCCGCGACGCGCACGCTCGGCGACGCGCTCGTCGCGCTCGCGTGGACGTCGCACGTCGCGTGCGGGACGCTGATTCTCTTCGTGCTCGCGCTCGCGCTCGCGTCGGCGCTTCGCGTCGACGTCGCGGTGTGCCTCGCGCCGTGCGCGGGCGTGTTCTGGTCGCTGCTCGTCCCGAGCGACGCGCTGGGGCGGATGCGCGCGCGCGGTTGGCGGTGGCGCGACGTCGCGGCGG
>JACLAB010004755.1_pt1 | contig 13347 bp, 14 predicted proteins | sample 8027921 | NCBI WGS metagenome assembly JACLAB01 (sample SAMN15725117, study PRJNA655200) | protist metagenome | isolation source: fluorescence activated cell sorting (FACS) single amplified genomes of... | place: USA: West Boothbay Harbor, Gulf of Maine | collected 2000-07-19
TTTATTGAAAACAATAAATTAATACCTCTGCATCAAGCAGTCTCTGCAGAGAGTGTTGATATCATTGAATTTTCCTCTTTTAGCTGCTCTCATTGCGCATCATTTCACAATGAAACACTTATTGAGCTAAAAGAAAGTGAGTTTTTTGACCACATAAATTATTATGTGGTTGATTTTCCTTTAAATCAGGCAGCTTTTTATGCTTCTGTTATTGCAAGCTGTGATCAATCAATAAGACCAAGTTATGTTGACTTAGTTTATGCCAATTACGATATATGGACAAAGGCGGCATCTGGTGAAAAAATGATTGAACTGCTCAATAGCTATGGACTTCAATTAGGATTGGAAGATGAACAATTACAGTCCTGCCTAACTAATGAGGCACTACAAAATGAGATATTGAGCCTGCAAGTAGCATCTCAAGAAACATTTGGTGTTGAAAGCACTCCAACTTTTTTAATCAATGGTGAAAAAATTCAAGGCAATAGACCCTCTACAGAGTTTATAAAAATTATAAAAAAAGAATTAAATAAATAGTTTGTTATCTTTAGATAAATTATTAATCAAAGGCTTTAAATCCTTCGTTGAGCCAACAGAATTTGAGGTAAAACCTGGACTCACAGGTATTGTTGGACCAAATGGTTGTGGAAAATCTAATATTGTAGAGGCTATTAGATTTGGTCTTGGAGAGGTGTCCGCTAAACAATTAAGGGGGAAAGAGATTGATGACTTAATTTTTAATGGAACAGATAATAGGCCCTCGTGGAATTTAGCTGAGGTTGGTTTATTTATAAATCTCGAAGGATCTGACTTAGAGAGTAAATTCCAATCTAAACAGTTAGAAATTGCAAGAAAGATTTATAGAGGTGAAGGTTCAAGTTCTTTTATCAATGGTAAAGAAGTTAGATTAAAAGATATTCAACTACTTTTCGCAGATGCATCAACCTCTGCAAGGTCTACATCAATAGTAAGTCAAGGAAGAATTGGAGCAATTACTCAAGCTAAACCTGAAGACAGAAAAATGGTATTAGAAGAGGCAGCGGGTATTCTTGGACTCCAATCAAGAAGACATGACTCTGAGTTAAGACTCAAAGCAGCAAATAATAATTTATTGCGCGTAGAAGATGTTATTGCGACGTATGAAGAACAATTATCTATTTTAAAAAAGCAATCTAAAGAAGCAGAAAGATTTAGAAATATATCTACTTTGATTAAAAATGCAGAAGCTTCGGTTTTTTTTGTAAAAAGAAATCAAATACAGAAAACTATTGAAGCACTTGAAGTGGAAAAAAGGAACATTGAAATTAAGCTTGCTGATTTTCAAGGTGATGTCTCTTCTCAAGACCAGGCTTATGAAGACTTAAAAGTAAAAATACCTCCAATGAGGGAAAAAAGTTACTCTCTAAACTCTGAGCTAGAGAGGTTAAATATGACTGTAGATAATCTCAAACAGGAAGAGCTGAGGTTTGAAGAGCATAAAATAAATTCAGAACGTCGTGTTGATCAACTAAATGATGACTTATCTATAGAAAGAAAACAATATGATGAAACTGATAGAAAAATTAATGAAATAAATAAAGAAATTGAAGATTTGTCCTCTAAGGATTTTGAGAAATCAAATGATAAAAGCATAGGTCAATCAGATAGAAGTCTTCTTAATAATATTAATTTTGATAAAAAACATGAAAATGTAGTGGCTGCTATTTTCGGTAAAGAGCTTTTAGCCTCTTTAGATAAAGATGGTATTTTTTACTGGTCAGATACAATTGATGAAAATACATCATCTGCTTTCTCATTTAACTGTGAAATTGCTGCTAAAGTTATAAAGGCTCCTGAGAGAGTAATGAATAAATTAAATAACATAGCTATTGTTAATAAAAAAGAAGATGGGTACGCTAATCATCAAAAACTAAGCCCTGGTCAAGCTATTGTAGATTTAGAAGGAAATTTATGGAGATGGGATGGTCTATTCATTTCGAGTTCTTATGAGGCGAATATTTCCACTATCTTAGCCGAACTAAAGGAAAAACGATTAAATGATTTAAAAAAACAACAAATTGAATGGCAAAGAATTTTGGAACTAACAAATCAGAAAGTTGTTGATTTAAATGATAGAATTAAAACAGCTAAAGAAGAGTTAGAGATATCTCAAAATAACCCAGGTGACATTGATAGCAAGAGACAGTTTCTTCTTAATAAAATTAATGAACTAGAGGGCGAAAAAAAACTTTTTGATAATGAGCTTCAAGAAAATGAAAATTTACTTGAAGAATTATCTAAAGAGCTTCGCAATAAAGAGCAAAACTTTTCTATAGTTAAGGAAGAGCTTATTCGTAAAGAATCTGAAATTTCTAATTTTGTTAATAATTTAAATCAGTTATCTCAATCTTGCCGTGAGAAAATTAATGTGGATCTATTGAATTTAGAAAATGAAGTTGAAAAATTCAAGAAAGATGAAGATTTAGAAACTGCTGAAAAAAGAGTGTTAAGATTGTTATCTGAGAGGGAGAGAATTGGAGCTGTTAATCTTCTTGCAGAAGATGAATATACAAAATTAAGAGAAAAAGTAGATGAAACAATTAAAGATAAAAATGAGATTCAAGAATCTATAGAAAAATTGCATGATGCAATTAATAAAATTAATAAAGAGGGTGTTACGCGTTTAAAAGATGCATTTCAAATTGTTAATGAAAATTTTGAAAAACTTTTCACTAAGTTATTTGGTGGTGGTAAAGCTTACTTAAAATTAATTCAAAATGATGAGGATCCACTAAATTCAGGCTTAGAAATTTTTGCCAGCCCACCAGGTAAAAAAATGCAAAATATTACATTATTGTCTGGGGGAGAACAGGCACTAACAGCAATCTCCTTACTTTTTGCAGTTTTCATTGCTAACCCCTCTCCTTTTTGCATTCTAGATGAAGTTGATGCTCCATTAGATGATAATAATGTTGATAGATTCTGTAGTATGGTTGAGGAGATTTCAGAAAAAGTTCAAACTAAATTTATTATCATCACCCATAATCGAATGACGATGTCTCGAGTTGATAGACTATACGGTGTTACTATGCCAGAAGAAGGCGTATCGCAAATTGTATCTGTTGAATTAGAAGAGGCTGTTAAGTATGCAGAATAATGAAGAAGAAGAAGAAAGTAAAAATAAAGAATCAAGCCTAAAAGGCCTTAGTTTTGCTTATCGAATCTCATCTGAGCTGTTAGCTGCTATGGTTGTGTCAGTATTAATTGGTCTAGCAATCGATAAATACTTTAGCAGTAAGCCCATTGGTCTAATAACGTTGATAATATTAGGTTTTTTTGCTGGCCTTTTAAATGTTTACAGGCTTATACGTCGCATAGAAAATAGTAAATAAATTTGTTTTATTAGCGCATGGCAAAAGGCGAGAGTCCACTTAAACAGTTTGAAATTCAACCTTTAGTTGAGATTAATTTTCTTGGACAAAATATTTCTTTCACTAATTCATCATTATGGATGACCATCACCACTGTATTTATATTGGCCTTTTTCACTATTCCATTTTTAAAATCAAAAAAAACAAATTCAGTTGAAGACCTTTATCCATCACGGCTACAAGTTGCTGCAGAAATGGGTTTTAGTTTTATCAATAACCTGATTGCCGATACTGCTGGTAAAGAGGGAAAAAAATTCTTTCCTTTAGTTTTTTCTCTATTCATGTTCATCCTTTTTGGAAATTTGTTTGGTATGATTCCTTATAGCTTTACCTTTACTAGTCATATCATCGTTACTTTTGGTTTAGCCTTAGGGGTGTTCATTTTTGTTACACTTTTAGGTTTTATAAAGCATGGATTGAAGTTTTTTAGCTTCTTTGTAATTCCAGGGCTTCCTATTTACATGCTTCCTTTGTTAATACCGATTGAAGTTATTTCCTATTTATCAAGACCAATTAGTTTAGCAGTGAGGCTTTTTGCAAATATGTTAGCAGGTCACACTTTATTAAAAGTTTTTGCAGGTTTTGTTTCTGCACTAGGTTTTTTTGGAATTTTGCCATTAGTATTTATCGTAGCTCTTACAGGCTTAGAAATATTAATAGCTTTTTTGCAAGCATACGTTTTTGCAATATTAACATGCTTGTATATTAACGACGCTTTACACTTACACTAGGTGAACATAAGGAGGTAAATATGGAACTAGTAGAAGGCTTTAAATACTTAGGTGCTGGATTAGCAGTGATCGGAGTGATCGGTGCTGGTTTAGGTATCGGAAATATCTTTGCTGCGTTTATTACAGCTGTTGGAAGAAACCCAGCTGCAAAAAACGAAGTTTTTACAATGACAATGCTTGGATTTGCTCTTGTTGAAGCTATAGCACTTTTTGCTCTAGTTATTGCATTGGTGATTTTATTCTCATAATAAAGAAAGTTAATAAAGTTATTTAATGCCACAATTAGAACAAATAGAGTTCTTTATTTCTCAGCTTTTTTGGCTGGGTGTATTTTTTGGTATACTCATTGTAGTATTAACATATTTTACACTACCTAAAATTAGAGCTTTTTTGAATAAGAGGGATGAATTTGTTAACTCACATCTCTCAAAACAAGATGAATTAATCAAAAAGGCTGAGCAATTATTTCAAGACTATGAAACTAAAATAAATGAGGCAAAAGATCAGGCTTCTCAAATTATCAATGAAGCTAAAGAAAGCGCACTTCAAGAAAGTGAAAAATTGATTAAAGAGACTGAAGATAAAATCCAATCGGAAATTAAAAAAACCGAAGAAAGAGTAAATCAAGAAAAAAAGCAGGCACTTAATGATCTTGAAGATCAACTTAAAGACTCTGCTACTTCTTTTTTAGGTAAAATTACAAATCTTAACAAAGAGGATATCAAAATTTAAAAATGTTTGAAGATCCAAAATTTTGGCTACTGATATCCTTTATTTTATTTGTTATCCTTATGTATAAGCCTTTTAACAGTATGTTAATTGGGGGCTTAGATAATAAGATTGAAGAAATAAAAAAAAATATAAATGAGTCTCTTCAATCATTTACTGAAGCAGAACTAAAACTAAAAGAAGCTGAAAAAAAGACAGCTGATTTAGATAAGAAGATAAACGAACTTTTAAATGGAGCCAAAATGCAATCGGACTCTATTTCTAAGAATATTGTTGAAAAAACAAAACAATCAATACTTTCTAAAGAGAAGAATTCATTAGAAAGAATTAAGCAAATAGAGCTATCGGCCATTCAGACCATAAAAAATCAAGCATCTAATGAGCTTAACCTATTAATATCAAACTACTTAAAAAACCTGTCTGAATTAGACAAGAGCGCTATTCTCTCAAAAAGTATATCTGAATTTAAATCCTTTAATTAGTTTAAAGAGATAAATATCTTCAATCCATCTTCGTATTTTTGCTTATCAATAATTATTTGATCTAAAAAACTAAATTTAATGTCTTCACTCTCATCTTCAATAGATCCAAAATCGATAACTTTTTGAAACATTTGTTCATTAACTTTAATATTTTCTTTTTTATTAGTTAAAAATACCCAAAAATCAAACAATAATATATCCGAGTCAGGCAATACATTATTAGTATCAATAATATAATTAATTTCGAATATTACCGTGTTAGGTTCATTGCTATAATAAAAGCAATCTATTTTGTAATTCTTGTTAATGCCAATAATAACATTGTCTTGTATTTTTTTGCTACCAGCTAACAAAATAAGAGACTTGGGACAGTCTAGATATATTAACTCGTTTTTTTTAGGAAAAGGATTTTTTATACTGCAAGAAGATATAATAAAGATAGATAAAAATGTTAATATAAATGTTTTGAACATTATGATAGTTAATACTATTAAATTATCATGAAAGCACGAATTCTTTTTTTACTATATTGATAGATGGCTGTATACACTCATATTAATAAAACAGATTTAATAGATCTTTTTCAGGGCATTGGTGAAATAAAAAATGTGAAGGGTATTACTGAGGGAGTTGAAAATACTAATTATCTTGTAACGCTAAATAATAGTAAAAAATTAATATTTACAATTTTTGAAAAAAGAACAAAGGAGAGTGATCTACCTTTCTTCAATAGTGCCATGAAAGAATTTCAAGAAAATGGAATAAATTGCCCAGTTCCTCTTGAAATAAAAGGCCAAAGTATATTTAAGGTCAAAAATAAACCTTGTGCAATATATACTTTTATTGAAGGAACACAGATACAGGAATCAAACCATGAAAGTATAGTTTCTCTAGCTAGCTTTGTTGCCAATCTTCATAAAGTTGGATTGAAATCAAATTTAAAAAGAGAAAATAATATGCTCAAACCTTCCTGGAATTATATTTGTAATAAATTTAAAGATTATAATGGAGACCACTCTGTAGAATTAAAAAGTGTGACTCAGGAGATTAATAAGATCGAAAGTCTTTTTCCTAATAATATTCGAGTTGGCCTAATTCATGCAGATTTATTTAAAGATAATATTTTTTTCAATCAGCACAATCAGGTCTCAGGTATAATTGATTTCTTTTTTACATGTAGCGATAGCATTGTTTATGACTTAGCAACTTTAGTCAATGCATGGTTTTTTTCTAATAATCTATTTTCTGAAATGGATTTTCAACTTTTCATTAATAAATATTTTGAATTAATTAAATGGGAAGATGAAGAGAAAAAATTATTTAATTTTTATCTTAAAGCAAGTGCTATTAGATTTTTTCTAACTCGACTATACGATTTAAATTTTAACAATCATGGTCAAGTGAAACATAAAAATCCAATTGAATTTTATGAAATTTTGCATTTTCATAAAAAAAATAATCTTCAAAGTTTCTTATGATAGATGTTTATACTGATGGTTCCTGTTTAGGTAATCCGGGTAATGGTGGATGGGCCTTTCTTGTCAAAAAAAATGATATTATTTCTAGTCGGTCAGGCTTTGTTTTAAATACTACCAATAATCAAATGGAATTAACTGCTGCTATTAAGGCAATAGAATTTTTAGATACTAATGATGTTATAAATCTCTTAACTGATAGTAATTATGTTAAAAATGGAATTACATCTTGGATAAAAAATTGGAAAATTAATAATTGGACAAATTCATCAAAGCAGCCGGTTAAGAATAAAGATCTTTGGGAGAGACTTGATGAATTAAATTCTATTAAATCTGTGAACTGGCAATGGGTTAAAGCACATAGTACTAATAATTATAATAATCAGGTTGATTTGCTAGCACGTCAATCAGCAGAAAGTTTAACTGAGTCTTCTTTTGATGGAGTCTAAAGACTCTAAGTTTTTAATTGGGCCAATCGAAGATAAAGTAATATTTGACTTCAATATATTTAGTCTTGCTTTTTCCAAGTCCTCTAATTGAACCTGATCTATCTCAGCTATTATTTCTTCATGAGGAATAATTCGATTATGCATTAAAAATTTAGATGCATTAGACCTACATCTTCGAGATGTACTCTCCTGCCCCATCAATAAAGAGGATTTAAATTGTGCTCTCGCTCGTTGTAATTCTTCTTCTGAAAAATCTTTAGCGCTAATGTTTAACTGGTCACACAAAACTGGTATGAGTTCCATAATTTCTTTTTGACCTGTTCCAGCATATACACCAAAAATACCAGAGTCTGAAAAAGACGAGGTGTAACTGGAAATGCTATATACAAGACCTCTTTTTTCTCTAATTTCTTGAAATAACCTTGATGACATTCCTGAACCTAAAACAGTTGAATAAACTGCAGTTGCATAGTAAAGGTCCGAGTAGAAATCTACACCTTCAAAACCTAAAATAACATTCACTTGCTCTAGGTCTTTATCCTGTCGAAATTCACCACCTTGATAGTTAGCTTTAGGAGAGTGATTTTCAGACCCATTAGGAAGATTTTGAAAATATTTTTCTATTAGCTCAATTACATTTTTTTCTTCAAAATTACCTGAAACGGAAAATACCATTTTATCAGGCCTATAATAACCTTTCATAAAACCCTCTACTTGGTCTCTAGAAATAGTCTTTATAGTTTCACTTTTACCAAGGATAGATCTGCCCATTGGTTGGTTAGGAAATGCCATTTCTTGCCATTTGTCAAAGACTACATCATCAGGCGTATCTAAATACATTCCAATTTCTTGAAGGACAACTCCTCTTTCTCGATCTAATTCCTTAGAGTCAAAAGCAGAATTTTGTAAAATATCACTAATGATGTCTATTGATAAACCAATATCCTCTTTTAAAACTTTCATGTAGTAAGCTGTGACTTCTCTTGAAGTATAGGCATTTACAGCCCCACCAACCATCTCAACTTCTTTTGCGATATCAAGAGCAGAGCGATTATGAGTTCCCTTGAACGCCATATGTTCTAATAAATGAGCAACACCATTTACATCTTCGTGTTCATTACGTGCTCCAACTTTATTCCACATACCAACAGATACTGTTTCAACAGTATCAATATAATCTGTTATAAGTGTAAGACCGCTTTTCAGCGTATGAATATTAGGCATAATTTTGAATATACTCCTTCATAATGGGATAATTATTTTTTAAAACATCAAATTTTTCATCATGTTCAAATTTGAAGTTTTTTTCATATTCTAATTCTCCGTTAATAGATTTTTTAACTGTATCTTGAAATTTTACAGGATGTGCACATGCTAAACACATTGCCCCTTTAATCTTTATTTTTTCTGCACAGGCTAATCCTACTGCGGTGTGTGGATCGACTATTAATTTAAAATTTTCATAAGTTTTTTTAATCTGTGCAATTACTTCATCTGAGTTTGCAGACATAGAAACAAAAAGGTCTGATAAATTTTTATGGGCGTTTTGATTTATACTTTTTATGTGATCTTTAGTTGGCATTTTTTGATACAGTTCAACCAAAGATGAGGTATCTATAAATTCTGACAATATTCTTTCAAAGTTACTAGAAATTGTAATATCCATGCTTGGACTATTTGTTTTTATAACATCAGTAAGGGTAAAGTCATTATTATTGATGATACGATGGAGAATATTGTTTTCATTAGTGGCAATAACTAATTTTCTTAGAGGAAATCCCATCTTTTTTAATAAATAAGCAGAATATATATTTCCAAAATTACCACTAGGAACAACAAAACTGTCTATTGAGTGGTTCAAATAACTCCACGCATAGTAAATAGATTGAGGCAAAACTCTGAACCAATTAATAGAATTCACGGCTGTTAAGTTATAATTTTCATTCAAAGACTCATCTTTGAAGGCTTGCTTTACAAGGAATTGACAATCGTCAAAAGTTCCCTCTATAGCTAAATTATATACGTTATTAGCGCCACTCGTCGTCATTTGTTTTCTTTGAAATTGGGACGTTGAATTATGAGGATGTAAAATAAAAATTTTTATATTCTCTATACCTTTAAAAGCATGGATTGCAGCAGAACCAGTATCACCTGAAGTTGCTCCAATAATCAATAATTTTTGGTTTTTTTTACTTAAATAATACTTATAAATTTTTGCTAAAAGAGACATAGCGTAATCTTTAAAAGCCAAAGTGGGTCCATGAAACAAATTTAATAGATAATTGTCGCCTAAAGGCGAAGATGTAACTATTTCTTTATCAAAATCTTGGTAGGCTTCATCAATAATCTTTTTAATTTCGATATCTGAAAATAAATCACTCAAAAAAGGTTTTAAAATAAAAAAAGCTATATCTTGATAATTACTTCCTTTTAGAGAGTTAATTGAATCTTGAGAAAACATGGGAAGATGGTCTGGTATAAACAACCCCCCATCAGGGGCTAAACCATAGTTAAGGACCTGTTCAGAAGTATATATATTCAGTTTATTGCGAGTACTTGTATATTTCATTTGATAAAACGATCTTTTAAATGATTAGAATAATATTTAGAATTAAGCTTTTCTCCCGTTATGTTTTGTAACATTTCATCTGAAGATAACAAAGAAGCCTTTTGATGTATATTTGTGGACAACCAAGAAGTAATATCTTTAAGATTTTGCTCTGAGGGATTGTCTAAAAAATCCTCATAAAAAGGGCAATGATACTTTATTTGAGAGGAAATCATTGCACCCAAAGCATATGTAGGAAAATAGCCAAATATACCTTCATACCAATGAATATCTTGCAAAATGCCATTTGATTCACTGTCAATGTCAATATCAAGAAATTTCTTATAATATGAATTCCATAAAGATTTAATTTCTTGAAATTGTATTTTTTCAGAAAATATTATCTTTTCAATTTCATATCTTATGTATACATGAATCGGATAAGAGAATTCATCAGAGCTTACTCTAATTGGATTAGACCGAATTGTATGATAGTGCTCATTAAACGATTTTATAAAATCCTCATTTTTATTAAAAATTTCAGAAAAATTTAAAAAATAGCTGTGAGATTTAAATATATGATTTTCATAAAACAATGATTGGCTTTCATGTACACTCAAACTTCTAGATTGGCCAACTGGTTCATAGAGGTATTGATTTGGTCTATTTTGTTCATATACACCATGACCAGTCTCATGAAAAATAGCTGATAAAGTTTCTAAAATATTATCTTCAAACCTTGTAGTAATTCTTACATCATCATTAGCTCCCCCACAAAAAGGATGGTGCGATTGATCAATTCTTCCTTTAGAAAAATCAAAATTTAATATCTCTAGTTTTTTTTTGGTATCTTCTAGGACCCTCTCTTCAGAAATGCTTGAATGAAAAACACAGGGGTCTTTGATTTTATCAGAATTTAAATATTGGGGTATGATTTCAGATTTGATAACTGAAAAAATTCCATCAATTTTTGAGGAATTATAATCCATATCATATTTTGAGATTAAAGAGTCATAAGGGCTTAATTGAGTAGCCTGAGACAATTGACTGGCTTCTTCATGAACAAGGCTTAGGAGATAATTAAAGTCTTTTTCTATTATTAAAGAATTATTTTCTTGTCTAGACTTTCTCCATAGATGTTCGCATTTTAATTTCTGTTTAATTAATTCAGATTTAAGATTTGTATCAACTGAATTTTCTCTCAAAATGATATTTTTCATAAGTCGAAGGTTTTTAAGGTCTATTTCATTTAAATCAGATGAATTAATTACAGATATTTCATTCAAAACTTCAGGACTTCGAAATATCTTATCAGTATATTCTGCAAGAAGAGTCATCTGCTCTGAACGTGAAGTAATGCTATTGGAGGGGAGATTTGTGGCGTTATCCCAAAATAAAATCCCACTGATATCATTCAAAATATAGTAATTTTTAAAAAGTTTTTTTAATTTATTCATTTTTTCTTCTAATTATTAAAAGCATGACAATACTGGATAAACTTAATAAAAACCATGTAATTGAATAATTTAAATGATTATTCCTTAAAAAAATGATTGGATTTAAGTCAGATTTTATTTCAGAGTCTAATAAAACAAAATAATAAGGTGAAACAATTTTTTCTTGGAAATGATCTTCCAAATTCTCACGATTTACTGAAAACCAGATATTAGAAGTTAAATTATTTTCAGGAATGAAAAAATCTTTATCAGATGTAAGATATCTTAAATAAACAGTAACATCTTTCTTTTGATTAAACTGAATAATAATATTTTTAATATTTTCAATATTTTTATCTGGAACCCAACCTAAGTTTAAAAAACTATAAATTTTATCATTGAGAAAAAGTGGCGTGACAGCATGGTAGCCAACTTTGTTTTGATTTGTTTTTGATTCAATAAAGATAGGTTGATCAATAGCTGTATAATCATTATCTAATTTGACAGCAGTTAATTCGCTATAATCAACAATATCTGGGGAATAAAAATTAGGAGTAACGATAGATGAATTAATATTTTGTATTAAATTATTTTTCCATTCAAGTCGGTAAAGCTGCCAGCACCCTAGAACAAACGTCAAAGTGGTGATAAACAAAAAAAATACTGTTAATGATTTATGTCTCATTACTGAAATATAAATAATTTTGTAGTATAAATATTAAGAGACTATCTTCCCCACCAGTATATGGCGATGTATAGGAATAACCATACCACATCAACAAAATGCCAATACCATGCAGCAGCTTCAAAGCCAAAGTGTCTTTCTGGAGTCAAATGACCTTTTCTAGCTCTCATTAAACAGACTAATAGAAAAATAGTTCCAACAAGAACATGGAAGCCATGAAAGCCCGTTGCCATATAAAATGTGGAAGGATAAATACCCTCCGTAAAACCAAAGGTGGCATGCTGATATTCATAAACTTGAAGACAAGTAAATATAGCACCTAAAAAAACTGTAAAATATAAACCTTGCAGAGCTTCTTCGTTATGACCCTCACGAACTGCGTGGTGTGCCCATGTGCATGTAGTACCCGATAAAAGAAGAATCAGGGTATTTAAGTAAGGAATATCTAATGGATCAAAAGTTTCAATACCTTCAGGCGGCCAAATACCAACACCAAGTGAACCGGTAAAAACATCTTTATAATCTAAAATGAACGCCTTAGGTAATAAACTAGCATCAAAGAAAGCCCAAAAAAAAGCAACAAAAAACATAACTTCAGAGGTTATGAATAATGCCATACCCCAACGAAGACCCAATTCGGTGATGGAGTTATGGACTTTTAAAAATGTGCTCTCTTTTATGATGTCTCTCCACCACATAAAAAAAGTAAAGCAAATCAAACCAAAACCCGTAACTAATGGCCATAACATTTCATAATGCATGTATAAGATAGCTCCAGATACCAAGAAAAGCGCTGAAAAAGAACCAACTAGAGGCCAAGGACTAGGGTTTACAAGGTGAAACTGGTGTTTCTTTTCTGAATCTTTAAAAGTTAAGTCAACCATTTATTCTATTTCATTCTTTTTTCTCAAAAAAGGTATATGACAAAGTGACATTCTTTACGCTACTTGCTTCAGGGTCATCAAGTATTAGGGGGTCTATATAAAAGCTCACGGGGAATTCTACTGTCTCTCCAGGACTTATAGTTTGATCTAAAAAACAAAAACACTCAATTTTTAAAAGATATGGTCCTATTTTTGGGGGAAGAACATTGAAAATAGACGTACCTGTAGATATTGATTGGGTATTATTTTTAGCTTTAAACACAACATCATACTTTTTGCCTTCATTGATATTCATTTTGGGTGGAGCTTCAAATATCCAGTCTAACCCTTCCTCAACCTGACTAGTAAAAATAACATTTATATTTAACTGACTATCTGAGAGCTCAGAAGTAGAATTAATATTTGTTGTTTGTTGATTAAAACCCTGAAATCCAGTTAAATCACAAAAAATTTTATATAGAGGAACTGAAAAGATAACCAAACTTGACATAAACATCAAAACTAAAACTAGTACAACG
>JACLAB010000324.1_pt1 | contig 13341 bp, 10 predicted proteins | sample 8027921 | NCBI WGS metagenome assembly JACLAB01 (sample SAMN15725117, study PRJNA655200) | protist metagenome | isolation source: fluorescence activated cell sorting (FACS) single amplified genomes of... | place: USA: West Boothbay Harbor, Gulf of Maine | collected 2000-07-19
CTCTGATGAACGACTCGTGCGGTTCCTCCGAAAACTGCCAAGTCGTCTTCAAGTTGTTCTTCAACAACAGACCGGCGGTTTGCCGAACGTCGTCCCCGTACGTCCCGTCTCCTTTACACAAAATCAAAGCCAAATACGAGTTGAAATCTGGAAATTTCGAGCACTCTTGCAATCGCTGGTACATCAACTGCTGGTTCGCGTTCGGTTGTATGTACTCTTGCAAGAGTTGTCCGACTTGTTGCACGCCTTCTTGCGCGGGTTGCCATGTCGATGCCATTTTTGCTGCTATTTACTCTCTCTCTCTCTACTTTTGTTACTCCTCTCTCTCTCTCTCTATTCTCTCTGTTTCCTAAAACTCTTGTCGTCGTCGTCGCGCGTCCCGCGTGGGTTCCTCTTTCCTTCGCGCGCGCGCACTCGCACTCTCCCCCCTCTCTCTCTCTCTCTCTCTCTCTGCTTTTTTTTGTCCCCAAAAGCAGCTTTCGGCTCCCCTCGTAATCCAATTCCTCCTACTTCTTCTCTCAGCTCTCTCTCTCTATCTCTCTCGCGTGCGCGTTTTTCGAACTGTCGATTCCGCGCGTGATCTCTATCTAGACACGTGCGCTACTAAACGAGCGTTCGATGCGCGCAGATATATATATATATATATATCGCGCGGTTGCGTTTGTGAAGGAAACAGCGCGGAGAAAACCGAAGAGAGAGGGAAAAAAGAAAATCGCGGCGGATGAAACGATCGAGAGAGAGTTATTAGTTCTTCGCACCAAGAGAGAGAGAGAGAGAGAGAAACAGAGACAGAAAAGCACTCTTGAAAGAGAGCAAAAAAGAAGCAGACGGACGACGACGGGGCGAAAAAGAAAGAAAGAAAACAAAAAAAACAGAGAGAGCAGAGAGCAAAAAACAGCCAAAAGCAAAAGCAGCCCTTTTTTACAGTTTTTCTCTTTTTCGCTTCGCCCCGTCATTAAGAAAACGATGAGACAGTTCTGCTTCACCACCACCACCTCTTCTTCCACCACCACCTCTTCTTCTTCTTCTTGTTCTTCTTTTTCTTGTTCGAAGACCAAGAAGACCCCGAGCGGCGCATCCGCCGCTGTCGTCGCTGCGCGCGCGTGGATATCTTCGAGAAGTTTTGCGCCGACGACGGCGAGCAGACAAAGTAACGGAAGAAGAAGAACCAACAGCGGCGCTGGTGTGGTGGTCTTTAACGCGTCTTCTTCGCAAAAGCAAAAAAAGCGCGTCTTTATCGACGGCGAAGCCGGGACGACTGGGTTGCAAGTCAGAGACCGATTGGAAAAACGATCGGAGGATATTGAACTGATTCAACTGCCGGACGCTTTGCGCAAAGACGCGAAAGCGAGAGAAGAAGCTTTGAACGAAGCGGATTGCGCGATTTTGTGCTTGCCCGATGCGGCAGCCGTGGAAGCGGTGGCTTTGGTGACTAATCCGAACACGGTGATCATCGACGCGAGCACCGCGTACAGAACGAACGACGAGTGGACGTACGGTTTCCCGGAACTGTCGAAAGAGCAAAGGGAGAAAGTGAAAACGGCGAAGAGGATTTCCAATCCCGGGTGTTATCCGACCGGGTTTATCGGGTTGACAAAGCCGCTCGTGGATAGCGGGTTCATCCCGAAAGGGTTGAGAACGACCGTGAACGCTGTCAGTGGATACACCGGCGGTGGGAAACAGTTGATTGCGATTTACGAAAGTCCCGAGGCGGAACCGTACGGCGCGTACGGGTTCAACTTAAATCACAAGCACATCCCGGAAATGCGAAAGTACTCCGGATTAGAGCACGAACCGATTTTCCAACCGGCGGTTGGATCGTTCGCGCAAGGCATGTTGGTTTCCGTCCCGCTTTTTTACGACAACATGGCCAACGTCAAAAGCGGGAAACAGCTGCAAGAGTGCTTGAAGGATTGGTACAAAGACTCCGCGTTCGTCTCTGTTCGCGAGTACAACCAAATGGACGATTTAGAGCGAGGCGCGTTTTTACGCGCCGACGGTTTGCGAGACACGAACAAACTCGAGTTATCCGTCTTTGCCAACGACGAGAAAGGCACGTGTTTATTAATCGCCCGTTTGGATAACTTGGGGAAAGGTGCCAGCGGAGCCGCCGTGCAAAACTTAAACTTGAGCTTAGGCTTAGACGAGAGCGTTGGTTTGTAATTCAGCATTACGCGTATATAAAAAAATCGGCATCACACGCGCACGAAAGTTTTTTCTATTTTTGTCTCTCGAAGCGTTATTTTTAGAAGCGGCGCGATTTCGCGCGCGCTCCATCACATATCATCCTTCACTCTTTCGCGGGAGCGATGAGAGCGGCATCTGATACCTCTCGTCGTCGTCGTCACCATCATCATCATCACCACCACCACCATCACCATCGCGCGAGTAATGTCTCGAGAAAACAACAACACCGCGCTTCTTTCCCCGCAGGAGACGACGACGGTTACGACGGCGACTGGAAGAATCTGTTATCCGTTTTCATCGCGCACGCGTGCGCCTCGTACGTCATTTGGGTGCTCATTTCCACGGTGGCGTGGATATCGCACTTAGGATTTCGAGTGCCTTCGTTGCAGCCGTTCATCGCGGCGAAAGGGTACCCGTTTAACGAGACGAGTCGAAACGTCTGGGAGTTTTTACGAGCGAACGTACCGTCCGCTTTGGTGTTTGTGTTGCCACACTCGCTGCTGACGCCGAAACGATTGCGATTTGTATTCGGCCGACACGGACGATTAGCGTATAACATGGTCGCCGCGGTAACGTTGCACATGTTTTTACTGGTGTTCAAACCGTTGAAGACTCCAGTACTGATGGAATTGCCGATTAAAAATGAGATTCATAACTTTACGTCGATATTGATGCTTCTCTACGCGACGTACTCGTTTTGCAGAGCGCCGGAGACGTACGACATGCTCGGTGTGAATTCTTCTCTGTCAAGAGGTGGGCCGAGAGCGCCGGCGAATATGGATGCGATTACGTGGATGGGCGTATGCGCGTGGAGGAAAGGAGGCGTGTGGGGTTTCATAGCGTTTACTGGATTATCTATTTTACCGCAAACGTTGACGTTAGGGGACGCGCTTTCCCGAGGCGTCGCGGCGACGTATTTGCGTTTACGCTCGAGATCGTTTAGGAGATGGGTTGGGTCTATTCCAGGTGCGCACCACGCGACGTGGGTTTTACGAGCGATGCTGTTGACTTTGGCGTTATTCTCGGCGTGGAGACTCGGTGAAATTAGCGGTCAAAACGCGTGCATAATTGAATCTCTGGCGATGAGTTTAGCTTTGATTTTAACAGCCGCGGAGAAAGAGAGAGACCGAAGACAAAGACTAGCCAACGAGAAAAAAGAGTTCTTAGGCGTCGAAAAGCTGGAGAAGACGAACGGTAGCAAAAACGGTAATGTTAGCAGTAGTAGCCATCGCCATCATCACCATCACAACGGAAACGTCGTCCATCATCGACATTCGCAACACCAAAGAGAGAGTGCGTGTTCTCCCGCGGCGGAAACGGAAACGACGACTATGCGTCTCCGCGAACGGCCTAGACGTTCGCGCGACAAAACGCACGCTGCTGCACCAGCGAGCGCGGCGAGCGACTAATCGTGATCATGATGATGATGATGATGATGATGATGATGATGATGATGATGATGATGATGGTGATGATGATTAAAGATGATGCGCATTATGTAGAGAAGAATAAGAATAAGAAGAGTTGTGTATTAGAAAAATGAGTCAAAAGTGGGCACCCACGTGTCACAACACGAAAAAATATCGTGATCACAACAAAAATTTCTCGCGAGGGAAGGCTCCACAACGCGCGCGCGTCGTAACAGATCACCAAAACACGCCCATAAACACGCCCATTCGCTCTGAAAGATGTCCGGTAAAAGCAACAACAACAGCAACTCCTCCTCCTCCTCCCACCAATCGAACGATTCACCTACGGTTATCACGGGTTGGGAGCATTCCAGGTACGCTCATAGCAGCGACCGTTACGCGTACATCGGAAAGGACGCCGGCCAACCCCAATGGGTCGATTGGGGAAGCAAAAGTAGCCAGCAAAACAACAGTTCGAGCAAAAAGTAACGCGATTCTTTTTGCGGAGTCGACGAGACGCGTGGTTCGACGACTTCTCGAGGACACCCAAAGTTTTACACACACACACACAGACACACACACACAGACACAGACACACAGGAAGAAAGAAAGGCAAAAGGAAAGAACGCCGTTTGCGCGCTCTGGTTTAAATACAAGACTTTCAAATTACAGACGAGGTTGTAAATATGGCCATTTACAGAGGTGCACACGAACAAAATTTACGCGACGTCGTTCACGCGCAAACTCTTTCTCTCACAAAAAGATCTCTCCGCCTCTCCCCACAACCAAAAGCACAAAAACTTCCTTTTCTCAGTTTTTATCGAATTTACGCAAGAGTCGACACACGAAAACGGCGCGCAAAACTTTATACATAGTCGTTACAGAGACGACTAGAACAAAGAATGACGCCCTCTCCTCCTCCTCCTCGAGTCGCCGAAGGTCCCAAGTTCGAGGAACTCGAACCACCTCTGCGCAAACAAACGCTCGCCATCCTCAAGTCCCCAAAGTTCAACTTCCTTCGTTCGACGCCGGTCCAAGCCGCCGTCATTGGTTTGCTCGGAAAAAACAAAGATGTGAGCGTGGAAGCGTGCACTGGTTCGGGGAAAACGCTCGCGTTCGTGTTACCGATGATTGAAATATTGTGGAAATCGAACAAGGAGAGCAAGTTTAAGAAGCATTCGATCGGTGCGGTGATTGTATCGCCGACGAGAGAGTTGGCGAGGCAAATTCGAGACGTGGCGGAGCCGTTTTTAGAGAGTTTGGCGGAAACGACTGACGATGACGAGGAAAGTAAAGAATACGCGAAATTTAGTCCAGACGTGAAACCGATGTTGTTAGTCGGTGGAGGCACGCAAACTGTCGCGGACGATCTCAAACGATTCAGCGAGCGAGGGTCGCTGTGTTTAATCGGCACGCCCGGGCGGATGTTGGACGTTTTGACGAAAGCCAGAGATTTAGACGCAAAGAGGTGCGAATTGTTGGTATTGGACGAGGCGGACAGAGTATTAGGCATGGGCTTCGCGAAAACTCTAAACTCAATCATTGGGATGTTACCGAAACAGAGGAGAACTGGTTTGTTTTCGGCGACGCAGACGGAGGAGTTGGAGGAGTTGGCGAGAGCTGGGTTACGGAATCCGGTCAGGGTGACGGTGAGAGATTCCAATGCAGCAGCGGCGGCGGCGGCGGCGGCGGCGGCGGTGAACAAGAGTGAAGGGGGAAAAGATAGCGATGGAGATAAGAAGAAAGGAGCTGCTGTGGGGAGTAAACTGCCGACACAGTTGGAATTGTCGTACAGAATTTGCGAGAGCATCGACGCCAAGATTTTCCGATTGGCGGAATTTTTAAAGGAGAAGAAAGGGAAGAAGATTATCGTGTATTTCCTCACGTGCGCGTGCGTGGATTACTATCAAAAAGCGTTGGAGACGCTCTTAGATATCGGTAGTGGCAATAGTAAAAATAGCAGTAGCAGCGGCAAGAAGAAAAATTCGACGAAAAATGGCAGTAACAACAGTAGAATAGAACTCTTTGCTTTACACGGCAAAATGAAGCAGGCACAGCGAGAGCAAACTTTAGAAAATTTCGCGGAGAATAAAGAATGCGACGACGGAAACGGCGTTGAATCATCTATTTTGCTCACAACAGATGTCGCTGCGAGAGGTTTAGATATCCCCGGCGTCGATTGGATCGTTCAGTTCGATATGCCACAAGATCCTTCCGCGTTTACACACAGAGTTGGTAGAACCGCTCGAATGGGCGCAAAAGGTAGCGCATTGGCGTTATTGACGAAAGAGGAAAGCTCGTACGTCGCGTTTTTGAAAATCAGAGGCGTCTATTTGCGCAGAGATGGTAACTGCAGATTCGCTGATGGCGATAACGGTGACGGCGAAGAAGAAGAAGAAGAAGAGGATAATTTGGATGCAGTCATAGAAGAAGATGCAAACGGTGCGAGAAAAGTGTATGAAACCCTTCGAGAGTTGTCTAAACGCGATCGCGAAGCGATGGAAAAAGGGGTCAGAGCTTTCGTATCTTACGTTCGAGGATATAAGGAGCACCACTGTCGATTTATATTTCGCTTGAAGGAGCTGCATTTGGCAAAATTAGCAAACGCCATGGGACTTTTGCGTTTACCAAAGATGAAGGAAATTCGCAAAGCTGCGAAGAATACACTCGAAGGATTCGAAGAGTGCGTCGATGTCGACATCGATGCGATACCGTACTTGGATCAACAAAGAGAAAAACAGCGGAAAATTCAGCTCCAAAAAGAGCGCTTGGAGAAAGAAGCGCGAGGAGAACATGAACACGAAGAAGCTGCTCGGAATAAGGAGAGACGTGGAAATAACGAAAAGAAAAAAGAGAAGAAACCGGAAAAGAAGCTCACCGCGCACAAACGTCGCCAAATCGAGACGCGAGAGGAATTGGATGAACTAGAAGACGATTACAGGGCGCTGAAGAAGTGGAAAAAGGGGAAAATCTCTGAGGAAGAGTTTGAGTTTGAGCTCGGATGGGATGAGAATCCCAATCAAGCCGGGAAAGTCAGAATCAAAGAAACCGACAAAGATGAGAAAAATACATTTTCCGCGCATCCTTCGTCTTCCGGAAAGCAACAGCAAAGAAAAGAAGACCTTTATCGAAACGGCGACGATTTATGGAGGAAAGAGAAGAAAAAACCCAAGCATGTGAAACAATCGAAAGGTGGTCAAGGCAAAAAGTATCAAAAGGCGAGAGAGAGAGCCGCGGCAAAAGCTAAACAATAATAAATTAAAATCTCTACTGCATCTTCTAAATTTCTAATTCGTGCACTCTCTCGGGGAATCCTGGTGCTTATACCTCGAACAAATGGTCATCCCGACGTCCATTTTCTCCAACGTCTCTAAGAACATGCCTTGATAATTGAAGGAGTGAGCATCGTCTGCGCCGGTGACTTTATCATGGTAATGGTACGGAACTGTATGTACCGCGTGATGCGGAATATCCGTATGAAATCCGTACACTCTCACCTTATCGCACACTGCAAACGCTAAGAGCAAGCCTTCGATACCACTCGGTGGAGCGTTTCGTCCTTCAGCGTTCACGAGGTTCGCACCAGATAATCGAGCGTATACTCTGCGATACAATTCTCGAGCGCGGAGACTCAACGTTGGATCCATATACAAAATTGGCGATGTCGATTTTTTACACACGTTTCGAAACGAACGTTTCGCGCCGCTTCCAAACAATAGCAACGCTTCACTTTCTGCCCACGGTCCTCTCGGTCCCTTGTCTGCCACGTGTCTCGACCATTGGTTGTTGATTAATCTAAACGTGGTTTTGCGTCCGACGTATTTCTCAAATCCACTCGTCGGTCCGTCGTTGAATCGAATGACAATATCTGCGCCATCAATCCCGTAGCCTTGGTTCTGATCCCGCATGTTGACCCCACCGTTACCGACAACGGCGCACGTTTTACCACGTCTCGTGAAATCCATCTCCGGTATGCACCCATCCGCCTCTAAATTCTCTGCCAAATCCTTTCCAAACGCCTTCTCCGCATACGGAAGCGTGTGCACCATGAGTTGCGGGGCTCTTGCAGCTTTCCAAAGTCCGTTTTTCGGCACTTGTATCCCGTCCATGAGATCCTTTAAATCCTTGATGTCTTTAAACGCCAACTTCTGCGATTTAATTTCCTCTGCGGCTGCTTTTGACTTTTCAGTCGGCGCGCAGAACGCGTGCGCTGCGACCCGCTTTTCTCCTTCTCCATTCTCGGCGTGCTCGTCCTCCTCTCCGTGATGCTCTACTTCTTCTGTAGTCTCTTTTTCTTCTCTTCCAGACTCCTCCTCTTGCTCCACCTCTTGCTCCTCTTCCTCTTCCTCGTTGTCGTCGTCCCCATCTTCCCCATCGCCGGCCCCACCACTATTCGATTGTACTAAAACTTCCACGCGACTTGGCACCATGAAATCCTCGAACGCTTTCAAATGAGCTTCTTTCGTCCACGCGCCGACGTGCGGCTTCACCGGTATGAACGAGTGCGCGTGGTGTTGCTCCTGAGGATGATGGTGCGATTTTCCCGAGTTTCTCGTCGTCGTCTCGTGACTCGCCGCGGGCGCCTTTGCGCCCGCCGCTTCTTTTCCCAAATATTTCACTCGCACGGCATTCGGTGACATCTTCTTCTCACTCGCCACCTCCTTCTCTCGAAACGCTCGCACGTCCGATAAGTTTGAAATTCTCCCGTCTGGGTTTCGCTTGAACTGCTTCAAGTAACTCTCGTTCGGTTTCACGATTCCAGCGGACAATGGCGGCTGTTTCGCGTAACAGACGACGCACAAGACGAGCAAAACGACAAACGCGATTTTGTCTCTCCGTTTCGTCACCGGTTTCCCTTTTTGCGGAGGATGTTTCTCGTAATCTCTTCTGGACGAAGAAAGAGACGCGGACTCGAGGTCATCTTCGGCGACGGCAATCGCACGATTACCATCCGCGACGCGCGACCGCATCTTTAGTTCGAGCGGTGCGTTTAAGTCCGCGCAGGAGTAGGATAAATAAAGTGAGTTGTGCGATTACTTTTTTTGTGGAGTGTGTGTACTTGGAGTTTTGATGTGTGTGGGTTCAACTCCAAACAAAAAATACGCGCACGCGCTCCCTTTGCGAGCATCTTCGTTCGTCACATCGTCGTTTTCAGATTATTACAAAAAGTGAATGTTATGATAGCAGCATGTGTTAGTATACGCACACTCGTCGACATCGCGTTTTCACGCGCGCGTTGAGAATGCTATTTTAACGCGTTTTATTTTAAGGAAGTTGCCTCGTTCTCGCCATCGCCGTCGTTCGAGAATACCTTTCGCTTGAGAAACACCTTCAAACACGAGGAGGAAGCTTCTTCGTATCGAGGCAAGGGTTGAAGAGGTTGTCGAACGAATGCGCGCGCTCTCTCGTGCGTGTTTAAAGTAGCTGTGTGTGGTTGTTCAGTGGACGGAAGAGTCGCACACGCCTCTTCCCCCTCCGTCTCGTCGGGGGGAGAAACCACAGTCGCCGGCGGCGATGTCGTCTGCGCCGATCGATCTTCGACATTTTTCCTCCTCCTCGCCGCGTCCTTCTGCATCTTCGTCATCTTCCTCTTCGTACTTTCCAGCAGATTCATCAATCGCGTGATCTTCTTCTCTTTCTCTAACAAAATTTTTTCGTGTTTCTTCTTCAATTCGTCTTTTGAGCACTTCGCTTCCAACGCCACTCGCTTAATTATTTTCATCAGGCGCTCGTTCTCTTCCACGATGAGCTTCATCTTCGCTCTGTCCTCTTTCTCTCTCTTTCTTCTCCTTTTTTCTTCTTCGCTTTCGTTTTCTTCGTCGTTTCTCGTCTTCAGCGGTACTTTAAGCGTCGTCGTCCTCTTTATCGTTGTCGTCTTCTTCGTCGTCGTCTGAGAGTTTTGTATTTCCGACTCTCTCTTCTCCTTCATCTTTTGTAAAATTTCATCGGCTTGTAGGAAACACGATTCAGAACTGATGAGCGGCGCGCGCGAAGGAGTGGATTTCTTTCGCACCATGCGTTCGTGGACGGTTTCTGTGTCTTTCTGTGGTTCGAGGGTTGATGCTGCTCTGTGTATCGTTTTCCGCGCGTGAAGGAGAAAAAAAAATGAAGACAAAAGGGGACTTCGCGCTGCGTAAGAGACGAATCTGAGCACCAGAGGGGATTTTTTCGGCATCAGGAAATCTGCGAGTTCATCTCTATATAACTTTCTATCTTTCTATCTTATCTATCCATCTATCTATCTATCTTCCTATGTGCTCAAATCACCACTATTACGTACTACTTCATCTTCGATTCGTCGTTTTACGTAAAACGTTGGACCATTTCTCTAAGAGTTCGTCGACATCGCCGTTCATCCGAGTGCCTTTTCCGCCCCAGACGAGCATATCGGTCAAATCCGTGTTCAACCCTTCCCCGACCTTTCGTATGATTTCAAATCCTAATCGTTCGTAATATTTCACCAATTTCGGCGCGTATTCGTTCCCGTCGTCGATGGATAAAAGCTCGGCTTTCGTGCACCCGGCGTCCCGGCCTAACCGTAAGCTTTCGCACCCGAGCAAGATGCTCACGCCGAACGTCGACTTTAACATTTTCTTCTCTTCCTCGGTACACTGCGAGTTTATTCGGGAGTTATACACTCGCATGGTATCTAAGTGTAAGATTTTAAACGGAAACGGGGCTATAAACCCATCGTGCGTGGCTATTATTGACATGTCTTCGCTCTCTTTCAACACTTCCCCGTCCGCGTTGACGAGTTCGAGTTCACCCCTGGAGTCGATTTTCCTCGCGGTTATCTTAAAAAACGGTCCAAGCATTTGCGTGGATAACTGTAACCCTTTTCGTCGAGCGATTTCATCGAGCTCTTCTTTCGTGACGTACGGCGACGAGAACGAGGAAGAAGAAGAAGAAGAAGGAGACGACGACGACGACGACGACGACGACGACGACGCTGAAACCACCGCGCTCTCTCTCGTATCCTCTCTTCCTCTTCTTCTTCTTTTGCTGCTTTTGCTGCTGTTGAAAAAAGCACTCGTCGTCGTTGGTAGCGTCGCTGTCGTTCTCATCCTCGCGCGCGCGAACGAAAGAGTGTTCGAGGTCGCCTCGCTCTCCCAGTGATGATGATGATGATGATGTTTTTTTGTTTTGACGACTCTCTCTCTCCGACTCTCCCCGCTTGCTGTTCTTTCCGTACGCGTACGTAGGTTTTACGTATTCCAAATTTGAAAAAAACTTCATACACACGTACACAAACCAACGGAAGCGAGAGAGAGAGAGAGAGAAAGAAAAACCATGTTTTTCAGTACCACCTGTAAAGCGACGACGCGCTGCTTATCGTCCAACTCGTCCTCTTTCGCGGCGAGCGCGAGTCTTGGAAGAGGACGACGACAACATCAACGACACCAACGAAGAGCGAGAGGAGGACAAAAAGTGCAAAGAAATAATCATCTCGTCGGAAGCGTCGTCGTCGCTTCCTCTTCGAAAGACGAGGACGAGGACGATTACTACTCGGAAGAACAGTATGAGTGGGAAGTCGGGGGACCGAACGACGTAACAATCCCTCACTTGATGAACATATACAAAGGTGAGAAACCTTTGAAGCCGCTGCAAACTTCCTTTTGCGCTCCGCATTCAAAGACGTGTTTGCCGAGGAATAACAAAACGAGGAGGTATTTTCGGACGGATAAGAAATCGAACGTGAAATTCTTCGTAGACCCGGGAGATCGAGTGATGTTGCACTCGCTTGCGTTCGCGACGTCGCTATCGCCAGATTCCACGTGCGAGTTGCCGTCGGAAGCGGACGAGGGAACGTCTTCTTCGTACGATAACTCGTCGAGTTGTACGTTTACGCCGCAGTGGGTGGTTCGCGCTGGACCGAGAGAGAAGGTGTATTTTGCTCCGGAGGAAGTCCACGCGGCGATTGTTACGTGCGGTGGGTTATGTCCGGGGATTAACGACGTCATTCGTTCGATCGTGGGGACTTTAGAGGAAGGTTATGGGGTGACAAAGATTTCAGGCATTCGATACGGTTTCAGCGGGTTTTGGGAGGAAGGTTTTGAGAACATGGAGTTATCAAAAAAAGTGGTGAGTAAAGCGCACAAGCAAGGTGGGAGTATCTTAGGATCAGCTCGAGGTGGAGGTGACGTCGATAAGATTGTCGATAGTATCTTGAAACAAGGGATAAACATGTTATTTGTTATCGGCGGGAACGGATCGCACGCAGGGGCAAACGCCATCTCGGCCGAGTGCGCGAGAAGAGGAAGTTTAGTCTCCGTCGTTGGCGTCCCGAAAACGATCGATAATGACATTTTACTTTTGGATAAAACTTTCGGTTTCGATACCGCGGTCGAAGAGGCGCAAAAAGCTATTCAAGCGGCTACGATCGAAGCGCAATCGGCGCTGAGAGGGGTTGGCGTCGTAAAGCTCATGGGCAGACAATCCGGATTTATTTCCATGTACGCCACTTTAGCCTCAGGTGATGTGGATATTTGTTTGATTCCAGAAGTGGACTTTGACGTCCACGGAGAAAATGGCGTGATCGAGCACGTGAAAGATCTATTAGATGAGCAAGGTCACTGCGTCCTTGTCATCGCCGAAGGGGCCGGACAAGAGTTTGTGAAAGTCTCAGGCACGGACGCCGGAGGAAACCCTCTCCTTGGCGATATTGGACCATGGTTGTGCAAGGAAATTAAGAAGTCAACAAAATGCGACGTGAAATATATCGATCCAACGTACATGGTTCGCGGTTGCGTCGCCAATGCGCACGATGCCATCATGTGCAACGTCTTGGGTCAAAATGCCGTCCATGGCGCGTTTGCGGGCTTTACCGGAATCACCATCGGTTACGTCAACACGCACTGCGTGTACCTCCCCATCCCAATGATTATTGAGAAAGAGCGATTGGTCGACCCGAGAGGAAGAATGTGGCACAGAATGTTGACGAGTACTGGGCAACCGGATTTCAAAGATTACGAGGAAGCTGAAGAAGACGAAGATACGGAAAAAAATATTCCAGACAAAGAAATCTTTGAACCCGTGCGTTAAGATGAGTAACTTATCGTTATAGCACGCGCCATGGCGCTATAGCTACCCTAATGTATATTTAAAGAGATAATGCGATGTCATTCAAATGTCTTACTTTTATTTTGCGTGTAAAACTTCTTCTCGCGTTGTGTGCGTTGGACTGCTTACTGTGCAGCTTTTTTTCAACCCATCGCAGAAAAGCTTGTGGAAAAGAAAGAGGAGAAAATCTTCCTCAAAAGACATAAAACTTTTTACGTATAACAACACGATGGCCGACGCAGCTGCACCAGCGCCTGAGCTCAAGGAGTACCCGGAATTCCCCGGGCAAAAGCTCTCCAAGAGGTACGCTTTGCTTTCGTCGCTCTTCTGTTGTTGTTGTTGTCGTCGTTATTCAAACGAAACAAAAATCTCGTCTTGGTTTTTTCCATCATCATCGCTTTTTTTTTTGAGCGCATGTGTGCGCATCGTCGAAAGGCTCACCCGCGCGCGTTCTCTCTCGATCTCGTTCCCTCACCTTTCCCTCTCTGTCTCTCTCTCCTAAACAAAACTCACAGCGAGTATAAGAAAATGCTCAAGAGACAAAAAGCGGAGGAAGAGAAAGCCGCCAAAGCTGCCGCCAAGGTACGATTTTTCAGTAGTTGAAGCCCTGTTTTATTTTCGTTTTTTCAAACTCTCGTCTCTCTCTCTCTCTCTTCTGTTTACTCGTCGTATTTGTTTGTTTTCC
>JACLAB010001327.1_pt1 | contig 13338 bp, 19 predicted proteins | sample 8027921 | NCBI WGS metagenome assembly JACLAB01 (sample SAMN15725117, study PRJNA655200) | protist metagenome | isolation source: fluorescence activated cell sorting (FACS) single amplified genomes of... | place: USA: West Boothbay Harbor, Gulf of Maine | collected 2000-07-19
TGAAATTAATGATAGAGAAGTGAATGTGGGTTCGCTGAGCGTGGAGCAGTTGAATCAATACAAGACCCAGCACGAGAACGAGATTCGCGACTTACAAGGTCAACTGGAGACTCTTCATGGCGCTAAGAACAGGTTTATCGGCGCTAAGTCGACGCTGGCCGACATGGCCAAGACTCCTGATGGAACCCAGATCCTCGTCCCTTTGAACGGTTCATTATATGCTCCAGGTGAGGTGAGCAGTAAGAATAAGGTTATAGTAGAGCTCGGTACTGGTTATTTTTGTGAAAAGGACCCTGCTGATGCCGACACTCTCATCGATAGGAAGATGCAGCTAGTAACCAAGAGTATTGAGAGTATCGAGCAAATCGGTAACAAGAAGAGAAAGAATTTGGAGCAGATCATGCAGGTCATGCAATACAAGATGCAGATGCAAGAGCAGGCGAGATAGGTTAGTTGGAGGTTTATGAGGTTTAATAGATAGCAAGTAGCAATAGCAATTGAACATCCAAAATAAATTAATAAACAAAAAGTTCTCTTTCAAATTTTGAAGTCATCAATATAATACAAATGTCATTATCTACTCAATTGCCTTTCCCAATACAAAATCGATGAGTAATTATTAACTACCCTAACGACGGCTGATTTTAGCTTTCTGCTTGACCAGTGAAATCCAAGCGTCCTTATCGAAATAGATCTTGTCACTCAACTTCACCGCAGCCCGTATATTCAAGGCATAGTACGGCACGGCCACCAATTTCTGCACGCACGACAACGCCACGAACGTGTTGTCTAGCCATAGGTCCTTCACGCTGTCGCCCGCGTTGAACATTCGCACGCGATACGCACCGCAAGCGACGGTACACGCCATGTAGATCACATGCATCCCCAGCACCCCTCTGAACTTCTTTACGAGGAAAATTAACAAGCCTACCCTAAACAAGAACGTATCTGCCATGGCCAGAAACAGAATTAAGAATACACTAATCTGAATCACCACTTGGAGGCCGAACAAACCCAACAAAAGCCTCGTGGCAAGCTGACCATTATTGTCATTATTGTAAGTATCGAAATCAAGCGAGCAACTTAACGACAAGTCGCATAAAATAGCTAGCATCATCACCACAACCTTGGCAAAGTGCATGTTAGTCCCAGAGTTCTCTCCCATCGTCTATATTCTACTTCTTTTCAATTTCTAGCTGAACTCAACAATTTGTCGTTAGTGATCCTCACCGTCTCAAAATCTCCTTACTAAACCCCGCAAGTACTCTCAATGACTAATGATAGGTTTGATTTTCAACTTCTGTGCCGACAAAGATGTTGGCTTCAATTTCGGAGCTAAAGGTCCAAAATTATTGATTTGAACTGTCTTGACGTACAGTAGATTTTAAGTTCAGCACGTCCGAGACATTTTTTTGGTAGTGCTTTATCTTGACAGTATAATCACGAAATCATCATTTTTTGGGTTCTTCTCCTTGATAAACTAAACTGCAGAAGTCATCTTCTTGTTAGAAATACCCCTTGTAATTTAAAAGCAATTTCGAATAACATGTATTAAATAATTCGATATGAACTGATTATTCGGTTTTCACGAAACTCTTTTGTACTCTTCTCACTCTTTTTGATCTCTTAATCGTTACATACTGTTCTCTTTTCTTTCTTACTATCCCTTGAACTAAATTTTTAGATAAGGCTAAGGCGTCAGGCATAGTTTCAATTGGCCAAATAGTCCACAATCGAATGGCGCGAGTTGTGATATATAACGACATTACTTGAGGCTCAGTGTGTTGTCCGCATCGAACAAAGAGTGGGCTCTTGACAGCACAGGCGCTGTACTCGCCACCTGCTGCCTAAAATTCGCTGATGATTCTGCTGGGCCTAAATCCATCTTATTTTCGTCGGCTAGTCTGTCCATTGTGTGGGAAGATAGCAATATGGGTCGAGCCGGATCTATTTGTGCCGCCAATGCCGTCAGGTTGGGTTTTTCGCATTTACAAGTCTCTTTCGCGTGATTTGAGACCTCAGATTTTAGCAAAATCTTGTCCAGTTCGGAATGGTGCAGGGAGCCCCCCCTCTTTATAGGAACCTTACCTATCAGGCCGGTCATCATGTCGGGTATGGCGTTGGTCATCTCGAACCCCATTATGTAGGGCAAATTGCACTGGGGGCAGCTTTTAGTCTCCATACGGTTTTCTCCCATATCAAGATCGTCAGCAGTGATTCTCATTTTCTTTTCAATATTCCCAGGGTCAGAGGGGACAGCACTATTTAGAGGCCTGAGGGAGCCGCCTGTAGTAGTAATGTATGTTGGATGAGATGGCGATTATTTTCCTACATAAAATGACGCTACACGACAGTTATATAATGAGATCTCAATAATCAAATGTAAATCAATGGTGCAGAGATATAGCCCTGTGAAGAACGCCCATACATCTATAGCGCGTCAATAGCAATGGTATAGAGATATAGCCCTCTGAAGAACGCCCTCACATACATACCTATACTGCCTAAGCTATCTACTTCTGACAGCATTCCGAGACTGGGGACGGGCATGAGGCTGGAATCGCCCAAAAAAGAGGAATTTGTCATGCCCCCATTGTTGCTGTCTATACTGTACTGCGCACCCAGCACAGCCTGCGAGGCATCAAAAACATTTTCCTCGTAAAGCCCACGCTTTACCCCCCTATTACTTTCAGGAACTAACATGCCGCCTATTTCGCTTAGGCTGACTAGTAGACCTGCATCTTTGTAGTTCTTCTCGTCTTGCTTATCTCGCAAGGCTTTGCTGGATCTCTCTTTTCGTCGATTCGTCTCGCTCTTTCTCTGCAGATGTAGGCGAATCGACGGGAAACGTAGGGACCATTAGAGCTACATCACAGCTTTCAAATTTATCGCACGTCATCAGATACTCAGACGAAAGATAGAGCTACATCAAAGCTTTCAAATGAGCTAGCAAGCATTGTATGATATAGCTATTGTATAGACCTATGGCCCTCTGAAGACCACCAATGTATCTATAGCACGTCAATAGTCATGGAATAGACCTATGGCCCTCTGAAGACCAACTACTACATCTATAGCATGTTAATAGCCATGCATACACACAAACCTGCCTCACAACCTTCGATCGGGGTATCGCCATAGGTAAGGCGCCTCCGTTGGCCTCTTCGGTCCCTACCGACTTCATCAGTTCATGTTCTGCTGTTCTGATGGCAGATGCTCCACTCAGCTCCATCAACCCGAGGGCCTGCAGCGATATTTGAATGGCGATGTTTATTAGTATGAAGGTTGAGTAGTGATGAAGTCGTGGTGGTTGTACATCTGGTAGAGCTGCATCGCATCAGGACTTTCACATGTACCATGCAGTACAGCACCGATATCCGTGATGCAAAACTAGGCAGAGAAATAGAGATATAGTTGCAAAATTATGCATGCACGCACGTACGCACGTACCTCTGGAGGGCGCTGACCATTGCCCTTCCGTTTTGTGATGTTGAAGTGTTGACGAATCATCTCCGAGCGGCAGTCCGATGCCACGTTGCGATTGCCCCCGTTGCTGAGCCCCTTGCGGGAATGTCTCATCACCGTGAGAATATACTCTTTTACGCGCTCTACAATGCGTTGGTCCACTTTATTCATGACCCCACAATGAATCATAGCGTTATAGAACAGGCGCAGTTTTGGAAGGTCTTCCCTGAAATTTCGCTGTTTTTTTTCTTCCGGTGTCTTCTGTTTTTTTTTCCAATTTTCAGAGAGACTGTCTTCGAAATTCTGGAACTTCTCTAGTAGTTTTTCATCTGATTCTATGTAATCTTTGTGCTTCACATGGGTGATCAGAGCCTCCAATATACAACACTCCGCAGCTTTCTTGATAGGGTTGGCTACTTCGAACGCATCTATGTTGAGTTTTGGGTATGCACTTCTATCAGATCCGTCGAGTAGAGATTGCATGGAAATAATAGGGCTCTCAATACCTACATTATGCCATATATTTCATAAATTTGATTTGAGAGGAATTGAGTTGTTAGTTACTGTAGTTTGTGCTGGATAACCATGAAAAGCTTCGTGGAACGCATATACATACCTCGTTCTTGGCCCTCTTGGATAATTTCTATCACATGTTTGCACACGGCGCGTATAATATCTTCGGCCATGGCACTGTGACTCGATGTTTTACCCCCGTCACCATCACTGTAGTTGTACTCTCTTATGGCCCTCTCCCACCCCTCGACCAGTTCCTCTTTCTTGGAATCGCCTTTTAAAGTAGGACAGCGGTTAGCAATATTGTTTTTCAGGAGTTTCAGGGCATGATATTGACGTCATTAACACTCCTAAATCAACCACTTCAAAATAACTTTAAAATCGTCCAAGCGAACGTGTAAAGACGCGTTCTCCAATTCCATTGTATACAATGCCATCTGATTAAAAAAACTTACCTCCTGAGCTTGCCTTGTTTTGTTTCATGATGACCATTTGTTTCTTCATAATGCTGTGGTACAGATTTTCTTCCGCTTCTTTTAATTCGATGGTATTGACAACCTTGCCATCTTTCAAGCAAAATATAGTTTGGCTACTAGCTGCAGCCAAAACTGATAGTGAGTTGGTGCTCATCTGGCACTATCTCTTGACAAGCTATGATGCTGCTGTTGAGAAATTGTCAATTTTCGCGAGACCAACGCGTCCGAGATATTTATCCTAAAACGTGAATTACTGCACGTCTGTAAGACGTGTAATATATTTCGAATTCTCAAACAAGTTTTTCGTTTCTATTTCTTTATGTCGGGATACGCGGAGAAGTACTTAGATGACTTAAAGGCCGCTGATTTGCCAGAGGTCAAGAATGTGTTGATTCGTGGCATTCCTCAGAACCCTTCCTTCGATGCAAAGGTGGGGCAAGATATTTGGGAGATGGAGATTGGTAGTATTGAGGGACATGCGCATAGCTTGAAGGGGAGTGTTGACAAGTGGATGGTATGCAATATTTGTTCGCTCCATCTTTTTTACTCTACTACTCCATTAGTCTCAATGTGGATAATTTCAATATCTTACTCACTCGCTATGGATCTCATTCCAAACATTCATGCAGAGATTTGAAGATTGCATCACAGGTTTTGAGACCAAAGATGGCGACGTCTTCGTAGCCACCTATGTAAAAGCTGGCACCACTTGGACGCAACAGATCATCCACTGTTTGCTGCGCGGGGGGGATGAAGGAGGGAAATATGGCGAATCTGTGCCGTGGCTGGAAGCGGCGGCGGCTTCAGGTGAGTAGGCATGGTCGGATCTAGGAGGCCGTTACTCTATACTATGACTATTTCGTGCAATGTATATGTGTTCATTCGAAAGCCGTGATGTAGCTTTATCTTATGTATGAGTATCATTACCTACACATACACACCAACTAAATCGACTCTTAACTACATTTCTCCGCGTCTTCAGACTTCCTTGGGCCGCGGGAGGCCCCAGGGAACACCATGGAGCAAATAAACGCATCTCCAGGTCCAAGGTATTTCAAGACCCATGCTAACGTCCGAGACCTTCCACGCGGGTCCGCTAATATTAAGAACATCATCGTAACCAGAAACCCCAAAGACACGGCTGTATCTCTGTATCACCATGCAAAAGGCAAGCCTGAATTCAACTTCCAGGGCGATTTTAACGCCTTTTTGCAGATCTTTCTCAGCGGGAAGGCGGAGAATGGAGACTGGTTCGACCACGTCATCGATTGGTGTGTGCAGCACGTAGTTCGTACTTCATAGTAGGGGCTGTATCTTTATACAACTGTTTTCATATTTAACTCTGAGCGGTGCATATGAAAGGCCTGTTGTAACTTAATCGCATTTTATTAAATAGTCCCTTGAACACAGTACAGCTATCATACTAATAAAAAACCCTACTCAAACATCACTGTCTTGAATCCTCAGGTACGACGAATGCCGAGCCCACTCTGACACTCACCTGTTTCTGCAATACGAAGACATGTGCGATGACACCAGCGCCGCCATACAGAAGATCGCAGATTTTCTTGGGATCCCGGTGACGGAAGATGTACTTGATAAGGTGGTGAGAGGCTCCAGCATAGGCAGCATGAAAAAGACATCCAGTATTGGCTTAAATCACCTGCGACAGGGAGGCTATGGTGGCTGGAGAACCATGTTCTCTGTGCAGGTGAGCACTTGGACTTCACAGGACTATAACTTTATGTCATCGCTACACTGCTCGATGTCTAAGGGCTCATTAGAAAATTGTGACACAGCTCTACTATACCCATCAGTATCATGACCATTATACCTAACCATTAAATTCATATTGGCTCTTACATTCCATTCATTGTCGCTGCAGATGAGCGAACTTTTCGATGATGTGTATGCACACAAGATGGCCAAAACGACTCTTAAGTTTAATTTTGGGCCTAACTCTAGGGGTGAAAGTGTTGTCATGTAAATAGTAAAGTGACATGACAACAACCACTTAATCGAATTTCACAAACATATTCTTCGACCTATTCACTTAATATAACTAAACTACTTGTGTAACTACGTGATTGAAACCAGCTTGACTGTGTAGACCAAGGTGGCGAAGGGGGGCACGGATCCGTCCTTGCTCCCCTTGCGTTCGTAGGCCCTGCGTATGGATGATGTTGAGGTCCATTTTGAGTATGATGATGACGTACGATAGATGTTTGAGGTCCATTTTGAGTATGGTGGTTGTACTCTATACTCGTGATAATTATATCAGGTATGTGAATAGAAATATATATGGCGTATACGCGAAGCACCCAGTAGTGAACATAATACCAGTCAGGAAGATTAACAGTCCTCTAAAGTTCACTTTTATCAAGATACGCACAGTGTGTAGGGAAGTGTAACCCTCCTCTTCTCGCCCACCACCATCCCCCGGAGAGTGATATCCCAGCCCTGGGGGTATCTGTGTAAATGACAGTAATGTTTAGGGGGTTTTATGAGCAAGATGATTGTAGAATGTGATAGAGCCACAGTAGACCTTTCACATCTATCGCACGTCACAGGATGCGATAGAGCCACGGTAGACCTTTCACATGAAGGAACAGTTTGAAAAAAAAACAGTTGCTGTCGTACAGATGCAGCCCGTCAAAAAATGTCCTGTTGCTATAATTGACACCCACCGCTGCCCCGCTGGTCCCGATTGCTGGCCCAGCACGTAGTATATGGTCTGTCCCGATGATCCGGGTGGAGCGTGCTGTGCGCTGCTGTCTACCACTTTCCCTTCTTTCGCGCCGTCCCTTTTTTTTAGAAGTCAATTGATGGGATCGCGGGATGTTTAGTAATGGCCATGATAAGTATGATAGTTGTGATAGTGGCACATCGCCTTCTCTAAAGTCCTGTCACTGTGTCAAGCCCAGACGTGCACGTACCCTGCTAGCTGCGTGTCAGCCAGCTGGGCCACGTACTGGATCTCCATCACGTCCAGATACCTGTCATATGGTGATGTTTGAGAGCTATCATTAGTATGATGGTTGCACTGTATGATTGTGATAATGTATAACGTTCTAGAACAATTGCACGCCTTTTGCATGGGCTACGCAGAATTGAACACAATAGTCATGGTATAGAGGTATAGCCCCTTGACTAAAGTTTATCCATATTAAGACACGCACTGTGTAGAACGGGACCTCTCGCCTTTGGATGGCATAGCTAAGCGCTGCAGTACAAGAGCGAAACGAAAGGGGCAATATGAGTGCGATGGTTGCGTGTGAAGGCCAAAATACTTACACATACGATAAATCTACATCACACCTTCCAAATGAGCCCCCAAACATAAAATGATACAGTCGTGGCATAAAGTGATGACCCTATGAAACTTAACTCTTAGCCCACATACTTGCACGGACACTAGCTGTTCTGCCGCGCCTGTGTCTCTGGCGTTAGCGGGGAGATAGGACGTGGTGACCAATTTCACGGGGGCTGCTTTGCTGCTGTCTAGTAGCTCAAAGAATCGAGATGGGTCTCGAAATCTTATCACGACTTCCCCTTCTTGTTGCGCTTGTTTTACTTTTCCTACTATGTATGTGAGGGGCTTTCCGTCCACCGCTTCTCTGGTTTTCCCACTTCCTATGCTCGTCACTATGGCTCCTTCCCGCAACTCCGGGCGACTTGCTTTCAATTCTTCGTTCAAAAGCTTGTTCACGGTAATGACGTGAAACCCTATAGTATATAAATAGTGAAATACAGAAGTCGATATGAGTACGATGATTATGCGTAGATGTCATGATACTCAAGGGTATGGTAGAGCTATGGCCCTCTAAAGTTCAACTACTCACCTGCATAGCCTTGTTCCTGCAGGACAATACCTAAAGTCGCCGGGGCAGCAGGAAAGATTATCTCATACTCATCTGAGCAGAGGGGTCGGTTCTGTTGGATTTCTTCTACGAATCGTGCGGTTGTCTTCCAATCTGGGTCACGAGAAGACCCTTGCACTATGCTCGCGTCCATCCCCGTCAGTTCTGTTTTCGCACTCGCAGATGTTAAGCTGTGCAATATATACGCAATGCTTGCTGCACCGCCCACGGCGGACTTTAACATTATCTGCTTGTAAGAATCCCCCACGAACCGGGGCTGGCCCGTCATCGCCATTCGGAAGCCCATACACGTCCCAGCACACATTATGAGCCAAAAAAAACAGAACTTTCATAATATGAGAGGGCGTGGGAAAGTATAGAAAGAACTCGTTGTCTAAATGGAGACAAAAGAGAAGCCAATCTATGAATTTCCTCGCTTTTACGCGCACGTCCATTTCGGGTATACGGATTGGACGGTCACTGCAGACAGACATTTCTCAATTTTGAAATACGTACAACTTTTTATTGTAAGTTTCAGCCATGTGATAAAAATAAAGTCCAGATTCTTACTATTGTATATCCCATTTCCTTTTACAATTTTGAGGCGTGTTTGTAGGACAGGACAGAGTGCGTATCCTACCTTCGAGAACTAATAATTTCATTTATTTGGATCTACAACTTTGCATTCGCAATCCTCGCATCTACAAAAGAAAACAACTGAATAAACATGGACCCCGAAGAAGTAACTACTGTGGTGGGCTCTATCCTTGGTAATCTATTCCAGGTTGAAGATGGATGGGTAAGTACTTGTTGGGAGATAACTCTGCCCCATTAGTATAATATTCAATACTGGATAGCTGATATGAAAGGTGTGTCGTATATCTGCTACCTTCAGTACAATCATCATACCAAAGAGACCCTCAAACTTAAACATTTTCACTACTACAGGCGCACTTCGATGAGCACTACGCCAACGAAGAGGGCGAATGCTCCAAAGTGCAGTTTAATGGCATAATCGAGGCGCTTGTAAACGGGATCCTTGATGAGGATGAGGATGCAGTTGATACGGTGTAAGTTTGTTCTGGCTGCTGCTGATCTCAGCACACATACGCAAAGAATTCAATGAGCGATTTTTCTTGTCTTCAAATCTTCTACTTCCTTCGCCAAATTATGTATTTCATACTAATAAAGCATTACGTATACGTTTACGCTTACTCATACACCTTAACTACAACAGCTGGTCAGCCTTGGATTCTGTCGACGGCACAGACCGAATCTTCAGCTCTGACAACGAGGAACACGTAAAGGGCTACATCAAGAAGTGCCTCAAAAAGGTGGGCTAACATCAAGGAACTTCAGAATAGGAGCTATATTTATGCGAAAATACTTATATTTCTTTATTGAAGGTCTTAACTAGCTCTATCACGTCCTGGAGAACAATAAAATCCATTGCATGTAGACATCATACTAATACCATCCCTAAACATCGTCGATTTTATTATTCTTCAAGGTTCCCAAATTCGTTCCTATTTTTTCCAACGCACTCTTCCGCTTCTTCGACGTGGACGGCAGCGGTGCCATAAGCAAGGAGGAAATGTACGTGGACCAGTGACTTGGAGGGCTGTAGCTCTACACCATGACTAATGTATTAGACACCAAGTGGTTCATGTGAAAGGTCTTCTCTAGTTCTATTACATCCTTGGATATCATGAGCATCCGGTACAACTATCATGCTAATAACGTTCCCATACGCCATCATTGTTTTTAGGTGCATGGCCTTCGGCTCCATGGTCGGCGGCGAAAATGGAGGGCCGAACAAGAAAATCCTGGTCGACAGGTGCGTAAATGTAGTATCACATCCCAAGCTCCACACACAACTGTGCTCTTCTCATACTCACCAGCATAACATCATAAATCTTGATCCACAGCATCTTCCGTATCGTGGACGAGAACCAAAATGGTTCCATCGAAGCGATCGAGGTGCAGGTGAGTAGTCCATTTCGGTGGTTCATCAGATAGTTGTGATATAGCTGTACCATACCCAGGAGTATCATGGCTGTAACAAGCAATCATCATACTCATAGCCCCACCGCATTTCATGATACTTCATCACTCCCCTAACTATCATCCTCATAATAACCTCAAACATCAATCGCACGTTATCTGCAGCCCTTCATGACAGAGGTCATTACTGCGATGGCCAAGCTCTTCATGGCATTGTTCGCCGAGCTGGAGGAGGACTTAAAGTACGTGCTATAGGTAAACAGAAGTTTAGAGGGCGATTAGTCTATACCAAGCGTGTCATATTCAATACTGAGTGGTGCACATGACAGGACTAGTCTAGCTTTATCACATTCTTCACTATCATGAACATCCTCTGAAGCCATAGTACTTAAAATCAATTTTTCTCAATATCAAAAAAAGAGGGGGTCTCAAGAAGAAGGTTCTCAATATTTTTAATGAAATGTTTTCTGAAATGTGCGAGGAAGCGCAGTCAGATGGTTAGTGATGGATGTTTAGATGGATGTAGCTATATACCAGTCACCATTTCTAATGCCAATAGATTCATGTGAAAGACGATATCCAGTTCTACCGTATCCCACATATCCATCGCACGTCATCACACTCGTCATTCCCTTACTCAACACCACCGATGATCGTCACAGGTGTTGGTGACGGCTCCGCATCCCTCGATCACGAAGCGTTGAAAGCAAAGTGGGTCGAGGCCTTCAACGAGATCAAGGAAAGCGCGAGTGAGAGCGAAAGTATGGTTGAGGAGCTCTCTGAAGGGGCTGCCATGGTCCCCGCAGGTCAGTTATACTTGATCTTCCGATTGCAGTTTCTCTATATCGCTGCTATAATTTTCAATTTAATGTCTCATTATATGCTATGATGTAACATTACTATGCCTTTTAGTGTGATGCTAGAGCATGCAACCATCGCACTCATATCGAGTCGTACATCACTTCCCTAATCCATTTTTGCAGGCATCTTTAAGAAATGGGACTTGTTCCTAGACACCTTCAGAGCCAAGGTAGGTATTGGGGCATTTGAAGATCTAAATTTAGAAGGCTGTATGTCTGCGACACTGCTGTGCCATGCACTAATTGTTACTAATTGAAAAACTGTGGTGTAGCTCAATCTATCATTCATTCCCTTGAGTCTCATTGCCTCTATGCATCGCCATCTTACTGATATCCACCTTAACAATCTTCTTTTTCGGGTAAGGTTGCCGAGAGTGGGGGTGATTCTCTTCCCATCAAGGAAGTAGCTGCTCTCATGCAAAAGGCCTTCGTGCCGGCGATAACCGCTTTCGCCACACCTGCAAACATCGAACTGGGTATTCCCATGGTTGCCTCCATGGCCGCTGACGATGAAGTGCGTTGATTGTTAGTGGGGGACTTCTATGAGTGCTATATACCTACCCCACTGGAGCCTTGATTAATGTCGAGTGATTCATGTGAAAGGTCTTACTTATCTAGTTCTATCGCATCTTGTGACGTGCGATAGATGTGAAAGGCCTTATCTAGCCCTCCACGTCCCTGATTATAATTAGCATGCAGTATAACTATCACACTAATAATGGCCCTTAACCATCACTAAATCATAGATGACGGAATTCGTCGAGGCTATGGGTAACATGGGGGTTATAGGCGATTTGACCAATACCATCTCTGGTGTGGCGAATTCCTATTTCAAAGGCGGTGGCATGAAACGCTTTTGCGAGGCTATTCTCAACTTCATGTGCGTTGTAACGGAACTTTCAGGGGCTAAATGTTTATTCCATCAGTAGTGTATTCAATACTGGAGGGCTCTTTTCAAAGAATTAAGACTGTTTTATCTCATCTAAAGTTACTAGTTACTACAAGAAAACAGCACAGCCATCATACTAATTATGACCCTCAAATGCCCAACGTACTACCATGCAGGGACTTCAACAACGATGGAGATCTCTCGGTGGCTGAGCTCACCACCCTTTACGATGCCGGTAAGGGTATGCACGCCATCCTGCTCAAAACAGATATATCGGGCGAGCAAAAGATCGATGATGTTCTATCCTATTGTGGTATCATACTCAGCCAGGTAAGTGCCGTCTTTGAAAGGCAGGGGCTGTAGCTCTGACAATTTGGATGGTGCACATACAAAGTGTCATCTAGCATTCCGTTACATATTACAACTTTATAGGCATAGCATACCATGATGATACTACTATTAATTGTCAATGATGTAACGTGCGTTGCCACCATACTAATAACTATCCTCAAACGCCGTCCTTTGTCGCTAGATGCTGGTCATGTTCGACTCAGACGGCGATAAGAAGATAACTCCCGAGGACTTTCCCAAGCTTTACGACAAATTCTTGGAGCTATTCATGTCCCTGTTCAACATGCAGGTGAGTGTTTGATCCAATTTTAGAAGGCTATATGTCTATACCATAGCGATTATATTCAATTCTGGGTGGCTCATATGATAGGTGTGATAAAGCTCTATCACATCGTATCATGGCCATTCTACTTAATCATCGTACTCATGTAGGCTCTTAATCATCTATCGTACGTCACCATCATACTCATACCGACCCTGCTACATTTCACTATCATTACACTACAGATTGAGGCCATCAAGACTTTGCTGGTGGCACTTGTGCTGCCTGGGCTCAATATCGCCTTTGGCATGTGCACCGACGATGGAACCATCAGTAAGGAAATGCTTGAAGGCATCATTGCAACTATGGAATAATGCGAGTCGACGGATAGGTAATTTATCTATATCTCAAGTCATCTCTAGCAGATTATATGCAGACGTATCTGACTTACCAATGTATCAAGCGAAAGGAAGAAAATTTATTTCTTTCATATGTTTCAGGAGTTTTACATCCAGTTTCAATTCTATTTTATCACTAAGAATACAAAATCATTTATCTTATATTAATTTCGTGCATGCTAAATTTACGATATGTCAACCATGTCATCGACGACAAAGGCATGTCCATTGTAAAAATTAAGAAGTATTAATAATAAGAC
>JACLAB010013343.1_pt1 | contig 13332 bp, 6 predicted proteins | sample 8027921 | NCBI WGS metagenome assembly JACLAB01 (sample SAMN15725117, study PRJNA655200) | protist metagenome | isolation source: fluorescence activated cell sorting (FACS) single amplified genomes of... | place: USA: West Boothbay Harbor, Gulf of Maine | collected 2000-07-19
ACTTGCAGCCGCTGAGCGCCATGTACAACATCGTGCAGGACCCGCACCCGCCGCTGCCGGCGGGCGTGTCGGAGGAGCTGGAGGACTTTTTGCTGCAGTGCTTCTCGAAGGATCCGTTGCAGCGGCCGTCTGCGAAGGATCTGACGAAGCATGCGTGGATCGTCGACAGCAGGAGGACGATGAAGTCTGTTTGGGCGGACAGCAGCAGTGAGTTTGACGCCGACATGGCGTCGGTGATCGAACGCCTGCTCGCCAGCGAACTGGTCTCGTCCCCGTCAAAAGACCGGCGGCCGAGTTCGTCCACTCTGAACGCGGAGGATGACCCCGACGACGACGACGATGGCGACGACGACGATGGCGACGACGACGATGGCGACGACGACGATGGCGACCGGGTTGTGCGAGGGAAAGATGGACGCAGAGGCAGAGGGGCCGGCAAGACGGCGTACGTCGTCAACGACAACTGCAACGAAAAGGGCATCGAAAACGAAAAGGACAACGACTTTCGTGGATCGATGGACCAACCCAACTCGGACACGAACGAGACGAACAGTGCGTTCTTGCAGGCAGTCGATGCGGACCCGACGGGAGCCGACGCGCTCTCGTCGCTTTCCGTGACTGGGACGCTGGCAGGCGCGGGCGCGGGCGCGGGCGCACGTCACGCACCGACCGAGGAAGATGCGGCGGACCTCAACCGACAGGTAGAATCGCTCCGGGCCGTGGCGACGTCGAAAGAACGAAGCCTCGTGCAAGAGGCGGCCGCCGCCGCGTCGGCGAGGGCCATCGATGGGCACGTGAGGAACGATCCCTCGCTCGCCGAGACGTTCTACCTTGCCGACGGCCTGTCCAGCATCAGAGAAATCCTGGACGCGCAGTCGGAGCGACTCGTGGGCCCGTGCTTCGACCTGCTGCTGACCCTCGCCGACGCTGACGTTAGGATACTGGAACACGCGTGTTCCTTGGGTTTGGTCCCGGCAGCCATGCGTTTTGCCCTGCGAAACTTTTCCCTGGACCTCCGCCGCCGCGCGGGTCAGCTCGCCACGATGCTGGTCCGCGGCTCCCCGCACACGGCGACCATGTTTGTGGCGTGTCAGGGCATTCCGTTCGTCATGGCACTCATGGACGGCGACGGAGACGATCTCGAGCTGACGTCCGTTGCCGTGTCGGTCTTCTGGACAGTCCTCCGGAGGACCATGCCCGTCCCTGGTGGAGGACAACGGCAATGGCAACAACAACAACAACAACAACGTCCTTCTTCGTGGCCGAACCAGTACCTCCGGCTGATGGTCCACCACGACCTGCCGGCTAAGCTCGCAGATGCCGTGGTGCGCGCGCTCGACGGCCCCGGACGCCTCGGGGACGCGACCACGTTCCTCGATGCCGCCATCAACCTGTATTCGGCCATGTGCCGGGGCGACATGGTCGTCAAAGCGCGCTGCGCGTTGTATCGCGACAGATTGTCGACGGTCGCTCCCAGACTGCCGACAGACACGCAACGTGCGCTCGAAGCGGCCCTGTCGGCCCTCTGCGAGTGAGGGCGGGAGGGGATAAATTTCAGTGAGAGGACGAATACGAATCGCTCGTAACACCCGCTCGGAGTCACGGAAAGGACAATCACGGCTTGCAATAACGTACCCGCACCGCCAGCCCTCACCACAACGCTCTTCCTCGCTCCGAACCTGGCAGCAGGCCGCGCGGTGGCAGTCGACAAACGCTTTGTAGTAGTCGCCTTCATCATAATTGCTTGTGCGTTACTGCCCTGTACGTTCTTCCGACGCCTAGTCCTTGAATCGATGGATATATATGTATAAAGTTTGTCTGATGGGAACGGCGTGACGGACGGACGTGATGTCCCCATTGGATGGCCCGATAACTGGTCGTCGATCCAGTGAACGACTCGACGTGGGAGGAGCTCGTGCTGAAGAGCCCGGTCCCGGTGCTGGTTGACTTCTGGGCCCCGTGGTGCGGGCCGTGCAGGATGATCGCGGTACGTTGAATGCCGTGCTCTATCTCGCCGTGGCCGCGCGCTCCCTCGCTCGCTCACAGAAGCATTGCTCGCTCACAAACTCGCAGCCGATCATCGACGAGCTGTCTGCCGAGTACGGAGACAAGCTCCGGGCGGTCAAGCTGAACACCGACGAGTCGCCGGGCGTGGCGACGGAGTATGGTATCCGTAGCATCCCGACCGTCATGGTGTTCAAGGACGGTGTCAAGATGGACGCGGTGATCGGGGCCGTGCCGAAGAGCACCCTTGTGCAGACGATCGAGAAGTACCTGAACTAATTCAAGGCAGTCATACTTTAACCAAAATAGATGCAAGATTTCAGTCGACGCGGTCTGTACTGCGGTAGCCGCGGCGTCGCCCGCTGGTGCCCGCGACGCCGGGGGCCGATCCGCCGACATTCTGGGCGATGATGACGAGCATGACGACGAGCATGCCACCGGCGAGGGCGGAGATGCCCCCGCCGCCGGGAGAGCGATATTGGACCCAGCCAAAGAGGCCCTCCTCGCTGACGAGGACGAGGTCGTTGAGGCCGTCGAAGTTGACGTCGATGACGATCAGCTTCTGGATGGGGACGTGCGGAAGCTCGCCACTCCAGAGCTCGCGGCCGTGCTCCGAGAAGATGGTGACGCCGCCAGAGCCGGCGGCCAGGACGCCGCTGGGGATCGCGTGTCTCCTGAACGGGAAGGCCTCAAAGGTCGGGACGGAAATGGGAACGTTCCCGTCATCCGCGCCACCGTCGTCGTCCCGCTCGTCCTCGTCCTCGGCGAAGTTCGGGTGGCGCCGCCTCCAGACGATACCCGTGTGCTCGGTGAAGAGCTTCTCGCCGTGGTGGTCGAAGGACGATACCTCACCCCGGCTGTTGAAGAAGAACACGTACGATTTTTGCCGGAGGGTCGAGGTGTAGTGGCCGTGCTTGCCGGGGACGGCGAGATTGACGGGCGGGGCCACGTCGATGGGGCCGCCCGCCTTGATGGCGCCCGAGGAGCACACGGTGCCGTTGAAGAGGTGCACTGAGGCCGGAATGCCGGAGGTGACGCGTGCCATGCACGCGCCGATGCGCTCGTGCCCCGCAACGTGCGTTGCAGTCCGGATCTTGGGCGTGCCTCCGAGGGCGTGTACGTGGTCGACGACGCCGTCGCCGTTGACGTCCACGTGCAGCACGTTCCTGTCGAGGGGGATCCTGCACACCGGGCGGCCGGTATACAGGTGGATCACCTCCATGGCGTCCTCGGTGTGCGACACCAGCACGTTGGGATAGATCACGCGCGTGGTCGTGGCAGCGGCGGTGGTGTCGGCGGACGTGGAGGCCGATGTCGACGATGTCGACGACGGCCCCTTCTTTTGTTGCTTTTGCTGCCACGACATGAGCGATTCGCCCGAGTTCTGCTGCAAGTTATGCTTCTGGTTGCCGTGGTGCTTGCGGTGCCGGTGAAAGTGGGCCACGCGGATCGCCGAGTCCTCGTCGCCAAACCACGCGTGGGGCAGCGACGCCAGGACCGACTCGCGGTAGTCCCTGCAGGACCGCTCGCCAAAGTGGACGCTGCTGTCCAGCTCGGTCATCAGCCTGTCGGTATACAGGGTCTTCACACCGTGCTCGACGAGGTTCCTTGGGTCCTTGCGGAAGTCCTCCGGGCGATGCGTCCAGACCAGGTTGCCGCTGCCGCCCGCAAACGCAAAGTAAAACACGTGACGCGTCCCGTACTTCGTCTGCGGGTCGACGTCGACCTCCTCAAGATTCTGGTTCCTGTCTCGGCCCCGCTCGTGGCGCAGCTCCTCGTCGTCCTCCCGCTCGTGCTCATACTCGTCGTAGTCCTCGTCGCTTGCGCCGTCGTAGTCTGCGTCGTCCCGGATCGTCTCTTTTCGAAAGCTAACCACCACCGTGCCTTTTTCTCGATCGTTCACGCCGTGTGGAGAGATGATCAAGGACACGTCTCGCAGGTCGACGTCCTCGATCTCGCCGTACCGCCCGTCCCTGCCTGGGCCCGAGACGCCGAGGCCCGGCACGGGCGTCTTCCACTTGAGCTTCAGGTTGGAGTCGAGAAGCATGAGCTGTCCGTCCGAGCAAAGCGCAGCAACCACTTGTTTCCGCGCGCTGTGCACAAAGTCCTTCAGGGGCGGGTCGAGGGACCCGTGTGCAAGGCTGATCACGCGTGCGCCCTTGCCGGCGATCGACCCGACGTCTAGCTCCGCCAGCACCAGTGCCTCTTGAAACCCGTCGCCTCCTTTTCTTGGGGCGGCCAGGATCAGCTTGTCTCCTCCCGGCGTCGTCGTGACGAACTCGGGCTTCCCGTCGCCGTTCAGGTCGACCGAGTGCGGCCTGGGGATCATGCCGTGCGGGGAGTCGTGGCCCCCGTCGAACTTCAAGTACCATGCCTTCTGGAACGTGATCGGGCCTTCCCGGCGCAGGGATACAAAGACGGCCCACACCGCCAGCAGCAGGATGCCCACGTCGCGCTTGTACATGGTTGGAGCCGAGCCGAGCTGATCACTCGCACACAACACTCAATACTGGCTCGCCGCCGATCCTCGATCCATCAAGATGGCTACAATGGTATTATTTTCCTGTCCTGACGCGGGCAAGCCTGCGAGAGGGGTGATGGAGAGAGAGGACGAAAGCAACTTGGCGGGTTACATATGGATGTCATCAACGCAACATTGCCATGACGGCTTCCTGCTGCTTGGGCTTCAGGGTCGAGAGGCTGCTCTCGAACGCCCCGGGGACGGCGCCGTTGAGCTGCTTGACGAGCGCGACGGCGGCCGGTGCGTCCTCGGCACTGATCAACTTCTCGCCGTGCCCCAGCACCTTGACCAGGACCTCCATGATCTTCGCGAGGTTGGCATTGGACGGTCCCAGGATCCGCGTGTCGTTGGCCGACACGAGCCGCACGAGCTGCGGGTGGACCACCCGCGCCTCCTCGTCGTCTTCCGTCAGGGGCAGGTTCTGCACGAACAGCGTGCCAGCCGTCGGGTCCATGCACTCTGGATGGAACTCCAAGAACTTGCCAAGGGCTCCCACGGCGTTCTCCGTGGCGAGGATGTTGTCCTCGTTGCGGGCCTCGGGGTCGTTTATGATGGTCATGACGATGCTGACGGCGGTTTGCACGTGCGGCCTGAAGTCGGCCTGTCTGTGCTCGGCGGTCCTGCCGAGTCCGTAGACGCAGCTCTGTCGAACGCCTGCGTTTTGGTCGCGGGATCCCTGCAGGAGCTGTGGGAGGACGTGGTTGGTGTACTTGGCAGCACCGGCCAGCGAGTACTGGATGACGTCGTCCATGAGAATCAGCGCCACGCGCCTCTCCTCGACGTACCTGGCCGGGCCAAGGAAGTCGTAGAAGCTGGGAAGCAGTGCCTCAACAAACTGCAGGGCGGCGTCGCCGTACAGCTTGAGGATCGAGGTGAGGCTGTTTCCCAGGGCATCGAGCAGCTCGCTCTCCGCCTCGTGCTCCTCCATGAGGGCCTCCTCCTCCTCGGCGTCGAAGTCCTCGCCCACGGTCCTCTCCATGCGAAGATCCCTCCTCTCCTCGTAATCTTTGAGGACCTGCTGGAAGGCGTCGAAGACGGGCCCCATGAGGTCGACCGGCATGATCATCGGGCCCTTCGCCACGTCGACCATCTCCTGGACGCTCTGCAACATGATATGGACGACGTCCGGGTCCACCTCCTTCGCAAGCGACTCGACCAAGTGCGGCCACATCTCGGCGGCGATCTGCCGGCAGTTGTCCTCGGTCGGGCCCATGCCCTTGGAGGCGCCCTCCACGAACGACTTGAGCAGCTCCGGCAGGGTCTGGGCGGCGGCGATACGGACCTCCTCGTTGAAGTAAAACTTCAAGAGTGGGATCATGATGTTCTTCACCTGCTCGACGTACTGGCAGAATCCCTCCTTGAGCTCGTAGGCAAAGCAGCAGAGCATGCTGCACGCCGTGGCCTTCTCCTCGAGGGCCGACGTGTGCAGGCTGACCCTCTTGCCCGCGACGAAGAATGTCTCGGTGTCATCATCTTCGTTTCCGGCCCCGTCCTCGTCTCCTTCGGCGACCTTGAAGTCGGGCTTGGCCCCCGCGGCCTCGAGCATCGGGGGCATCACGATGGGCAGGTACGGGACAAAGTCCTGTCCGAGAGCCGTACAGATGCGCGCCGCGGCCTGCAGCATATATGACGCAAACGGATCGTCGGGGTCGAGGCCGGCCGCCTGGACGTTCTGCATGAACTGCATGATGGCCCCGGCGTCGTTGGCAAACTTCTCCTTGCCGACGGCCATGCCGACGAGGGAGATGCACTCCAGCGCCTTGGCCCGCATCATGTGATACGACCTGTCGTTCGCTTTCTCCAAAATCTCGCGAAGCAGCGGGACGCAGTTGTCGTAATACTTGATGAAGTAGTCGCCCGAGGCGTCGGCAATTGATGCCATGGCCGTGAGCGCGCCCTCCTGGACGTTCTTACGCCCGTTCTGGATGAGAGCCAGAAGCTTAGTGATAAGGGCATCCAGGTACGGTCCCATGATGTCCTGGTCGCAGCCCTCGGCGAAGTTGACGACGGCGGCGCACGCGTGCGCCTGAACCCTGGGGTTGGCAAAGTCCTCCATCAGCCCGATGAGCGCCCTGAGGATCGACTCATGATGGCTCTCCTGCAGGTCGGGGCCGAGATCCGTGCACAGCTGTCCGAGTCCCTGGCACGCCGCCCACCTGACCTTGGCGTGCTGGTCGGACATGCCCTTGACGCACATGGCCACGAGCTCCGACATGACGGGCTCCTGCTTCATGACCTTCTCGCAGCCTTCGGCTATTTGCGCGAGTCCCACGAGCGCAGCGTGCCTCTTCTTCCAGTCGCCGTCGGCCATGAGCGCCGAGAAGGCCTGCCCGGCGACCGGGAGCATCGACTTGCCGCCGATGGAGATGGAGATCCTGTCCAGGCACTCCTGTCCGAACTCGTACAGTTCGGTCTCTCCGGCGTCCTCGTTCTTCTCGTCCTCTGCCGTATACCAGTCCGGATCGTCTTCAATCTCCAGCAAGAAGGCCACGCAGCAGTTGAAGAGCTGCTGGACGAGGTGGGGCAGCTTGCGCATCATGCCAGGGGCCCTATCCCTGGCCTCGCACAGCGTGACCAAGAACTCGGCAGCCAGACGCCTCGTGGCATCGTCGAGGCTCTCGGCCTCGGCGATCTTGATCATGGCGCCCGCAACTTCGTGAATCTGCTTCCTCAAAAACCTGGGGTGCTCGTCCGCCACCTCGATCAGGTTCTCGACGGCGGTGTTGGCAGCGATTTCGTCTCCGGCGTTGAGCGCGTCGCTCAGCACGCCGAGAAGCGCCGGAACGAGCGACTGGAACTTCTCCCGCTCGGTGGGACTCTCCAGAAACCCGATGAACGTCGAGGTGGCGGTGAAGGCGGCAATCTTGACGTCCAGCGACGGGTTGGACAGTCCGGCGGACAGCGCGCCGTGGATAGTGCCAAGATACTGGATGAGCATATCCATGCAGTACCTGGCGAGCTGGTCGAACACGAGGAACGCGCTCTCCCCGTGGCTCGGGTTGCCCGTCTGGACGCACTGGAAGATGAAGGGCAGCAGCTCCGGCCATCCCTGGTTCTCCTTCAGGAAAATCTGGACCGTGTGATTCTTCACATCGTCGTCCTCTGACTCTTTGTTCAAGCTCTTCATCACCTCGACCTTGACCTCGTCGAAAATCTCCACGGCAATCTCGCTCACGCTGTCGCACACCTTCTTCGTGATGCTTCTCTCCGGCTCCTGGTGCAGACACGCAAGCAGCTCTGACTTGACGTTGTGCTTCAGCGGCGGGCTCAGCTTGGGCCAGAGCTCGTCGTCCCTGGTGAGCACCTGGGAGGAGAGAGAGGGAGCAGTGAGTTGGAGATCGAGCAGTGGACAGCGTCGTGCCCGCCACGTCGCCCCATCGCGACCCGCGGGCGCGCAGAGTCGGCAACGAAGAGCCAGGAGAGCCAAGAGAGCGAGGAGAGCGAGGAGAGCGAGGAGAGCCACGAGTGCCGGCCAGGACGCCGTCTGGTCGCCGATTGCCGGATTTTTCAGTTAAGCCGAATTCAAATTCAAGGCGCGCGGTGCGCCGAGTTCGTTCGACCCGCATGGCAGATCGTATCGTCACGTACCCTTCGGATGAGCACAGCACACAGCGACCTCTGCTCGACCCCGGAGGAATGACGAAGCGCCGAGATGAGGGCGTTGGCCAAGGCGTCTGGATTCTTCTTCGCCTCCTCCAGACGGAGCTCAGCGGCGGCCCGCGTCGCATTGTCTGGACTCAACAGGCTCGAGAGGATGTGGTTGAAGTCCTCCATCGTTTCAATTCAATCTGCGCCGGTTGAAAAAAAAACTCGCCCAGGGGTGTCCAAGTCAATCGCGATCGAGACGGCCGCGTGGTCGGGGCGTTCCACAGGTTCACCGGCGGCAGGCGAGCGCGGCCGCTATCGGAGCGCGCCCGCTGCCGGTGGGACGCCGGAGTCGATGGCGGCCGCCCCATCGACACGTCGACGTCGGCTTCGGCCGGCGGCCGCCGGCCGGTGGTTCATTGCTTTGAAGTGCTACAGAATAATCAATGGACATCATAGTATGGCATCAGTTCATAACGGTCGATGCATGCAAAGAAATGGATGATTTGGTTTGGTTGTCTGTCTGGGAGTTCTTCGACCACTCCCGGCCTCGACGTTAGAAGAGTTCGATGAGACCGCAGAACAGCGTGCTCAATCCGGAGTTGTAGTCAACCGCGACCTCGTTGGTGACGTAGTCGTTGCGCCTGTCGTTGTATGCACCGTCGGGATCGCTGCGCGACTTGCGCACGCCGCCGGGCCCGGCGACCATGGCGCCGTTGGGTCCGTTGGGGTTCGGCTGCTGCGACTTGAACGCTGCCTGTCCACAGGCTCCTGAGCTTGGGCAAGACGCTCCGGCATGGTGCGCGAACTTGGGCCAATTGGCGCCCCATCCGATGACGTAGCTGCGGAGGCCGTTGCCGCCGATGGCGTAGTCGGCCTGGCCACGAGCGTAGTTCATCAGGCGCGTTTTCAGGGTCGAGTCCTTGGTGTACTTGGCCTGAATGAGCGCATGCGACGCGGACGTCGTGGAAAAGGCCAGGTTGGCCCACGCATTCCACTTCGGGTAGTGGAGGCCTTTCGGGGTCTTGATGATCGACTGGAAGCCGTCGGCCTGCAGCCACGCGCGCCAGTATTTGTTGGTCGACCACCTTCGGTACTCGTTAATTCCAGGCACTTGGATTCCTCGGTCAGCGAGCGAGATCATATGGGACACGTGAGAGCCCCAGAGCGAGTCCCAGCCGCAATACACGTCGGCCTTGTCGTAGCTGAAGTAGCTGAAGGCCTTCTCCAGCCACACCGGGTCCTTGGTCTTGCGGTACAGCCAGCCGGCCGCGGTAGCCATGCTGTCGTCACCTCCGGTACTCTTATAGATCTTCGTCTGCTCTTTATAGTAGTCCGAGTACTTCCCGGGCCTTCCGTCGCCCCATCGGTAGAGCTCGAGGGCACCCTCCAGGCAGGCCTCCGCGAAGGCCACGTCACCTGCCTCCTCGAAGACGACAGCAGCCTGTGCCAAAGCCGCGGAAACGCTGCCATAGAGGTCTGAGGCCGGCATAGAGTCCCTCTTGTAGAGCAGCGCCGGCCGCTTCATCGGCGGCTGCTCCTCGGCGCGCCCCCAGTAGTTGTGATCGATCTTGGGATCCCCGATCTGGCCCACGTACCATCCGTTCTCGACGTCCAGACAATCGAGCAGGTACTTGATCGACCACTTGTAGTTGTTGAGGGCCGGCGTCCTCGACGACGAGCATCCGCTCTTGAAGTCGACCTGGCGGGCGAACGAGTGAGCGAACGAACGAGTGAGCGAACGAGTGAGCGAGTGGCAGGGAGCGAGAAGACGTCGTCGGGCGTGACCACACGATCGAGTTCAAACACCTACCAGACCGTGGCCGGTGTGGATCATGCTGGCAGCCAACGGAAAGTTGAGCTTGAGAAAGTCGCCGGCGTCGTACGTCCCACCCACGACGTAGTCGTTGAGGTGCGACGCCCCGCGCCACGAGATTCGGTCCCATTCAGGCTCTGGTCCGCTCCTCTGAGCCTCGTAGAACTTCCAGTTGAGTTCGAGAAGCTCGCGGTACTTGCCCGTGCCCTTCGGCAAGTTGACTGGCTCCGGGGCCAGCGACACGCCGCCGTTGTTGAACTCATCCCAGAAATCGTCAGTGCTGGGAGAGCCCGTGTCGGGCAAGGGAGGCGCCTCGTAGACCTCTTCTGGCAAATCCGGGGCCTCGTACGCCACCTCGGGCGGGGGCGGCGACGGGACGGGCGCGGGCGCCTTTCCCGTGACCGTGTACCCCGACCAATATCCTTTCATGGTCTTCGTCTTCTTCGGCCCCTTCTTCCGCAGGAAACACCCCTTCTCGCGGCCGGCTGAACGGGGCTTCAGGGTCCACGACACGCACCCATTCGTCTTGCCGCACAGGGTGCAGCATTCGTCAGGCTTTGTAATCGACGAGACCTTCTTGATCATCTGGCCGAAGTACGCGCGATTCTTGAACTTGCGGCACTTGGTCTGTTTGGTGGCCTTGAGGCCTCTCGAAGGCTCGCGGCACTTGGTCGACCGGGTCGACTGCAGCGCACGCCTCGTCGAGGGCGCCGTCTCGGTCTCGGCAGGCGGGGCCTCGACGCCTTCCCATTCGAGTATGGCCGCCTCAAGGTTGAGCCCAAATTCAACCTTCGACACGTACCACTCGAAGAGTGGGTGTTGAGTGGCGTTCATGACGCCCACCCTACCCTGTCCGCCGAGCGCGCGGGTTGCCTGGCGAGCGAACGAGCGTGAGAGCGAGTGAGCGCGAGCGAGCACGCGAGCGCGAGCGAGCACGCGTCGGGCGAGTCTCGCTACGTACCTCCTGCACTGCCTGTTCCCTGAGGCGACGCTGGCTCGCCGTCTCGATCGTCTGTACGTGGTGTGGGTTGAACCAGTGAGCTGCAGATGATGCGGCGACTCTCGGGTGGACGCCGGAAATGAAGCAGATGGCCAGCGTGGGGACACAATGCCGTAACAATGACACAAAAGCAGCCACCTTGGCGCCATGAAGACCGCCAATGCGGATACGAGTCACCAGATTTTCCGTGTTGTCCTGGTGTAGCCATTTAAATCTGGCGTACGTACCTCGTCACCGTTGACGCCGATCGCGGCCACCAACAGGACACATATGGTATAAAATAACTGCATTTGTGCTGCGATGCGCTAGAATGCGCTTCAGAGCTGTTATATCGCCTGAGATTGGGACCCAGATCCTAGTTCAAATCAGTGTGTTGCCCGCTGTCCCAAGTGGTGATGGAGCTGGTGGTCTCAGCTCCCAAACGAGCAATATCCTGGTCAAGTATGATGAATAAAGTCCGAGCGTGGCCAATGTGTTCAGACTTGTTATGGTAGGTGGTGGTGCTGGCAGGTGGTCAGCTCCATCAGACCCCCCGGCCTGTCAGGAGTGGATCCAACCATGGATGTTTCTCGAACGATAAGGAATAGTAGCTACTACTGGATTTAAATACCGCACTGATGCAACAGCACTAACGACGATTCATGTCAACTGTCGAGGGAGATTGCTCTCAATAGCTCCTGTTTGAACCGCTCGACCGCCGACGAGTCCAGCTCGCAGATGTTAGTCGCGAACATATCATGCCACGACTGGGCGCCCACCTGTAGATCGAAGCGCGTAGTACGAGTGAGCGAACGAACGAACGAGCGAGCGAACGAGCGAGCGAACGAGCGAGCGAACAGAAAAAACGTACGTCTTCGGCCGCTTGGACAAAGGCAGAGCCCAGTCGGTTCCCTTGATTACCGGGCTTTGCCACCTGGAACCCGACCACGAGGCACCGGCCGGTGTTCTCGTCCTTCGGCGCGATCAACACCACCGGTTTCCTCTTGCTCGTCTGGCTCTGATGGTAGTACTGGTCCTGCAAGAACTCGGCCATCCGCTGCAGCGCCATGGGGTGCACGAGCAGATTGTGGTTCGCCAGCTTGTGCTCGCTCAGGTCGAACACGCGGAACGAGCGGAAGTTGTGGTAGAGGCGCTGCGCAATCACCGAGCCGCCGTCGGCGACAAGCGCCATCTGCAGCTTCTTCGCCAGCTCCATGCCCCGCCGGAGGTCTTTCTGAGACTCGTTGGTCCATCCCAATGCCTCCCAGCTCTTCCAGAACCGCTCGACGTGCGTCGCGTGGTCATCATCAGAGGTCCTCGGCCCGCACTCGAGCAGGGCCGACACGGCATGGACCAGGTCCACGGCCATGACGCATCGGTTGAATCCATCCTGCAGCTGGAAGGACCGGAACATACAATCCGCGAGGTTGTAAGACATTCCGTGCAGCGTGAGCTGCTCCTGGAGCCGGTGGTGGTAGTGCGGCTTCATATCGAACTGGAACGAGCTCCTCGCCTCCCGCAGCGGGATGCCAATCTTGGCCAGGAGGAACTCGAGGCGCTCCCTGCCCTTCTCTGAGTAGGTCTGCAGCCGAGCCGCGACGTAGGGCGAGTTCATCATCGCGTCCCACAGGCTCCATTCCCGCACCAGTCCAAACCTGTAGTCGTCCTCCCGCGCGATGCGGCACACTGGCTTGTTCACGCCGCCAGTCTCCCCGCCCTCGTCGTCCATCGGCACGTCGGGGTCGTCCATGTGCCCGCCCTTCGCGACGTAGTTCTCATACTGTAGACAGAGCTGCTCGTACCGATTGAGCGCCATCTTGTTGTGCACCAGATGGTCCGTCAGCCCCACAATGGCCAACCACAGAAAATACGACGTCTCTTGCCGCAGGTGGTAGGCCAGATCGTACAACACGCACGCCGTGGGCTTTCCGTAGTACATCCCCGACTGATAGTACGCTGCCCTCCTGGCTGAAGCGCTCTCGGCCGTCCTGGACCGCTTGCTCCGGCCTCGGTCGCCGGCCTCCCCGTCCTCCCCGTTGTCACCGCCGGCGGCGTTGTCCACATTCGACCCATCATTCTCAGGGTACGGACTGTCATTACCCTCCTCGTCGCTCCCGTCAAACTCGTACGCGGACGGTATGTCCTCCAGAGACACCCCCTCCGCCTCAGCGTCCATAATCACGTACACCTGGCTCTCGTGGTTCCCGTCGTTGGCCAAATGCATCACCGGCCTGTGAGAGTCGAAAATGATCACGCACACATTCTGTCTCTTTGCCAGGTCCAACACCCCGGCGATGTCCTCCGACGCCCCGCAGTTCACCAGCACGATGTACCTCGTGACGTCGTCGTCCTCGTCGTACGACTTGACGAAATCGTCCACGACCTCCTGATACCGGCTCACCGGCATCCACCCGTGCGTGATCGACT
>JACLAB010006526.1_pt1 | contig 13326 bp, 8 predicted proteins | sample 8027921 | NCBI WGS metagenome assembly JACLAB01 (sample SAMN15725117, study PRJNA655200) | protist metagenome | isolation source: fluorescence activated cell sorting (FACS) single amplified genomes of... | place: USA: West Boothbay Harbor, Gulf of Maine | collected 2000-07-19
CGGCCCCTTTGTTGGAGGGGCTCTCTTCCGCTTAGTGCCCTTGTTCACCTCCTCTGGGACTTCCACTTCGCCCTTGGCATCGTCGATGTTCGGAATCTCCCGCCTGACATGCGGTCGCCAAATCGTCGTCATCCCCCCCGCGCCCATCGAAGTGCCCGTCAACGACACCCGTCAGAGATATTTCGAACCCGCAACAAGTTTCAACTTCATGCGCTTCTTCGGCGGCGAGGCGGGATTATTTAGGGCATTCCTCCGTGCGCCCGCACCCGAGACGCGCATCTTCCCTCCCACTCCCGGGACCGAAGACAACACGCGCCGCACGCCGCCATGGCATCCACGCTGCTCGAGCGCACGCGCGAGTCGCACGAGGAGATCGAGCGCCTCGAGCGCGCCGTATGCGCGGACTTTCGGCACGAAGCGGTGACCCACAAGGAGAGGCTGGCGCAGAATCACAGGGTCCGATCGATGCTCGACGACGCGGCGACCAAGGCCAAGCGACTGGTGCGTGCATCACATGAATTACCCATTCGTAACCCCAAACACGCAAAGGACAGACCACGGCAACGCACCGCCACCCGCACGCATCCGAAAGGTGCCCGCGCGACTCGCCGATCATCATGCGAAATAATCCAAAAGATCTCGCTCGACCGCTGACTGACCCCCCCCCGCATCCGAACAGCGCGCCGTGTACGAGGATTCCGACGGCGTTCGCAAAGAAGAGATCGAAGCCCTCGGCGGCGGATCCAACGTCTTCTCCGCCTTCTACGACAGGCTCAAGGAGACGCGCGACTACCACAAGCAATTCGCCGGATTCCACGCCCCGCTCTCCGACGAGTTCCTCAATCAATACAGAGACGAAAAGCCGCCAGAGTTCAGCGGAGAAGAAGCGAGCGGACGGTACTTGGACCTCCACGCGCACCACGCGCAGTTCCAGAACGCGCCGTTCGGCTCCAAAGAATGCGAATACATCGCGTACCTCTCAGTCGTAGGTGACTTTTATCCCATACCTCGGGAAAAGAAATTCACGAAGCTTTACGAAGAGTATCTCAGCGGTTTAGTGGCTTACCTACGGGGCTTTCACGCGAGGGTCAAGCCGCTGACGTTCCTGGACACCGTGATGCGTAAAGCTGAGGAGGAGTTCGCGGGTTCGTGGGCCGAGGGTTCGATTCCCGGGTGGGAGGATAAGGGAATCGTCGCGGCAAAGCTGGACTCTGGCGTCGTCGACCTCGACGCTTTTGAAACGGTGAGTTTTATTTTATTCTCGTGTGGGCAATTAGATTGACGTCCCGTGTTTTGGTTTTGTGTACAGGCTGAAGAGATGGAACAAGCCGTCGGGGATGACAAGGTGAAGGAGGCTCTAGGCGCCATGGGTTTAAAACAGGGCGGGACCAACGTGCACAGGCGCGATCGCTTATGGAGCACGCGGGGTAAGTCCTTGACGCAGATCGATAAGAAGCTCTTCGCGAAGGGCGCCGTGGTGGGCGACGGGTCCGGGGAGGACGCAAAGAAGAAGGAGGATCGCGCTAAAGGCGTGGCCAGGCTGGAGGCTTTGGTCGAGAAGCTTCTGGAACACTTGCGGCAGCAACTGGAAGCGACGAAAGGGTACGTCGAGAAGAAGGCGACGTTGTCCCTCGCGGAGCTCGAAGCTGAGGCTGAGGAGGATGACGATTGGGTGGAAGAGGAGGACGACGACGAGGATGAGGAGATTTATAACCCGCTCAAGTTGCCCATGGGCTGGGACGGGAAACCCATCCCGTACTGGCTGTACAAACTGCACGGCCTTAACCTGGAGTTCACGTGCGAGATTTGCGGTAACTACTCGTACTGGGGCAGGCGCGCGTACGAGCGGCACTTCAAGGAGTTCAGGCATCAGCACGGGATGCGGTGCCTGAACGTACCAAACACGAAGGCTTTCGCGGAGGTGCGTTTTATTTCTTTTTGGCTTTTTTTGGCTTTTTCTTTTGGTTTTTCCCGGGTTTTGGCGATATCGGACGGGGTTGATGGACACACTGCACTGGGCACTGATTCCCGTGAAGCACACGCATTAGGGCCTAGAAAACCCGTAACCTGACCCGCCCGCGAGCGCCGCACGCACGCAAACACACGACAAGAAACACCGGATCCGCGACTGAAAACTAAATTTTTCATTTTCCCAATTTGAAACGCAGGTGACCACGATTGCGGATGCGCTCGCGCTGCAGAAGGCGCTGGACGCGCGCAAGGTTGGGCAGTGGAAGCGTGAGACTGACGAGGAGTGCGAGGACGCGGACGGGAACGTGTACAACAAGAAGACGTACGAGGATCTTCGCCGACAGGGACTCATCTAATCTAATATACAACTCGGGACGTTACTGCCGATGTCATTTATTCGACCCGCACTCCTTGCATTTTCTGCGCTCACGACCGTGCTCGCAGTATGCATCCCCGCCACAGTTCTTGCACCAATAGCGCTGACGACCGTGCTCACAGATTCCTGACCCGCCGCACTCCTTGCACTGAGAGCGTATGCGACCGTGCTCGCAGATTGATCCCCCACCGCACTCCTTGCACTGAGAGCGCACACGACCGTGCTCGCAGATTGATGCACCACCGCACTCCTTGCATATAGAGCGCTGACGACCGTGCTCGCAGATTGATGCACCACCGCACTCCTTGCACTGACGGCGCCGACGACCGTGCGGACAAGCGCTGCACACCTTGCACCTCGAGCGGTACTTCACCCCGTGCTCGCACGGCCCCTTGGGATACTTCGTGCGAGGGGCTCTCTTCCGCTTTGTGCCCTGCTTCTCCCCATCACCATCATTCGCCTCGACCTTCACCTCGAGCTCGAGCTCAGCCTCGGCCGCGATTTCGGCGCGGATACGCTCGAGGTCGGGGCGCCACACCGTCGTCATGCTCCCTCCGCGCCCCGCGAAGTGACCCGCCCGAGGAAAAAAATCCACTTTTCGGGGAATCCGAGAGAATGATAGGACCTCGGAGTTGTGACAGCTGAGACAAGATTGACCCCGCCTCGGGCGAAGGACGCGGCGCCCAAGCGCAAGAACGGGACTGACGACGAACGAAGAGGGTACATAGGGGAAGGTGAAGAAGACATTCGTTTCAATCTACGTCCCTAGCCGACGAGCCTGATGCAGTTGTCATGGTCCTCCGGGGCGAAGATCAGTTCCTCGCTGCCGTCCAGCTTTATCTGGTACGGCGCGTAGTGGCTAATTGGCCACTCCGGAAATCTGAACCAGTGCGAGATAACCGTGCCGGGCGCCCACTCCTCGGGATCCACGGCGATGCAGCACTCCACCCTGTCGCCCACACTGAACCTGGGCTCGACCCAGGTTAGGCCCACCCGCCAAGCGGGCCGGCCTACGCTGAGATTCGTCGCGGTCTTTTCGCACCGTCTTTCGATCCGCGACGGTGCCAACCTCAGCAGCTCCAGCATACCCTCGCACTTTGCCATCTCCATCGGCGACTTGTCGTCATCGTCATACGGACTAATATTCACATCTGCTCCGGATCGAACCAGCATGGACACCATTTGCATGTTGTGTTCAGCGACGGCGAACCATAACGGAGTTTTCCCTTCCATATCAGCGAGGTTCACCTCCGCACCCGCCTTGATGAGCAACATGGTAATCATCGCGTTCCCTTTCTCAGCGGCTAGGTGCAGAGCCGGCATGCTTACGTCAACATCCAACTTGTCCCACTTGTTGACGTCGGCTCCCGCGTCAATCAGGAGCTTCACCACCTCAGGCGATTGCCAAGCAACGGCAGTCTGCAAGGCGGTGAAGTCTCCCTCCAAAACTTCCTCGTCAATATCCACCCCTGACTTCAGGAGGGCCCTGACCGCCGGCACGTTGCCGTGCCTGGCCGCGAAGTACATCGGTTTAGCGGCAAGTCTGTTTGCGCTCTCACGCGGAATCCTCCGAGCCCCCATGATCCGCTTCGTGGCCTGGACGCCGTCGACGCTCCACACCGCGTCGTTGTACCGCTTGTTCACCCGCGCCAAGTTGAGGGCGTCCTCGAGTTGGAGCTTGGAGAGTATCTCGGCGTTGAACACGTCGGGGAGCTCCGTGGCGAGGGCATCGAAGGCCGATACCTCGCCGCGGCGGATCTTGTCGACGATGGGCTCGGTCATCTTGCGGCGGTTGCTTCGCGTCTCCATGGCGGCGTCGGTTGTGCCGGCGAGGGGTGCTTTTCTCGGGGAAACCGAAAGGACTCAACGGGAAACCGAGAGACAGGACCCGGCAGACTGATCTGACACAGCTGGACAGCTGGAGACCCGAGGGTGAACTTTTTGAACAAGTCCTTCGCACTCGCCCCGTAGTAGCAAGCGCGCGCGATGACGACGGCGCGGAGCCTCGCGGGCGCGCGGGGCGTCTCGGCGCCTCCCCGCGCGAGTACCCGCCCGAGGATCGCATCGACCGGCGCGATCGGGCGCGTCGAGAGAAGGCGGCCCGTCGCCCCCCGCGCGACGGCACCTCCGAACGGACGAGCCGAAAGGTCGCGAGCGATCGTCGGCCTCGGCTCCGGCGTCGGCCTCCCCGGCGATGGATCCGTCCGTATCGCCGATCGCATCGCGGTGAGAGGGCGCGGCGCACGGCGATTGTCCACGGTCAGGGCGCGCATCGTGAAACCCCCGTCCGCGGTGGGCGACCCTGGGTCTACGCCGAAACTCGAGGATGACGAGGACGACGGCACCACCCTGCCCTTCATCCCGTCGCAGCTCTCCGACGCCGGGCGCGCGATGGGCATCGGCGCGACCGTCGCGTTCGGCGGCCTCGTCTTCGCGGTGTCCTTCGCCGCGCTCATCTTCTCCGGGCCCGACGCGCCGGAGGGCGCAATTGCCGCGGGCACCGGTCTCATCATGTTCAGCGGACTCGCGGGCGCTTGCGTCGTCGCGGCTCGATCGACTTTACCAGCCATCGCCGAGGTCCAAGACGGCCCGTCCGCCATCTTCGCCATCATGGCCGCCGCCATCTACGCCACGGAAGGCATCGACGAGTCCGAGAAGCTGCCCACGGTGGAGGCGGCCATCGCGCTCACGTCCTTGGGCACCGGCGCGCTCATGTCGGCGTTGGGCTCGGCCAAGCTCGGAAACATCGTTCGGTTGCTCCCGTCGCCCGTGTCCGGCGGATTCCTCGCGGGTACAGGCTGGGTTCTCACCGCGGGTGCGTTCAAGGTATTGACCGGGACCGCGTTCGAACCCGCGAACGTACTGGCCGTGGCGGATAGCCCCCAGCTGCTCACCGTGGTGCTGCCCGGCGCGGCGCTCGGGACGGCCATCGCCGTCGGTAATCGATTAATCGGCAAGTTCTGGGTCGTTCCGAGCTTCTTGCTGGGCGGATGCGTGGCGTACTTCAGCGCGCTCGAGGTCGCCGCCGGGATGTCCCCGGACGATGCCCTGACCGCGGGGCTGCTCTTGGGTCCGTTCGACGTGGCAAACGCCGGGTACACTCCATTCATTTTGGACGCCGATTTATTATCAAAAGTACGTTGGGACGTCGTGGCGGATCAGTTCCCGCGTATGCTCACCACGTTCGGTTTATCCACCCTCGGTTTGTTACTCATCACGTCCGCGGTAGAGGTGAGTACGTCGCGTGAGGGGGACGCTAACCGGGAACTCAAAGCGGTTGGCATAGCCAACGTGGTCGGGGGTTTGGGCGGCGGGTTAATTTCCTATCACTCGCTGTCGGCGACTCAAATCGCGCATAGCATGGGTTCCCGGTCGCGTCTACCCGGGCTGGTGTGCGCCGCCGCGTACGGAGCCGCGCTCATCGCGGGCCCGGCCCCACTGGCGTACGTCCCCACGTTCCTCGTCGGCGGCTTGCTCCTGTTCATCGGTTCATCTTTCCTTTACGAGTGGATCGTGGAGGTAAGTTCTTTTTAATTCCTGTATGGGCAATGTGAGTGACATCGTGTTTTGTGTACAGGGTTACGACAACTTACCCAGAAGCGAATACGCGGTGGTGGTGCTAATCGTCGTCACCGTGGCGTCGCAGGGGTACTTAGCCGGCGTGGTGGCCGGGATACTGGGCGCGGCGGTGGTGTTCGTGTCTGACTACTCGAGGGTACCAATCGTCCGCGCGCGGTTACAGGTTGGCGGAAGAGGGGGCATTCGCAGCTCGGCGGCGAGGACGCGATCCGAGGTTGAGGTCATCGCTCGTTTGGGCGGCGGCGTCTACGGCGCCAAGCTGCAGGGGTATCTCTTCTTCGCCACCGCGTACAGACTGCTGGAGGAGATCAAGGCGAGGCACGAGCGCGTGAAGGCGGACGGGTCGCCGCTGACGTACGTCATCCTCGATTTCGTCAACGTCGTGGGCGTGGACGGATCGGCTATTTCCGTGTTTGAGAAGCTGCGAAGATTCTGCGCCCGCGAGAAGATCACCGTGCTGCTCTCCGACGTGGACCGCGCGGAGCTCGCGCGGGTCGTCGGGATCACGCTGTTCGGCGAGGACCGCCCGACGTTCGCGTTCATCGACAGGGTGGATGTTTTGGAGCAGAGCAAGCAGATTTTCCGGGTTCCGCAGCTCGAGGACCTGTACGACGAATCCGGGCAGTACTACGGGGAGGTGCTGGCGACGTGCGATTCCGGACGCGTGGTGCAGGCGCGGGACCTGGACGCGGCGCTTCGATTCGTGGAGAACTCGATGATCGCGAGGAAGGATGAGCTCGAGGACTGGGGCCGGAGGGGTGTCGACGGAAATGTCAACCAAGTCGACGGCGCGTTCGAGCTCGAGGTTACGTTTGATGACTCAGAGTCTCTCCTCGACACCGACGAGGTTGGGACGTCGTGGACGTCGTTCGAGGGGATGGTGAACGCGGTGTGCGACGGGGATGCTTCGTTTGAGACCGTTTTTCGAAACGCCTGGCGCCCCGTGACGTTCAACGCCGGGGACGTGGTTTCGGAGCGGGGTGAAATCGCGGATCGAATCTTTTGGGTCGAGGACGCGACGCTGAGGTTGGACATGTCGCGGGGGAAGATGAGCGAGACTGTGGACGAAGACGTCGAGGTGGACATCGACCGAACGGGTGACGGTTCATCTTCATCAGACGTGGAACTCGGCGGGGAGACCTTCGGGGAGACCTTCGGGGAGCGGGCCATCGCGAGCGGGTCACCGCCAAAGTCGTCCACTGAGAACTCTTCCGTGAAGAGGGACGTGCTGTACCGGTTCGGCGAGGGAAGCGACGAGGACGGCGTCGTCATCGAGACGCTCGATGTCACCACGGAGGACAAGGACCCAAAGGACGCGGATGGATCCAAAAAGTCACGACAAAAAGTCAAGGACGTCGCGGTGAAGACGGGCGCGGCGGCTGGCGCGGGCGGACTGTTGGCGTCCGCCGCGGCCACCGCGGTGAACATGTCGACCGCGGCGAAAGCCGCGACGGCGGCGGCGGCGGCGGCGTCCGCGGCTGGTGCCGCGATGACCGGCGGCGTGGACCCCGGGACGGCGATCGCCGCCGCCGGCGCCGCCGCCGAGGTGACGCAGCTCGCCGGGACTGTCGCGCAGACGACGGCGGCGGCGGCTCCCGCGGCGGCTAACGTCGCGGCTGCGGCGTCCACCGCGATCAACGCGGCGGCGGCGGCGGCGGGTGGCGCCGGGATCGGCGGCGCCATCGGCGGGTTCTCGTCCACGGTTCTCAAAGGAAAGGACGATTCGTCTTCGTCGAGTGTCGGTGCATCCGGCGACGGTTCCGACGGGACCCGGATGGGCTCCGGATCCTTCGACGAGGACGACGCGCTGACCGCCGCGGGCCCCGAGGAGGCACCCGGGACGTCACGCGGGTTTAACATGTCGGTGACCAGTGACTTCATCGGCGCGGTTGGTTTTTACCGGCGAGGCGGCGTCGGGCAAGTTCGGTTCGGTCGCATCGTCGTCGAGAAGGGCGGCGGCGGGTACGTGCTGGAGTTGGCGACGATGGATCGGTTGGAGCGGGAGAACCCGGCACTCGCGATGCGGCTGCACAAGGTGATGGCGGGGACGCTGGCGAACCAGGTCATCTCCCGCAACAAGCTCATCACCCAGTACATCCGCTGACAATGCATGCGCCGCTCACTAGAAGGAACGAAGGTACCTTATTATCGGAATGAATCGTATTAGAGTTCATCAGACTACTGTTAATTTCACGCGACGGGCCCGATACCCGAGGTCAGCGCCTGCACCAGCCGCCTCGCCCCGCCCGGTATCGGAACCAGCTCGCTCGCCCACGCCACCTCCGCCGCGAGCACGCGGACGCAAAAAGCCGCCAGCTCACCGAAAATCGGATCCGTGAACAAGTCGAGGAACCAAGCCATCCAGTGGTAACACCGCGCGAAAAACACGTACGTTCGCATCGTCTCCCACGCCCGTGACGCGCACATCTCGCCGTTGATCGCGATACTCGCCGGGTTAACACTCGAGCCGCACGTGTCTCGGACGTACAGAGTCGAATACATGTCCATGGCCACCGCGATGAAAACCACGATCCCGGCCGCTTTGGTACTCGAACCGTTAGCCACGTAGTCCCTGGCGCGAGTCGCGAAGTTCGGAGGAACCTTATCCCACCGCCTGTCCCCCGCGTAGGCCCACCGCCGCGGGCGCGAATGATCGAGCGAATGCGCCGAGTCCGCGGAGTTCAACGGAGGCCCTCGGGCGATTTCCGGCGGCAGCGGCGATTTCGCCATCTCGCCGCGGCGTTCGTGAGCGAGCTCGTCGCGCCACCGATGGTCGACGACGACGCGACGGTTCGTCTCCTTGACCTCGAGCGCACGCATGCCCTTCTCGGTGACGTCGTCGAGGTGAAAACCGTGGTACCACCACGGGTACGGGTACATCGTACACGCGCTTCCCGCCGGCGGGATCAACCCGCCATCCTCGTAGAGTGTATTCGGCGGGTGCGCTTCGAAGAGGTCTTGCGCCGCGCGGAGTAGGTCGTCCAACCGCGCGAGCTCGACCCAGTCGCCGTCGTGCAACGCGTCGGCGCCTCCCTCGTGTTCATCGCCGAGCGTCGCGGTCAACGAGTTCGGTCCGGTTTCCGCGAACCCGAGGTCGGGGGTTTGAAGTCCCGACGGTGGCGCCGAGTTGTCGTCGGAGGTGTACCCGCGAGATCCACCCGTTCGATCGGACCGCGCGCTGACGTTGCTCTCGATCGACGCGTTTCGCACGTGTCGCGGCGGGAGCGGCGGGGATGAAGTCGCAGGCGTCGGTGGACGTGCCTTGGCGGGTAACCCGGAGGTCGTCGGTTCGAGTCCCGCCGTGGACGAATTGAATGAATTCAATCCGCCGGGAATTCCGTCCGACTCGCCACCGCTCCCCGTCTGTACCACGCCGCCCTTCTTACTTCCACTCAGTTTCATCTTCGGCCGTTTCCTCCACCACGCCTTCTTCTTCTTCGTCCCGCCCGGAGTGTCGCTCCCGTCTTTGTCGTTACCGGCTCCCCCTTTGTCCCCTCCGCTTTGCGCACCAGCCATGCCCTCCATGACCACCGCGTGCTCCAGCTCCAGCTCACGGACCTCATCCCGCGCGATGCGCAGCTTCTTCAGCCGTTGGAACATCTCCCAGTCGTGCTCGATCGCCATCAGCCGGTCCTTGATCCGCAACATCTCCGCGACGCCCACGTAGATGCTGAACAAGGGATGAGATAAAAGAAAGGCGTCAATCAGGCGAGTGGCTCGCGCGAGCCTCGCGGCGTTGCGTCGCGCGCCCCCCACGCACCCCGCGTTCGCGTCGTACCCCGGCATACCCTCCGGCACGTTCATGACGTCCAGGTCGGAGTGAACGTGCCACGTCATCAGCCACTCGATGCTGAAGTGCGCCGGGATGTTGTGCTTGTGAAAAACCGCGTCGTGCAGTTGCGCGTCGGCTCGGCGAAGCAACGGCGAGACGAGCTCCATGGCGTCCAGCAGGTTGACCGGGGAGGATCGCGTGCTGTCGCGGAGGTTGGCACCGTCGCGGATCGAAAGACGGTGCGAAAAGACCGCGACGAATCTCAGCGTAGGCCGGCCCGCTTGGCGGGTGGGCCTAACCTGGGTCGAGCCCAGGTTCAGTGTGGGCGACAGGGTGGAGTGCTGCATCGCCGTGGATCCCGAGGAGTGGGCGCCCGGCACGGTTATCTCGCACTGGTTCAGATTTCCGGAGTGGCCAATTAGCCACTACGCGCCGTACCAGATAAAGCTGGACGGCAGCGAGGAACTGATCTTCGCCCCGGAGGACCATGACAACTGCATCAGGCTCGTCGGCTAGGGACGTAGATTGAAACGAATGTCTTCTTCACCTTCCCCTATGTACCCTCTTCGTTCGTCGTCAGTCCCGTTCTTGCGCTTGGGCGCCGCGTCCTTCGCCCGAGGCGGGGTCAATCTTGTCTCAGCTGTCACAACTCCGAGGTCCTATCATTCTCTCGGATTCCCCGAAAAGTGGATTTTTTTCCTCGGGCGGGTCACTTCGCGGGGCGCGGAGGGAGCATGACGACGGTGTGGCGCCCCGACCTCGAGCGTATCCGCGCCGAAATCGCGGCCGAGGCTGAGCTCGAGCTCGAGGTGAAGGTCGAGGCGAATGATGGTGATGGGGAGAAGCAGGGCACAAAGCGGAAGAGAGCCCCTCGCACGAAGTATCCCAAGGGGCCGTGCGAGCACGGGGTGAAGTACCGCTCGAGGTGCAAGGTGTGCAGCGCTTGTCCGCACGGTCGTCGGCGCCGTCAGTGCAAGGAGTGCGGTGGTGCATCAATCTGCGAGCACGGTCGTCAGCGCTCTATATGCAAGGAGTGCGGTGGTGCATCAATCTGCGAGCACGGTCGTGTGCGCTCTCAGTGCAAGGAGTGCGGTGGGGGATCAATCTGCGAGCACGGTCGCATACGCTCTCAGTGCAAGGAGTGCGGCGGGTCAGGAATCTGTGAGCACGGTCGTCAGCGCTATTGGTGCAAGAACTGTGGCGGGGATGCATACTGCGAGCACGGTCGTGAGCGCAGAAAATGCAAGGAGTGCGGGTCGAATAAATGACATCGGCAGTAACGTCCCGAGTTGTATATTAGATTAGATGAGTCCCTGTCGGCGAAGATCCTCGTACGTCTTCTTGTTGTACACGTTCCCGTCCGCGTCCTCGCACTCCTCGTCAGTCTCACGCTTCCACTGCCCAACCTTGCGCGCGTCCAGCGCCTTCTGCAGCGCGAGCGCATCCGCAATCGTGGTCACCTGCGTTTCAAATTGGGAAAATGAAAAATTTAGTTTTCAGTCGCGGATCCGGTGTTTCTTGTCGTGTGTTTGCGTGCGTGCGGCGCTCGCGGGCGGGTCAGGTTACGGGTTTTCTAGGCCCTAATGCGTGTGCTTCACGGGAATCAGTGCCCAGTGCAGTGTGTCCATCAACCCCGTCCGATATCGCCAAAACCCGGGAAAAACCAAAAGAAAAAGCCAAAAAAAGCCAAAAAGAAATAAAACGCACCTCCGCGAAAGCCTTCGTGTTTGGTACGTTCAGGCACCGCATCCCGTGCTGATGCCTGAACTCCTTGAAGTGCCGCTCGTACGCGCGCCTGCCCCAGTACGAGTAGTTACCGCAAATCTCGCACGTGAACTCCAGGTTAAGGCCGTGCAGTTTGTACAGCCAGTACGGGATGGGTTTCCCGTCCCAGCCCATGGGCAACTTGAGCGGGTTATAAATCTCCTCATCCTCGTCGTCGTCCTCCTCTTCCACCCAATCGTCATCCTCCTCAGCCTCAGCTTCGAGCTCCGCGAGGGACAACGTCGCCTTCTTCTCGACGTACCCTTTCGTCGCTTCCAGTTGCTGCCGCAAGTGTTCCAGAAGCTTCTCGACCAAAGCCTCCAGCCTGGCCACGCCTTTAGCGCGATCCTCCTTCTTCTTTGCGTCCTCCCCGGACCCGTCGCCCACCACGGCGCCCTTCGCGAAGAGCTTCTTATCGATCTGCGTCAAGGACTTACCCCGCGTGCTCCATAAGCGATCGCGCCTGTGCACGTTGGTCCCGCCCTGTTTTAAACCCATGGCGCCTAGAGCCTCCTTCACCTTGTCATCCCCGACGGCTTGTTCCATCTCTTCAGCCTGTACACAAAACCAAAACACGGGACGTCAATCTAATTGCCCACACGAGAATAAAATAAAACTCACCGTTTCAAAAGCGTCGAGGTCGACGACGCCAGAGTCCAGCTTTGCCGCGACGATTCCCTTATCCTCCCACCCGGGAATCGAACCCTCGGCCCACGAACCCGCGAACTCCTCCTCAGCTTTACGCATCACGGTGTCCAGGAACGTCAGCGGCTTGACCCTCGCGTGAAAGCCCCGTAGGTAAGCCACTAAACCGCTGAGATACTCTTCGTAAAGCTTCGTGAATTTCTTTTCCCGAGGTATGGGATAAAAGTCACCTACGACTGAGAGGTACGCGATGTATTCGCATTCTTTGGAGCCGAACGGCGCGTTCTGGAACTGCGCGTGGTGCGCGTGGAGGTCCAAGTACCGTCCGCTCGCTTCTTCTCCGCTGAACTCTGGCGGCTTTTCGTCTCTGTATTGATTGAGGAACTCGTCGGAGAGCGGGGCGTGGAATCCGGCGAATTGCTTGTGGTAGTCGCGCGTCTCCTTGAGCCTGTCGTAGAAGGCGGAGAAGACGTTGGATCCGCCGCCGAGGGCTTCGATCTCTTCTTTGCGAACGCCGTCGGAATCCTCGTACACGGCGCGCTGTTCGGATGCGGGGGGGGGTCAGTCAGCGGTCGAGCGAGATCTTTTGGATTATTTCGCATGATGATCGGCGAGTCGCGCGGGCACCTTTCGGATGCGTGCGGGTGGCGGTGCGTTGCCGTGGTCTGTCCTTTGCGTGTTTGGGGTTACGAATGGGTAATTCATGTGATGCACGCACCAGTCGCTTGGCCTTGGTCGCCGCGTCGTCGAGCATCGATCGGACCCTGTGATTCTGCGCCAGCCTCTCCTTGTGGGTCACCGCTTCGTGCCGAAAGTCCGCGCATACGGCGCGCTCGAGGCGCTCGATCTCCTCGTGCGACTCGCGCGTGCGCTCGAGCAGCGTGGATGCCATGGCGGCGTGCGGCGCGTGTTGTCTTCGGTCCCGGGAGTGGGAGGGAAGATGCGCGTCTCGGGTGCGGGCGCACGGAGGAATGCCCTAAATAATCCCGCCTCGCCGCCGAAGAAGCGCATGAAGTTGAAACTTGTTGCGGGTTCGAAATATCTCTGACGGGTGTCGTTGACGGGCACTTCGATGGGCGCGGGGGGGATGACGACGATTTGGCGACCGCATGTCAGGCGGGAGATTCCGAACATCGACGATGCCAAGGGCGAAGTGGAAGTCCCAGAGGAGGTGAACAAGGGCACTAAGCGGAAGAGAGCCCCTCCAACAAAGGGGCCG
>JACLAB010000325.1_pt1 | contig 13304 bp, 8 predicted proteins | sample 8027921 | NCBI WGS metagenome assembly JACLAB01 (sample SAMN15725117, study PRJNA655200) | protist metagenome | isolation source: fluorescence activated cell sorting (FACS) single amplified genomes of... | place: USA: West Boothbay Harbor, Gulf of Maine | collected 2000-07-19
TGTCGGCGTCGTCTTGATCGACCGTCCCTAACTTCAATTGGTACAATCTCAATTCGAATCTTGGACCAATTTCGTTTAAATGTAACGATTTCGGGCCTTTCGGCATGTCGTAAGTGTGGTGACGGACAGAGATGAAATCAACCGAGTTGGCGAAAGTGACTATGCGCTTTGATTTTTCCTTTGGTCTCGGGAACAAATGTCGCAAGATATTTGCGGTTCGTTTGCCTAATTCTGAGGTGAAGTTCTCGCATATGATGTGCGGGAACTGTTCTGAAACTTTCGGTAAATTCGCATCTTTCACATCGTGTCGCATGACCGCGTCGGAGATGCCAAAATACGCGGTAGGACCAAACGGTAAGTGCGAAACGACTAATCCGTCCGGTTCGCCTCGATGTTCGTGGACGATGACGATGTCGGTAAACTCGCTCGTTTTTCCGAGATCCACGAGATCGGGTAAGATTTGCGACCCGCGGTTGATTCTCGAGGACGTCGGGAACAACAGTTTCAGCTCTTTACAAAACTGAAGCAATCGAGAACTCGGATCTCTCGACGTCGTCAGTAAGATTTTCGCCTCTGGAGCGTTTTTATACTCATCGTCGTTGACGCCTTTTTCCAAGTTGCCGTATTCTCTCGTGTTTACGTCTTCTAATTCCACCTCTTTTCTCAATCTCTCTTCCTCGCGTTTCAACTCCGTCGGGATTGGTTTCCCTTCCTCCAAGCACTCTCGTATTTTCCTCTTCTTCTCGTACAACAGTCGCTCCTTCCCTTCCAAAGATTTTCGATAGACGAATTCTTTTCTCAACCGCGCGTTACGCCGTAACATGTTTACTTTTTACTCGCAGTACCGTTTGCTATTTGCTATTTTTCTTCTTCGACTTCTTCGACTTCGACTTCTTCGACTTCGACTTCTTCTTCGACTGTTTTCAGCGCGTCTCGCGTTTCGCGCCGTCCGTTCCGTCGTTTTCTTCTCGAAGAGAGAGTGAGGCGAAACCGGCGGCGAATTTGTATCTTATTTAAAAAAAAAGAGTTGCGAAAACGCACGAGAATGAAAGTTGAGAATTTGAGACCCTAAACAGAAAACCAACTTTGCACGAGAGCTTGACACGTCACCCCCTTCCCTGTCCCCTCCACGCGCGCGCGTTGACTGGGGATCGCGCGCGCGCGTATGAGAGGTGCTGAAAAGCCACGGATGCACCCATACACCTCATAAATCGTTCGCAGGAACTCAAAGCGGGAAAATACGCGCTTTTTACATAGAGTCTCTCTCTCCGTTTATTTTCTTCGTCGCAAAAAAAGAAAAAACAGGGGAAATTGGGGGAAAGGAAAGAGAAACTTTTGTATCTCGTATCTAAAAAACGCATTTTTTTTTTCATTTCCTCTTCACTTTCTCGCGCGCGCATTTTCGCGCATTTGCGCGCGCATATAATATCACTTTTTTTTTGCGTGCGCGCGCGCACGCGCGCGAGAAAGTCACACGCATTGCTATCATCGATAGACCTCTATCGATGATAGGTCTATCGATGATAGTGGGTGGAAGGGTGGGAGCTCTTTTCTTCATCGTTTGCTTTCTTTTTTATTTTATAGATACAAATCGAGCGTTTTTGTATCTCTCCTCCCGCTGGCAAAAGATGAATAAATGAAAAGAGCTGGGAAAGAACGGACAAAGGGGGTTCGAGTACGGAGAGTTTTGACTTGCGCGGGCGAGTTTCTCTCCTTTTTTGTGTTCTTTTCTTTGTCGTCGTGTTATTGCATATCTTCTCTCTTCTTCATCGAAGAAGAAGTCAACGACGACACGTGGAGGAAAGAGCATTTTTTTTTTTTTTGGGAAAGAATTCCGCCTTTCATTTTTTGAAACTTGGGATTTTAGCCCCGGCATAGGCGCCTGGGGGAGTTTTGTATCGATTAAAATCGAGATTTCTGTCTCCTCTTTTTTTGGGATTGATTTTGACTCCGAAAACATGTTTTCGGATCATAGACACGTGTGAAAATACGCGTACAACATTATTTTAGTCGGCGGCACTACTAAAACCCGTTTCAAAGTCTCAGTACCGCTGAGGCGAAGTCTCATGTTTCCGTGAGACGGCGTGGTGGACCGTCGCGACTCCGTTCCGCGGGGCTCGAAACCGCTTTTTGAAACCAACATATCACCCGCTACATTCTGTGTGGCAAGTTTTAGAAAGTTGTAATTCCTAGTTATACGGTATCCCCTGGGTTTATATATCTCTTCGGACTTTTTTTTTATGAAAAAAAGGCAGAAAAAAGCACATCAAAAAAAAAAATCAAAAAAGGTGTGAAAAGGTCGCGCGCCTCGCTGGCAAAAATTGAAACGTGATATATATTTTCTTTTCTCGCGCGCGCAGCGAGAGTTTAAAGAGGAGTTTCGAAAAAGCCCGCGTTCTGTATACGCACACACGCGCGAACGCATCGCGTCATTGCGTCGAGAAAGAGAGCGTTTTGAGTGAATCTTACTTGAAAGAAAAGAGAAAATATTTTGTGCATGTCAAGAGAGGAGGATACTCTTTTTTTTCAACGCGGGAGGACCACAAAAATGGTCTTGGAAGAGTCGACGGCGATGACTGCAGACGGGATGAACATGACTAAAGAAGCACCCAACGACGGTTATTGCAATAATAAAAGCAGTAACGATTATGTTAATAAAGTAGATAACACGTTCGCGCAGGCGTATGCGTACACGGCGTACGACGCAGCAGCCGCAGTGATGCAGCAACACCAGCAAGATAAAGACGACGGTTCAGAAGGAGGAGGAGGAGGAGGAAGAGAAGAACAAACTCTTTTTATACGACGACAACAACAACCACAAGTAAGGAATGAAAACACGTCCACGTCTCAGGACAATATCGGAGCACATAAACAACAACGCATAGACGAAAGACAGACGAAGAATAAAAAGAGAAGCGAGGAGAGTTCCATCGAGACGAAAGAGAGCGTGGAAGATGTGCACGGTGACGTTGAGAACGACGCACAAAGAGATGAAGAAAATGAAGAAAAAGAAGAAGGAAAGATGAAACGTCGCGAGGAAAGTCCGGACCAGGTGAGCACGATAAATCGCAAAGGTGCAGAGGAAGTAAAAACAGCTGTACCAATGTTCTACGATCCGTCGTCATTTCAACTTCAATACCAAATGCCTTCGATGCAACCGTCACCAAACGCAGTGCTCGCGCAACAACATCAAATACCACCTCATCCCGTGGCCAACAATAATTACAACGGAATATCAACTACAACAACAATGGAAACAGCTGATGGTCAGCAACAACAACTCATCATGGCGGCTGCCGCGGCTGCGACTGCCGTCACTTCTCCCCCAGTATACGTGAATGCGAAACAGTACGAGGCTATTCTCAGGCGAAGAGCGGCGCGAGCCAAACACGAACTAAAGTATAACAAAGGCAAGGCGGCATCCTCATTAACTGAAGCTAAGGTGGACGGTATAAATGAGCAAAAAAAGAAACCGTACATGCACGAAAGTCGACACAATCACGCGCGACGACGGATACGCGGCCCAGGAGGTCGTTTCTTGACGCAACAGGAGTTACTCGACGGGCTAGGAGGCGAAGAGGCGAAACAACAGGCGATAAAAAGGAAAGAAGAAAACGAGAAGAGAGACAAACAGAGAGAGGAAAAGAGAAAGCTGAGGCAAAAGAAGAAAGAGGAGCGACTGATGATGAAGAAGAGGAGGAAAGTAGCGCAAACTGGTGGTGGAAAAGAAGAGACGGAAGTTGAAGTAGAAAACTGAAAACAAAATAGATTTATTTTTTAATTCATAGCAACACAAACTTTGGGCCCCCCCGCGAGCACGCATTAAAAATACAGAAGAAACGAATCTCTTGTGGAGTATCGCGTCGACGAAGATGATGCCGGTTTTGCCCATTACATCGTCAAAAGCAGCAGCTTTTGTTTATAAACGTCCGTCTCTTTTTGCATAAAGAAAATGAAGCAGTGCAAAACTAATTCTTCTAACCAACAACAACGAGATGTAAATGTGAAGAACAACAACAACAACAACTCTTCCTCATTTTTCTTTGTTCTGAAGCGCACGTTTGTGCTCTTCAACCTCCTCGTTCTACTCTCTTCCTGGATTCAGGTGATTTATTTCAGCGTAAACGAGTGTCAGATGACGTACATGTATCCCGGGTATTCAAAGGTTGGTTTAGACTCTGATGTCGGCTTCTTTGAGAATGAAAAACCAGAGTCGTCGTCTTCTGAGAAGCGAAAGTACAATCTCATCCGATACGACGAGAAAGACTATTCTCATCATCATTTGAATAAGAAGAAGGACGGTGGAGAGAACGAAGATGGGAGCAACAACGCGCGGGAAACGACGAAGACTACCTTAGCTTTATTCATACCGGGAAACGGTGGCAACTACGCACAGATGCGCTCGCTCGCGCACTCGACGCACCAGCTCGGGAAGTACTCTCATTCTTATTCTTCAAATAGAACAAGAAAGGCAACGACAAAGATTCAATGGTACGCGATGGATTTCAAGGAAGAGTTATCGGCGTTCGATGCGGATGCGATAGAACGGCAAGTGAAAAGCGCGAGGTGGGTGTTAGAGGAATATTTTGGGAGGAAGATTTTTGAAAGCGATGAAAAGTATTCAAAGATCGTCATTGTGGTAGGGCATTCCATGGGCGGGTTAGTCGCGAAGTATGCCGCTGAGCAAGTGATACTGAATAACGATACGAATAGAGGGATAGGTCAAGTGCACGTGACGACTCTGGCAACGCCGCACGCGTACCATCCCGGAGCGTTTGCGCTTTCAAGTTTCACCAATCACGCGTGGCGGAAAAGGATATCAAAGAAGAAGAGGGGAGGAGGGAAAAAGGTTTCGATATCGTTGATGTCCGTTAGCGGAGGAATGCGCGATTGGCAAGTGTCCGGAGTAGATGCTTCGCTCGTTCTTTCTGTGAACGGTGACGATAGTAGTAATAGTGGTGAATATAGGAATACAAATAGCGATAGAGTGAAGAATGTATCGACGCGAATCTCCTGCGATCATCTCGCGATATGCTGGTGTAAGCAAGTGATTTTATCGCTCGCGGTCGCATTACAGCGCGTATCAGAGGCAGGAGCAAAAGGAGATTTGGGTGATATTTCTCAATACATAAAGGATGTGCACGCTGATATCCCGCCACATTTAGGTTGGCGAGGCTTTGAGGACGCATCTTCGACGAAGAACAAGAAGATGAAAAAAGACGACGACGGCGTCCTCGTCGATGGATTTTTTCCTGAAGAAGATGAGAACAATACCGATAGAAAAACGCGAGCATGGCATACGTTTGCGTCTATCTTAGTGGCGCGAACGCCAAACGTTGCGTCTGCTGCAATATATTGGCACGTTTCTCTTTCCTCGTTATCGTCGTTGACGGCATCTTCGGGTCTTGCATTTTCCTCACTCTACGTGCTCTTCGCTTTGATTGAAAACATTGCAATCGGTGCGAAAGAGATTAGAGCTTTACGATTAGAAGTATACATTCTTTTCGCGACGATTGTTGTTTTAGTCTCTGGATACTGCGCTGCAAAGATTTTACATGTGGTTCTGTCCAGAATTCTCGCGTTATCGAGACAGAATATCGCTTCTACAAAGCTTGATTACCTGCGACGAATGTCTGTGTTGACGCACGTATCGATTTCCGGGGCATTAGCAGCTATCGCTCCGGCGCTCGTGCACGCGTATTTGATCATCTTCAAGTACATCTTTGGCTCTGGAACTAATCCAAAAACACTCACACACTCGTGTTGCTCCTCTTTCTGGGCTTTGTTCTTACTTTTACCCGCATTCGTGACTAAAGTAAAAGATGGGAACTTACCCGGAGGATTGTGGTCTGCGATAGATTTGGGTATTGGGCTTTGCACGGCAGTAAGGACAATTTTAGTATATACCTCCAAGAATGCGGAGATGGAAAAGAAGAGAAGCATTGCGATAATGACGAGTTTACTCTTCTGCGCCGCATCGAGCGGCGCCGGGATGGCGTCGTTGGTGCACCTCGGTCTCCTCTTCTCCACGTTTTAGATTTTCAGTTCAAATAGTTGCTAATATTTTTATATATTAAAACACAAACGCTTGTGTGTACGCTCAGCTTAAGTTCTCTCACTCTCTCAAATCAATGTTGTTTTCACACACCCTCTTTCTCCATTTTTATTTCCGTTTTTCTTTTTCTACAAAAGACGTACACGCCGCTTATTGCAATTGCATGTACCACAAACCGGTGATCTTGACGTCCTTCGGCGCCTTGGAACCCAAGTCAGTATCGGACGGCTGGATGGATTCAAACACGCCGGCAATCTCCCCAGTAGTCTCGTCGTACTTCGCGACGTTAAAGACGGCACTACCCTTCAACGCGGCGACGTTCTTGTTGTTTTCCTTTTGTAAGTCATCGGCGTCAGATCTGGCCGGCAACGCAACCGCGTTATCGTAACCAGTGGAGCCACCTCTGCCCTTCGGGTCAAGGAAGGACGAACCTCTGTACGAAGCGACAACAAAGTCGCCGCCGAATTGGGAGGTGTTACCCTTCGCTTGCAACTCCTTCAAGGTGAACAAGAACGGAACACGTTCGCCCCCAGCCAATTGAACCGTGGTCGGGGCGTAGTCAATACCGTCCTTCTCGACAACGTTGACAGAGCCGTCAGAGCCAACCTTGAAGTCGCCAGACATGGCGTCCAAAGTGTAGGTCAAACGAGTCATCAACTTCGTCTTGGCGAACTCGGTGGAGCCGTCGGCTTTTTCTTCCTTCACCGTGAAAGAAGTCGGTTCGACGCAAAACTTGTCAAACTTGTAGTCGCCAGCCTTCAACGCCTTCGGGCCAGAGCCGCCTTCGACAACCGGGCACGTGTTCGCCAAACCGGTGCCTTTGACTTGCAAGTACGTCAAGCCTTGCAATTCATCGTACGTGACCGCTTGCGCAGACTGTGCGTGTGTGAAATACGTGTGCATTATTTTAAAAATGAGGAAGCGAGAAGAAGGGTCAGTTTCTGTTTCTTTTATTACTAAGCCTCTTTTAGGTGGCTTGGGTCGGGTTTTATTTTTTACACGTCAACGTCCCCTGTGTTCGTCGATGCTTTGGTGGTAGTTTTTTTTTGCCTCTCTCTCACGACCATCACCTCCCCACCCCCGCCCCTTCTTTTCCTTTTTGGCCAGCCTTCCCAAAAAAAAGAGATCTCAAAAAAAATGCGAGAGCCAAAAAAAAGAGATACGATTTTTATAGCTTTTTTCCCTGCGCTCGGATCGCGTCGTTTGTGTTTCTCGCTCCCTCTCTCTTTGAGCGCTGATGATCCTTTTCTCTCTCTCTCTCTCTCTCCTTCCCATCTCTTTGAAGAATACACTCGATGCGCGCGCGAAACAGACCGCCCGCGCGCTCCGAAACGCTCGACATCGCCGAGGAAAAAGACCACACGGAAACTGGAACGCGCGCGGGTCGAGCAAACGAGAAAGAATTGTTTTTTTTATCCTCCCCTCTTTTTGAACGAGAACACGAGAGAACTATAGAAAAACTACGAACGCACCGATGCGAACAACGCGGCGGTGGTGGCCGCAGTGACGGCCGCCTTGGAGAGCTTCTCCGACAAGTTGGACGCTTGGACCGTCTTGTTGACCGAACTGTTTTAAAAGTAAGAGAAAGATTGACGCGCGATGGTGAGTACTACTATTTAAACTTAAACGCAAAGGACCCCATCGAAATCAACCCGGTTGAACGAATATTGGGCCAAAAAAAGAAGCGTAAAAAAAATGAGATTGCTCCTCTCGTAATTCAATAAAGCACGACATCGCGCGATCGAAGACGTACCGTTTGGAAGAAACCTTCGCGGAAGTAATTTGCTTGCCAGATAAAGTGGCGGATTGCATCGAAAGGGCCATTTTGTTTTGTGTGTGTATTGAGTGCGTTTATATATGACGCGAAATGATGACGAGAGAGAGCGATTGTTTCGCGATTGAGTGTGTTTTTAGGAAATATTTTTTGGTTCGCAGACAAAAAAATCCAAAAAACACGAAAAGAGGAGAAGAGAGATTCTGGAAATCACAAAGAGCAGAGAACAGGGTTTACAAACTCTTTTAACAGTTTTTTTTCTCGTTTTCCCAACGAGAGGAGAATTTTTACGCACGTGGAGAAAAAGAGGGAGAGAAAGAGGAAAAACCGCAAGAAGAGAAAAGTCCCACAGTACACCACGACAAAAAAACGTCGCACACACACACGCAGCGCGCGCGCGCGCAAAAGAAGAAGAAGAAAAGTTTTACGCTTAACACGCACAGATCGAGGTCGAGGGAGCAGCAGTTCAGAAAAACAGGAACATACACGCGCGCACACGTAGTATATAAATACACATAGAAAGAGAAAAGAGCGCGCGCGCGCGGAAATTTTAAGGAGAAAAATAACGGACAGAAAAAAAGAACTTTGAGTAGTAGTAATAAGACAAGCAAAATATGGATCGAAACTCTTACGAGGATCTGTCCCTGCAAGAAATGGGCGATCGAGCGACGACGCCGACGTACTGGAAAACCGAAGAGGAGTGGCTAACGAAGCACCACCCGAGCGCATTGTTGAACGACGACGAAAACGGAGAGGAGGAAAATTGTACGGCGAACAGTTTGATCGCTAAATTGAAGAAACAACTGAAAACGGAAGGGAAACAGTTGGTGGTTTTTTTTGGATTACGACGGAACGTTATCGCCGATTGTATCTCAGCCGGAAAAAGCATTCATGTCGGAAGAAACTAGGAGGGCGGTACAAATGGTCGCGAAGAAGTTTCCGACGGCGATCGTTTCTGGACGAGCGCGAGAGAAGGTGTACGACTTTGTAAAGTTGGACGAGTTGTATTACGCCGGATCTCACGGGTTAGACATAGCCGGCCCGAAAGGCTCGCCAGATATCGATTACAAACCGTGCTTGTGGGCGGAGGATGTCATGCAGAATGTGTTTGAAACGTTGAAGAAAAAATTAGATTCAATCAAAGGCGCGGTGGTGGAGACCAACGTGTTTTGCGTGAGTGCTCACTATCGACAGTGTGAAAACGAAGAGGACGAAGCAGAGGTGGAAAAAGCGGTTGATGAAATTGTAGCACAAAATGAAGACAAGTTGCGGAAACACGCGGGAAAGAAAGTGTGGGAGGTAAAACCAAAAGTCGATTGGGATAAAGGCAAAGCTTTGTCTTATTTACTGGAGGCGTTGAAATTGAACGATCGAAAAGATGTCATTTCCATGTATTTAGGCGACGACGTGACGGATGAAGATGCGTTCGAGGTTTTACGGAAACTTAGCGAAGATGAGACGCAAGGCGATGGCATTGGAATCGTAGTGACGAAAGTTCCCAAGCAAACGAAAGCGAGTTATTCGTTGAGAGATACTGATGAAGTCTTGCAATTTCTAACCAAAGTCGGAAACATAAACGTTAAAGAGGAAGAATGAGAGGAATGGAGGCGGAAAGCGATTTTACTTAACTGTGTACATAAAAGCAACAAATCAACAAAGAAGAAAAGGAATAAAAACGAATACAGTGGTATATCAACATAAGTATAACAGTGCGAGCGTGAATGTGTGTGTGTGTAATATTATAAATAACTTCGATGAATACTGGTACCATTACCAGCTACAGGAATACTTGTATACAAAAAAAACAGTTTGCTTCACAAACGTGCATTTAAATACGCATTTCGCTCGTGATTTCTTTTTTACGGAGATAAAATACCATCGAACGATCCGTCTTGCGCCAACAGCAAGGGAGTCGTCCCTGCACTCTTTGGTGCATACATTTCTAAAACTCGGCACACTTCAAGGCACAGGTCTTGTCGCAAAGCGTAATATGCGTCACCACCAGCAACCATCGGGATGAAGGATCGTACTTCCATCTCCAACTTTGCCGAGCCTAGGTTTGAGATGAGCGTTTTGGAGCCAGCCTTGACGTCCACGTTTGGATGTTTCTCCAGAAATTCATTCAGAGCTTCTTTGATTTGAATCGCCTGGCCGACGTCTTCGTATCGAACTTCAAAGGCCGCTCGGATGAATCGATGAGTAGCTCGAGAGTGGTTGATGGTCGCGTTGCCTAAGAAGTAGCCGTTCGGTACGATTGTTGGTTTCTTATCTCTGGGCATTAACAGGGTCGCGTACCAGCCAATTTTGGCGACGGTGTATTCACTGATTTTCGGAGAATCTGAGCCTCTAAACTTACCACCAGATGCCAATAAGACGATCTTATCGCCTTCGCTAAACGGTGAAGTGATGGCGATGATGACGCCGCCGATTAAATTTGCGATGAAATCCTTCGCAGCTAAACCAAAGGCTAAACCTCCGAGACCACCAAAAGAAAACAAAAGCGAGGTTGGTAAGCCAAAAGTGACCAGAGTAGCCGCAAAGGTGGCAAATAATGTGAGCATGGTGGCAAGTCGAACCAAAATTAGCTTCTTGCCTTCCTCAGTTTTCGCCGAACTATCCGGGAACAATTTCGTCAAAACTTGGCTGCCGTACTTTGATATCCACATAGATACGACAAGTCCAGCGGTAAAAATATACGTTCCTCTGTCAAATCCCGATGCAATGTTCTCGGAAACCGCAAAATCAACGTACATTACATCCACAAATTCACACGTCACGTCGAAAATGTACCCAGTGATCCACAAAAACATCAATGCGCCGAGTGGTTTGCCGATCCAATGCGCGAACGTTTCTCGATACGGCGAATCCACAACGTCCATGCTTTCTAATTGCCGGATTGATTCCTTTCCTGATGAACTCTCTCCGAACGCCTTCATCTTTTGCTTTTCAAACCACAAAAACATCTCCCGTCTTCGTTTCATAATTAACCTCAACGCGAATATCGCCCAAATATCTTCCACGTTCCACGGTTCGTTGATTTTCTGATCGACCTTATCGATGGTCGATTTCGCCACGTCCAGAGAACATTTAACGACTTTTTTCGAAGCTTTGCGCAGCTGCCGAACGACCGTGTTGGACGCTTCCTTCCGTTCGCTGCTGTTATTTTTTTGCCGAGTGGAAGAAGAAGAAGCAGCAAACGCACACGGTGGCTTTTGTATCGCGAGAAAGTTGAACCCAAGAAGAACACTGGCGGCGACTATTAAAGCCGATGGTCGTGCGATAACGTTCTTTATTTTGGATTGCGCGAACTGTGAAGACGACTTTTCTTGTTCGCTCTTTCGCTCTTCCGACGACGACGACGACGACGACGACGACGACGACGAGCAAAGAACGCAAAAACGCGGTTGTTGCCAACCTTTTGTTCGAAGAGACGAAGTTAACTTCTTCTTCGGATGAACTCGACAACTTTTATTCCTTCGCGTGACAAAAGAGGACGAAGATGACGTAGACGAAGATAACGGCATCTTCGTCGTAGCGGCGAATATAGGGGACGTTATCATCTTTCTTCGTCTGTGGTGAGGGAGTTCGTTGTAATAAAGAATTGTACACCGGGAGGGGCGAAAATTTTTCCCAAAATTTTTTTTGCCCCGAGAGGTGTGTGGGGCAGGAGGAGCTCCACGCGGGGATACTAAAGGGTGTTAGAGTTACAACAGGGCGACATCGATTTTCGGCCAGTTTTTTTTAGACTTTTCAAATGCCTTTGCTTTCGGATCACCCGTATCGATAAGAATATAAGGTACACGATCACCCGACCCTTGTCGTTGACGTACTTGTTAATGGCGCGAGTGAAAGACGAATTTCCATGCTATAATTATTTGGCCGAAATAGATGAATTTTCGGCCAGTTTTATCTGGCCGAAATAGATGAATTTGCTACCCTAAATTTTTTTACCACCCCTCCTAGATTTTTTTCACGCGACAAACCTCATCATTACCTCGCGCGTATAGTAGCTTGAGCTCATTTCCTGTACATACGTAAAGCACCTGTACATACGTAAAGCAAAATCCCCGCTCGCTCGAGAAACACGCGTGCGGAGAAAGAACGAGAGCAAGGAAGTCACGCACCGTTCTTCGCGTTGTTAAACTTAAGAGAGAAAGAAGGAGAGAGGGTGCTCGCGGTGCTCTCGGATTTTTGACTACTGTTCATCGCGCGCGATTCAACGAGTGAACTCGATATATCTTTAATCGCACATCCCGTTGCGCCCTCGCGAAAAGATGACGCAACGTTTGAAGAAAACGCGCACTTCATCGTCAAAAATGTTTGCGTTGTCGACGGCGCTTTTTGGCGTTCTCGTCACCTCGTTATTCCTTTTTGAGCGACACGCATTCCTCGCGGAGGCGTCAGAAAAGGGTGTTGGAATTGGAACAGAAAAGGGAGTCGGAACAGCGACAAGCACGAGGCGCGGAAGCGATGCCACGCTCGAAGCGTCTCCACGCGCACCATCAACGGAGATTGAGGAAGACATCACCACTCTTGAGGAGAAAAAGATCGCGTCTGCGTTAGAATCGTCCTCGTCACAAAAATACAATCGTGATTTGGATTGGATTTTCGAAAGATACGAGCGCGCGAGCGATTTACACTCGGAGAAGAAGAAACGCGCGGCGAACGTCGCGGAGAAGGAGCTTCAAGAGCAGTTGGAGAAGGAAGAGGAAGAGACGAAGAAGAAATTTTTCGTCGGTCGACCGAAACTGATCGACGGAAGATCTGGACACGTGAGTAAAAGTCGAAGCAAAGGAAGTTTCGCTTTCGAGCACATCAAGGGACGGAACTCGGACGTGGCGGTTTCGGCGCCCGCGACTCGCGAAAAGAACGAACAAGGTTTACATCATCACAACCACCACCAACAAAAAAAGCGTGACTCGAGCTTCATCGAGTCCGCGAAAGGCGCGCACAAAGACGATGGCGACGCGTTGTTGGAGACCTCCCTCGTCGGGAAAGAAAGGAAAGAGCTATCGAAAGATTATTTTGACAGTGCCACATCACCAGCCGGCGAACTTGGTAAAGATTTGAGTAAACAAGGCTCACATCATCGCAACGAACAACAACAGAAAGAACTTCGCTTGGGCTCTTCAGAAGGTAAGCACAAACTCAAAGAAGAAGCGACCAAGCGGTCACGAGATCGTTTGGTCAATGAGACAGCATCGGGAGCACTTGGATGGCATGACCCCTGCGATAAGTATGGCATTATACCTCAAGGAACATGCCCGACATGCAATTATCAGAGATGTCAAGACAAGAAGTTTTGGGACCCTCAGTGGTTGGATGATGGGCCTTGCTCCACCGACTGCGGCAGTGGTCGGAAAAAGCAGAAAAGAACAGGTAAGCAATCTGAATGCCAACGAGACCATTGGTGGCAAACGCCGTATTGCAACGGTGGAACGAAAGATATCGAAGAGTACAGGTACGTCTCATGTT
>JACLAB010001328.1_pt1 | contig 13300 bp, 9 predicted proteins | sample 8027921 | NCBI WGS metagenome assembly JACLAB01 (sample SAMN15725117, study PRJNA655200) | protist metagenome | isolation source: fluorescence activated cell sorting (FACS) single amplified genomes of... | place: USA: West Boothbay Harbor, Gulf of Maine | collected 2000-07-19
AAATCTTGAGCAGAGCAAAGCCGTTATCAGTAACTTGCAGAATAAGACATTTTTCGTCTCCTACTGCTACTAAGATTCAGTCTCTTTACGCCCCTACCGAGGAGCACCAAGCTCTACGCGAAATGCTTCGAGGCTTTGTAGAGAGTGAAGTGGACCCTCAAGCTTTGGAATACAACCGCAAGGAGATTTTCAATGTTGATATGTTCCGCAAGTTGGGTAACTTGGGCCTTCTAGGTATTACCGTCCCTGCTGAATATGGGGGTAGTGAAATGGACGCTACTGCTGCTGTGATTGCCCACGAGGAGCTAGCTGCATCTGATCCTGCATTCTGTCTTTCTTATCTGGCCCATAGCATGCTTTTTGTCAACAACTTGTGTCAGAATGGTTCGCATGAATTAAAAGCGAAATACCTTCCTGGGGCTTGCTCTGGTGAGCTGATTGGTGGTATGGGTATGTCTGAACCTGCTGTGGGAACAGATGTGATGGGAATGGCAACCACTGCTGTTCCTAACGCTGATGGTAGCGAGTACACAATTAATGGTGCCAAGATGTGGATCACAAATGGTACTGTCTCTGGAACAGACACAGGCGATGTCTTCCTCGTGTATGCCAAGACTGGTGAAGGGAGAGGTAAGAATGACATTACTTCGTTTGTTATCGAAAAGGGAATGCCAGGGTTCAGTCTAGGACAGAAGATCGGGGACAAGTGTGGTATGCGCGCATCAAACACAGCAGAATTGGTATTCGAGGATGTAAAAGTGCCCTCCACCAACATCGTTGGGGAGTTAGGCGGAGCCACGCTGTGTATGCATCGTAACCTGGAGATCGAGAGACTTACCCTAGCTGCGATGTCTCTTGGTATTGCTCGTAGAAGCATTGAGGTGATGTCTGCCTATGCACAGGAGCGCAAAGCATTTGGCAAGCCTATTGGCGAATACGGACAGATCCAGAAGGCCATCTCAGAATCGTACGCCCAGTATATGGCTGGTCGCTCGTACGTTTACGACGTGGCGAACAACCTAGACATCAGTTCGTACGGAAACGGCCTAGATGCAGATGGTGTTAAGCTTTATTGTGCTCCCATGGCCAAGGACATCGCCGATCGCGCCATGCAGGTGCTGGGTGGCTACGGGTATGTCGGGGAGTACCAAGTAGAGAGGTTGTGGAGGGACGCCAAGCTGCTTGAGATTGGAGGAGGTACCAATGAAGCTCACCACAAGAACATGTTCCGTGACTTGTCCAGAAACTTCCCCAAACTACCATAGATAGAGAAATGTATTGAGCAGAAATTAGATAGTAATACAACATTTCTTACTATTAACAAAAACTTTTTAATGATTTATTTAGGTTTCACTGAGTTGTAGTGCTCGCCAAGGGTATAATAATGCCTATGATAAGCCAGTTTAAGCGGTTCGCCACTTTTTATGGAATCTTCTGTACTCCGACCTTCCATTATAAGCACAGGTGCCTGTGCATCGTAGACATGCACGTTGAGCTTGAACGCCTTGCACATGGCCTGTATCTCCAACTGACCTCCCCATTCCACTTCTCCTTCACTCTGCTCTACTTTCGTACAATACTTCGCGAATTGAGCGTCTTCCTCCCCCTCTTCTAAATCCAAAAACGGAATAAAATCGGAGGGATTCTCTTTCATGTATTTCGCAGCCCTCAATCTCATTTCAACGAAATCTAATTTCTTTTGTGCCTCACTGTACCCAATACGTTCTAATTGATCTGCCACCGCTCTATAAAGGCAATTGCCATCTGAGGGAATTTCTTGTACAACAAGATTTTCACTGAGAAGTTTCGCGTTAAGCGCATCTAATTCTATCTCACGAAGTGAAGGCCCTGCATCATTACTCATCTTCTCTTTCTCTACTAGTTTTTTTTGATCAGCTGCATTCTTTTTATCTTTCTTCCTTTTCGCCTTTGCTATTTTCTTTGCTTCCGCACCCGCCTTCTCTTGCTCTGCTGCTGCTTTCGCATCTATTTCCGCTTGAAGATCTTTCGCATTCTCCTTCTCTTTATCTGAAGCATCAGAGTCAGACCCATCCTCTGTTCCAAGGTATTCCTCCAAAGCCTCTTCTTCTTGACGTTGAGCATCTTTTAAATCGTACACCATCTGAGTAGTACGGTGCTCCATCGTCTTCTTTTCCTTCTTCTTACTGTTATTAAGCATTTCGCCGATCTGTGCCTCCAGTTCCGTCATTTGCAGCTTATGGCGAGCCCCAAGCTCTTCCATGGTACTACATCCTTCAGTTCCAATAAAATCCATACTCGAAAATTTGTATTTATACCCTCCAAATCCTTATTTTATTTTTTTTCGTCATTTTCGCCAAAACCTCAGATTTCACCGGGTTAAAGATCAAAATTGATTGAATTATTGTTGTCATTGTTCGAAATTTCTAAATTTGTTTTCCTAGAGGCAAAATATTGACGAAAAATGGCAGATTTCACATCAATCTTCGCAGATGCAGCAGGAAATTGGGATCTGGAAGAACTTGAGCAAAGTGTGGGGGGATACTTTTGGATGGAGGGTGACAGTCTTGCCCCACCGTTGCAAACGCCAATGGAAATCGTTCAAGCCATATTGGAATTTGCTCCATTGGACCACAGCAGTGTGCTTTACGACCTTGGTTGTGGTGATGGACGGATCTGCGCTATGGCATCAAAGATATACGGATGTAAAAGCGTGGGTGTTGAAATTGAACCACAAGTAGCACAGAAGTTTCGATCTAATATAAAGAAGGAGAATTTAGAGTCACTTGTGCGAGTTGTAGAAGGGGATCTTCGGGAGTTGGATTTGAAAGACGCAACTGTGATCGTCTTGTACTTGTTACCTGAGAGCATCGAAGAGATCACACCCTTTTTGATAGCAGCAATTAATAGAGGAGCAACTTTAATATGCAATTCTTGGGGACCCAGAGCGCTGACCCCTGACGCTAAAGTCACGATTACTGACGTCAATTTATACAAGTATGATCAATCAAGTCTCCCAAACCTTGCTGATGTAGTTGCGAGACGATCAGGTTCCTTTGGACAAGATCTTGATGATATGCTTGCAATGGATGAAGAAGAAATGGTGTTCTAAATGTTGGTTACGTATATGTGTTAATTACTCCTGATAATAATAAAGATTTAGATATTGAAGGACTGTACTCCAGTAACCAACTCTTGTTTCAAACATAGAGTATCCCTTGGATATACTTCTACGAACTTTGAAACAGTTCCTGGTTCAACGCATACATAGCGTTGGTAATCATTGGTATCCATATCACCCGTGGATTTGCACTTGTCAATCCAAGCATTCCATAACACCACATCACAGGGTACGTCGTTAAGCCACCTCCCACTACTTACCATATGCGCCGATTTCTTTATCTTGACAGAAATTTGTTTTCCTCCGAAATTAAGTTGGATGTCAGGTATTTTCGCTTTCCCATAAATGTCTTGCATGATTCTATCGACTTCCTTTGTGATTTCTACGGCGTTGCTTGTCTCCTTAGTAAGAATGTTGTTCTTAATATTATGTGGGTTAAGTTGGTCCATGTATTCGACACCTTCAAATCCGGCAACCCTTAGTGTCTTAATATCAGGAACCACAAAGTACGTATGCAGCAAACTTTGGCATTTCCAAGGATTCGCGTCTGTGTTCGTGCATTCCAGTGTGGAAGACAAGGAGCCAGCTTTTACTTCCACAACATAATTTAGGCAAAAATCATGAGGCCAAAGCTTTTTTGACTCTTCATTCGAACAAATTTCGAACACAACTTTGGCCCCATATGCTTCCACTGCACTTTCTTTCACACTCCACTTTGTGATGCGGGCGAATCCATGCTGCGCCATTTTGGACTCCCCGTGTTTTCCAAACTGAGGAAATACCAAAGGAACTCCGCCTCTAATAGCTTTCTTTTCATCATATTTACTCTTATTAGACACGAACAGCATCTCTTTCTCCTCATCGACCCATGATACAATAGTTGCACCCCACAGAAGCACGCGGCAGCTCGTCCTCAGATCAGGGGAAGAAATTAGCACACTGTCCAGGCCTTTGTGCTTTTCCTTGGTCACACACCAGTCCACGAGAGGTGCACCACAAATAATGCTACGAATCCATTCCATTATGCTGAAAGTGAGTCGAACTCAAGGAGCAGTCTAGGATTTTCTCCTCGGATCGACAAACCTCGCATTTTCGTTTTTGGAACATTTACAGTTCCATAAAAATCCCTTACTCCTTGTCTCAGAATCGGAAAATGAGTAAGGCCGTGGAGAGGAGAGGGCGTGTCCTTGAGATACGCAAAATACTCAACCATAAGAAGTATGACATCGGTATCGAGTCGGACGCGCTCGTTGGAGAGGCGGAGGACGCAGTTCGTCTTGAGAAGGCGAAGCAGTACTATGCGTCTTGTCGTATCCAGGGTGTTGTTCGTGGGTTTTTGGCGCGATGCAAAGTAAGTGAGTTGCTGGAAAAATTCCGTGCTCTCAAAGTAATTCAGAGGGTGATGAAGGGGAAGCTTGGTAGGATTATGTGGATGCGGGAATATTGGAAATCTATATCAGTGGTGAAATCCCCTGAAGCGCTGACAGAGTTGATTAAGAGATCTGCTATGAAACGCGAATCTGCGTCAGGCATGGGAGCACATTGGCAAGAATATTATGACCCTGTATCTGGAGCTTTCTGGTACTTGGAAAGACGGTCAAGAATGACTACATGGAATTGTCCTATAGCGTTGCAGAGGAATCTCATATGTACTTGGGACGGATTTATAGAATTTGGTGGCATGCCGTCGGATACTAAATGTAGACAGATTTTTGATAATGTGGCTGAATATCATGGTCATGTGCGTGACTGTCATAAATGGTTCTGCGTCTCTTGTAGTACTAGAAATAGAGGCGCAAACTTTCCACGTTGTACACTCTGTGGAAATTGCAGTGACGAGAATGGCGATGACGGAGAGGAAGTGCTAAGGGGAGCTATACAAGAAGTACAGAGCAAAATCAGTGCTTTTATGGCGGATGCGGGCACAAGACAAATAGCATCGAAAAAAGGAGATAAGTTTATACTTAAGGAGCAATTGATTAAGCTCACACTGGATAAAGTTGAAAAAGATCGAAAGAAAAAGGAAATATTGGAGAACCCTCAGTTGGATGAAAAATCGAATTTGAATAACTCCAAGACGTCCACAACTATATTTTCCACCTCTCAACAATCTCCAGCTAATACAGCAAAATCAGGCAAACAGAGGAGGAAAGCAAAAAAAGGGAAAAATAATCTACCCCCATTGGCTGTGCGAAAGAGTATTGAAGCGGAAAAGATATCAGCAGATTGGGAAAGGAAAGATAGATCACGCAGAGTGAAGAATCTGAAAGTCACGGGATGTATGATTCCCTTGGCTCCCCTCTTTACAGAGGAAGGCGAGGAAGCCCCCCCATTGTTGTATCAAGATAAAGAGTCCAATAACTATGCAGGACTCTTCAGAAGTGTTGTAGAGAGTCAACAAGCCAAGAACTGGAGAGAAACAGGAGGCAAAGCTGGAGAGATAGAGAGATTTCGTGATCCGATCACTAAAGGTATTATTCCGAATAGATTATTTGAGAGGGTGGTCAAGGTGAAAGTGGTCAATGATAGTAATAGTATAAATAGTCGTCAACTCAATTACCAAGAAGATGAATCGAGCGACGAAGAGGAAGAAAACAACATTGTGGACGATGAAAGTACCATTGCCACTACTGATGGTTCTCTATTGACTGATACGGAGAAACATCAAGAGGAACTTTTGGATTACATGCATTCATGTGGTGAGGAGGGGGCTAAAATGTTAGTATGTCAAGCTTTTCTTGATGGTCAGTGTAGCAAGATTGTCTGTGAGAAAGCTCATCCCGGTAAGAGGGATTCTGCCGAGATCAAGTCCGTGCGCTTGCCCGGTCGAACGAAGAAATCGCAGTATGTGATGTGTTGTCCGGACTACAATGGGAACGTTGTGACTGGCTGTAAGTATGCTGGAGAGTGTGATAAATATCATATCTATATTCGACCATCGACAAAAGATATTATTCTTCGAATCTATCCTAGAGAAGAAGGAGAAAAGTCGAAGCTACTTCAAAGTGGTGCAGAAATTACTGGTACTTTGCACAACAACAAATTGCAAGGATATGGCGTGATGACATGGGTCAATGGTGCAACCTATTCTGGTAATTGGAGTGACGATTTAAGAGAAGGCTTCGGAATTTACCGCACGCCATTTGGTACTGAGTACTCAGGTGGTTGGATAAAAGGGAAAAGAGATGGTTTTGGATGCTATATCAATTCTATTGGAGAAGAGTACGTTGGAGAATGGAAAGATGGAAAAATGGAAGGAAATGGTAAACTGACAAGTCCAAATGGCGATTCTTACGAAGGCAGATTTATGAACCACAAATATCACGGTGTGGGTGTGTTCTCAAAATCAAATGGTGACCGATTCATGGGGTATTGTCAGGAAGGAATGGCTTGTGGATTGGGCATTATGGCACTTGGTATCGGAGAAAAATACAAAGGTTACTTCGATAGAAATTTCCGACACGGAAAAGGCGTGTGTGCGTATCCCAATGGGTCCAGATATGCAGGTCAGTGGTACCGCGGAGTACCCCACGGGTTCGGTGTCTTCGTGGCCCCCAACGGTGAGAAATATGTGGGTGAATTTAGAGGTGGAAAAAAACACGGAAACGGCCGCTATTTCTTTTTGGATGGATCCTTTTACGATGGAGAATTTCACAAGAATAAAGCGCAAGGAATGGGGTGCTACTTCTTCGCCAGTGGGGACAAATATTCGGGGTTATGGAAAAATGATAGGCGTAACGGTATCGGCACATACAAGTATTCCAACGGTTCTGTTTACACAGGAAACTGGGTGGATAATAGCATTCAAGGTAAAGGCAAATTTGACTGGGCCTACGGCGCTTATTATAGAGGCGAATTCCATGCAAATAAGAAAGAGGGTAAAGGCATATTCACCTGGCCAAATGGTAACATCTACAAGGGAATGTTTAAGAGCGAGAGTTTATGCGGTGTGGGTGAAATGAAGTACGCTTCTGGCCACACATACACTGGATCCTGGGAAAACAATAAGAAGCACGGCAAAGGTGTATTTAAGTATGCAAATGGCGCCGTATATACTGGCGATTGGATCGCTGATGTTCGTCAGGGGAAGGGAAAAATTCAATTTTTACCAGGAACATTCATAGAGGAGTATTATGATGGAGAGTGGTTCAACGACGAAAAACATGGGCAAGGTACATATAGCTATAGGAAAGATGAGGGGACTGTGTATACAGGCAGCTGGAAACGTAATAAACGAGACGGAGTCGGAAAGATCTCCTATATTGATGGCTCGTACTACCGTGGCGATTTTCTGGAGGAAAAAATGCATGGGACTGGTATTTACATCGGTGTAGATGGAAGTCAGTATGATGGAGAGTGGGAAGATAATATGAGGCAAGGTCTTGGAACGCTTCTTGGTGCAGATGGGAGTATATATAGAGGAGAGTTTCACAAGAATATGAAACATGGCAAAGGGAAGGTGCAATTCCAGGACGGTAACTTCTTTGAAGGTGAGTGGGAAGGTAATGTGGTGCGTGGAGAGGGACAGACCTCCAAATATACTCTGATGCTCGGGCAGACTTCACGAGGAGGACCGGAAGAAGTTACCGTGAGGTGCTTCTCATATTAATAACATGTATTTGATTGTTAGAAGTAATGTAAAATTTAGTGTTCATTGTTTGACATGAATATATAGGCACACGCTTTTTGTTTATTTTCTATCATTCATTTTCCATAGTTAACGGCTCTGTTGCAGCGTTTACTGCATCATCTCCTCCTCCACCAAAAAATCCAGATATACTCATAGTGCCATGTGCAGCGGAGGCCATTTTCGCATCATGATGTTGCTGTTGTTTCTCTTCAGCGGACATGGCACTAACACTGCTGTTTGCTTTACTCTTATTCTTGCCATTATCTTCACCGTCTCGTCGAGGGAAATCATCTCTTAAGAATTCCAATAAGTCATTGGACTGGACCATATGAATGAAGTCTTTCTCTAGGATTTGCTTACCGCCACGCATTGCTGCTGTCTGAGCCCCACGAATACTCATATAAGCGACGAACATTTCAGTAGCTTTTGCAACAAGAGCTGTTGCCTCTTTCGAAACATTTTTTACCTCTGGGTCCATTTTTATTGTGCGTTTTACCCTGGCAAGGGGAAGAAGGAGTTCATTATTGGTTGGGAGGTTAGAAAATTTCAATCCTTGGACATTTTCATTGCTTCCTTCCATCGCCCGCGATGGATCTTCTAGCAGTATTTGCATTTCTTTTTCTGTTGCTTCCTCTATTAGTTGTTCGTATTTCTCTCTCTCTTGAGCGCTTATTTCTTGAAATCCTTCCTTTACTTCCTCTGTCATATTATTCCATTCGTGTGATATTTTTTGTGCAAGCTCTTTAAAAGTTAGCTTTTCTTCGCCTCCAGATAATTCTCTGCGCCTCCTTGTAGCAAACACAAAATATGCCGAGTTCGGGCGCTTGATTTCTTTTCTGCTAGCAGCCCGCTTCTTCGCTATTTTACGTAATTTTTCAGACGAAGGGCCTGTAGGTGCTGCTTGGGCTTCAGAATCCTCCGCCACATCACCTCTTTCTATTTGATACATGATTGGCCACGATTCTTTTCGTTCCATTAATTCCTTTTCCTCTTCTTCATCCAAAAAAGATTTCCCAGATCGAATGGAATGATTGTCCCCATCCCCATAGGAATCAACAATCATCTCCGTATTTTCTTGCCGCAGCTGACCTAGCATTTCATCTTCCTCTTCATCATCTCCCTCTTCTAAATCATCTGCCCCCTCATCCATCTTACGCAACCTTTCGCGCTCCTCCTCCTCAAAATCCACGAGATCCTCCTCCTTTTCCTCCATCTCTATATCATCCTCACTCGAGCCAGCCTTGCCATCAGCTTCGATCTCACTCTTGCGCTTGCTCATGTCTCAGGATACTTAGTACATAAGACTCTATACTACGAGCCAAATTCCTGTCCAAAATTGACACCTTCAAAAACAATACTATAGCACGTTTCTAGTTCATTCAAATCTTCAAACTTTGAACCAAGAAAGATCGAAATTAGAAGTTTTCATACCTTTTTAGATTTAATAACTATGTCCCAGCAAAACATGAATACCCCCGCTGAGTCTGGCAACAAGAGGACTGCATTCAATGCTTTGGATAAGGAGAATGTGGCCCCTTGTGTGACACTTGAAAAGGAACAGAAATCTGGCTCTCTTTCCGTTTGCTCTTCCAAAGAAGAAGCCGAAGGAGTCATTGTTATATCTCTGGATGGCAATATTGGGGCTGGAAAGAGCACCTTGTTGAAGGCAGTTGCTGATGCCGTCCCTGAGGTAGAGGTAGTAGTTGAGCCCGTAGGTAAGTGTGTAGACTTGCTATGGGCCTATTCTGCGGAAAATTTCCCCACAAACTTCCACATTTCTTACTAATATTTCGTTGCTCCACTGAATCATTTCAAAACTTAACCGTATCAGCTGAATGGGAGACCCTTAAGACTGATGATGGCAAATCCCTTCTTCAGCACTTCTACGAGGACAAGGCCAGATGGTCTTATACGTTCCAGAACTGTGCCATACTAACTCGTCTAGTAGCCATTCAAAATGCTATCAAGAACACTAAGAAGAAGGTTATCATTACCGAAAGATCTTTATTGACTGATCGTTTCGTATTCGCTGAGATGCTTAATGACAGCGGTGATTTGAATGCCATGGAATGGGCATTGTACAGAAAGTGGTTCGATAACTTTGCGGTGAACTTGCCCATCAAGGCTGTTATCCATGTTACCACCAATGTTGGTACCTCTGCCAACAGAATTGTCAGCAGAGCGCGTGAGGGTGAGTCCAGCATTCCCACCGAATATCTTGACGCCCTTGATGCTCAACACTACAAGTGGTTAGATAATACCGATATGCCTGTCCTAAGACTTAGCACTGATGATGGAATTGACGTCCAAACCAATATAGATAAGATTCGCGACTTCGTCCATGGTCCTCACATATTGAACGACGCCAAGCGTGTTATTAAGGAATCCACTGTTTTCACCAAACAGGCTCCTTCCCCGTTCACCATGAACAATCAGGTCATCCCCGTTGAAACTCTATAAATTTAACAAATAATCCCGGAATTTCCTTTGACTGAATCGAATGAATGAATGGGTGCTTTTTTAGAGAGAGAGAGAGAGAGAGAGAGAGAGAGAGAGAGAGAGAAAGAGAGAGAGAGAAAAAAAAAATAGACTGGTACATCATCAAATTATTCCAATAGAATAATATGCGATTCCCCAAATTATCTTAATCATGACTTGGCTTATTCGGATTATCAACGATATGCATGTAAATAATGACATTGTTAAAACTAAAACTAAGAAAGACATTACGCAATTTTTCAAATTTACAGCCTGTAATTCCATGTAGCTAACTACGGAATTTCTTCCCAACGTACATGAGTTCTTCATCATCTCTGACAATTTCCACGAGTCTAGTGTACTTGCATGCGTACTCACATGACCCAAGACCACCACCATGAAACTGTGTTGCTGCGACCGCTACTGCAAAGTCTGCAAGGAATGTATCCGTGCTCTCAGGTCCCCCTTCCGCACATCCGACAATAACAGACAGGGAAGCTTCTTTCGCGGCTTGGCACAACTTCATAGCCGCACAGACAGAGCCGCCACCTTTCATGAGTCCAATCTTCACGGCATTGAAGGGACGCCGAATCTTCTCTATATCGGCTATAGACGTACAGGATCTATCAGCGACGACTTGTAAAGTACAATCCTTCTGACTGCCTACACCCGTTTCTATGTGGTACTTCAGATCCGGAGCTTGTTCAGACTTGATGTCAGAAACAATACTGTCTAATTTCTCTTGAATTTCATCTACACAAGGGTCGAAGATAGTCATAGGGTCCTCAATAGAGATGAATCCTGTCTCTCTCCACATGGGCATGAACATGTCCACCAACTCTGAACCGGTGAAGATATTATCATCGGGTCCATCCATCTGATAAGTAGGCTCAGATTGGTCTTCAAAAGGAATTTCTCCGTCTGGAATGGGGGTCATCAAATCAACTGCTCTGAAGTCAATGCATAATCTAGGCACGCCTTCAATTGCATCCTCAGCAAACGCTTCGGAGGCAATCTTTACCAAGTCACCAAGAGGAGTTGATCCCAAGGCTGTTGGACATCCAAAATCAGACACAGTTGCAGGTATTTTCAATTCATCCAATTTTCTATTCACACTTTGCGCAGCGTGTAAAACAGCTTCCATTGCGCCATCGAAGAATGATGGGGTAGTGGGAATTACATTAATCGTTTGTGACACGTTGATAGAATTACCAGCAGCACGCCCAATAACACTTACTACGGGGGCAGGAACTTTAGGAGTGCACTCAATCATTTCTGCCAAGAATCTGTGTAATGGTTTTCCGCTATGCCTTGCGCCAGCTCTACAACAAGCTATTGAAATAGCCATGGCACAAGGAGGAGTGATGTTGCCAATAGCCATGATTACTTCATCAATTTCCTCCATCTTGGTGGGGTCCAACCCCCTCACAGCTTCTTTCGCTTTGGATTCAATAACCGCAAAATCTATTAACATGTCTCCCACAGTGCTACCTCCATACATTGAAATAGGACACGAAGCTGTGAACTGGGACAGGTTTGTTGTCAACGTTGCCTCTACCCCGACAAGACCTCGGCCCACAATACAACAAACCAGTCGTAGGTCCATGATCTCGGGAAGCGTCTTGGTCTCCATAAACCGACTAATGTGCAAGTACGGGTTCGCAGGACGCTTCTCCACTACTTCGTTGATTGCTTCATCCAAACACTCTTCAAGACAGTACAGCTTCAAGTAATTCTCGATCTTCGTCCTCTCACTCTCTGTATCGAGAGCATCTTTACTTTCTGACATTTTTCTTCAGTAACTATGTAGACTGTGAAATAAGCTCCTTCCAGTTATTTTCAGCAGAAAATTCCTAAAAACAATACAATTTGAATGATGAACATTAACACGAACTTTGTAGTGTAGAACAAAAAGCACATCACAGATTTGCATATCGTGGATACGCTGTTCAGCACGAAATAGTTATGGAGATTATAAAGGTTCGACGTAGCGGGCGGAAGAAGGCACCGAAGGAGATCTCGTACAGAATTCAGAAATTGTTCCATTCTAAGGATGGCGAGCCGACGCTGACGAAGAATCTTGAGCAAATCCATAGTAACCCCAATGTGTATTTGGTTCGTAACTTTTTGACGGGGGGTGAGATCCAACATTTTGATAAGATCTGCACGCAGAGGATGAAGAAATTCAAATCAAGTTTTGTAGAGAATGACAAAAACAAGGAGGTCATTTCCGAAGATCGAACGAGCACATACACCTACTTGGGTAAAGGGCAAGATGCCATCGTTCGTAGTGTTGAGAGCAGAGCCAGCAACCTAGCTGGGATGACTTCTGAGTTCTGTGAACCTTTGCAGATTGTATCATACACAACTGGACAGAAATTTGAGACTCATCATGATGCAGGAACTTTACTCGACAATGGAGAAGTTGAACTTGTTCCACCTCGAAGACTCGTGACTCTTTTCGTGTATTTAAATACTTTACCTGAAGGCGAAGGGCATACAGAATTCCCAGAACTCGGCATCTCAGTGAGACCAGAAAGAGGTTGTGCCGTCTTATTTTCAAATGTTTTAGCCAATGGAGATATCGATCCCAGAACAGTACATAGAGCCAATCCGGTTAATGGAATTCTTCGAAAATACGGCATGAATGTGTGGCTTTGTGATGCAAATATGCAAGAACTTGCTATGCAACCCAAAACGAGTAAAGAAAAGGCCGCTGCCAAAGCTTTGGAAGCCGTGCCATTCTGTAAGGAAACCTCCACTTTAAAGTTAGCCGATAGAATGATGGAAAAACATTTGAATGCAGTTAAAACATGGAAGAAGGCGGTCGTGAAGAAGAAAAGCAAGGAAAAAGTCGTGAAGAAGATGAAGGTGACAAAGGTGAAGAAAACATAAAAAGCTGTGAAGGGGAAAGTGGAGAAGAAGTGAGATTCTTAGAAGATTGCGAGTAAGCAGAAGAAGGCCACAAGCGCAAAAAGCAAAAAAAGTGCATTGGCATTTGAAGAAATTGAGAATATTTATACGCATTTGTATTGAACAGTCTATTCCGGAACCGCTCCTGATTTTCTTTTATTCGCTCCAGCAACGCACCT
>JACLAB010008035.1_pt1 | contig 13294 bp, 7 predicted proteins | sample 8027921 | NCBI WGS metagenome assembly JACLAB01 (sample SAMN15725117, study PRJNA655200) | protist metagenome | isolation source: fluorescence activated cell sorting (FACS) single amplified genomes of... | place: USA: West Boothbay Harbor, Gulf of Maine | collected 2000-07-19
CGTCGCTTTTGATCTTTTTTACCGAGAGAAAGAAACGCAAAGAAGAGGAGGAAGAGGAGAAAAAGTCGAACGCCGGTGATGATGATGTCTTCGTCGCGAAAAAACAACGAGGACATACTTTTGAGCGGCGGTACGTCTTCTTCTTCTTCTTCTTCTCAGGGGCCAATCATCCATCTCACTCGGAGACGATTGAGTCGACACGTGTTGCTCTGCTTCGTCTCTTTGTCGTTCATCTCGTTCGTCGTTTTTCTCTCCTCATCTTCTTCGTCGAGAGGAGGAAGAAGAGGAGAAGAAAGCAGTGAAAGCAGAACGAAAAACGATTGGATCGAGTTGAAAGACGAAGAGGAGAGTCGATATCGAGCGACGGAAATAAGCGACGAGTACGATTTCAACTCGAAAGGGAAACTGAAAGACCGAGTTTCGGGAGCGTTTTCTACTTCGCTCTCGAAAGAGGCGGAATCGGATTTACTGATGGATTTAATGGGTCAGAAAGAAACCCGGGACGCGGTTTTACTTCACATGAACACGAATATCGATAAAGAGTGGAAACTGAGAGACGAGAAACGATTGCGAGGCGAAGGTCCGGACGGCGCGTGGTCGCAAAAGCCGTACGAGGAATGCGACGGGGAGAATTGTCCGCCAAAGTCGGAGAATGAAAAAGAGCAGATGAAGGAAGAAGTTGACGAGTCAAAGTTTAGTAGGTACAAAGAACGAAATCAGCCGGCGGCAAAGCAGGAAGAGGTTAAGACGAAATCGGCAGTTGAAGAAGAGAAACCGAGAGCAAAGGAACCAACGAAGGAGGAGCTTTCGTTTTTGGGAGATGAGGAGAAGGAGGAAGAAAAGTCGCCCGAGGAGGAAATCATTCAAGAGTTGGAAGATATAGCTTTGGAAGAAGAAGCGAAGCAAGAGAAATTGGAAGAAAAGAGAGAAGGAGCGGAGGTAAAAGTAGTCGCAAAAGAGGAAGGACAAAAAAGTGAGGACGAGAAGGCGAAGGAAATTATAGCCGAAGCGGCAAAAAGTTCCATCGCACTCATCGATGAAGTCGATAAGATGAAGAAGACCAGTGAAGTTGTTGTCGACGTTCCCACTCCTTCTAGCAGTAGTAGTGGTAGTAGTGGTAGTAGTGATAGCGCATCGATATCATCATCATCAACAACAACAACAACAACAACAACAACAACAAAAGAAGGTAATGGAGAAGAAGTAGACTGGTCAAAGTTTAGTAAGCACAAAGAACGAAAGCAGCCGGAGGCAAAGCAGGAAGAGGAGAAAAAAGAGGAGGAAAAACCTTCTGTGTTAGTAGAGCCTGTCGTTGAAGGGCGCCTTGCCGAAACCGTACCGGAGGAAGACGCGAAAGCGGGCATCTTTCACGAAGAACACATCGTGGTTGCGCCGCGAGAGATGGCTGTGGCGACTGAAGACGACCATCACAAGAATATGCCCGAAAACGAATATATCGCACCCATTTCCAAACGACCCGAAGATAATCAGTTGAACGAAGCCTTAGCTAAACGATATTCGCACGAAAACATCGTCATGGTCACGTGGGCGAACAATCACTATTACGATTTCGTCAAGAACTGGGTGAAACACATTCGCGACTGCGGGATGAACAATTTCCTCGTCGGTGCGATGGACAACGAGTTATTAGTACGCTTAATCGACGATAAAGTGCCAACATTTGCCATGCAAAGTGGTTTAACCACCGCCGATTTCGGTTGGGGATCTAAAAACTTCCACCAAATGGGGCGCAAGAAGATTGAGTTGATTCATTTGTTCACAAAGATGGGTTTTGACATTTTAGTTTCGGACGTAGACACCGCGTGGATGAAGAATCCGATACCGTTCATTCGCAAGTTTCCCGAAGTGGACGTGTTGACTAGTTCCGATTCTTTATCCGATTTTGCGGAAACTGAATGGTCTTTAGAACGCACAACGACTGGTATGGCGAACATTGGCATCATGCTTCTCCGCAAATCCGCGGGAGCGCTCGCGAAAGAATGGGTCCACGTCTTAGAGAAGGACGAAAACATTTGGGACCAAAACGCGTTCAACGATTTAATGCGTAAAGGCAGAGGTAAATCTTTCCCCGATCATAGCTTTGAAGGGTACGACGGGTTGAGGTTTGGCATTTTACCCGTCGCTACGTTTGCCTCTGGACACACGTTTTTCGTTCAAAGAATGTACGAGAAGAAAAAGTTGGAACCGTACGTCGTCCACGCGACGTTTCAATTTTCCGGAACGGAGGGCAAAAGACACCGATTGCGAGAATTCAAGTTATGGTACGACGCTCCCGAGTATTACGATCCGGAAGGAGGAATGTTGATGGTTGATTTGGACGTTCCCGAGGGTTTATTAACGGCCGCAAAAGAGACGCCAGAGAAGCACTTCGATTTGGTCAATCATCAGTTGTTACAAGTCAGAGGCGCCTTGATGCTCGCGAACAGTTTAAAACGAACGTTGATCTTACCAGAATTTTGGTGCGGCATGGACAGATGGTGGGCACCGCACCGAGGCATAATCCCTGGTTCGCAGTTACAGTTGCCGTATAAGTGTCCAGCCGACCACATTTTTGAATTGGAGACTTGGGTGAGAAGGAACGAACCGTTTCGCGAGTACAGCATTTTGGAAAATCCGCGGACGCCAGATGGGGTCAAAAATGGCGTTTATGATGCCACTGATAAACTGAAAAGCATACCGTTGGAAGATTTTACAGACGTTAAGGTTCTTCAAGCGTTAGACGATGTACGCTCGAGCGATAAACACAAGGTTTTGAAGTTTGATGGGAAGAAGTTGATGGAAAAGTTTAGCGAGAAGAAGTTGGATTACTTTGCGGATGCGAACGTGAAAAGAGAGTTTGAAAACAAAATCATCAACTATTGTTCGATATGGTGCTGCAAACACGCACATCCAGGTCACATCTGGTACGACATGTCTTTAGATGTTCTTCCCCATAAAGACAGACACGGCAGAACCTTCAACGAAACGTACCCATGGCGGGCTCTGACTGGCCCGTGAGGGGTAGATTTCCTAGACGCTATATTTTAATACTAGTTCTTAATAATAATTACATCATCATTTCTCTGGCGCTACTATACCAATATACGTCATAACTAATGGACCATCACTATCTTCTAACGTTCGCATCGAATGCGGCTCTTTTGGCCCCACCGTGACGACGACGTCTTTCTCCAGAGGAAACGTTTCTTTGGGTTTGGCGTTTGCATCGGCGCCAATCTCCCACACGCAAAATTCTCCGCTGCCTGAGAGCACTTCAAAGATTTCATATTTCGATTCGTGCACGTGCCTATCGACAGATTGTCCCGGGGGCATCGACGACCGCGAAAAGTTTGTGATTTGCGGCACCTCGTCGTATTTCTAAGGATTCATAAAGGTCAGTCAGTAGGGGAAATTTTTCTAACGAGACGAGAGAAGTTAAGAATGAAACAAAGTTCTTACCAAGAAATCTTTAGTAATATCTCCTGAATCCTGCTGGTGAATAAGCGCTCTCTTTTCAATTTGTTCGTACGACGCATATCTAACTTTTACTGCTGGATAGTCTACCGAAGTTTTATCCACGTCTTCCCTAGGCCCGTAGACGCCCGCGCGGATTGGTCCACTCATTGTCTTTTTCTTGCTTTTTGATGTGGGTGTAGGTATGGTGTTCTTCTTTTTCCTGTTTTTTCTTTTTGGTAGAACTTTTTGGAGACTTTGGGAAAAGTCAATAACTCATCTTTCCCGGATATTTAAATCTCAATCCTCTCCGCAGTGGACATATTAATTTATTTCAATATTCTCTTTAAATTATCGCGCACAATTAATCTTTAATACACGGGGAAACAGAATTTTTTAAATTATTTTCCTTTTAAATATTTTTGCGAGACAGATTTTAAAAAGAATGTATCTAAAACTATCCCAGAAACGCAAGTGATTTGAATATATTAATACGTTTTAGACCTCTGATCAAAATAATAGCATAGAATAATTCGTTAATTCGATAAATAATATGATTTAAATATTTTAGGGGAATTATTTTAATAAGTTATTAACTTTTATGCATACAAATGATTAAATAAAATAAAATAACTTTGCAATTATCATTGAAAATAATATTGTTTTCAGGATATATAGTTGGTATTCAGTAATATATTGCAGATTATAGCAGATGGGTTTGAGATGGGTTTTAATTCGCTCAAAAAGAAACAAAGATTAGGGGAACTTCTTCACTTCTTCTTCGTCTACAGAGAACTTTTAAGAAGAGTGTTTCTCATTCAAACGTTCACTCTCTTTCCTTCAAGTGAGTGGAGTACATGTCGAACGCAGGAAAATCAGGGAAGGAGAAGAAGGAGAAGGAGAAGGAGAAGAACAATTCAACGCCGCATTCCGTTGCGATTTCTCTCGAGCTTCAGAGAGAAGAAGAGATGAAAGCTACGAACGAGGCTACTTTAACAGAGTTACGAGAGATTTTAAAGGATACCGAGCAAGACACGTGGCAATTCGTGAAACCTCGGACGCAGTTGTGATGAGTTGTGCGATGATGATGACGAAGATGATGATCCAATCTCGTTCGTGTCCCTTCTCCTCTTTTGGGAAGGAGGCGAAATGGAAATCGTTTTCATCAACAACAACAAGAGAAAAGAGGAAAAGACGAGTTCGGCGCGACGCCTCCGCTTCCACTGTCTTGAACGAGTACGAATCGATTTTAAACCAATCACCAATGCTAGTGAAATCGGTCACTTCTTTATTCGGTTTTGGTATCGCCGACGTTGTCGCGCAAACTTTGACAACACTGACATCCGCAGACGCGAGCAGGGGTTCGCTCGTGTATTTGGACAAAGCACGTACCTTGCGTTTTGCTGTATTTGGTTTCCTCTTTTCCGGTCCGACATCATCAATTTGGTACTCTTCCCTCGACACATATGTATTTCCCGACGCTCCAACGAGTGGTCTCGCTGTAGCGTCGAAAGTACTCGCGGATCAAATTTTGTGGGCACCGGTGTTGATCTCTTGCCTCTTCGCCTTCGATCTTGCCTTCGATGCTTCCGAAACGAAGAAACCGAGTTTGTCAAAGAAGATAGAAAACGATTTGCTTTCAGCTCTAAAAGTGAATTGGAGTTTTTGGCCACTCTTCCACTTATTTTCCTTTCGATATGTCTCCACGGAAGACCGAATTCTGTATATCAACTGCGTTCAAATCGCGTTTAATGTGTTTTTGGTCTACACTTCCAGCCGACGAGAGGAAGAAAAAGAAGAACCAAAGAACCAAAATAGGGGGAGTTAGTTTTCATCTTAGAAGTAATAGCATCTTTTTCAATTAGTTATAATAATGTACAATTATTCGTTCTTAGTTTTCGTTATTATTCAGAGTACACCGCACCGCTTCAGCACCGTCCACACTCGTATCTTCGGGTACCAAAGCGCTTCTTTCTGCTTCTCAAAAAACGTCTTCTCGTTTGGAGGTTTCTCGACGTCATGCGATACCAACCCTTTCAAGAAATCTTTTTGAGCGAAGTATTTCCTCTCGATGACATCTATGTTTGTCGTAAAGCTCGCTCTTTCTAACTCGTCGCAATCCAATTTCGAAAGTCTGTTATTCACGTATTCCGGAAACGAGCTTATCGCTCGAGAAAATTCTAGCTGTTTCCCATGGGTCAGCGCTTCGAATAGGTGATTGAGAACCGTGGCTGGTTGAATAGCCTTGCCCGTGCTCTGCGTCATAGCGATCGCTTCTACGTGTTCACCTTTTTGGAATCTGTTGTACGATTGCTCCCAGTTAGGCGGAATTATCGTGCCTCCGCTGCCTTTCTTGGGCTTGTATTCTGCGAGTTTCCATGGCGTTTTTGGCGTGACTGTATCTAGCGCTATGATAGGCCTCGTACCTGTTGTTGGCGTTTGCATTGTATGTGAGGCAGGATCGGTATTTGCAGCAGCTGGAGTAAAAACTAATTCCAACTCCGTCACGGTCTGTTGAATCAAAGCGCACAAAGTCTCCACGCCGGAAACGCGAACGCCAACCGCTCGTAAAGCTTCCACCGTAGAAGGTTTTGCGTAGGCAATTTTCTTGCACAAATGCTGTGACAACACGTTCGTGGGTGCCAATCCGAGGACTTTTGCCCGTTCGTCTCTCCACGATTCAATTCTGCGCAACAACTCCAAGTGACCATTTGCTCTGGATTCTTGACCACTCGTTCGATAGTACTTGATTTGTCGCAACCATTGTAACTCTGCGGTGACAATCTCGGAGTTGGCGCCGTTTTGTTGTTGCAGTAAAAACTCCTCCTCCGGGATGGTGGACACGTCCACGCCGGCGGAAATCAACTCTTTCTTCGTCGCCTCGATCTTCTCCTTCAAAGCTTTCTCGGAGTTTAACAACGCTTGCGGAACGGGTAAAATCATCTCTTTCGTAGTAGCAGGAGACAACGAATCGTCGACGAAAAACTCCATCCGCGCCTTCGGCGAAAGGGAGTAGACGTTCCAAGATCCGTACGTACCTTTCACGTTCTTCTCGGTAACATAATTCGCTCGCACTAAACTACCGAGAACTTCCTTGTAAAAGTGTTGGTTAGTCGAGTTTTTATCCGCTCTCTTCTTCGCTTCATCAATCTGAAATCGTTGCCATTGGTGATTTAAAACACTCCCCTTCTTAGAATTTTTGCCGAGAACAGCGTCGACTAAATCTGTCGTCGATAAGCTTCCTTTCGCGCTATGCTTCAACGTCAATAAGACAGGCATGACCTCGTTCAATAAATTCCTCTGCAAATCGTCCGCTTTGATCGTTTTACACCGGATGCAGTTATCGCAAGTTCCGCATTGAGAGCCAAACAGAGGCGTCTCCTCAAAGTGTTCCAGAATCATCGCTCGACGGCATTTTTCTCGTTCAATCGCGTATTGTTTCAACTTTTCCGTCGAGTTTAATTGCGTTTGCAACGACTCTTTAGTTAGTCCTTTGGTGTAAAAGTCTCCGGAAAACTTGGAAAAGTCATTATCGGAAAACAACATGGAGACGTTGGATGCGATGCCGTCTCTTCCAGCTCTCCCGATTTGCTGGTAATATTCCTCCATCGTTTTCGGTGCGCCCATATGAATGACCGTTCGAACGTCGGCTTTATCAATACCCATGCCAAAAGCAGTCGTTGCAACGACAACTTTGCACTCGGAGGATAAGAAGCGCATATGCGCATCGTGTCTGTCTTGAGGCGTCATCGAGCCGTGGTACATGGCGACGTTTTCCACACCAATTCTGTGCTGCAAGGCGCCGGTCAATTGCACAACTTCCTTAATCGTCGCACAATAGATAATCGAGGAATCGTATTTCGGTTTCGCCAAGGAAGCTGGTAAAGCTCTTTTTTGTTGATGTTGCTGTTTTTCTTGAATCGATGCGGCTGCTGTAATTTGAGACTCGATGTAGTTCAAATCGCTGCTAAAATCAACTTTTCGATGACACTGAATGCGTAGGTTTGGCCTATCCACCGAGTTTGTGGCGATGTAAGGATTGCTCAACTTCAAAGTTTTCGAAATATCCTCGCGAACGTGTTTTACCGCCGTCGCCGTCAACGCCATGATTGGAATCCCAGGAAGTTGGTCTCTCAAAACCGCGAGCTTTTTGTAACTCACGCGGAAATCGTGTCCCCACTGGGAAATGCAATGCGCTTCGTCGATGGCGATCAACCCGATTTTGTTCATAGCTTTTAACGATTGCAATCTTTGCATAAACACGGAAGAAGAAGAAGACGAGCCAAAACCGCCATCGTCGCTAACGAACGAAATCTTCTCCGGCGTCACAAACACAATCTTATAGTCGCCTCGAAACACGCGTTCTTCCACCGTCGTATCGGTTTGCCCGGACCCAAGAAAACAGGCGATATCGTTGTTTCCACCACTTCCATCCGCAATATTGCCAACCGTATTATTCAACGCCGTCACTTGATCTTGCATCAACGAAATCAACGGCGAAACGACGATGGACATTTTCCCGCCTTCGTGCAATGCCGGGAGTTGGTACGCGAGCGACTTTCCGCTTCCGGTGGACCAAAATACGCACGTGTCTCTCCCTTCCATCGCGGCTTTGATGACTTCTTCCTGGCCTGGACGGAAATTCGAGTACCCGTAATATTTTTCCAGCGTTTCTTTCAGAGTTGTTGTTGTTGTTTTCGTTTGACTCGTCGGTTGCGAGGCAAAATCCATCGCTCGTTTCGTTTTATAAAGAGGAGAAGACGACGCCCTCAACTGCAAGGCATCCTTCTCGCGTCCATCCTTTCCCTCTTCGGTAGTACACTTTTTTATCGTTGTCTTCAAAATCGCGTCCGTGTAGTCTCTCTTTCTGTTGTTGTTGTTGTTGTTGTTTATATTCCTCTCCGCTAATTTCTTCTCCGCGGTGGTGAATACACACGCTACGGTGCCATCGAAGAGTTCATCCTCCCACTCGTCCTCTCCGATATTCATCTCTCTTCTATCAATACTCTCTCTTCTTTTGTGTTGGTGTATATATATCAAACGTTTTTATATCACGAGAAGAGAAGAAAATGAAGAGAAGAAGAAGAAAATTTGAAAGAGAGAAGAGAGAACGAAGAGATTCAAAAAGGGTAGGTGCTCACAATTTTCTTTCTTCCTCCAAGAAGACAAGAAAAAGACACCAAAAAAAAAAGAGAGAAGAGAGAGAAAATTCAGGTTTTAGACAAAACAAAAGGGGAACAAACAAAAAACAAAAAAAAGAGAGAATTTAAGGGAGAATTGTATCTTTACTCTTTAAAATCGCGCGCGTTTGTGTATATATTATCTATACACGCACACACAAAGTCTCCTTTCTGGAAAAAGAAGAAGAGATATGGTGAGAACAACGCCAGGAAAGTCGCCGTCATCCGGGGTGGAAGCGCTGTTAACGCCGAGAAGATTAAATAATGCGACGCATCATCATCATCACGACGGGGAAAACACGCCAATGACGAACAACAACAACAACAACAACAGACAACAAAGCGGAGGGAGGAAAGCGAAAACGCCGTTGAAATCCCCTTTAGCCGTGGTGGGATTGTTATCTCCGAACGACGACACTTTGGAAAGACAGCAGTCGATGAAGAAAAGACAAACGGTCTCTGCGTTTCGGAGAGAGTTGAGTAAGAACGTGGAGAAGCAGTTGGAGAATATCGACGTCGCGAATTTATCCTCCTCCTCCTCAGACGAGGAAGAAGACGACGGCGAAGAAAACGCCGACGGCCACGAAAACGTGGAAAAAGCAGGCGGACGAGAAAAGCAACGACAAAAGAAAAAAGCCGCGGCAACGACGAACAAACCAAAGTTGACGCAAGATGCGGTCATGAATTTGTACGCCAACTGTATCAAATTGGCCTCGGAGAACAAAATCAACGCGAAGAACACGTGGTCGTTGGCGTTGATCGATCACATTTCCGATATCGTCAAGAATGAGAAAGACGAGGATGATAACACAAACTTTCAAAAAGCGTCGTGTACTTTAGAGGCTGGGGTAAAGATTTATGCCTCGAGAGTTGATTCGTTTCACTCGGAGACGTTTCGTATGCTCGGCGGGATATCAAACGCCTCCGGGAATAACGGTGAAGATGAAGAGAACATGGATGATCCGAGACGAGGTTCCGGTGATGGTGCGGAAGAATTTGACGAGGATGGGAATCCGATTCCGAAGCAAAAGAAACAATCCACGCGATCGTCGAACGTGGTCACGTTGGAAAATCCGGAAAATCACACGATGAAAGTCATGGACGACGTCGTGCACGTGGATCCTTTGTTCAAGAAGACCTCGTCTATGTTTGACGAAGGTGGAGCGAGTGGTTTGTTGTTGAACAACTTGGCCGTGCACAAAGGGTGCAATATTTGCTTTGATTCCGAGGAAGTTCCGGATTACACGCGAGGCGACGATTTGGAAGGCGGGGCCGGGACGTTCGATTTGTCGCAGATGTCCAGAGAGATTGCCAATGCGTTTGCTGTTGGACAAACGCGAACAAGGATCACGCCGTCGATTGATATCGTGCATGAAATGCTTGCCGAAGTGACTGGTGTTCCGTACAACAAGCCTGGAAGTGAGAATATGGGTGGCGGGGCGACGACTTCCTCGAATGCGACTGCCGCGGAAGGTGGTGATGACTTCTTTGGCGGAGCGTCCGACCAAGGCGCGATCACGTTCGCGGAATACGACGAGGACGACGAAGATAACGTTCCCAGTGGTGGTGATGGAGACGACGTTTTCAACGTCAACGTCGAAGAGGAAGATTGGGGACTCGGCGACGGAGCCGGCGGGTTTGGCGACAACGACGACGAGAACGATTGGGGACGTCTCGGTAACGATGAAGAAGACGATTACGAGAACAACCTCACCGCAGATACCGGGTCTTTGGATTGGGTCGCGAACGTGGCTATTGGTGGGAAGCACGCGTGGGCGGGCCCGTCGCATTGGCATTTCAAGAAGACGAGCGCGGCGTCAACCTCTCAAGTCACAAAATACGACGAAAATGGTGAACCGATCAAAGCTTCCGCTGCTGGTGATAAAGAGAAGAAGAAAAGAGGAGAAAGAGACTTGACGTACGATTTCGAAAACTTACCGGAGTTGGACGATAAGCGTTTCGATATGGCGGAAGACCCGAATGATTTACTTTTGAAATCTGAATTGACAACGAGCGATACGTTGTTACCTCCAGATTTGGGCTACGAGGCTGAAGATTTGATCAAGTTGTTCTTGAAACCGCAATTTGTGAACACGGTGATGGCACCAAAACGAGCTGCCGTGCGTTCGGAGATTAACTTCCACGACAACGACAACAATCTTTTCATTCCGAACAACGACGACGGGTTCGACGGTGGCGACTTTGGCGGCGGTTTTGACGACGACGACATTCAAAGAGATGAGGATGGAAATGAACTCGTCGGCGCTGCTGGTGGATGGAACGACGACGGTGATAATGGTTTGGTTGATGCGCCTCGAAAGGTTGAGAAAATAGAAGTGAACTACGCGAGAACGACGAAAGTTGTCGACATCCGCGCGTTGAAGCAAACAATCTGGAAAGACTTAGAGGAAGAAAACGCAACGGTGGAGCAGAAGCATTCATTTCACGAAATCTTGAGCCAATTTCCAGAAGAGAACCCGGCCGGACGACTGGAAGATATTTCGGTACACATGGCGTTTATTTGCGCGTTGCATTTGGCGAACGAGCACGGGTTGGTCATCAAGAGCGTACCAGAAATGAACGATTTGGTGATTTCAAACGTACCAACGGAGGCGTAAAGAGAAGAATACTTAATTTATGTGTGCGTGTTTATGTGTGAGTGTGTGTTCGTGTGAGCAGGTATACTGCCGTTGTAATTCTACGTAAAGATTATATTTGATTATTATAATTTCAAGGTTGTTGTTTGCAATCCAACACTAGTTTCGCTTAGATCTAATTTCGTTATTACTTTTTTACGCCACGCCAGCTTCTTTCTTTGCTTTCTCTTCATCCTCCCACTCCTTGGAAGCGTGATTCTGAAGCGCTCTGACGATGTCTCCTTTCGCACACGCGGCTTCGTTAAACTTGGCCACGGAGCTTTGCGTGTCTTTCTTCCAGCTCTTATCGTTTCGGAGGAACTTGACGCTCGATCGCTCGTACAAAACGTTGCCCCAGAGAACTAAAATCTGAGCCTTGACGCCGCTGGTTTCCTCGGACCCTTCGACTAAAACAACGTCTCGCTGTTCCGGACTGAGCATCTTCATGGATTCGTCAAACTTTTGAAGAGCCAAATCGAACATCTTGTCCGCTTCTTTCTCCAACTTTTGCTTTTCCTTTTTGTCAGATTCCAATTTGGCAAGGTTCGAATGAATCTTCGCTCTCTCAAAGGCTTGCTGACCCCACGCGATGGATGCTTCAAAAAAGTCACCCTTAATGTTGAGCGCTTTTTGGAACAAAGCGATTGCTTTGTTAAACTCTGCGTCGAGTTCCGGCAAGTCTTGCTTAATGTTGGCGTATTCGTCTTCCACGTTTTCGTTTTCTTCGTTTTTGGTTTCTCCATCTCTCTCCGCTTTCTTCTTCAAAGCCGCGACGTCGATGATTTTACGAGCCGCGCAGACGTGCACGTTACCCCAGTTAAACATAGCTGCCGTCGCTGCCTCTTGAAACTTGTCCGCGGCGGCACCCAACAACGTCTTTGCCTCGGGCGAACCAACCGCCTTCTCCAACGTTTCGCAGCACTTTTCCAAGCCAATCTCTCTCAAGTCTAACGGTCCTTTCGGGGGCGCAGCTTCGCCCAATGTCTTCCTGAACAATGCCGCGAACGACAACAACCACTCGTCGATTTCAATGACATCCTCGGCTGGTTCATCTTCGGTCGCCAACTCTTCCGGTTGTACGTTCTCCTTGGTCTCGGACACCGTTCCCTCCGAGTCGTGAACGCGAAGCTCAATTACTGGAAGTTCCTGGTTTGCTCCGTCCTTAACTTTGGCTTCTTGGGCTTTCTTATACTCTGGCTCGTTCGCAAACGTCTGCAACGCAAATCTCAAGTCCGCTCTAGAGGTCAAGGTCATCATTTCGTCTTCTAAATCCAACCATTTCAAGATGATATTCTTATTCTCTTCCAAGCTGAACGACTTCTTTGCATGGTTCACCAAGTCAACGTACGTCACGGTAACCGGTACTTTCACTTCCGCGGAATCCTTGCCTTCTCTCATGAATCTAATCGTCAAGTCTGGGATCTGCTGCTGCGCTTGCGCTTGCAACGCTCTTTGTCTTTGCTGCTGCGCCTGCGCTGCTGCGATTTGCTCGCGAGTGTACTGCTGCGGTCGCTTTTCCAAGCTCGATCCGCCCAATCCACTCACTGCCGTCTTTTTCTTCGCCGCCGCTTTTGCTTTGCCGCGAACTTTGTCCAGCATGGTCTTGACCGACTCGTCCGTATCGTCTTGCTTCCACGCAACTTCCAAATCGTGTTGCGCCTCTTTGAACTGACCCAACTGTTCATACGCCGTAGCTCTGCGCTTCAACGCAACCTTCCCATTCGGAATATCCTGCAAAGCAGCCGTGCAGCACTCGATGGCTTCCCGAAAGCGCTTCTCACGGATAAAGCACGCAGCTTGAGAGGTCAAGAGGGCAGATCTTTCCGGACTCCCTGCTAACGCTAAACTCAAAGCTCTCCCGTACGCGCGAATGGCGTTCATGTGGTCTTGCTTCATGAAAAGTTGATCGCCTTCTTTCTTCAACGACGCGCACTTTTTGTGGAAGCCAGCTAATTCTTGCTTGTTGTTGTTTTGCGTGACGGCCATCGTGATTGTTTTTGCTTTTGTATATTCTTGTTCCAGAGC
>JACLAB010014348.1_pt1 | contig 13291 bp, 11 predicted proteins | sample 8027921 | NCBI WGS metagenome assembly JACLAB01 (sample SAMN15725117, study PRJNA655200) | protist metagenome | isolation source: fluorescence activated cell sorting (FACS) single amplified genomes of... | place: USA: West Boothbay Harbor, Gulf of Maine | collected 2000-07-19
AGCGATCTCGGAGCGAGGGGATAGGGAATGGGCAATGACGATGACACAGCGACGCAAGAACAGCAATGCACGGGATGGAGGAGCACGTACCTCGAACATAGCAAACATGTTCGTCACCGAGCTCACGTCCCAATCACCGATGGGCTGATTGAAGGCACTCGCAACCTACAGTGCAGCGGGGGACGGACGGCCATTTGGAGTGAGCGGCGATCTCGGAGCGAAGGGAGGGGCGACGGCGACGATGACGACGACGACGACGGGGGCGCAGCGACGCGGTGACGAAATCAAGCGGGATGGAGGCACACGTACCATGAACATGCCCGCCATGTTCGACACCGCGCCCGTGTTCCATCCACCGATGGGCTGATTGAAGGCACTCGCAACCTACAGTGCAGCGGGGGACTGACGGCCATATGGAGTGAGCGGCGATCTCGGAGCGAGGGCACGGGTGACAACAACATCGACGACACAGCGGCGGGGTAGCAACATCAAGCGGGATGGATGCTGCACGTACACTAAACATGCCAATCATGTTCGTCACCGAACCCGTGTCCCATTCACCGACGGGCTGGTCGAAGGCAGTGGCATTCTACAAAGCAGCGAAAGTCGGACGGCCATATGGAGTGAGCGGCGATGTGGAAGCGAGGGCACGGGCGATGACGACGACGACCACCACCACCACCACACAGCGACGCGGTAGCAAAATCAAGCGGGATGGAGGCATACGTACAGTGAACATGTAACTCATGTCCATCACGGAGCCCGTGTTCCATCCACCGATGTTCTGATTGAAAGCGGGGGCATTCTACAGCGCAGCGAGGGACGGGCGGCCGTGTGGAGTGAGCGGAGATATCGAAGCCAGGGGACGGACTATAAAGAGTACAAAGACAACAAAGATACATCCATGTGCCAACAAGAAGCGCAAGGGAGGACCGCCCACAACACGTAGCCAGAACAAGCCAGACATGTCCGTTACCGAGCTCACGTCCCAATCAGCGATGGGCTGATTGAATTCGTTGGTATTCTACGATACGGCGAGGGCCAGATGTCCGCGAGGAGTGAGCATCGACGCACTTGGGGGACAGACGGCGAGGAAACAATCGCGCAGCAACACACGCGATACGACTGTACGTACACCGAGCATGTATCTCATGTTCGTCACTGAGCTCGTGTCCCACCCACCAATGGGCTGATTGAAGTTGTTGGCTACCTACAGTACAGTGAGGAACGGTTGCTCGTGTAGGGTGAGCGCCGATACATGGGGAAAGCCACATCGACCAAAATGAACACGTACGTGGAACATGCCAGCCATATCCGTCACCGAGCTCGTGTTCCATCCACCGATGGGCTGATTGAAGGCAGTGGCATTCTACAGCGCAGCGAGTGCCAGATGGTTGTGCGGGGTGAGTGGCGATATCGAAGCGAGGGGACGGGCGACGGGCGACGACACAGACACGGAGCAACACCGGGCGGGGTGGGGAGGAGCACGTACGTAGAACATGGAGTTCATGTCCACCACCGAGCTTGTATCCCACTCACCCATGGGCTGGTTGTAGGAAAGCATATTCTACAGTACAGCGGGGGACGGATGGCGGCGGGGAGTGAGAGGCGATATCGAAGCGAGGGGACAGGCGACGCAGAAACATGCGGGTTGGGAGGGACACGTACGGCGAACATGGCACTCATGGTCGTCACCGAGCTTGTATCCCAAGTTGACAAGTTTGGGTTGAACGTGGCCGGATCGGAGACCTTGGCACCGGTACCAGAGCCGGCATCGCTGCCAAACAACTGAGACATGTCCGTCACGCCCGTCGTGCACGACGTGGTAAGCGCGATCTCGTCAGTGGGATCCGCAGCAACCAACGCATCCAGATCCGCCCGATCACGCTTGGTGTATGGGACGCCACCAACCACTCCAGTGTCCCCGACATTGGCTTCAGGGCAGAGCACGGTGACGCCGTTTGCGCCCAAATAGAAGGCTGGTGTTGGCAGGGGCTTGACCAACTTCACCTGCCACCTCGTGGACGTCGATCCCTTGGCAACTAGTGTCGGCGTACGATCCGAGCTCCTGCACCCCAGCAGCTCGCGGCATCCCGGGCCGTCGGCCTTTCTGGCCGTGGTGATCGTGAACCCACTCTTCCCCCCCTCCCTGTAGACGTACTTCATTTGCCAGCTCCGCAAGCCCTTGGAACCGAGATTGACAGACCGTGACGCGCAGGAACGTCTGTATGAAAGCTTGGAGGAGGAGAGACGGCTCGAGGACGGGCTGACCGTGTAGACCCCCCGAACCCCCGACTCGGGCATGATAAGCCAGGTCGAGGGCCTCTCGGCGTCCGCCGACTGCATCTTCGTGCGGCCGGTTGTGGTGTACGACAAGTACGTATCTTCACAAGAAGACTTGTCCGAAAGACTCCTGATGGAGTGAATACCCGCCTTGAGGCTGGAAACGGCCGAAATGGCTTGCGACGCGAGCAGCGCCCAGAGGACGACGACGCGTATCGAGACCCGCTTGGTGGCGAACATGGCTGGAACAATGGAATAGGGTCGATACTATTCTTCTGTATTGGGGGGAGGCCGGGTTTCGACGGTGGAAGTACAGATTAGTGGTCCAGTTAGTAGTAGTAGCACTTGGGCCAGTACTTGGGCCGCAGGGGCATCGTCATCGCATGGATGGGATGAGATCTCACGATGAGATCCGCAGGCCTGGATCTGCATTTTTTGTCATTCAAAGAAAAAGTAGAAGAAGCCAACATGTTTGCCACCAAGCTCACTGTCCGTCGCGTACGTCATGAATGCCGCTCTCTGTGTCGCGGGCCAAGGGCGTGATGGCCTGTCCCGTGCCATGGACAGAAACGCGGTTCGATGCGCCAACTTTCGCCCTGCTGGCCTCCTCCGTCCCGCTCTCGTCGCTTGTTTATGGGTATTTTTGTGAACATGCCAAGTAATGAGTGACAAGGGATTTTGTGGCGGTCGTTTTTCGAGACCACGCTCGGCATGTGTCCAGGATAATTCGAGATACGCTCCAGCTCACCGTCTCACAAAGTCCCGCTCTCGCGCGCATCTGCAGGCCAACGTCGCGGCCGCCGCCACCAAGTCCTCCAAGGCCAAGAGGACCTCGAAGATCGAGTGGTACGGGGCCGACCGCCCCAAGTACCTGGGACCGTTCACCCCGGAGGTCTCGTACCTGACCGGTGAGTTCCCGGGCGACTACGGCTGGGACACGGCCGGACTCTCCGCTGACCCGGAGACCTTCGCCCAGAACCGCGAGCTCGAGCTCATCCACGCCCGTTGGGCCATGCTCGGAGCCGTCGGCTGCCTGGTGCCGGAGTGGAGCTCCAACACCGGCAACGTGCCCTGGTTCAAGGCCGGACAGCAGATCTTCGCAGACGAGGGCATCCAGTACCTCGGATTCGATGGGCTCATCAACGCGCACTCCATCGTTGCCACCCTGATCGTCCAGGTCATTGTCATGGGCGCCGTGGAGGGCTACAGGAACGGAGGTATCGCGGCCGAGTGGGCTGACGGCCTCGACCGCCTCCACCCGGGTGGTCCCTTTGATCCGTTGGGCCTTGCCGACGACCCCGATGCGTTCGCCGAGCTCAAGGTTAAGGAGATCAAGAACGGACGTCTCGCCATGTTCTCGATGCTTGGATTCTTCGTCCAGGCCATCGTGACCGGAAAGGGACCCCTCGAGAACCTCTCCGACCACCTGGCTGACCCGGCTGTCAACAACGGATTCGCTGCGGCCACCAAGTTCACCCCCGGAAACTGATTGATTGATTGATTGATTGATTGGCAATCAGCATGCTGTAAGCCCGTTTCATTCAGAACGATTTCTCTCTCTCTCCTGGGAAAAACGTCGGACATTTCGGACCCGGCCCCGCTCTGGGTTTGCTGTACGAGCATTTCGTATCGTACGAGAGAGGAACCCGAGGGAGAGAGGGTTGGAAGCGTGTACGCGGTCCCGAATTTCGGCCATGATTCCCTGCCTCGTCTCGCTGGCCACGAGCCTCTGCTGCTCCTGCTGTTCTTGGACCACCGTCGAAATCCTTCGGTCGTCTGCGAGGGTGGCGTATTCGACGCTCTTCCTCTTCTCCATGATCCTGGCCTGGCTGTTGCGAGACTTTCACGGTTTCATCAAGCACTTTGTCCACCCGCCCAAGGACGTTCCGTACCTCCCGCCGGATGTCTGGTGGGGCGAGCAGGCCGTATTCCGGCTGTCCATGGGCAACTTTCTTCTCTTTGCCGTCCTGGCCTTGGTCATGTCGTTCCCGGCGCCGGTTGTCATGCGGGACGACTGGAGGGACTCTAAGCTTCACCACGGCGGGTGGGTCGTCAAGGTGCTGTTGTGGCTGGGGTTCAACATCCTTCCCTTCTTCTTCAGCAACGGCGTCATCACCGTCTATGCGACCGTATCAAAGGTCGTCTCTCCGCTCTTCTTGGCCATCCAGACGCTCATCATCATCGACCTCACACAGGAGTGGAATGATCGTTGGGTCGTTGAGGGTGATTCAGACGAGCGGTATCTGTACGCCCTGCTCATTGGGACCATCGGGAACTACGTGCTCACGGTGGCGCTCTTTGTCGCGAGCTTCATGTGGTTCTCGCCCGGAGACATCGATGCGGATGGTGTGCCGATCGACTGCTCGTTCAATTGGTCGATGATCATGATTGGCGTGCTGCTATGCACCATCATGACGATGTTCACGCTGCACCCGAGGATCAAGGAGGCCAGCCCCCGCGCGTCCGTCTTTGTCGCGTCGTCGATGGCCATGTACGTGGCCTACCTGGGATTCTCGGCGCTTCAGTCCGAGCCCAGGGACTATGCATGCAACTCGCTGGGCAAGCAGATCAGTGCCGCGTCCGGCACGACCTTGGCGATGGGCATGGTCATCACGCTGGCTTCCACTGTGTGGGCCGCATTCCGCGCAGGATCAAACACGCACACGTTCGAATACTTCGACCGCGATGTCGAGCGGGAATACCAAACGCTGCGAAGCGCTCCGCACGAGCCCGATATGGACCGGGGGCACGGTCAGAGAGATGAAGAGGACGCCCGGGATTCATCGGTCCAGCCCGTGAGCTACTCGTATGTGCAGTTTTACCTCATCTTTGCCCTGGCCTCCATGTACGTCGGCATGCTGATGACCGGGTGGGGCGACGGGAAGATGCAGAAGGACATGATTGACATTGGGTGGCCCAGCGTCTACGTGAAGCTCGCGTGCAGCTGGTTGAGTGCTGGCGTCTACGTCTGGACACTGTGCGCGCCGATGGTCCTCATTGATCGAACTTTCTAGAGTTTAGAGTCACATTTAGAGTCACATTCGTTATTCATTATGTATCGTTGTTGTATCTAAGAACCTAGAGATTGGAAAAGTCCATCTCGATCTCCCCTCCCATGCCAACACCGGCCGGTGGGCTCTGGTAGAAGCCAACCTGCTGCCCCATTCCCGGAACCACTCCCGGCGCCATTCCTGGTACTTGGACTGGCACAGGGCCGTGACTACCCGGGTAGCCCCCGCCATGGTACGGGACAGGAACCACCCTCGGGGGCACTGCATTCATGTGATTCGGGATATTCATACGCCTTAAAGCATGGCCCGAGCCCACGGGGCTCACCATGTACGGCTGACCTCCCGGAGGAACACCATGAGCATATGCCGGCGGTCGGGGACCTCCACCGCCATACCCCATCGGCGGCATTGGACCCATTGGACCCATCGGCGGCATTGGACCCATTGACCCCATTGGTCCCATTGGTCCGACTGGCCTCATCGGGCCCACTTGCCCTCCAGTCGTCGTATCGATGTCGCTCCCATTGTACGTGTGCCTGCCCCCGCCGTTTCCGTTGTCATACCCACCGTTCGGTCCGCCATGAGGGACGTACTGATTGGGGTACGGCCGATGGAACCCACCGCCCACACCCGGAATCACCGGAGTGGCCATCCCAACATGCACCCCCGCGCCGTCGGTCGAACCCCTGGTCGGCTTGTACCGCTCACGCTGCCCCGCGTGCTTCTCCCCCTCGCTCAGCGCCTCCTTCGCAAATCGCTCCAGCAACCTGTCAAGCTTCTGCTGCCTCGCCGCCAGCTCTGCCTTCAAGATGGATCGCTTCTTCTCGTCAGCTTCTTGCTTCATTTGCTCTTCGATCTCTGCCACCGCGGCCTGGCCAGACAGCCGCTCCTGGTTCTGCTCGGGTGGGAGGCGCACCTGCAGCCGCTCCTTCCGCACCTCTTCCCGCACGACCTCCTCCTCTGTCTTCCCATCCCGATCCGCGATGATCGCCTCGCGAGGCTTGCTGTCCCCGAACAGCGAGGAGGTCGCCGTGAGCAACGAGCTCTTTCGCTGGAGCTCGGCCGCGCGTTTGTCGTCTCGCGGTTTGAGGTTCAGGCGCCTGCGCTGCTGCGTCCCGGGTTGCCGCGAGTCCGTATTACCTCCCTGAAACGGAGAGGCCGCGTCCATGACGGGCTACTCTTCGTCGCAGACTGATGGATGGAAGGATGTGAGGAGGAATTCCGAAACCCGCAGAGAACGGCCGCGCGCTTCCACCGGTTTGTTCTCGTGGCGTACCAGGTCAACCGACCGACAGACAAAAAGAATGGCTAGGAGACTGGCGGGGTGCGTGACTCGGTGGTGGTGCAAAATTTGCGGAACTTGAAAATTTCGAAAAAAATGGTGGAGACGAGGTCGAGGTCTCAGTCCTTCCGGCAGCCCCGGCAGTCCGGATCCCTTGCAACAAATGGCTCCGGATCGCAGACATCCCAGGCGTCATCGGCGCGGACGAAGGCGGGGAGGAGAAAAGCCGCCGCGACGAGCAAGATGATCGATCAGGCGTCCGGCTCGACGTCGAGACTCTTCCAGGCGCTCAAGCTCCTCGTGTGCGTGTGCGGCATCTACTCAGCGTACATAACGCAGGGACTGTTCCAGGAGATCCTGTCGACGAAGAAGTTCGGGGGATCGGAGCGCTTCCCGCACCTGGCAACGCTCAATGCGTTCCAGTCGTTTGCGTGCTTCCTGTGGGCCGGGGGTCTGATCTTGGTGAGCGAGGTGCTGTTCCCGTCCAGAAAGTCCAAGGGGGGAGACGGGTCGCACCCTCCCTTCACCGCATACGTGACCGCAGGCTTCACCAACTGCTTTGGGCCCGCTCTCGGCTTCCAGGCGCTCTACTACATCCCGTATCCGGCACAGGTCCGTCCTTGCACGCAGATTTCGCCGTTTTCTTCTGGCATGCGTGCCATTGCCATCCCCATGCATCACTCGCATCACTCGCATCACTCGCATCACTCGCATCACGCACGTTGGTTTGAAACGCTCTGCTCCAGGTTCTGGCAAAGAGCTCCAAGATGATTCCGGTGATGCTGCTGGGTACGGTGCTGCATAAAAAGACGTATCCCATGATTGAATACTTCTTTTGCTTCCTGGTGACGGCCGGCGTCTCTTCGTTCGCCTGGTTTGGCTCGGGTGCAAAGAAAGTCAAGGCGGTGGCCTTCCCGGGCCAGGCCCCGCTCGGCTACGTCCTCTGCTTCCTCAACCTGTTGCTGGACGGCTACACCAACGTCACGCAAGACGCCATCAACAAATCACACGCGGGATCCACGCCGCTGCACATGATGTGCTGGATGAACTTCTGGACGGGCCTGTTCTACGTGCCCATGATGTTTGTGGTGAGCTCGAGCGGGGCTGATATCGTCCGGTTCCTGATCCGCTATCCCGAGGCGCTGCGGGATGTGTTGTACTTTTGCGTGTGCGGTGCCGTTGGCCAGCTGTTCATTTTCTATACGATCAAGACGTTCGGGAGCCTGACCAACACGATGGTGACGACGACCAGGAAGTTTTTCAGTATCCTGGTGAGCGTGCTGTGGAGTGGCAACGGGCTGGGAATGGAGCAGTGGATGGCCGTTGGACTGGTGTTTAGCGGGTTGCTGTCCAGCAGCTGGTACAAGCACCGGGCGAACAGGCACCAGCACGGCGTGTCCAGACGAACGGGTCGGAAGTCGGGCTGAGAATTTTTCGCTGGTTTCGCTGGTTTTCCCCCGTTGGAGTCGATTTATCTCAGCGTTCATAGTATCTGCGTGTACATAGATATCGTCTCAGGCACAGAGCGCGTGCGCACCAGGGATGGTTGCCCCGAAAAACGTCGAGGTGCGTGCGCGAAATTCCTCTCATCGGCGCCCTGCGCGACAGCCGCGCTGTTGTACTCACTGTCGGTGTGCTATATGTATTCAGGACATCACCGTATCGTCCCTGGTGGTCGCCCGGGCGGGGTTCGACGGCAGTGAACACGTGGGGGAGGTCGTGGAAACCAAATCGGACCCCAGGACGAGCGAGGTGTCGTACTACATCCACTACCACGAGTTGGATAAACGGCTGGATGAGTGGGTGCCCGCGAGTAACGTGCTCGAGAAGCTGGACCCGTCGAAGAAGTCGGCGACGCTGGAAAAGTTCCCCTCGAACGACACGACCATGAAGGACGGGGGCTCGGAGAGCCTGAAGATGACCAGGCGGCAGAAGCGACAGTACGCGGAGATCAACCACCTGAGTCCGTCCGTAGAGGACCTTCCGCCGATGGATGCAGAGCTTGAACGACACCATCAGGAGAAGACGAAGGTGAAGAACATCCAGATCATCGAGCTGGGTCGGCACGAGATTGATACCTGGTATTTCAGTCCCTACCCCGAGCCGCATGCAAGCTGCCAAAAGTTATTTATCTGCGAGTATACGCTCAAGTATTTTCGCAAGAAGAAGACGTTGCTGCGGCACATGGCCAAGCTGTCGCTGCGCTGCCCCCCGGGGGACGAGATTTACAGGTCCCCGCCGCGACCTGGCGAGTTTAACCGGGCGGCGTACACCAACCCTCAGATCTCCATGTTTGAGGTGGATGGCCGGAAGTCCAAGGTTTACTGTCAGAACTTGTGTCTGCTGTCCAAGCTGTTCTTGGACCACAAGACGCTCTATTATGACGTGGATCCGTTCCTGTTCTACGTGCTGTGCGAGGTCGACAAGGACGGGCATCATATTGTCGGATACTTTAGCAAGGAGAAGGAGTCGTCCGAGGGGAACAATCTTGCGTGCATCCTGACCCTGCCACCGTACCAAAGGAAGGGGTACGGGAGCTTCCTTATTGACTTTTCGTATCAGCTGTCGAGGAAGGAAGGCCGGGTCGGCTCGCCGGAGCGCCCGCTGAGCGATCTGGGCGCCGTGAGCTACCGAAGCTATTGGACACGGGTGATCCTGGAGACGCTGAACGAGTCGGCCAAGGGCGGCCTGAGCATCAAAGACATCTCGGACAGGACGAGCATTCGGACGGAGGACGTCGTCAGGACGCTGGAAGGGCTGAGTCTGATCAAATTTTGGAAGGGCGATCACGTGATTTCTGCGACCCAGAAGATCATTGAGGAGCATATGATGACGCTCAAGCCGAGCTTGCGCGTCGACACGCTGCGGCTGCGCTACGACCCCATCAATACCAAAGCCGATGAGCGCAAGACCCGATAAATGTGCGGAGTAGAAGATGTGTGTGTGTGTGTTCATCCACAGTGTATAAGTGTATCTATGCTTTCAGAAACCAATCAACCATGGTGTCATTGATCGCTGCCGGAAAATCTTCTTGGGGCATGTGGCCTAACTTTGCCTCAATGCCGTAGGCGAGCTTGATGTTTGTTCTCTGATCCTCGAGAAAGTCGAGTGTCGTCGCCAGATCGATGAAAGAATCGTCGGCACCGTGAATTATCAGCATTGGCTTGCGGAACTCGTCTCGAAGCGCGTCACTGACCCTCCTCTTGAGCCCGTCAAAGTCGAGCCGTTCCATGGTGTGATAGATGGCATCCGAGGCCGCTTGGCTCTCCAGATAGCACCGGTTGTATGCATCTGCGTCGTCTCGAGACAGCGCATACGGTGACCCGGCAGCGGCGTAGAGGTCGCCTTTGAAGCGGGCACCAAGCTTTGGCTTCAGGAAACCGATCGGGCTCTTGAACGCGGCGAGCTCGGGCCGGAGCTTCGCCTTGATTCCAAATGGCACATTCAGCGCCACGACTTTATCGACGACGTCGGGGTGCGTTGCCGCGTAGAGGACGGCCGCCTGGCCGAGGACATAGCCGTGCACGACGAGACTCACAGAACCCCTTCCACCGCTCTTCGGGAGCGCCTTGATGATGCCGTCAAGCTCTTGCATGTACGAGTCGACCGAGTAGTCAAATATAGACACGTCTGGGTGGTCCGAGTCGCCGTGACCAGGCCAGTCGACCGCCATCGCGTCGATGCCAGCCCCCGCCAGAAGGGAGAGCGAGTTGCGGTAGCTGAATGAGCTGCTGCCGAGCCCGTGAAGACAAATGACCGTGGCCGAGGCATCTTCGGGTACCTCCGCTCTCCTGTATGCGATCCTTAGCCCGCTCGGCGTGACCAGGGACTGCGACGCCAGCTTGGCCTTGGCACTTCCCTCGATGATTTCGCCCGTCAGTGGGTCGACCTCGTCGAGGTCGGCATTCGGAGACGCGCGCACCCGGATCGGATCCCTTGTTATCCGATACGGCCGGAAGGGAGACGCGTGGGCGGCATACGGCCGGATGGATGCGGAACGGATGCGCGGGGTCTGGAGCATTTGTGGTGGAAAAGAAAAAGCAAGCGACCACCCACAAGAATCGGGGTTGAAATACCGCCATCTGCGGACACACTGAACCTGTATACACATAATGCCGGCCGCACAGACCGATGCAGACCCGGAGAGGCCGGGCAGTTCGATGCCTCACACAGAGGAGGGCGGCAAGGAGGGCGGCAAGGCCGGGCAGGAGCTGTCCGAAGCGGTCGCGCGGGCCGCTGAAGAGCACCCAGGGGACATAGACAAGCAGATAGAGGTCGCTCTCCAGTGTCCATGCGTGGAGGATATGATGACGAGCCCCTGCAAAGACACGTTTGTCGACTCGTTCACGTGCTTCATGAAGAGCGAGCACCCCGAGGCGAAGGGGTACGACTGCGTCTCGCATTTCGAGCGGTTCCAGGAGTGTTTGACGACGAACCCTGGAGTCATAGACCAGTTTCTGAGCAATAAAGACGGAGGTGACGAGGGGGTGACGACGGACTGAAATGATGATTTGCAGCACAGCGTTCAATCAACGCGCCTCAAATATGTGCTCGCCATGCAGACCGACCTGAACCACCGTGCCGCCTGCTCCTTTTTCCGGCCAACCGCCAAGGTTGAGCCCGCGTCGTCCATGATTTTCATGTACCCGACATCCAGCCCGCTGGCCGTCGGCTTCCCCGGCAGCACAAAGTGAACCATGATGGGTCCCATCTCGTGTCGCACCATGTAGCGATCGCCTTCTACCGTCAGACGTACTTTCAGCACATACTCCTGTCCGTCTGGCACGTTTCGCAAACTCCATACCACCTTCGAGTCCCTTGCAACCCACTCGGCCTTCTGCCCGAACGACGTCCCTGCTAGCTTGGAAAGCAGCGGTCCGTCACTCCCTCCATGCTCGAGTTCAACGTGGGCCCTTGTCACTGTCGGGGGAAGCGGAAGCACCACCTCCACCCCACTGGCCACTTTGCCCGCCTTGCGCCCCTGGCCGATGGCAGACAGCCCGAAGCTGCTGCCCGCGTCACCGCCGTGGTAGTCCGTGCGCAGGGATATATGAATTGTCAGTTTATCTGACGAGCGGGCATCGTCCTCCATCATCGGCGTCACCACGAAAGGCGGCACGAACGATTTCGAGCTCCGATACGTGAGTAGGGAAAAGTGTCCCTCTGGTGGGGTTAGCTCCAGCACCCTTGACCTCGAAAATGCCTCCCGATCCACACTGTCGTGCAGCGAGTACGTATCGAGCACCACCGCCGACTGTACCGACGACGACCCGTATTGCAGCGGAAAGTCCCCGGGCACGTCCCGACCCCCGGCCTCGTCAGACAACAGCACCAGGGTCTCGGGCAGACCCAGCCGGATCTTCGGCGATCCATGCAGGTACGACTTGACCTGGACACTTCCAACAATACTGCTCGTCCGCAGCCGTCCGCTCGCGTCAAAGATCGCCGTCAACCGCTCCACAATATCGACAAAAATCTCCTCCTTGGCGCCGGTCCTCGACGTGCTCAACACACTCTTCACGACCTCCTTGGGACCCGCCAAAGTAAACGCGCCCCTCGACGCCCCAGACTCTGCGCCACCACGATTCCCAGAACCGGAAACGCCCACCGCCTCCGCAAAGCCGCCCAAACCGCCCAGCCTCCCGAGCGTGCCACCCACCCCCTTTGGCCGCATCACGGCCGGCTCCATCGCGATGAATTCCTTCAACCGCTCCGTACTCGAGTTTTGAGGAAATCCATAATCCATAATCTCGTCCACAAGCTCATAGAGGAGCACGAAGTTCTTCCGAACGCTCTCCTCGGACACGTGGCCCACGTAATCATTGGCGATCCAGAACAGTCGATTCAGAAGCTCGACCAGGAGAGACGGGGAGACATTCTCCCGGGTCGTCACGCCCCAGTACAGTGATCCAGCATGTATATAAGCATAGTTTGTACCGTCGATGCAAAATGCAGGCCCGGCCGTTGGCGAGGAGGATGACACTGACGAGACGGACGAAACCGAGGCACTGTTGATGGCCTTGAAGAGGACCTCGTGCGAAGACTTCGAGACGTTCCCCTTGAAGTCTTTCAGAATGATGACGTCCCCACGCGGCGACAGGACAATCAGCTGGGAGATCATCGTGCTCAGTCACGCTTTGCGTTCTTATTCAAGAGCCCCAGGATGGCCGAGACCAGTCGGTGCGCACAGACCGTCGCCGGAAGAAAAAGGGCCACAGCTGCCACGGCAATGTATAGATCTTTCGTTGGAAAGGGAACCGTGTAGCCAAGTAGCGTGTACGGGCCTTCCATATTCCGATGCCGACTCGACAACTCGGTGACTCGACAACTCGACGACTCGGTGACTCGGTGACTCGACGAGAACAACGCGCACACGCGTGGCACGACGGAGAGACAGTGGTTGGAGAGACCAAATTTCTGGAAAAAGAGTTGAACCCCGGCCAGCCGCTGGCCGGGGCGAACCAACCCTCAAAAATTCAAATTTTCTCTGCAAATCTCAGCCGTATTGGAGTCTGCACAGAACATATCGCCCGCGACAGAGAGTGAATATGACTGTGACGGGCGACAGGCGTCTGGCGGTGTCTCCTGGTTCAGCAGGACCGCGATCGCAAATTCACAATCATCCAAACTCGAAACCAAACTTGGACGCCGTCCTCCCGTCGCAAGGTGCGGCGCGTTTCTGGCTGGATGGGGAGGTCAACGAGGCCGGAGAGAA
>JACLAB010000885.1_pt1 | contig 13280 bp, 12 predicted proteins | sample 8027921 | NCBI WGS metagenome assembly JACLAB01 (sample SAMN15725117, study PRJNA655200) | protist metagenome | isolation source: fluorescence activated cell sorting (FACS) single amplified genomes of... | place: USA: West Boothbay Harbor, Gulf of Maine | collected 2000-07-19
AAACAACTCAAAGCCGCCGAGCCGGACGTCGCCGAGCGCGTCGACGAGGACGAGGACATGGACGAGGACGGTCCGAGCACGGGCGTGAAACGAAGACGATAGCTACGTCACGATTAGATGCGGCGCGATGATGTGTAATTTTAGTTGAATGCGCGTTTAGGAATTTGGTTTGAGCAGGCGTTGCTTCGTTCAATTACACAGTCTCGCTATTTGCTAAGAACGTGAACGAAAGCCAGTAAGCGTGAGCCGCTTACATCATGCCGGTGCCCACGGAACCGACCGACCAAACGCGAATGACGTTATCGGTGTAGCCCGTGTAGAGGGTGGAACCGTCCGCCGACCATTGGAGGGAGGTGCAGTACGGTTGTTGGGACTTCTTGCCAACCGGCGGGAACTCCGGGCGGAGCTCGTCGACGATGGACTTGGATTCGAGGTCCCAAATCTTGACGCAGGACTCGGTCGCCGCGCACAACCAGTAGCGGTTGGGGGAGAAGCACAAGCCGTAAATGATGTCACCCGCATCGAGGGAGTACAATCGCTTGCCCTCGCCGAGATCCCAAAGCATGGCGACGCCATCCTTGCCGCCGGAGGCGCACAAGGAACCGTCCGGAGAGACGGTGACGGCGTTGATGTAGCCGGTGTGACCAACAAGGTTGGTGCGAATCTTGCAGTTGGTGAGGTTCCAGACCTTCACGAGCTTATCCCAGCCCCCAGACACGATGATCGGGTTGGAGGTGACCGGGGAGAAGCGCACGCACGACACCCACTCGGAGTGCGCGTCGGCGTCTTGAATCGTGTACTTGCACTCGCCGAGCGTGTTCCACAACTTGATCGTCTTATCCCGGGAGCCGGAGACGATTTGGCGGTTGTCCACGGAGAAAGCCACCGAAAGGACATCCTTGGTGTGTCCGACAAAGCGTCGGGTGGTGGTACCGGTGTTAAGGTCCCACAATCGAAGGGTGCCGTCCCAAGACCCCGAGAGCGCGAATTGCCCGTCCGAGGAGATGACGACGTCTTGCACGAAGTGCGAGTGTCCGTGAAGCGATCGGCGCGGGTAACCGTAGTTCTCTTCCTCGCGCGTCAGGTTCCAAAGGATCACCGTCTTGTCTCGCGAGGACGACAAGAGAATGTCAGAGTTATCCAACGGAGTCGCGATGGACGTGACCCAGTTTTCGTGCCTGCGCGGAAATGAAAAAAACGTGTGGGTTAGTGTCGTCGTTCGAAGTCGTGATCGAGCTCGTCGAGCTCGAGTCCGTTTCGCGTGAACGGTCACGCGCTCGAGACGACGCGCGTTCGACGCGTGAAATAATCATCGCACGAACGCGTCGCCGTCGTCGCGCGTCCCATCGCCGCGCGCCGCCGCCGCGAGCGTCAACGTCCGCCTCGTTCGATGGCGCAGACCCTATTCCACGAACGATCGGTTCGCCGCGCGTTCGCCGTCGACGCGACGCGACGCGCGCTCGGATCATCGATTCGCACGACGCACCCCTTGAGCACGCCTCTGAGCTGCATTTGAGTCGCCATGTCGCGCGTCGAACGCGTCGCGTAGAGGCGGACGTCGTCGCGCGCGCCATCCACCCGGTCGCGCGCGCGGGTGATTGTGATGGTCCGTGTGTTTGCCCCGCGGGCGGTCTCACGACGTCCCGACGCGCGCGGTCGTTTCAAACCGCGACGACGACGACGACGACGACGACGACGACGACGACGACGACGACGACGACGACGGGCGCGAGTCGCGCGTGAACGCACGCGAGTGAGCGCGCGCACGACCGTCGAGGACGCGCGCGACGGGAACGCGGACGCGGAGGTAACGCGACGCATCGGCATCGGCGTTCGGCATCGCATTCGGCGCCATGGCGAGCGCGCTCGTGCCGAAACGGCGACGGGTGGCGACGGAAAACGCGATGACGAAGCTGAGTGGGAACGGGGAGTCGTGCGCACTGTTTAACTGTAACTATTGCCAAAAGGACATCTCGAACGTGGTGCGCATACGGTGCGCGGAGTGCGCAAACGTGGATCTGTGCACGGAGTGCTTCGCGGTCGGCGTGGAGCCGCACCCGCACAAGGCGTATCATCAGTATCACGTCATCGACAACATGTCGTTTCCGCTGTTCACGCGAGATTGGGGGGCTGACGAAGAGTTGTTATTGCTGGAGGCAGTGGAGATGTTCGGGTTGGGGAACTGGACCGAGGTGAGCGAACACGTCGGGACGAAGACGCGCGCGCAGTGTCACGCGCACTATTTTGAAGTCTACGTCAAGTCTCCTTGCGCGCCGTTACCGGATATGTCGAAGATTTTAGGAAAAGGCGTCGCGCGTATGACATCAGACGAGCTCAAAGCGGAGGCGGAGCAAAAGGCGAACGAAAATAAGGATGTGGAGGAGGAGGAGAAGCTTCTCGAATCGCTTGCTAACCCGAACGCAGTGAAGACGGAGGGCAACGTGCAGGAACTCACAGGTTACAACATCAAGCGCAATGAGTTCGATCCCGAATACGACATGGATGCCGAACTTCCCCTGGCGGAGATGGAATTTCGCGAAAACGACACCGAAGAAGACGTCCAGATGAAGCTGCGAATGATTGAAATCTACAACAGCCGGCTTCAAGAACGAGCGAGAAGAAAACAATTCATTCTCGAACGCAATCTGCTGAACGTGAAAAAGCAACAAAACGTGGAAAAGAAGCGTTCACAATACGAGCGCGACTTACACGGCACCATGCGTATATTTGCACGCTTTCTCACGAGTACCGAGTACGACGTCTTGCTCGAGGGTCTCGCCGCGGAGCACCGAATCCGAACCCGCATCACCGAACTGAAAGAGTACAGACGCAATGGTATTCATACCATCGCAGAGGGCGAGGATTACGATTTGGAGAAGCGTCGTCGTGAGACGGAGTTCGCTCGTCTACACGCGATCGAGCATCCAACTAGCAAGAACATAGCCAGAGCGAACAAGTTCATCGTGCGAGATGCCACACAAATCAATGAGCAGTTGACTCGCATGAACGACGAAGACAAGACGGTATCCGTGATCCCGACGCCTCGTACGTCGAGCTTAGGTCCTCGCCGTCGAATGTACTTGTCACTTGATCTCGCCGATCTTCCAGGCGTAGACCTTTTGAACGACGACGAAAAGGAGTTGTGCAGGAGCTGTCGCTTATTGCCTGTGCAGTATCTCTCGATGAAGGTGGAGTTGATGCGAGAGGGTCTCAAGTCCGAAAAGCCGCTCAACAGAAATCACGTTCGGAATATGTTCAAAGTAGACCCACTCAAGGCTATTCGTGTGTATGAGTTACTCCTACAGCACGGCTGGGTGTTGGAAGACGGCTTCGTGAACCCAGGTGAGGATGAAGACTCCGAACCTGCGCCGAAAAAGTCAGCCAGCGCAGACGAGGAGGAAGACGAGGAGGACGATGAAGTAGATTACGAAACCGACGATAACGACGAAGACGAGGACGAGGAAGACGACGAGGAAGAGGATAGCGAGGAAGACGATTAGCATGAGACGTTTTCTCCTCATTAGATTTTACAGTGCTGTAGTGACATATGACGGGAGTCATTTATTATTAATTTTTTCCCCAGCGTAGAAGCGATCGCCCCGTGCTGCCTGTCGTCTACTACGTGAATTTCACTCTGTTTTGAGGGTCCATGCTTTCTTTGATTCCACGATACACCAATCCAAGCGAACGGCCTGCGTTAGAGAGAGTAAGTCGATGCACAAAATAATTAATTTCAAACGCACCAATTAATGTCACCAGTAACCAAGAAGCCACCCGGCTGCAGTTGTTCAGTGCGCTTCTGAACAAGGGAAGGCTCACATCAGCGAGTTCTATTATCATAGAAACAGCTAAACGAAATCCCTTCACCTTTGCGAGCTCTGGCTGGCGACAAACGTGAATTTTCCTCGTCACGAGCTGTGTGAAAAATAATTAATTTCAGCGACAAATTAAAAAATTAATTCAAACGAGCCGTCGCGCGGAGATACGTACCTCGCCGTTTGCATTCATGCCCCACAATTTATGCCAATCTTCGTACATCGCGACCACGTCGTAATAATTGCGTGCAAGCCACGTGCGCAATGATGTTTCATTTCGAAATTTTTCCAACGAACGTGTGCTCTTCAAGCGAACGCTCAACGCGTCTCTGAACGGTGGAATGCGCACGACCGCTCCTGTGTCCTCCGTACGTGCGACTCCACCATTTACAGGCGCTTGTAGCCCGCTTTCACGCGCACACGTCACGTAAGCACACGCCACGGAGTCGGCAATATTTAATACCACGTCCTGCAAAACCGAAACGCACACCGAAGCCATAGGAGAATTGAAGAATTCCAGCACCGGTTCGACGTCTTGAGTGTTAATTTTCGTCGATTTCTCAACGACTTGAACGCTTTCGGAAATATTGTCCGTTCGATTGGAGTTCTGCGATGATTGAAATAATTCAGAATAATTAAATAAATATTTGTGAAGCTCAGCGAAAGTTAGACGTACCTTGGCCAAATACATCATCACTCCGGCATACAAAGCCATCTTACTTCCTTCAAGTATTTCTCCTGTGAAAAACGCGATCAGCTCGGTCGAAGACGAAAGCGAGATCATACGTACCGTTCTGCCAAATTTTTTCATCGGCCACGTCTCCGGCCACGCGAACCACCCGAGCGCACCGCTCCTTGGCGCCGATGTCAAGCGCCATCGAATTCATCCAATCATTCGCGGAGACCCTAGCCACTGTTTGAATGAGTTCACGCAAGCTTCCGTTGCTCTCTTCTATGTTCTCGAGCCCTTCTTTAAGCGCCAAGAGCACCACCCCTATGAGTTGTGCCCTGGCGCCGTCGTTGAGCGCCTGCAATTCAAGTTGCGGGGACGTGCCTTCTACCCCGCGTGAGTCCCACCAACCAATCGCTACGACGTCGCCTCCGACACCAGCTAACCCTTGACCCGCGGCGTGGAATATATCATCTCTTCCCGCGTCGGGCTTAAGCAAACTCTCCACGCGCGCCTGGGTGAGCTCTGCGGCTCGCGTTCTCGAGTTTGTCTTCGCGGCGTCTAACGACTCGTTTTCCCGCTCGATTTCGACAGTATCGTCGTGTCCAAGCAGTATTGGTAACGCCTTCGATGCCTACGAATGAAAATAAATCGGTCAGCCTCAATCTTCGTCGCGTTTGCGCTCGTTTGCTTCACCGAGAGCGTGCGGCGAGAGGCAACAAAACCACTCTTGACATCGCTCTGTCGGCGCGCACCGATCGATTTTAGGTCCGAATCTCGCGCTTGTCGATAACGTACCCTTTGAACGAACGTCTCCAACCCGTTTCTCGCCGCGTCGACGAGATCGACGCCGATTTGCGCCCGTCGAACCGTTTCTAACCTGCTCCCGCCGCGACGCCCACGCCATCCTCGGCGCGCCGTCGGTGCGCTCGCGAGCGATCGCGACGACGTCGAAACCGAGAGCATGTTCGTGTGGACGCTTTCGCAAACTTCGCCGCGCGCTGTGACGCGCGCGCGGTCTCGCGCTCTGGTTCGGCGCTTCAACGGTCGCCACGAACGTCGCTTCGTTCGCGCGCGCGGCGCGCGGGGGCCGACGCGGCGTTTATCGCGCGCGTACCGTGTTTGCAGATACTTCTAAATTGTCTTTGAGTGCGTGATTTTTCGACGACGATTTCGTAGGGTTGCGCGCCCTCGAGACGCCCACGAAATCGCTCGACGCGCGTTCGTTTTGGCGTTCGTTCGTTCGAAATCGACTCGACGCGCGTCCACGTCGACCGCGCGCGTGATCGGCGGTGCGCCCGCAGACGGACGCGCGCGGCGCGCGTGCGGACGAATATCATGCACGTCACCAACGTCGGCGGTTCGTTAACCACCGCCGTGTGTCTGTCTCTCATCGCCTGGTCCGTGCGCGTCTTGCGAAGCGCCAAGCACAGAGATCGAGCGAGACAGCGAACGACGTCGAGCTCGCAACCGACGGTGAAATTGAACAAACAGACGTACGGGGTGCTGAGTGCGAAAGCGTTTTGGATGTTGGTTCAAACGAAACCGGTGAAATACTTGCTATTAGACGTCAGACCGAAGAGCGAGGACGGGGGGGCGACGGCGGTGACGAAGCTGAGCGACAGACTCGCCGTGACGCACATCTTACCGGAAGAGTTGGCGAACTTGTTGCGCAATCGTAACACACTGTGGAAGAAGAGATTTCCAAACATTCCCGTGCCGAGTTTAAGGACGACGATGATTTTTGTGAGCACGCACGGGCATAGCTCGTCGCACGCCGCGGCGCTCGCGACGAGCCTGGGATTCACGCGGTGCTCCATCGTGGACGGCGGACTCGCCGCGGCGGTACCTCTAGCACACTTCGACGAACCAGCTGTGTTTTCATCAGGGAAAGATCGAGCTCTGAGCTTCGACGCGGTGTTACTTCTCCTGGAAACGGTGAGAGACGACGGCAATGCGCTGGGACTAGTGATTTTGGACATTCGAAGGTTTGACGAGCGCGCGCTTTACGGAACACTCGAGGGGTCAACGCACGTCCCGGTGGATCATCTGCCCAAAGCAGTGCATATGAACGATGAAGAGTGGGTGCGGATGTTCCGATTTCACAAGCCGACGTCGGATAATCTCATCTTGTTGCATAGCCGAAGCAGTAGTTCCGCGGCGTGGGCGAAGCAGCTGCTTTCAGACGCCGGTTTGCACAACTGCCATTCTTACGTCGACGGCGCGTATGCCGGTCCTGATGGGACTTTAAGAAGTTACGAGGCATACGAAGAGGGTGGTGCACCCCCGGAGCCGGTGAGTATCGGACAAAGTGTGACGTTTAATCGAACGAGCGCCGAGCGAGAGTTGCTCAACTTGAGAATTCGTGTGTAGTTTGTAAGTTAGAATTAGATCAAAACAATGATGAGGCGGAGGTGTAAGTATATCACAATAATCGTATTTCTGTCGTTTGCTCGTTTGAAGTCAACAAGCGCGTAAGGTAAGTTATAATTCTAATTGATGGCTGGCGAAAGTTGCGGGTTCGCGAACTTCGGAAGTAAAACGTCGTCGATTTGCTCCGCCGTGCCCATGTCTCTGACGAATTTCCAGAACGCGACGAAAATGCCGGGAAGTGTTCTGTATGACGAGTAAGGAATGCCCATCTTCGCCGCTTCTTCCGCGACAATTTTCGCGATCGCGGGGTAGTGCACAAAGCAAATCGCCGGGAACAGGTGATGCTCGACTTGCAAGTTCAGACCGCCGGTGAAAAAGTTTCCAATCTTTCCACCCCAGTCAGCGCTAGTCACCAACTGCTGCACGCCCCAATCTCTTTCCCACGCCTCTCCACCGGTATCTTCAGGGAGTTTGGCTTCGGGCACGTTGTGACTCACCGCGAACGTACACGCGAGGACGACTCCTTGGCACGCCATGAAACCGACGATGCCGGCGACGACGGCGGAAGCCGCGTGGCTCATCAAAGGTGCAGCCAACAAACCGAAGTGCACAAACTTGCCGATAACTACGGTGGCAAGTTCCCAAGTGGTCGCCCCGTGGAGCTTTGCGCCTTCGGTATCGCGAGTGAACAAACCGACGATGTCGCCGACTTGGAACGCCACCTGCAACAACGGAAAGGCCAAGAACATGTACCAGTGCTGGAAGCGGTGGTACCACGCCTTGGGACGACGAGCGTCGAAACGCAAGAGAGGCATGGCGGTGTACACGTCTTGATCCATAGCATTGTCGTTGCAGTGAATGTGGTGGCTCACCTGGTGGTGGTATCGCCACATCAAAGACGAGCCGCCGATGAGATCGTTCGTCAAACCGAGGACGCCGTTGACGGCGGGCGACGGTGACATCGCCCCGTGATTGGCGCAATGCTGAATCGTGAGCCCGATCCACGCACCAGCTAAGCCAAGGAGGCAACCCGAGAGAAAGCCCGGGATGGTGGCGTACACACCGTACGCAAACGCGGCGAAAGACAAAATCGTTATCGTCGCGTGGTCGCCACCCATTCTGTGTTTGTTCTTCCCTTCTTCCGGGAAAAGTTCCTCGCGAACGCGATTGCGGATGTTGTTGTACAGCGGCGAATCGTTCGGTCTCGGTGACTTCGCCACGGCGTCGACCGGGAACCCCTCGAGCTTGGGTAACATCCTGAAGCGCGCCGTCGCCACCTCTGGTCGCAAGTGATAGGATTCCATGAGCGCCGTGCAGTCGCGACCGATGGCGAGGTTCAACAACCAGTTCCCGCCCGGATGCTTCTCAAAGAACGGCCCGAGGTCGTACGCCACGTCTCGAAACACCGTCCACTTCACCTTTTGCCACTTCTCATCGTTCCACGGATCCTCCATCCCCGGCGCCGCGACGTCCGGGCGCGGCAACCTCAGCGCCTCGCGTCTCGCCTCCAGGGAAATCTTCTCCCCCTCCTCGCCCTCGACGCTTCTTTCGACGACCGCGGCGTTCCCTTCGCCCTCGATCGATCGCGGAACGATCGCATACCTCCCCGATCGCGCGCGCCGCGCGTCCGCGCGCACCGCGCTCGTCGTCGCGCGCGTCGTCGTCGCTCGACGGCGATAATCACACCTCGCGCTCGACGTCGTCGTCGTCGCGAACGCGCGCGCGACGGTGCGCATGGCGGGCTCGATCGCTCGGCGCGGATTCGGTGCGTTCGGATCCGTCTCGGGCGCTTCGCGCGTTCGGGCGTTCGAGCGCTCGCTGTCCCGGACGCGCGCTGTGACGCGCCGACGCGACGACGCCGACGCGACGACGCCGCGCGCGGATCGGATCGCGTGACGTCGGTCGGGGCGCGTCGGGCGTCGAGGGACTCGTTCTCGAGTCGAGACTCGTCGATGGGATCGGTGTGGTCCGTGTGTATCCATTCAATCGCACCATCGGTCGCCTCGTCCGATCGCGACCGCGCGCGCGCGCGCTCGCGCTCGCGCGCGCGCTCGCGCTCGATCGCGCTCGAGGCGGACGCGCGGGACGCCGCGGGACGACGACGAGACGACGATCCGACGACGTGACGACGCCCGGCACAGCGACGCGCGTCGTCGTCGTCGACGAGTCGCGAGCGTCGTCGACGCGCGCGCGTCGTCGACGCGCGAACGCGACGCGCGCGCCGTCGACGCCATGGCGCTGGATAGGGCGCTCGCGACGCGCGCGCGCGCGAGCGGGGCGTCGACGTCGACGTCGACGCGCGACGCGAGCGGACGGCGACCGGGACCCGGCGCGCGAGGACGGCCGGCGAAGGGGCGCGGACGGGGGAAGGTGCGCGGCGACCGACGCGACGCGACGCGCGCGCGACGCGCGTCGATCGGGACGGGACGGGACGTCCGAGGCGCGGTTTTCGCGCGATGGGGGGGGGACGGCGACGTCTAAAACCGCGAGCGACGCGCGAGAAAGGCGCGAGTGCGACTCGATGGAATCGTGACACTGACCGACGGCGATCGCGCGCGCGCAGACGACGACGAACGCGGTTTTCGACGCCTTGAAGTTTGACCCGGACAGAGTGTCGGTGGCGTTCGACGCGAGCTCGACGCGGGTGGAACCGGAGTCTTTATTGCAGCGGCGTTACACGCTGACGCACAACGATGTGACGAGGAATTTGACGCTCACGGTAGGTGACGCGTTCAACGACGATCAAACGTCGATATGGTACACGAGATTGCTCAGAGACGAGGTGCTCGCGGAGTGGCGCGAGGACGGCTTGCACGTGTTTTGTCAGGTGAGCGCGAAGGAGGCTTGGTGGATACGATGGGCGGCGCCCCTTCGTTCGGTCGTGTTTCGTCAAAAATTACCGTTGGTGTTAGATACATTGCGTTACGCCGAGAGAGAGCTACTGGCGACGTATCCAGAGTTGTTTGACAGTCCGGTGTACGTCAACTTTGGCTCCGCGGACGGACCGGGGGACAAGGAGTATTGGGGAGATTTCAGAACGGCTGGATCGGAAGAGACGCGATCGAGTCGAGTGACGTGCGCGGATGGTGCAGGACTGGATCCCAGAATAGCAGACAATGTTAGAAACACGATAATCACAGGGCGTGGTTCTCGCGTCGAGGTCGGCGGAGTGATTTTGGAAAACTCCCCAGCGCCTCCTCGCTAGCGAATGCGTTTTGAAGACCACGTCGTCGTCGTGCCGGCGGGCGAGCGACGCGGTCGAGTTTAGGACTTTTTATTACCACCTTTCTCATTAGTACTCATCATTCTTCGCACGATTCGAGCGGTGCGAGGAGCCAACGAGAGCTCGCCGACTTCGCAGCCGCTCTTCTGCTCGCCCGACGAGTGACCGCAGACCGCGCTTCGCACGCGCGTCTCGGTGCGTCGCTACCATGCGACGCTCGGCGTGTTCGCGCCAACACCGCGAGCTCTGTGAGAATTTGTTCTCGTTCGCGCACAGAGCGCGCGCACGAGCCCGCACATCGACCGCATTCGCGACGGTGGACGAAGCGTTGCGGGACTTCGTCAATCACGAAAAGAGCGGCGTCCCGCGAAACGCTGGGACGGATACGACGGACGGATTCGATCTCGGACGCATGCATAGATTGTTGCGAGACTTTGACGATCCACACAGGGCGTATAACACGATACACGTGTCGGGAACGAAGGGGAAAGGAACGACGGTTTCCGTGCTCGCGAGCGTCCTGCGCGTCGCTGGATTACGAATCGGCACGTATAAGAGCCCTCACGTGTATACCGTGGCGGAAAGGATTCGGAGTAGCGAAAGTGATGCGTCTGCACAAGTTCTCGACGTACTGCGCGATTTAGAGCGAGAGATAAAGTCTGCACAACAGCGTGAGGGCGGTCAGTTGTCATACTTTGAAGTCCTCACGGCGCTCGCCTTTGCATACTTTAAAAAGGCAAACGTCGATTTAGCGCTCGTGGAAGTCGGTCTCGGGGGAAGTCGAGACGCCACAAACGTACTCGCGGCAGAAAATCTAGAAGCAGCGGTGATCACACACATAGGTGAGGAACACCTCGAAGCGCTCGGCGGTTCGATTGAGACAATCGTAGACGCAAAAGCTGGCATCGCGCATAAAGGTCGTCCGGTGTTTTGTGCCCCAAACGTGGACGAACGAATAACAACAATGTTGAAAACTGCGCTCCGCGCGCGTGGGGCGAACGTTATCGATAACGTATGCGTAGACACGCGTCTCGTGCGGTATCACGTGGAAGACTCGATCGCTTCGCAGGACGTCGACATCGACATCAAAGTGGATGGTAAAATAGCGTCCACCCTTTCGAACGTTCGAATTCCTCTCGCTGGGCCGCACCAGCGCGAGAACATAAGTCTTGCGCTTCGTGTTCTGTGGTGGCTTCGCGCTCAAAACAAAATCGACGCATCTCTGGAAGATATTCGAAGAGGCTTGGAAACGACGCGCAGTCCGGGGAACTTTGAAGTATTTGAGACGAGTGGAGGGCCCACGATGATTGCTGATGGCGCGCACACCAAAGGTTCCGCTCGAGTTCTCGTGAACACGATTCGTGAGGTTTATCCCGACCGAAAACTTTTGTTCGTCGTAGCGATGGCGGACGACAAGGATCACGGAGGATTTATTGAAGAGCTGTACAGGGCGGATCCCGTCGGTGTGGTGTGCACTCAAATGCAAGTCGCCGGCGCATCGTCTCGAACGACGCCTGCGAAGACGCTCGCGAAGGCTTATATCGGCCCAGCGCATGGTCCGGCTCCCACCTCAGAAGATGATTTCGAGAAGGCCTTGAAAGGAGCGCTCTCGCGCGGCGACGACGAGATTGTCGTGGTCGTGACGGGATCACTTTACACGTTCAAAGCGCTTAGCAAGGCGTTACTGTAGAGACACCGTAGACGTAGACTAGCGTAGATTAAGTAGTTTAGTTACAGCCGCGTTAGACTAAATCTAGAACTCAGCGCTACCCGGGTAACGGGGGAAAGGAATGGCGTCACGAATGTTCTCCACACCTGTGACGTACTGAACGAGGCGTTCAAAACCGAGGCCGAAACCGGCGTGCGGCTGCGAACCGTATCGTCTCAAATCTAAGTACCACCAGTACGACTCCTTTTCCAAACCAACCTCTTCGATTCGGCGCTCCAAGACATCAAGGCGTTCTTCTCTTTGGCTACCACCCATCAACTCACCAACGCGGGGCACCAAGACGTCCATTGCGGCGACGGTTTTGTTGTCGTCGTTGAGACGCATGTAGAACGCCTTGATATCTTTCGGATAATCGCGCACGATCACGGGGCGATCTTTGAAGACTTCTTCTGAGATGTACCGCTCGTGCTCGCTCTGAAGATCCGATCCCCATTCGATTGGGAACTCAAACTTCTTCTTTGCGTTCAACACGTGCTCGACGGCTTCGGTGTACGTGATGCGCGCAAACTCTTGCGACGCGACGTTTCGAAGTCGCTCTCTCAGGTTGTCTTTGGAGATGTTCTTCTCGAAGAATTCAAGATCTTCGTCGCAGTGCTCGAGGACGTGGTTCAGGCAATACTTCAAGTACGCTTCTGCGCAATCCATGTCGTCGTTCAAATCCGCGAACGCGAGTTCGGGCTCTACCATCCAAAACTCAGCCAGGTGGCGCGACGTGTTGCTATTCTCCGCGCGGAACGTCGGACCGAAGGTGTAGATGTCGTTGACCGCGCAAGCCATGATTTCACCGTTCAATTGCCCAGACACGGTCAAATAAGACGGTTTGCCGAAGAAGTCTTGAGAATAGTCGATGGAACCATCCTTATTCTTCGGCAAGTCGGACGACGGGCGATTGTTCTTCAGCGCCTCGACGCTCGCCTTGAGATCTAAAAGCTTCGCCACGGCCTCATCAACTTGCTCTTTCGTCGCGTCTCCCGCCTTCTTCGCCTCCTTCAGGGCCTTCACCGCGTCACCCTGTGCCTTCACCATGGCTTCTTGCTCGTCCACGACCGAGGCCGGCGTCGTCGACTCGCCGGCGCCGAAGCCGTTCAACAGCGTCGTCACTTGAAACTGTTCCCCAGCGCCTTCGCAATCCGACGCGGTGATGATCGGCGTGTTGGCGTATAAAAACCCATGCTCTTGAAAGAACTTGTGCGTCGCGTACGCCAACTGATTGCGCACGCGAGCCACGGCGCCGATGGTGTTTGTGCGAGGTCGCAAGTGCGCGATGCTTCGAAGATATTCCAGCGTGTGTCGCTTCTTTTGCAGCGGATACGTCTCCGGATCCGCCGTTCCGATGACATCAATCTCCTCCACCGCCAATTCCGCCGCTTGCTTCCCTCCCGGACTCGCCACGAGTTTCCCCTTCACCCTGAGCGCCGCCCCCGTGGAGACGCCGCCCGCGTTGAGCGCGTCCCACGCCGCGCTTCCCTC
>JACLAB010010041.1_pt1 | contig 13263 bp, 18 predicted proteins | sample 8027921 | NCBI WGS metagenome assembly JACLAB01 (sample SAMN15725117, study PRJNA655200) | protist metagenome | isolation source: fluorescence activated cell sorting (FACS) single amplified genomes of... | place: USA: West Boothbay Harbor, Gulf of Maine | collected 2000-07-19
CGGACATCTTCTTCACCTTCTTCCCGCCGATTGCCGCGTCGGCGAGAAGCTTGGCTTTTTTCTTCAGCTTCGCGTCCGTCACGCCGTCGAGCATGGTGTCGCGGGTCTTCTCGGCTTTCTCCTTCGTCTCCTTCGCATCGTCATTTTTGTTCGGCGAGGAACTGCTCGGGCTGCTCGGGCTACTCGAGTTGCACGTGGCGCTCGTCAGCACGCGATCCAAACACGACGATGTCCCCGAGACTGTGTACCCGGCGTCGCACTCAGGCTGGCACGAAGATCCGCTCGCCAGTGTGTCGGTGCAGGTACCGACGGCACCGTTAACGATGCGAACGTTGGCATCGCACGCGTTCTCTTTGCGCACCCAAGCGGTGGGAGGACCATCGCCTGCGGCGGTCGAGCTCGCGTACGACGTGAACTCGCTGCACGCAGAGTGGGAGTTGTCGTAGCCGCAGTGTGTGTACCTTGCATTCCAGGCAGTTGCACCATAGAACATGCCCACCCCCGAGTCCGTAACCTGCGCGGTATTCCACGATCCGATGTCTTGGTTGAACGCGGCGGCGTCTCTGAACATCTGCTGCATCAAGATGACCTTCGAGGTATTCCACGATCCGATGTCTTGGTTGAACGCGTCGGTGCTATAGAACATGTACTTCATGTTCGTGACCTGCGCGGTATTCCACGATCCGATATCTTGGTTGAACGCGTCGGCGCTATTGAACATGAACTCCATGTTCGTGACCTGTGCGGTATTCCACGATCCGATGTCTTGGTTGAAGGTGTTGGCGCGATAGAACATGGACCCCATATTGGTGACCTGCGAGGTATTCCACGATCCGATGTCTTGGTTGAAGGCGCCGGCGCGAAAAAACATGTTCCACATGTTCGTGACCTGCGAGGTATCCCACGCCGAGATATCCGCGTTGAATGATCCTTTGCTACTGAACAGGCTCGACATGTCCGTCACCTGCGACACGTCCCAACCGTCCATCTCACAAGCAACGCCGGTTGGATCCCCTCCACCGAGGCATTCATCCACCGCAACCTTGAGCGCGGCTCCGTCAGCGAAGGAGGCGGCGAACGGGCTTGGAGAGCAAGTTGCAGCGATCAGATTCCCTGCAGTGCACGAGCTCGTCCCCGAGACTGTGTACCCTGAGTCACATGTGGGCTGGCAGGTTGACCCGCTCGCCAGAGAGCCGGTGCAGTCGCCGACGCCGCCGTTCGTGGGAGCCGCAGACGCGTCGCACGGGTTTGGAGAGCAAGTTGCAGCGATCAGATTCCCTGCAGTGCACGAGCTCGTCCCCGAGACTGTGTACCCTGAGTCACATGTGGGCTGGCAGGTTGACCCGCTCGCCAGAGAGCCGGTGCAGTCGCCGACGCCGCCGTTCGTGGGAGCCGCAGACGCGTCGCACGGGTTTGGAGAGCAAGTTGCAGCGATCAGATTCCCTGCAGTGCACGAGCTCGTCCCCGAGACTGTGTACCCTGAGTCACATGTGGGCTGGCAGGTTGACCCGCTCGCCAGCGTGTCGGTGCAGGTACCGACGGCACCGTTAACGATGCGAACGTTGGCATCGCACGCGTTTTCTTTGCGCACCCAGGCGGTGGGAGGACCATCGGTTGCGCGGGTTGAGCTCGCGAACGACGTGAACTCGCTGCACGCAGAGTGGGAGTTGTCGTGGCCGCAGTTTGTGTACCTTGCCAGCCAGGCAGTTGCGTCTTTTGAAGGGTCATAGAACATGTTGTCATAGAACATGTTCTCCATGTCCGTGACCTGCGCGGTATTCCACGATCCGATATCTTGGTTGAACGCGGCGGCATTATTGAACATCTTCCACATGTTCGTGACCTGCGCGGTATTCCACGATCCGATATCTTGGTTGAACGCGGCGGCGCGATTGAACATCTTCCACATGTCCGTGACCTGCGAGGTATCCCACGCCGAGATATCCGCGTTGAACTGACCCTTGTCTCTGAACAGCTCCGACATGTCCGTCACCTGCGACACGTCCCAGGTTTGCATTTCGTCAGTCCCAGCTGGTCCGCAATCTGCGGTGGCACAACACGCCACGCCATCATAGGGGGCGACATCGAGGCAGTTGTCCACCGCGGTCTTGAGCTGGCCTCTGCTAAGGAAGGGGGCGGCGAACGCGCCCGGCACGCATGCGAGAGCCAACACGGCGGCCAGAACCGTCATCGTGGACCGCGATTTCCCCGAAGGTCCCCGGCACCCGCCTCGGCGAGCGAACCGCGGGGTCATGGAAGCCGGCAGCCTGAGCTCGCGTCGCGCGAAGATGCTTTCAAATCCCCCGCCTCCGAGAAGCCGGCACAAGCTGAGTGCTGGAGCGGGTCCCTCGCGACGAGGGTTGGCGTGATCCGGCGTTCGCACCGCGCAGCGAGACGATACGAGCACTTATGGCGGCATACGCGGAGGATTCGTCTCCGATGAGGTCGCCACCCGCGCGCGGACAAGGCGCGGGCGCTTCTGGAGATTAGGCACTAGCTGGAGGTAGATCACTTGGAATTTCGAAAATGAGTTTCATACTGTTTGCCTGTGCCGTACTTGTATCCTGTTTATTATTACCTTTAATATTTTTATAACTCTTATTATGAACGGTCGCCCAGTCAGGTTTGCAAATGCAAATCCTCGTCCGCGGCGTCGGCGGGTGCGAAACGCGTCCCACCGTGCCCCAACATTCGTCGCCCCACCGAACGCCTCTTGAGATACGAACCGTCACCCCACGAACCGAAAAGCCAGGACCACACGGACGCCACACCGCGCGTACCTCCCTCGCTCGCCTTTGCCCCAACCTCCTCCAAAACGCCCTTCGCCGTCTGAATGATTTCATCGCCTCGGGATGAATGAATGACCCCATCCATCTCGCCATCGTCCGGGGCCCCGACGCCTCGCACGCACGCGCGCCCTCTGGCGATCTGCCGCTGCGTCTGCAGCATCGTCGTCCAGAACGCGTCCCCGGGAATCGGCGCCTCGTGATACACGAAGAACGGAAGAACTCTCCGAAGGTTATCGTGCAAAGCGGACCAATCAGCCTGTAAATAACAAAACACGTCGTCAGTACAACTGCCCATACGAACATAAAAATAAAAATAAACTCACCTTCGCCAAAACCTCTGGCAACCTTCGGTACTCAATCTCCGGCAAACGAATGGAAAACTTTGACCAATCGAACAACCACGACATCGGCAGCTCGTACCCATCCGCGAGGATCACCGGCACGCACCCGAACATCATGCCCTCGATCAAACGCGGCGACTGCACCCGCGTGCCCCGGACGTGAAGACAAAACTTGCTATCGTGCATCAACCGTGTGTACTGCTTCGGGCTCACCTGTGAATAAAACACGTCGTCATTCTATTTGCCCATACACGCATTAAAAGAAAGAAACGCACCGGCCCGTCCGCCTGCAGGTCCCAACGCATGGACTCCAAGTCGAGCGTGTCGCTGTGAAGGTAGTGGCCGAAGATCCTGTTCCGAACCCCGCCGCGCAGCGTACCGCGAAACGACATCTCAATCGGCCGCTCATCCATCGCGTTCACCTGTAATTAAATAAACACGACGTAGTATAACTAATTGCCCATGCATGCATTGAAAGAAACTCATAATTACCGTGTTTGCATTCTTGGACGGGTCAGCTATGAAAACCGGTCTCATGGCGCCGCTCGCGACGGCGTCTTTTGGAAGATGAAACGACAGCGAACACACGGCGGCGACGTCTTTGTCGTTGGAGACGAATGATTCGGTGTTACGGTACCCGAACTTCGCGTCGCCCTCGTCGCTTCGCCACTTGACCTGTAAGAGTAAACAGGCGACGTCAATCACTTAATTGCCATAACACTACGGAAATAAAATAAAATAAAATAAACTGACCTCCGCTTCCAGTCGCTCCGCGTCGGTGGTGGTGTCCGCGTTGGCGGTGATGAAAACCGCCTTGCGTCGAACGACTTGGTCCGCCTCGCTCGCGGCGAAGGTTCCGGTGTCGTGCGCGCTAACCATAATTCGGCCGCATCCCTCCCCAGCCGCCGCCCACGCGTCGCCGTCGATTTTCTTAATTTCATTTACCATTTCCCTGACCCCCGCGAGCTGCGCTTCGCGGCCGTCGCGTGGAAACGCGGCGACTCGCTCCAGGTACGGCCTCGCGGGAATAAGAAACGCGTTGGCTCTGGGGTTGGGTGTGGGTGGTTGGTCATGGTCAGTACCTAATTGGGTGGTAATTGGGTATTTGAGGATGGAAGGGTGACTGTTACTCACCTCGAGACGTTTGTTTCAGTGAACGGTCCATCACTCACGTGTGTCACTATGTGTTCCTCGATGTCGTACCCGCGGTTGAACGTGGGCGCGAGCCTTGCGGCGTTGTACCTTCGCCGCGTCTCCTTGTTCACTTTGTGGGTGTACACGCGCAGTGTACGTGGCAAGTTATCCATGGCTTCGCACAGCTGTGTCGCATCGGAAAAACCGAGGCGATCGAGTCCGTCGAGGGTGTCGACCGATGGATCGCGTAAAGGCCATCCCGGGTCGCGTCCGCTGCGCCGAAGCGCGGCGCACTGCGCGTGGAACGTGAGGAGTCCGTACTCGTCCCGGAAATCGTCGTCGTGGATGATGTCGTCGGGCAGGGGGGTCCGTTTGGACGCGAGCGACGCGACGTCCCACTGCATCTTTTGAGACAAAGTCTCCGCGGTCCGTCTCACGCCGTGCGGAAGCAGCCCGTGGAAGCGCGCGTTCATCACGCTTCCAGTCGTACACGCCACGAACCCGAGCGCTAACACCACGAGCAACACGATGCCGCCCCTGAACATCGCGACGCTTCGATGATCCGACGGCACCATCGGCGCGAAAGAGGCGACGTTGGATCTACCCATCTGTCTACTCCGTTTCCTCGGAGGCGACAGCTCCCTCGGAGGCGACCACGCGTCTAGCATCTTCCGCCCGACCTCCAGTAAGTTCAAGTTCCCGGTGGACATCGAGCGCATGGACCGCCACGATGACCCGCGCTTCTTCACCCCGCGCGGGTCATCGTCGCGTTCCCCGTCTCTCATCGCCGTCACGTCTGAGACTGAGAGACGAACTCCTTGTTCCACCTGTTCAAAATAGCGTTAAGAGTAGCACTCGTTCCCAAAAAAACTTCGATTTCCCGGGAAAGTCCGACCAACATGCAACCGACCCATTTTCGCACTGACTCAAGAATGCCCTGTTCATTCATCCCCGTTCATTTTCCAGTTTTTCGACGAAAAAGTGAGACGTGTTCACCAATGGATAGCTCTTTTGCCTTCCGGGCCGGCGGAGGTTCCCATAGCGACTCGCGCGCCTTCGACGTTCGACACGCGAGATGCAGTCCCTCTGCGCTAGCTTCACCACGATGCAGGTCGGCCCGGCGACCTCGGCCCCCAAGGCTGCCTCCGCCAAGGTGCGTGTCCAGGCGCCGGTCCACGGATAGAAATGCGCGACGGGTTCTCGATAAGCCCTAGCTCCAGTCCGCTCGCGTGTGAAACGCGAGATTTTCATCGCCGGTGACGCGACGGAACGCGGGCGCTGCGATGCGCGGCGACCGTCGAATCCGACCGCGCTCGCCCCACTCGACTCATTCACTGACCGCGTCGTCCACTTCCCAATTCACAGTCGGCCAAGGCGTCCTCCATGATGGGCCAGGGTGTGACCGTCCAGGGCTGGAAGGTGCGCATTAGTCTCACCACCGAACCACCAAAAACCTGGGGTTTTTTTTGCCCCTAGCGCCGCGTCGGGACGCGCGCGTTTGCGTGCATCACGCGCACGCGGGACCGCGCGCGCGCATCGCGTCGTCGCGCATGAACACCGCGACGACGCGATGCGCGCGCCCGTAGCTCCACGTGCCCACCCCGCACCCAAACGCGCCCCGTCCCCAATCACCCCCCATCCCAACTTTATCCACAGCTGTGTCAAAATTAGATTTCATCGTCCACCCGCTGACAGTCTCTCCTCGTCCACATCCCACCCACATCAATCCACAGGTCGGCGGTGTGAAGCGCGGGGAGCTTCAGGTTCGCGCGGCGCGCGTCGCGGGTGTGGAGATCCCCAACAACAAAAGGGCCGAGATCGCGCTCACCTACGTCTACGGCATCGGCAACACCAGCGCGAAGAAGATCATGGCCAAGACGGGCCTGGAGAACAAACGCGTGCGCGAGATGGAAGAGGAAGAACTCACCATCCTGCGCGCGGAGGTTGACACGTACATGATCGAGGGTGACCTCCGACGGTTCAACATGCTCAACATCAAACGGCTCAAAGAGATTCAGTGCTACCGCGGCAGGCGGCACATCCGAGGTCTTCCGTGCCGAGGCCAACGCACCAAGACCAACGCGCGGACTCGCAAGGGTAAGATCAAGACCGTCGCCGGCAAGAAGAAGTAAACTGTCGGTTGAAAGGATTATTTCATCAATCGCGGGTGACCGCTACGATTCTTTGTATAGACTGCGACGCGAAGGCGCATGTATGCGACTATAGACGCGCGACGAGTTGTGAATACGAGGGCTAATCACCGTTCTCACCAAATACTTTACTCTGTTAATACTTCATGGCACTCCGTTTGGCACTGCCGCCCTTGTCCTTCTTCTTGGTCCCGCCCAGCATCCAGTCCACTACCCCGCCCGCGTCCGCCTTGAGCGTCGCGGCGCCGTTGCCAAACGCCGCCTGCGTAAACGTCCCTTCCCGGTTCTTCAGCGTTAGCCGCATCTGCTCCGAATGCCCCCGCCACTCGGACGCCTCGTTCTCTTTATCGGAACAAACCTTGCGGAGATGCTCGATCGTCGCGAGGTCATCGGAACGGCTCTCTCGGGATTCGAACCGGCGCTTGACGTCCTCGTACCAGCCCAAGAGATCGGCGTACGCCTCGTCGGCTTGCTTCGTTCTTTGTTCCATCTCCCGCTTTAACGATTCGGTTTCTGCGATGCGATCAGATTCGAGAGACGCCAGAAGTAACTCGTGGTCGCCGCGAATGGCGGATTCAGCCTCGGCGCGTTCACACGCCATGCGCTCCGCGTTCTCCCGCGCGGCATCTTCCGTCGCTTCCAACGTTTCTCGAAGCTTCTCGAGTTCCATCCGGAAAGCGTCCCGATTCCGCTCGGCGTTTTCGAGTTTTTCGGTGAGCGACTCCGCCTCGGCGACAGCGCTGGTGAACATCGCCGTGAGCTCCTCCTCCCGTGCGTCCCACTGCGCCTGCCGTTCGAGTAACGCCGCAGAGTGGTCTTTACCGAGGCTTTCCTTTAAGTCGCACAGCTGTTTCCATCGCTCAGCGACGAGCCTCGCAGTGTCTTCTTTATGTCTACTTTGCCATTCATCAATGACAGATTCCAACTTGGTCTCCGCGTCAACCGTATGGTCCCACAGAGCCTTCTCGTTCTTTAACTTTAAATCCGAAAGGGCAGTCTCGTGCGCATCGAGCATTCGGGCGGTATCCGCGGCGTGTTTGGCGTTAGTCTCGGACAGAGCAGACGCGTGCTTCGACTCCGCTGCGATTAATTCGGCATCTTTCGTTTCTTTCAATCGATCCATGGCGAATGAATGGTTGGCGCGAAGCTCGATGATCGCACCCTTCTCGCGCTCGATCACGGCGTTGAGTTCCTTCGCGGCGCGTTCCTGAACGTCCCGGGTTCGATCCCGCTCCGCGTCAATCTCCGCTCGCAGCGTCGACGCCTGCGCCGTGAACTCCGCCTGCGAATGAATAAACAAAACACGCCGTCAGTAACTCTAATTGCGAGAGTTTATAACTCTAATTGCCCGTACGATGGAAGATTAAAAAGAAACGTACCCTCGATTCGTCCAAAGCTCTTCGAACCTCGGCGGAACCCTCCGCCGCCATCGCGTCCTTCACCGTGCCAATCTCCCGTGCGTGAGCTTGAGATAACGAGTCCAGCTGTGTTTGGATCAAGTCCGCGGAACGTCGCGTCCACTCCTCGTCCCTGCGTTGAAGTTCCCGAGCCAAGTGTCTCGTCGCCTCCTGTAATGAACAAATAAACAAAACACATTTCCGTCAGTTGAATTGCCCATACGAGAATGGAATAATAACTGATAAACGAACCTCCTCCTTTTCGTCGACGATTCGCCGTTGTTTGGCCAAATCCTCGCGGAGTTTCTCGCAGAGATCCACCGCGTCGGACCTGTCCCGCCGGGCGAGCTCTTCTTGTCGCTTGAGTGCATCGTGCTTATCCGCGAGTTCACTTTCCTTTCGCTCGAATTCCTTCGCGGCCAAATCGCACTTTTCCGTGGCATCCGCGGCGATTCTGTGATGAACAAAACACGGCGTCAGTCGTCTAATTGCCCATACGGCGTAAATAAAAAGAAACGCACCGTTTAAATCGGGAAACTTCATTCGTCAGTTGAAGCTTCTCCTCGTGCGCCGCGAAGGAAAGCCTCTGCTCGTCGGAGAGTTTGGCGATGAGATCGGCGATCTGCATCTTAAGGTCGTTGCGCACGCGCTGGCCCTCCTCCGCGGTCTTGGCGACCCTCTTGTCGGCATCTTGCGCGGCTGATTTAACGAAGTCGTCGTGGCTCTGCAAATAAAACATTTTTTTTTTCCCGTCAATAAAATTGCCCATATGAAACGAAAATAAAAAGAAACTCTCACCTTTTTCATCTCAGCCTGCGTCTTACGCAGCGCCTCCGTCTCCCTGTGCAGACGCTCGGCTGACTCTTTGTTATTAGCATCCACGAGCGAGTCGAATCGCCGGCGCTCAGAGTCCAACTTTTTGCCGTGCTCGGTTCGTAAGGTCGCGAATTTGGACTCGTATTCCCGCCGCATCCGCTCCGCCGCGTTCGTCTCGGCGCCGTCCACGAGCGCTGACAGGCGACTGACCTCCGCGGTCAACTCCGCGATCTTGGTTTTCGATTCCGCTTCTTCCGCTTCGAGCCGCTTCTGAAGTTGGAGCTTCTCCGTGTGCGCGGATTGGCCGGCGGCGACCGACTCGGACTCCGATTGGGTGAGCTTCTTGGTAAGCTCCTCGACGTCTCGAGCCGAAGACTCGACCTTGGTCCTGTAAACAAAACACGACGTCATTCCAATTGCCCACATACGAGAATAAAAATAAACTCACCGTTCCGCGGTTAGCTCGTCGTTTAATCGTTCAATCTCACGCGCGTGCGTCGCGTGTGTACCCTCGATGTCGGCGTTGAGTGACGCGATCGTGGCCTGGGACTCGGCGAGGGACGTTCGTAGCCTCGCGAAGTCGGTCTCTTTGTCCGACTGCGCTTCTTTCATTCTCCGGAGAGTCTCCGCCGTCTCGGCGTCGGCTCGCTCCTTCGCGCTGAACTCATCCTTTCGGGACTCGAGCGCCGCCAAGGTTTCCAACAAACGACGCTCGGCATCCTTCAGCGCGGCCTCGAGCTCGGTGTGCGTGGTTCGTGCGGTGCACAGCTGTGTTTTCAGCGATTCGCGCTCCGCGACGAGCCGAACCGTGGTTTCCCTCTCGGCGATGACCTGTAAAAAAAACACGACGTCACTCACATTGCCGATACGGAAATAAAAATATACTCACCAATGCAGCCGCCTCCTCCTTTTCCCTCGCGTACGCAGCCTTGTCACCCTCCAGCGACGCCTTTTCACGCGCGTACGACTCCCGCATCGCTTCCATCAGGTTCTTCTTCTCGAGCTCAGCCTTTTGTGTCGACGTGGCAGCCTGAGAGCCAAACGAATCCGCCCGTTCAGACTCAGCCATTAACTTGTTGCGTAAATCCGACGACTCCGTGTGGGCATTCTCGAGGTCCCGTCGCATCCGCACTAGGTCCCCGTCGAGCTTTTTGTTCACCGACTTTTGTTCCGTGACCTGTGCGCGCAGGTCTTTCATCTCGTCCGTGACCCGTGACGTAACCTCCGCGACCTTTTGTTCGATGAGCTCTTTGTGTTTCTTCTGAACGTTTTCAATCGCCTCGGCGTGAGCGCTCTTTTGCGTAGACAGTTCGTGCTCGTGCGTCGTCATCAGCGCCGATACGTCCGCGCTGGCGTCCACCTGCGCTCGTAACGCCTTTACCACGCCTTCCAGTTCCTTGATCGTGGCACTGGAGTTTGTCTTTTGCTCGTCTAATACGAACCTCATCGACTTCATTCGTTCATCAGCTTCTTTCTCGGCGGCGCCCTTAGCGGCTCTGAGCTTGGACATCTCGCGCTCGTGCGCCGCGCACTTCGCCTCGTGCTCCGATCGCAGCGCGTTGACCGCGTGCGTCAGTGACGATTCCTCTTCTTTGCGAACGCACGCTTTGTGAAATCCTTGCACCTTCGCCGCGGCGTCTGCCAAGATTTGTTCCATCTCCGTGTCGTAGCGGTCGGCGACGGTGACGAGGTCCGTGAGGTCACCGGATCGATCCCCGGCTGGACCGGTCGGGGATGACGCGTCGTCGCCCGTACGGTCGTTGAGGTGGTGGATGACGCGCGCGAGCTGCGAGATCTTCTTGCTCATGCGGGACTGTGGCAGTGCGGAAGAACACGAGGGGACGGAGGGAGGTGAGCAAACGCGGGTAGGAATGAGATGTCAACGCGGGCATGAGTGACGCGTCGTTCGAGGTTGGGTTCCGCGGCGGAGATGGACGGAGACGCACCTGGAGATCGGACATCATGACGACGCCCCCGCCGGTGTACGAGTCCCCGCGCTGGCTTCCCCCGCCCATCGCGTCGACGGAGAGAGGGCGCCGGCTAGTCAAACTATCGGACGACGCCTAGTCCTATATTCGGGGCGCGAGCGAGGAGGACTCAGACTCCGCTACCGAGCGGAGCCACGCCTCTGGCGATTTCGGCGCGGTTTAGGGTTTTGGAAGCTCCCGACGCGTTCGTGGGTCCACACGCGCGAACACGGCGACGGTCGACGCTCGACCCCGCACTCACGGCACGACGCCGACACTATGCCCGCCCGGGGGGACGAGACGAGCATCTACAAAACAAAAATGGCTCCGTGACCAAAAAGCACCCCCAAACGCAAATGAAAAATATGAGAGTTAGGCCATTCTCACGTCTCCATAGTAGGGTACTATCGCGTGAATAGACGTTAACAGACTACGATCCTACGCCTACTCACTCAGTCTCCGGTCCACGACTCCTTGCTCTCCTCGATCGCACTCCGGAGCTCACCCAAGTCCATTCGCGCACCCTCGTCCAGCCCGCCCTGTCGTTCATACAACTCCTCCGCTCTCTCCTGTGAATAAACAACAAAACAGAACTCGTCAGTCACAGTCACACTAATTGCCCATACATAAATACAAAAGAAACGTACCAAGAGTTCCAGAGCTCGGTCGAACTCGCAGCACCCGTGGTTGGCGAGCGCCAGGAGATGCCACACGTCCGCGACGTCATCCCTCTCTTCCAGAAGCTCTTCCAGAACGTTAATCGCCGCGTCCGTCTTCTCGTCGAGCTCCAGAAGTAACTTGGCGCACTCGAACCTAAACTCGAAGGAGACCTCGTACTCGCCCAAAAACTCATCCGCTTTTTCGTCGTCGTCCTCGTCGTCGTCGTCATCGTCATCGTCCTCGTCGCCCTTAGATGCTCCTCCTTTGCGTCCATGGCGCCAGATGGCCATGGACTGCCTGAGCGCCTCGAGCGCCTCGTCGCTCCGCCCTTGGAGCACACGCAAGGACGCGAGGCACTGCAGGGGCTCCGCGGATCGCCCATCCGCTTCCCTCGCTCGCATCAAGAGTGAATCACATTCATCCGCGACGGCCTCGACTTCGTCGGCCGTTCCCATGAGCTGCTCGGCTAGGGCGCAGCACGCGCCGCACATGCGATCGTGCGCATCCTCGTCGCCGTGTGCCGCCTGGTGTTCGATGAGCGCCAGGCCTTGGCGCGTGCACGTCGCGGCAGCTTCGCCGTCGTCCAGCAGTTGCCCGAGGTACATAAACTTCGAGTTTAAAAAAACACGTCAGCCTCTAATTGACCATACGTAGATAAAAATAAACTCACCTTTTCGTAGCCGATGTTTGGTGAGAGCTGCGCGGCTCGCTTGAGGACCTTTATCGCGTCGTCCGGTGCGCCGAACTCCGCGAGGGCCATGCCGTAGGCGTCCCAGGCGTCCGCGCTGTCCGGGACCAGCGCGCACGCCTTGCGCAGGTCATTCAATCCTTCCTCCATTCGATCCATGGCGAGGTGCTCGTTGCCGGAATCGATGAGATTCTCCAGCGAGCTCCCGCCGCCGACGCCGGACGATGCGCGGCCGTGGTCGTGATGGGCGCCCGCCCGGGACTTTTTCTTGCCGGTGCCATCGCGACCCTTCTTCTTCTTCTTGGCGCTCCCGTGCGGGGGCATCGTGGACGGTGGACGATGTCCACGCCGGCGACGCGGGAAATGGGGGCGAGGCCGGTCGAGGCGGCGGCGACATTGTAAAACTTTTTCATGGAGCACGGGAAGTCTGCTCCGAGAAAGATTATGATGTTGTGAGCCGGGCGTCCGATGATCACTTCGAGCGGCACCGGTGGGTGGAATCATGGCGACCCGTCCGCCCGAGCTGAGCATGGACGCCAAGTGGGAGGCGGCGATCGACCTCACGCTGCGTCGGCTGGTCTACGGAAGCCTCGCCGGCGGCGCCGCGGGACTCCTCCTCTTCCGTGCGTGCACCTCGCGTGTATTTTGATATTCTCCTCTTTTTCGCCCGTCCTCCCTCCATCCTCTCCCTCTCCATCTGACCAATCTCGTCGACTGTTCATCTCTGAATGTAGGCGGCGCGGGGAGTCGCTCGGCGAGCCTGGCCTTCGGTGCCGGCGCCGCCCTCGGCTCCGCGTACACCGGTGAGTAGTCAATCACACCCATCTTCAAAGTCTCAAAACAACCCCTCCCGCGAAGTCCTTCTTCACTCACGTCCCTCTACATTGCCGAAGCGCGTTCGCCCCCGCTGACCGTGATCACGCCCCGTTCACGATGCAGATTGCGCGAGGCAGTTCGAGAGCCTCGGCCTGCCCAAGCTTCCCCCGCGGGTCGATTGATGATGTAGAGACCCGGTTTTGGTATAGTAGTTTTGCCATTTGTATTCAGTGTATGCGTTCATACGACCGATTTGTATTAATTACGGTTACATGTTCGCACATGTTAGCAGTCAGAAAGCCGGAATTTCTGTATTTCACCTCGCCCCCGCTCGGTTTGAACTGGGTTTTAGCACTGAACGAAGAGTCCGCTCGAAGAGTCCACCGCGTGCTGCTCATTCTTCTCCGGTCGAGTGGCCAGGCAGAAGGGACGCGTGGGGTGGAGCGATGGCGGCCGCAGGCGACAACGTGGTCGTGCCCCGCAACTTCCGGCTCCTCGAGGAGCT
>JACLAB010009838.1_pt1 | contig 13255 bp, 8 predicted proteins | sample 8027921 | NCBI WGS metagenome assembly JACLAB01 (sample SAMN15725117, study PRJNA655200) | protist metagenome | isolation source: fluorescence activated cell sorting (FACS) single amplified genomes of... | place: USA: West Boothbay Harbor, Gulf of Maine | collected 2000-07-19
CCGTCGAACGCGTCCCCGCGCGCGCGCTCCGCTTTGACCCAACCGTCGTCCCGAACGACGACGGCGCTGCGCACGACGCGCGAGCGCGGCGCGCGAGCGAACTGGATGACGCCCTGATTGCGTCCGCGTCGATGATGGCCCGCGTGAAGCTGAGCGCGCACTGCGCGGGCGCAGAGCCGAGCGAGGCGGAGGCGGCGGTGCTTCCGCGCGCGCCGACGCCGACGCCGTACGACGTGGACGCATACGACGCACACTCGACGCCGACGCCGTCAAAGGATTGGGTCGAGCGACAAGCGCGAGGGGAGACGTTGGCGACGACGGATTGGATCGAGGTCGAACTTCTCGCCGAAGGTGGGGCTGGAGATTCGAGTTCGTTGGCGCGTTCGCCCGCGCCGCAGAGCGATTTCGTGCGAGGTTCGTTTAGTCAAGTGCCGTTCACGCCGGGAGGAGAAGGATGGGACGCAGCCGCGCGAGAGAGCGCGGCAAAGCGTATGGAGCTGGCGAGTCGCGCGGGAAAGGCGTGGTTGGAAGAGTTTGAAGCGGGGACGTATCTGTCAGCGTCGACTCTACCAAACACGCTGCACGGGATGCGAGAAATGTTTGATTTAGACAGTGGCATGGAGCAAATGGAGCTCGAGCTTGAAAAGCTGACAGTGATGGACGATGAAGAGTTACCGATGTCGTACGACGATTTATTCATCGATGCGCTTCGCGGCGCTGTTCGACCGGAGGAATCATCGAGCGAGGAGGATGACACGGAGGACGAAACGGAGGACGAAACGGAAGAGGACGGCGAAGCGGTCGACGAAGTCACGCTCGAAGGCGAAGCCGAAGTCGAGGCATTACTGAACGGCACAAAATCCATTATTGCGGCTCGAAGGCGAAGTAAGTCGAGGAAGAAGAAAGGAGAGACATGGGCCGTCATGGAGAGATTTGACGACGTTCAGGAAGCGTATAGACGCGAGGTACCCGAACCGGCGCACGATTTCCCATTCGAACTCGATTTATTTCAGAAAGAAGCCATCGTCCACTTGGAAAAGTCCGAGAATGTGTTCGTTGCAGCGCACACTTCCGCGGGCAAGACCGTGGTTGCAGAATACGCCTTTGCGCTGGCTACGAAACACTGCACGCGCGCCATCTATACGTCTCCAATCAAGACGATTAGCAACCAAAAGTTTAGAGATTTTGGGAAGATGTTCGACGTCGGCCTGTTGACAGGTGACGTTTCCATCAAACCGGAAGCGGCTTGTCTCATCATGACGACGGAAATTTTGCGGAGTATGCTGTATCGAGGCGCGGATCTGATACGCGACGTCGAATGGGTTATCTTTGACGAGGTGCACTACGTAAATGACGCCGAGAGAGGTGTCGTGTGGGAAGAGGTCATCATCATGCTTCCCGCGCACGTTGGTTTGATTTTGTTGTCTGCCACGGTACCAAACGTTTTCGAGTTTGCAGATTGGGTTGGAAGAACGAAGAGAAAGAAAATCTTCGTCACGGGAACGAAGAAGCGACCTGTGCCGCTCGAACACTGCATCTACTTCGGAGGCGATAAGGAGAAGGACTTTTACAAGGTCGGAGAGCACGAAGCATTCTTGCCGACTGGGTATAAAGTCGCGTCAGATACGCACAAAAAGAAGCTACTTGGTAACAAAACGACGACGGCAACACCAGCGAATGCGCAAGCTGCGAAACAAACCGCGCTCGCCGGACGGGGCGGCCGTGGTGGAGCCCAACAAGGGCGAGGAGGCCGAGCGGGCGGGCGCGGAGGAACCCAAAACGTCACCGGTGGACGAGGAAGCTCGTTTGGACCCAACGCTGGGCGCGATAAGAATATGTGGGTAGAGCTCATTCGCAATCTTGAACGTCGAGAACTACTACCCATGGTTGTATTTGCGTTTAGCAAGAAACGATGCGACACTCTCGTCGACAGCCTGACGTCGATGGATCTCACATCAAGCTCTGAGAAGCACGAAATCCACATATTTTGTGAACGCGCGCTGAGTAGATTATCCGTCACCGACCGCAAGTTACCGCAAGTCCTTCGCGTGCGCGAACTCCTTCGTCGAGGTCTCGGCGTGCATCACGCTGGTCTACTGCCAATCGTCAAGGAGATTGTCGAGATGTTGTTTTGTCGTGGTTTGCTTAAAGTTCTCTATTGCACGGAAACTTTTGCGATGGGTGTAAACGCTCCAGCTCGTTGTGTGTGCTTCCAGAGTCTGCGCAAACATGACGGGCAAGATTTCAGAGGTCTTCTAAGTGGTGAATATACGCAAATGGCTGGCCGCGCTGGACGTCGAGGCCTCGACACAGTCGGCACCGTCATCTTGGCAGCTTGGGAGAACTTTCCTCCAGAACTTGAGCTTCGTCAGTTGCTGTCGGGTCAAGCAACGAAATTGCAGTCACAGTTCCGATTGACGTACGGCATGATTCTCAACCTCATGCGAGTCGAGGACTTGCGCGTCGAGGATATGCTCGCGCGCTCGTTTGCCGAATTCCATGCACAGCGCAGCGTCATAGATCGACGAGGCGATCTCGCTATCGACACCGCTGCTCTTCGCAAAGTAGAGTCGCTCATGCAAACTGAAGCGCAGTTTTCACCGGATGAATGGCAGAAAGCCGTTCATTGGGACGACCATGCGAGAGAGATTGCACGAAGCGTGGAGCACGTGAGAGAAGCCATCATGACGAGTCGAGGGGCGCAAAACGCACTCAGCCCGGGAAGGGTCTTGCTCGTCGCTCCTGAAGGCGAGGGAGGTGAGAGTGTGGACGGACTACCAAGAGGTGGTGTCGCAAAACATTGCGTGCTCCTGCGCGTGGTGACTTCTGCGACGAATGGAAAGTCTTTCGTGGTTCTTGTTTCGTGTCCTGAAGGCCATGCCTCCAAAGGTGTCGCCGAAGCTGAAGACGCTGCCCGAGACAACGCACCCACGGCGACGAAGTCCATGAATAGTAAGGACAAAGATGACGACGATGATTTCTTCGGCATGTCCAAGAAGTCCGCCGGCGGAGGTAAGCGCGGTGGCACGACTTCAAATAAAATGCCCGACGGCCTTCCGTGGTTTCGACAAGCGGGCGGCATCGATTACATTGTCGCGAGCGTTCCTGAGACCGCGATACTCGCTATCACGACTAGTCGGTTGAGCGTAGAAGCGGACGCAATACTAGATGGTAGTGGTGACGTAGCGGCGACTTCTCGAGCGCTCCTATCGATGGAGAAATTGTCGAGTGAGACCTCGTTTGAAGCTCTCCACCCGCTCAAGGATTTGAAGATACAAGACATCGTCACCGTGGAAGCTTGTCAGCATCACGCCGACTTGGTGAAGAGCTTGCCCCCGAGACCGGTCGCATCGGCGCAGAAACTTCGTGAATGGTCGGCGTTGCTGCGAGCAAAACATGTTCTCACTTCTCGTGTCGCCGAGCTGGAGTTCGGATTGTCAGACGCAAACTTGCTCCAAATGCCCGATTTTGAAGCGCGCGTCGCTGTGCTCCAGCGCATGGGCTATCTCGACGAAAACAGGACGGTGACGTTGAAAGGTCGCGTGGCGTGTGAAATTGCCACTGGGGACGAGCTCGTCGGAACAGAAATTATATTTGCGGGCGTGCTCACGGATATACCTTCAGAGGAAGCCGTGGCGCTTCTCGCGGCGCTCGTCTTTCAAGAAAAGAATGCTTCCCCGCCCAACCTCGAAGGCTCGCTCAAAGCGGCGTGTGATCGCGCGAAAGAGCTAGCGTTTGCCGCCGGCGAGATACAGATGGCACATGGTCTACCGATTGCGCCTGATGAATTCGTAGAGACGACCATGCGCTTTGGTTTATCCGAAGTCGTCTACGAGTGGGCGCGCGGCACGCCGTTCGCGGACATCTGTCAGCTCACCGACGTGCAAGAGGGAAGCGTCGTTCGCACCATCGTTCGACTCGATGAAATGTGCCGCGACGTGAGGAACGCGGCGAGAATCATGGGCGATAGCACCTTGTTCGCGAAAATGGAAGAAGCGAGCGCGGCGATTAAACGCGACATTGTCTTCAGCGCATCGCTCTACGTCGCCGGCGCTCAGTAGTAACGCAGTAGTTTTAGTAAATTAGCACGGCAGTACGAGATGTAGCCATCATTCTTCTATTTTCTTCTATTTTCGTATTACAATTTGGCGAGTTCCTTCTCGAAAATTTGCGAGAGCTTCTCCGCGCACTCGCGAACGCCGCTGGGATCGCCCACCGCGTTGTACACGTACGCGTTACGGAAAACCGTGCGCACGAGGGCGACAAACTCATCAGGGCTTTCGATGTGCCCGTCGTGCAACTTCGACTCGATCGTTTTCAAGTCCATGGGATGCTTGATGATGACCGGGTAATCCGGGATGTTCAAAACCTCCCAATCCACCGGCTCCGTAAACGGCCACGCCAACTTTTTGTACGTAAACAACTTTTTCAAAATCCCCGCGCACGTCTTCTGCCACATCCGCTTCGCCTGACTGAGCGGCGTTTGCCACTCACAAACCGTCGGATTCGACTTTTCGAGCGCGTTCAGCTCCTGCGCCGTCAGCGGTCTTCGCGTGCCGTCCAACTCCACCTTCACCAGCTTGTACGGCTGAAACGGGCTCGTCGGCCCCCTGAGCGAGGCGTCGTAATCCCCATCTTTCAGCGCCTTCGGCACGCACACCGCTGTTCTCGCGCGCGATCACCGCATCCGTCAGTCTCCCCGCTCCCCGATCGCGCGGTCGCCGTCGCCCGCGTCCCGCGCGCGTCCCGCGCGCCGTCGCTCGCGCGCCGTCGAGATCCCGCCCTCGACCGCGCGCCCTCGACCCTCGATCGCCCGCGCGTCGTCGTCGCGTCGTCCCGCGTCGTAGTCCCGTCGCGTCGCGTCGCGTCGCGCGCACCGCAATCGCAATTCGGTCTCGCCGGCGGCGGCGCGCACGTCGCGTCCATCGCGTCCGACTCTGTCGCCGTAGTCGCGAACGAATGAATCCATGAATGCGCGACCGCGCGTATTGACGCGACCGCGATCCGTCGTGGATCCGCGATCGTAGCGTCGATGCGTTCGAACGCGGCCGCGGTCGCGTATTTACGCGTATTTACGCGTATTTACGCGTATTTACGCGTATTTACGCGTATTTACGCGCGTCGGTCGATCGACGCGCGTAAATACGCGTCGATCGATCGACGCCACTCGACGCCGGCCGACGACGGATCCGACGACGACGACGTCCGACGACGACGACGACCGACGACGACCGACGACGACGACGGATCGAGACGACGGATCGAGACGACGCGCGCGCGACGACGCGCGCGACGGATCGAGACGACGCGCGCGCGCGCGCGGGGCGCGTCGGGGTCGGGACGCGTGCATCGATTCGTTCGCGCGTGCGTTTGAAACGCGCGGGGCGCGCGCTTCGGCGGAGGCGCGGGACGCGCGCGGCGAAAAGGAAGGCGAGGGAAGAGGACGGGGACGACGCGCGCGCGACCGGGACGGGCGGGATGACGCCGGCGAGACGACGGGGGGGGAGCCCGGCGGCGCCGCGGCGGTTGGTGCAGCTGCTCGACATCGACGGCGAAGACGTGCCGTGCGTGAATTATAAAAAGCTGTTGAGGGAGCAGAGCGGGGAGACGCGCGCGTCGGCGGAGAACGAAGCGAAGCAGAAGTCGGCGACGGCGACGGCGAGCGAGGCGGCGATGAAATCGCCGAAATCTTTGTTGGAGAGCGGCGGCGCGGGCGGGGGCGGACACATGGCGGCGGTGATTCGAAGAATCGAGGCGCTGTATCAAGGTGGACCGGGGAACGCGTCGAGCGATGATGAAGAGGACGACGACGAGGGCGGGTCAGAGGAGGATTCTGAAGAAGACGAAGACGACGAGGGCGATGAAGAGGGTGAGAGTGGTGAAGAAGGCGAGGGCGACGACGACGAGCTCGGAGAGAGCGGAGACGAGGAGGACTCCGGAAGTGAAATGGAGGACCCGGATGATAAGCCGACGATGACGCCCAGCGGTACGCAGCGTATTGAACAGCCTCCTGCGGCGAAGTCGTCCGAGGAAAAGAAAGGGAAACCGGCGAAGAAGAAGAAACAGGCGAAGAGAAAGAGAGACGTGGACTGGTACGACGTCGACGACGATTTCATCGACGACGACGAACTGGATGAGTACTTTGAAGACGATGGCTTAAAAACCAAACATAGTGGATTCTTCATCAATAAGGGCGAGTTGCAAAAGGTCGATGAAGAGGGGCGAACTCCCGTGAAGCATGTGGCGATGACGTCTGACGACAAACCCCCGGCGAAGAAGGAGAAGCCGGCGCCAGCCAAGATGGTGGAATGGACGGAGGAGACCAAGAAAACGCTTCGAAAGGCGGTGACGACGTACGGTAAAAGATGGCAGATGATCCTTGATTGTGGCGAGTACCCCGAGCTGAAGTCGTATTCGACTCATCGCATGCGCAAACAATGGGACGCGATGGAGAAGGATTTGCAGGCGCTCGGGATCGACATCGTCATCCCGAAGGTACCACCTAAACCACCATCGATGATGAATGTCAAGGAAACAGACGACGACGAAGAGGAGGAGGAAGGAGAAGAGGATGGTTTGAGCACGCCCAGGCGTTCGCAGCACGCGGCTGCGGTTGTCAACTCTTCCTCGCAAAAGACAAAATCTTCCAACGCCACGGCTTCCCGTGGCGCCGCCAACCTTGACGTGACCGACCCGAGGCATCCCGAGGCGAGGAAGAAGATAGTCGATGGCAAAGCTGCGGAGTTTGCAAAGATCAAAGCTTTGGTCGATAAGCAGTGCGAAACGATTCGCGAGTCTGAACGAATCAAAACAGGAGTGGCGACGTCTGAGAGCTACACATTTGAATGGACGAAGGAAATCGCCGAGCTCATGTTCGTCACGCTCGTGCGTATCTTCTTTGCAACCTCCAAGTCAACCGCCGGCGCGGTGTGGAAAGAAGTTGTGGAGCTTTGGCCGAAGGATTTCCACATGGATAAGCAAACACTTCAAAAGAAGCACACTTCAGTGCAGAAAAAGAAGACGGCGGCGGAGAAACAAGCAATCATTGGCTTACCCGATGACGCGAGTTAAGACTTAAACTTGGGTGACTCACCATCGATAATACCACCGTGTTGCGGCATATTTGTAAATACAATCCTATCCAATGATGGTGCGCTCAGCTTGAAATTTCTCGCAACGCCTCGCGAGACTTCGCAAACCGAGACTCATACAACTCTGACAAACGATCGAGTAATGTTTGCGTCGTGCCAACGTTGGAAACAGTGCAGTCAATAGAACGCATGCGTTCGTCATTGATCGCGTCGCATACTCGCCGCACGTCGTTCGCAATCATGCGATCGACACTGCGAATCTTTGCGTCGGCGTGCTCCAATTTTGCGTGCGCCATATGCAGCAAATCCATCAACTCATCCCTCTCCGATTCTGCCGCCTCTCGCCGCGCGCGCTCATGGCGAATCGTATTTTCAAATCCTGTCATCTCTTTCACTCGATTCACTTCATCTCCCTTCGCGTCTCGATTCATCTCCATCAACGCCGCGCGCGTCGCGCGCAACTCGTCCCGCTCCGCGTCTCTCAACCTTTTCACCATGTCGAGCTCTCGTTTCGCCTTCAACGCGCTCGCGCGGTGGCACTCCATCTCCTTGCGCAATTTTCCCCGCTCGGCGTTCCACTGACGCTCGGCTTCCCTGCGCACGCGGTTCAGACGTCGGTCAATCGATCGCTTCGCACCAACCGTCGAGTCAACGAAGACGACGCGAATCGTCGCGAACGATGACCATCGACCGCGCACCTCACCGCGCCGACCGCGCACGCCCCGCCGCTCGAGCACTGAAACCGCATTTTCGCCCGCGACTCGGGCCCTCGACCCGCGCTCGCGTCGCGCGTCGTCGTCGTCGCGACCGCGCTCGCTGAGGTGTGTCGCGTCGGCGGCGCCGCGCGCACACGCCGACGCGCCGATGGATCACCGCCCAGACGAGCGCGCGCGCGCGATGGCGACGACGACGAACGGCGCGATGACGACGGACGACGCGACGACGCGACGCGCGAGCGAGCGCGCGGAGATGTACTTTCTCGCGCACAACGTGGCGAAGAAGCACAACATCGGAACCATGGCGCGGTGCTGCACCGCGTTCGGCGTGAAATCGCTCGTGTTGATCGGGTCGAGACAGTTCAACACGTTCGGTTCGCACGGGGCGGACGGGCACGTGCACTTTGAACACTTTGACTCGCTCGAGGAGGCGAGGGAAAAGTTGAAGGGCGAGCGAGGGTGCACGCAAATCTTAGGGGTGGAGATAGTGGACGACGCGCGGGCGATCGAGAGCCATCCGTTCACGGGGAACACGGCGTTCATCATGGGTAACGAAGGACACGGGATGACGGAGGCACAGAAGGCGATTTGCGATGGTTTCGTGTACATACCGCAATACGGACCCGGGACGGCGTCTCTCAACGTGTCCGTCGCGGCGTCCATCGTCATGCATCACTTCGCGTCGTGGGCGGGATACGAAGAACGGTCGCGCGAAGGAGAAAAGTTTATCGTCGCCGAGCGGCCGCAGAGAACGCGCAAGCGCGGTGAGGTGGGCGAATCGCCCGAGCAGGTGCGCGCTCGTCGAGCCGCCGCTCGCGCGCTCAAAGAACAGGAAACCCGCGGCGAAGACGCGATCGCGGACGCCGATATTTAAGCGAAAGCTCAAAGATGCCGCGTGTGCATTTTCCGTAGCCCTTGACGACTTTGAAATCATCACTAGACACCGTAGTTCGAATCCGCGACCGCTCCGCCGTGCCGCGCGCCGCTCCAACTGTCCACACAACCCGCCGACGACGATGCGCGTCTCCGTGCGCTGGTCCGGCGGAACGCCGCCGACGTTTGACATCGACGTCGACGACGACGCCACGGTCGCCGACCTGAAACGATCGATCGAAACGACGACGCAAGTGCGCGCGGCGCGCATCAAACTTCTCAACCTGCGAATCGGCGCGAAACCGGCGATGGATGACGACGCGCTGTCCGAGATCGGCAAGTTCCCGAAGCAGGTGATGATGATGGGAAAACGCGAATCGCAGATCGAAGCGCACGCCACGGCGGAGGCGTTGGCGTCGTCGATGGCGCCCGAGGTCGAGGATGATTTTGAGCTGGATGCGCGGACGACGACGGCGGCGATGGCGAATCCCGAGTTCATCGCGAAGCTCGAACGGCGCGTGCGGGATTGCAAGTTTCCGAAGAAACTTTCCGACCCACGTCCGGGGGCGAAGTGTCTGGTGTTAGATATCGATTACACGCTGTTTGATCATCGGACGACGGCGGAGAATCCGAGCGAGATTATGCGACCTTTCCTCCACGAATTTTTATCGCGAGCGTACGCGGCGAACTTTGACATATTCATTTGGTCAGCGACGTCTTTGAAGTGGATCGAGTTAAAGATGACCGAGCTTGGAGTGTTGACTCACAATGATTACAAAATTGTTGGTTTGATTGATTCGTCGGCGATGATTACCGTGGAGACGGCCAAGTACGGCGTGTTCAATTGCAAGCCACTCGGGTACTTGTTCGCGCAGGATTGGTGCGAGTATGACTCTAAAACAACCCTCATGTTTGACGATTTGTCTCGCAACTTCATCATGAACCCACAGCTTGGACTGAAAATTAGACCATTCAGAAACGCGCACACGAGTCGGGCGACCGACCGCGAACTGTTACGATTGAGCGAGTATCTAGAAGAAATCGCCAGTCTAGATGATTTTTCCGAGCTGAATCACAACAGATGGGAGTCCTTTTTAGCCAAAAAGAAGCAGAAGCGCAACGATCAATAGACCACTATAGAATAGAATACAATGAGATGCTGCTAAAACTGACTACACGATGAATTCGCGCAACGCCTTGACGTACTCGTCCGGATGCTTTCTCAAATGCGCGCAGTGCGGCGACTGCTCGAAACAGAGCACCTTGACGTTTGCCGAGTTTTTCGCTCGATGAGCGATTAACGCCTCGAGCTTCTGCGGATCCGTCAACGTATCATTTAGGGAATAAATATACAACTCCTTCTTTTCGTTCGGCATGTTCAGCATCGTCGTCCAAAACTTCCTCGTCAACATTTGATCGTACGTCCCCGTGCATAGATGCACAGTCGCGAGCACTAAAACCAGCGCGTAGAATGTCAATCGCACGACGAGCGCGAGCGGTTGCCGCATCACCGCCGTCAGCGCGTCGCCGCCCGATTTCATCGACATGAACGCTGGACACGAATCAAATATCACGCCCTCGAAATCAAACATCAACTCGCGCGCGATGGTTCCCTCGGCGCGCGCTCGCGCGAGCGTGGCTTGGACCCAGCATCCACCGTTGGAGAAGCAAAACAGGTACACCTTCCTCGGCGTCTGTCCGCCGTACGCGCGACGCGCGAACGTCAGCGCCTCCGTCACGTACGCCACCCTCGACCGCTCGAACGGGCTGAACGCGCGCGCGGTCGGCATCGTCGCTCGAACCGTCGCGCAACACTCGAGCTCGCGCGTCAACACGTCGGTGTATTTCTTGACGTGCGCGTCGCGCGCGTTCACCCAACCGAACACCAGGCACAGGGGTACATCGGGCGCGAGCGTTCCGGCGCTCGCGCAGCGCGCGGGAACGTCCAAGGCGAAGCGCGTCGACGCCATGCGTCGCGAACTGCACCGGTGACGCACGACACACGATGACGCGGGCGTTCGCGCGTCGCCCGTCGGCCGCGACGCCGCGGGCCGTCCGGGCACCGCGCGGACGCGCGCGCGCGATCGTTCGCGCCGACGGCGCCGCGCGCGCGTCCGAGGCGCAGCGCGTGCTGATCACGGGGAGCACGCGAGGCTTGGGATACGAGTTGGCGAAGAGCTTTCTCAAGCGCGGGGACGCGGTGTTCGTGACGTCGCGGGACGGCGATAAAGTGCGCGAGGTGGTCGAGGGACTTCGTCGAGAGTATGGTGACGCGCGCGTCGCGGGCGTGGCGGCGGACGTGCGCAGAGCGGAGAGCGTCGAGGCGATGGCGGCGGCGTGCTGCGAAGCCTTCGGCGGCGTGGACGTGTGGGTGAATAACGCCGCGAGTAACGGGTACTCGTACGATAATTTGGAAGACGCGACGCCGGAGGTGCTGGAAGAAATTATTTTGACCAACTCGCTCGGGTCGTTGTTGTGCACGAGGCAGGCGATAAAGACGATGAAGGCGACGACGGGACGCGGGCACGTGTTCAACATGGAGGGCGCGGGGAGCGACGGCGCGGCGACGCGTAAGTTTGCAGCGTATGGGCACACCAAGGCTGGGATGTCGCAGCTGGCGAAAACGATGGCGGTGGAGCTCAAGGATGTGCCCATCGGCGTGCACACGATTAGCCCCGGAATGGTTTTCACCGAATTGATTTCGAGTGGGCGCGACGCGTTTGGCAGTCAAGGAAGAATGTTTGTCAACGCGCTCGCCGAGCCGGCCGAGGTAGCGGCGGAGCAGATCGTGGATAAACTGAAAGTGGCGACGGTTTCTCCAGATTCGGTGAATAAGACGATCGCGATCAAGATTTTAACGCCGGATGTGGCGTTGCGCAAAATGTTTGGTCGATTCGTACTCGGCGAAAATCGCGATCGGTTTCAGAAGGAGTGAAAGATTCTGAAAGAATGCATCGGTATTTGTAACAAAAAGGACACAATTGCACGTTCACGTCACAATGCACTACGCTTGTCTTGAAGAGACAGTCGCATGTACACCTTCTCTCGACATCTGAAACCAGCGACTTGAATCGTCTCGCCTGAAACCAGCGCGTTGCGGACTTCGAGATCCGTCCACTTCTCAAATGACACGACGGCGAAGAAACACCGCACCCGTCGACTGACCCCGACGTACACGCGATCGATTATGCCGTAGGAAGACATGATCGATCTCACCCATCCACTCGCTTCGGTTGATAACGCTTGAGTCAAGCGATATTCGCTCTCCGACGGAGCGTCTGACAACCGAAGAATCGAATCATCGAGGTGAAGCTTTTTGCAAACAGCTTGCATGAATTCAAACGGCAACATTTTCAAGTTCACCTTTGGGTTCACAATTTTCGGCGGACCATCATCGGCGATCGTGGCCTTGTACCAGTCATCAATTTTCATGCGCGTCGGCATCGCTGGCGTTGTTCCGTTTGAAGCCGACGAAGGCTTTGACGTTTTTTGAATTTGGATTTTGCCGACGGGTTGCGTTGGAGACGCAATTTGAATTCCGTCAGCTGGTTGGGCCGGCGCTTTCGTCGCCATCGTCGCGTACGCGACTTTAGTAGGATAGTCGTCTTTCCGTTCATCCCAGGCGTTCTCGCTCTCCGGAGGCGAAACCGAAATCGAGGGCGAGCGTTCGATGGCGTCTGCGTTTAACCAATCGGACGTCGTCAGCGGTCCGATGACGCGCGCGGTAAACACTGCCTCTCGAAGCGATACGACACCGACGGCCCGATACATCCTCCCACCGCGGCGACTTTTGATTATATCTACCACCACCGCGGCGCGCGTTTGCATGGATTTCGAATCCGCTTTGAATGGGAGCAGCATTTGTACCTTCCCAGGACCGCGAGCGCCTTGCAAGCGCGCGAATCTCGGCACCGGAGCGTGGAAGCCGTACGACACCAAGCGCGCCAATCGCGAAATCGCACTCATCCCGGCGTGATGACGCGCAGTCAACGTTGAAAATTCCTTCAGAAGAGCGACAACGGCATCTGACTCGAGAGATTCCCAAAAACGCGCGTCGATTTCAAGGACGACGTCGTCGCCGGTTTCATCGGCGATCCAGAGACAATCGCACGGATCCTCCACAAACGTCGGTCGCGGTGGCACGTGCAAGATTGGCTCGATCGCGTTCCACGGCTGCGATGGGTCGCGCAAGGTGACATCATCGACGAACCCCACCAGCTCCCATTTCCCTCCGTTAACGGCTTGGGACTTGTCGATTCGTGTAAATTCTCGGCCAAACATCGCGAAGAGAGGGAACTCGTCGTACGACAGTAAATTCGTGTGAAACGTCGCCCACGCCGCGTCTCCAGACTCAGTGAAGCATTGCACCATCTTTCCTTGCTCGACACTTCTGAGAAATTGCGCGTCGAGGTACGCATCCATCATCCCTCGCGGCCAGGTCTCTCGCACGACCGCCGACTCGAGCGACGCAAACGACGTCGCTCGAAGCGCGTCACCCATCGCCCTCTTACCCCCGTTTCCCACGCGCGCCCACTGTCCCAGACTCGTCATATCCCTCGTAAATCCATCGAGTGG
>JACLAB010007663.1_pt1 | contig 13248 bp, 10 predicted proteins | sample 8027921 | NCBI WGS metagenome assembly JACLAB01 (sample SAMN15725117, study PRJNA655200) | protist metagenome | isolation source: fluorescence activated cell sorting (FACS) single amplified genomes of... | place: USA: West Boothbay Harbor, Gulf of Maine | collected 2000-07-19
GTTTGCGCGCGCGTGCGCGGAGGCGCTGAACGCGGCGTCGGGGTCGTCGTCGTACGAGGTTGTGGATTTATCGACGATTGATGATCCAGAAGCGGTGTTTGGTGATAGCACGCACGCGGTTACGGCGGTGTTTGTGGTGAGCACGCACGATGGAGGTGAGGTTCCGACGCCGAGCGCGTGGTTTGCGCGTTGGGCGCGGGAGAGCGCGTACGATGAGCGCACTGGATGGATGTATTTGAAGCATGTCAAGTATGCAGTGTTTGGATGTGGGAACAAAGAGTATGGGGATGATTTCAATCGCGCTGGGAGAGAATTGGATGCGCAATTGGCGCGCATGGGTGCGGAGCGTTTGGCGCGACGGTGCGACGGGGACGAAGCGAGCGGGCGAATGGAGGCGCAGTTTGAGGAATGGAGTGCCAAGCTCGTGCGTAGAATCGCCTCAGTGAAAGAGTCATCGGCATCTGCGTATGCAAAAGACGCGGTGATGACGGAATTACAAGGTGGTAGTGTTGAAGATGATTCTGTGGCGGCGTACGCGTCGGACGACGAGGATGACAACGAGGCGCCGAGCGTGGCTGGGAGCGAAGACGACCAAGACATGGAGGATATCGGCGAAAGCGAAAACAACGGAGAAAAGAAAGAAATGGTCACTGATGCTCTCCGAGGGGCGCTGACGAAGCAAGGGTATAAAATTCTGGGCTCTCATTCCGGTGTAAAGCTCTGTCGATGGACCAAGGCCATGCTGCGTGGTCGGGGTGGGTGCTACAAACACACATTTTACGGGATTGAAAGTCATCGATGCATGGAAACCACGCCCTCATTGGCATGTGCGAATAAATGTACGTTTTGCTGGCGACACCACACTAATCCAGTGGGTACAACGTGGCGGTGGCAAATGGACGATCCTCTGGAACTTGTTGAAGCGGCGGTTTCCGAGCACTGTAAAATGGTCAAGCAGATGAAGGGCGTTCCTGGAGTGCTGCCAGAAAAACTCGAAGAAGGCATGAATCCGAGGCACTGCGCGTTATCGCTCGTGGGTGAACCAATCATGTACCCCGAAATTGGCAAGTTTGTAGGTGAATTGCACTCGCGCAAGATTAGCACCTTTTTGGTCACCAACGCCCAGTTCCCAGAAGCGATTACAAATTTACCACCGATCACTCAGTTGTATGTTTCCGTGGACGCGGCGACGCCAGAAACTCTCAAGGCAATCGACAGACCGTTATTTGCGGACTACTGGGATCGCTTCATTGATTCGTTGAAGTCCTTGAAGGATAAGCAGCAGCGCACCGTGTATCGGTTGACACTTGTTTCGGGATGGAACATGGAAGAGGTTGCTGCGTATGCGAAACTTGTCGATCTCGGTAAACCAGACTTTATTGAAATCAAGGGTGTAACGTACTGCGGCAGCAGCGATGCATCATCACTAACGATGAAGAATGTACCGTATCATAAAGATGTATGCGAATTTGGTGAGGCTATTGTCAAGTTGCGCCGCGACGAGAATGGTGAGGAAGAGTACGGACTGGCGTGCGAGCATGCGCATTCGTGTTGTATTTTACTGGCTAGAACAGATCGATACAAGATTGATGGGGAGTGGTACACGTGGATTGATTACGATAAATTCCAAAATCTCGTCGCGAGTGGCGAAAAATTCTCGGCGCTTGACTACATCGAGCGTACACCAAGCTGGGCAACGTACGGCGCCGAGGAAGCTGGTTTCGACCCAGATCAGACTCGTCATAGAAAAGTTAGAAATCACCCAGGAAAGCTCGCTCCAGAAGTAGAAGTAGTAGCGTGAGATGTTTGTAATAATAATATAAACAGCACTATTTACTCAGTTTTGCATTTTGAACATCCTGCTCGTATCGATGGATGTTGACATCTATGAGTTCTAACAGAGGATCGATTGCGTCAGGAATAATTGCCGCGAGGATTTCAAACGACGGCTTTGCAACAAATCGAATGAAACCAAGCTGATTCGATTGTGTCGTCGCTGGCCCAGCGATTGTTCTGTCCATGAACTCTGGAACATCCATCAAAAGCTCTCGCTGACGATCGCCTTGTTTGTAAAACTCGCCCGTGACGTCTTCAGCCCAAGCAAGCGCTAGATGATACGGACGAGCTGGGTTACTGATATCAGCACAGTGCAGAGTAAACGCAAGAGGAACCCAAATGGGGTTCCACTCCCTAAGTGGTTTCACGAGATGTGTCGTGGCATCCGTATTGCTTTCAACATCAGAGGCTACACGAGCGACAAGATCACCATGGAATTCCATATCCGTGTGGAGAACCATTTTTTGCATCAGTTTACAGATTTCAGCTCGCTCTTTCGGAGGGAAATCATCTAAAACTCTGTGCTTCCTCATCCCTGAAAACGCTCTGAACAAGTGACCGTTCTCATTTACGCTCACGCCATTCCATCTCGTGGACTCTTCCGACTGAGAATCCACCAAAAAATGATTGTTCACACCAGGGTGACCAACATCGTGAACTACCGCGGCTATCAAGCAAGTAAAAACGTGCTTGGGTTCAATTTGAGCCTTCAAGCCATGGTCTAGGAAATATGCCATGGCTTGCGTGACGTCTGTTGCATGCACATGATTGTGGTAGTCGTTGTCCTTGTATTGAGCTTCTATCTCGCTCAAAAATTTTGCCATATTCTCAACCGAGAGTGGCAAAGATGTGAATAATCCAAAGTCTCTGAGTAGTCCCATAGTGAGCTTAGTGAGCGGTCCTGCGCGGGAATCTTTGCACGTCTTTGCAAATGCATACACATCAAAGCTACTCCAACTCGTATTCACTGCACTCGACGCGTGATCCAACGAAGTTGAACTCGACGTTGACAGTTGAAATTGCGATATTTCAGGAGACATCGGCCTACTGGACCCCGCGAATTCTGATATTTCCCCAGAACTGTAAGAGTTGACATCCATACTACGTCGCGGTGCGCGCATTTCCATAGAAAGCTTTGCCATGTTACGGGACAGAAGCAAAGAATTAATCGTTTGACTCTGGTGCACGTACTGCTGCACGAAACTTTGCGCCTGTGGATCGAGTAACTGCTGTGCTTCCGCGCTCGCTGCGTTTCCATGAATCTGCAAAATCAACGCATTAGCCACTTTCAATGCGTTTTCGATCGATCTCAAGGTCTCAACTGGATCGGTTTCAACGTTACTTAAGATCTTTTTCTGCTCAATTTCAACCAGACGCCGAACAGTATGGAACATTGCGCGATAAACCCCATTTTCTTCTGCGCTAAGTGGAAAACCAACCTCGTCCTCGTCCTCGTCCTCGTCCTCAATCAGCTCATCCAGCGCCGCCGCAATCAATTTCCGCTTACTCTGCGTCACGGCAAGCTCTCGAATCGCCGTCGACTTAAGCATCATCGATGATATCGATGCTCCTCCCCGCCTGCCACCATAGTCCAAGCTCCGTCGCGCTCGCGCGCTCGTTAATTCTCTCATTGGCCCGCCTTCCGACTCTCGCGACTCTCTCGTCGGGAACGTCTGCCCTATCCCATCCCGCCCATCGCGAAGTGACTTTTGTGCGAGCATACCCCGCTGTGTTGCGCCGCCATTAGCACCACTCGCGTCATCACGCGTCGCATTCGTCGCATCAGTCGCGCGCTCGCGAGACTTGGTGCGCCTCAGCAGCGCGCGCTTGAAGAACCCCATTGCGCGATCACGCGCGCGCGCGCGCGATCCACGCGACGCGAACGCAACTCGTGGCGCGCGTTCTCAGTTTTGGTTTGTTCCACGCCGATGCGCGCGGTCGCACCGTCGCGCCGCGGTGTGTCGCGGCACCGCGCGCGCGCGCACCGTCTCCGACGTCCCTCGTCCACTCGCACGACGACACGCACACAGAACATCTATGCACTCCAGTACGACCCGTATGTCCGAGAATCCACGCAAAATGGCACGAGACACAACACGGGACACGCGCGTGACGGTGCCGCACATCTCGGCGCGATGATGTCCGACGCCAACGCACGCGCGGAGTCAGCCGCGACCGTATCTACGTCGTCGTCGTCGTCATCGTCGTCGTCATCGTCGTCGTCATCGTCGTCGTCGTCGTTGTCGTCGGATTGGAACGACGCCATGGACACCATCAAGCGCCACAAGCTTCGCGTCGTGGGCGGCATCTGGGCGTGCGGCATGGTTGGCGCATTCGCCTTCCAATCCTTTGGCGCGCGCGCGGCGACGAAACAGACGAGCGTGAAAATCATCCACAGCCGTCTCTACGCCCAATTCGCCACGCTCTCTGCGCTCGTGCTCGGGGCTGGGGTGGAGATGATCGATCGAAGCGCGCCCGCGCGCGGCGCGGCGGTGCCCGATGATGCCGCCGACGCCGCGCTCGAATACGCCGCCACGCACCGCGCGCGCGCCGCCGCCGCCGCCGCCGCCGCCGCGCGCACCGCGTCATCGTCGCGTAAGGAATAAAAACGCGCGCGCGCCAGCCGAACCCAATCCCAACCCAATCCGACGACGACGACGACGACGACGACGATCGACGATCGACGATCGACGACGATGGTCCGAGGCCGCACCCCACAACTGTTGTGGCACAACATAGCCATATATAGCCCTAGATCATGCCCTATATATGAACCTGAACCTATTGTAATAATACGCGTGCACGCACGGCGCACAATTCCCGAGCATACACACGCCACATGTCCGAACGACGCCCAGACACCCGCGCGCGACACTCCATCCAATCCAATGCACGATTTCGATCGCGATTTAGATCGCGATCTCGCGATCTCGCGATCTCGATCTCGATCGTCGTCGATCGTCGTCGTCGTCGTCACACCATATATACCCATTCCCTTGATACGCATTCGCACGCGTACACTACGGCACACGCCACGTGCGCCCCGACGGCCCGCTGGCCCGCTGGCCCGAGGACGCAGATCGCGCGACACCCGCGTGTGCGTGCGCGTACTCGGCGCCTCGAAACGCCCATCACGACGACGACGACGACGACGCGAACCGACCGACCGACCGACCGACCGACCGACGAGGATTGGGCGCTGGATATCGCGCGCGCGCGCGCGTGATTACCGGTATTCGACGACGCGCGTCGCGACGGTGGAACGCACGCAACGCACCGAGCACTGTCTTTTGCTCGATCCGTTCGTCCGTGGTATATATATACACGCACACGCACAAAACACGCACGATGACGACGACGATGACGATGGGTGCCAAGGCGCGGTGTGGATCATCGGATAGCGCCGCGCGCGCGCGCGCCGGTGGACGACGAGGACGACGCGCGGTGACGCCGGCGAATTTCGCGGTGAAGGCGATGCGTGGGGTGCGCGCTTCGGCGCAGGGGATTGAGACTGAGGTGAAGATTGATCAAGCGCCGATGACGCTGTTGCGTGAAGGCGCGGATGAGGCTGGGGATGACTCGAACATGCGCGCGAGGTTTGAGCGCATGATTCGCGAGGCGCAGGATGAGATTTGTAACGCGATTAGCGAGCTCGATGGGAAGCCGTTTCATGAGGATGCGTGGACGAGACCTGGTGGAGGTGGTGGGATTTCTCGCGTGCTTCAAGATGGGAACGTGTTTGAAAAGGCTGGGGTGAATGTTTCAGTCGTGTACGGGCAAATGCCGCCCGAGGCGTATCGGGCGGCGACGGGCGAAGCCGGGGAATCGAAGGAGATGATTCCGTTCTTCGCGGCGGGTATTTCGAGTGTTATGCACCCGCATAACCCGATGGCGCCGACGGTGCACTTTAACTACCGGTACTTTGAGACGGATGCGCCGAAGGGTGCCGCGGGCGCGCCGCGCGCGTGGTGGTTTGGCGGCGGTACGGATTTGACGCCGTCGTATATTTTCGACGAGGATGTGTCTTACTTCCACCAAACGTTGAAGGATGTTTGCGACAAGCACGATGAAGCATTCTACCCGAAGTTCAAGCAATGGGCTGACGATTATTTCATGATTAAGCACCGCGGTGAGCGCCGTGGGGTCGGCGGCGTCTTCTTCGACGACATGAACGACCGCAGCAAGGATGAGCTCCTCGCGTTCGCCACGGACATGGCTGGTGCCGTTGTCCCGGCGTACGTTCCTCTCGTCGCCAAACACAAGGATGACAAGTTCACTGCGGAAGAACGCGCGTGGCAACAAATGCGCCGTGGTCGCTACGTCGAGTTCAACCTCGTGTACGACCGCGGTACCACCTTTGGTTTGAAGACTGGCGGTCGCATCGAATCCATCTTGATGTCCCTCCCGCGTCACTGCGAATGGCAATACGACCACTCCCCGGCGCCGGGTAGCCGTGAAGAAGACGCACTCGATGCCTTCAAGAATCCGCGCACGTGGGTCGCGTAAAATATATATTAATTTTACGCCAAGCGTCGAGCGTCGCTCGACGGCGTATCCATCCGTCGTCGGCGACGTCCGTCGTAATTCAATCGCGTGCGTGCGTGCGTCGTCTCGCGACCGCGTCTGCACATCCACATACACCTCACTTTCTTACGATTTGTTCGATACCTACATCAGCACTTATATACAATCACACGCGAACATCCGAGCGCGCGCGCGCGTCCTGCTTGGCTGTCGAGCCGCTGTAAGAGTCTCAACGTCCCCCTGCGATCGCGTCACTCTCGCGCGTCGTCGCTCTCGCCGTCGACCGCACACGCCGGCTCGAATCGTCGACACACTCGTGTCAAGCACTCTCGTGACCTCACAGTCGCGACAACGCGCGCGTACGACCGCGTCATCGTCGCAATTTCCACGCTCGCGATCGTTTGAGCGCGTTCGAGCTCGGTCAAACAGATACACATAAACATGGTGGATTCACTCACGGTGACCCCGAGCGGGGAGCTTCCCTTTGCGTGTACGTATTCGCGTGCGCGTGCGTGTGCGCCTATTGCGTGCGTTTCGGCGCGAGTCGAGGCGCGCGCGCGGGGTGGGCGGATTGACTCGCGCGAACGCGTTTGAATTGAAAAGAATGCGAGTTCTCGCGATGCGGTCGCTGGGTGACGGAGGGCGTTCGTCGATGTGCGCGCGGTTGTCAGACGCTTGCTACGGTGTTCATGTGTTACGTGATGCGATGTCTTGCGTGATGTAAACGAACGAATGGACTGACGGAGTGCGCGCGCGTTTTTTTCTCGTTTGCGTGAACAGTCGAGCTTCGGAAGCAGATTCCGAGCGAGCTCGTGTTGAAGAACACGACCAAGGAGAAGCAAGCGTTCAAGGTGAAGACGACGGCACCGAAGAAGTATTGCGTCAAGCCGAACACTGGGATCGTTGAACCTGGTGCGAGTCTCACGGTGACGGTGATGATGCAAGCGCACCGCGAGGTGCCGGCGGATTTCGAGGCGTGCAAGGACAAGTTTTTGGTGCAGGCGACTCCGAGTGGTGGTTCGACGGATATGGCTGAGTTGTTCGCGCGTGGTAACGAAAATATCAAGGAAACAAAGCTTCGCGTGGCGTACGTGAAGAGCAAAAAGCCGTCAACAGTGCTTGAGGAAGCTTTGCCGCCGCCGCCCGCGAACGAGAGCCCGGCTGAGGAGCGCGTGCGTTTGCAGAAGGAAGTTGGGTTGTTGCAGTCCAGAAACAGAGCGTTGGTTAATGACTTGAACATGATGCAAAAGAGAGGCGGAAAGATCGTGAGAGGCTTCACTTTGCTCCACATCTTGCTGACAGCCATCTTGGCGTTCATCCTTGGTCGGTATTTGTAAAACGCACGGCACTCCCTTAGCATAAAAATCTTAAAGACAATCAAAGTGCATTTACTCAATACGTTTGTGTTACATAATTTTGCGTCGCTAATTGTTTCTCTCGAAAAAAAGAAAATTCAAAACAAAGATGAATGTTTAGAGTTCGAGTTGTACGCGAGACTCTGCAGAAATTTCTTCGGCGGCAACCTCGAGCTCCTCAGCTTCGTCGATGGTGCCCACCGATGTATCCAATAGTCCGGTTTCATCCCGCATACGCTGGACGAAAACCTTGAAAGACTCAAAGGCGGTCGGGTTGAAGAGATCAGCTTTGTACCTCAAAAAGGTAAAGCACGCCATGGGTGGGAGCTTGTCTCCTTGCCGCCACGCCTTTTCATCATTTCCTTCACCCGCGCAATTGGCGATTATCTTGTTGAACGCTTCTTGGTCGAATCGACAAAGCGCGTTTTCGCCTGCAAACTGAACATCATATCGCGCGCACGCAGCGCGAATTTGGCGCAGCAAGCCTTCAGGTCCGCAGTGATAGAACCAAGGGTGGTCGGCGTCCTTCATTTCGACGCATGTAAAATTCAAGCGTGCTCCATACTTCTGGCAAATCTTCGCAATCGGTGCGTAGCCATCCTGTTCGGGGACAACGCGACCGCTTCGACAGTTAAAATATCCAGCAGTGAGCTCAGCCGGGTGAGACTTGACGTTGTACCACCAATGTACGCCAGCGCACTTGATGGCGAGCTGCACTCCAGTCTTCCCAAATACGCTCTTTGCAGTCGCCAGCATTTCATCCCCGTGTTTGACAAGTTGGTCAGAATACCAAGACAAAAAGAATAAGCCATACTCGGTATCCCAACTTCCACCCTCGTAGCGAAAGAAGCCAGTTTCGGCTGGAAGGTTGCAATAACCGCCAGCGTCGTGGGGACCGCTACCGCCCCACTCAATGTGACCTACTTTCGACGCCGCGCGCGCCATGGCGACGAGTGCGCGTTTGTCGTAGCACTGGAATTCTCCAATACCAGGGAATCTCCACTGCGAAGAGTTCTGAGCAAACTTGTTTTCTGGGTACGCGGGGTAACGCAACTCTCCGCACGGTCCACAACCGACAGAAATTTCAGTCAGAGTAGTGCCCAACTCCTTCTTAAATTTCTTCTTGAAACTCATCATAAATTCCTTATAAGCTTCGAGCGGCGTGCGACCTGCAAGCGTGCGAGCGTTATCGGCCCAGAGCGAAATACACTCTGGGTTGCGGTATCCATACTGATCGGTGAAGAACAAGTCTGGATCTTCCTCACCTGCTTCGAGTACCCAATCGGGAAGTGGAATCTCTAGCACGTCTCCAACGTTCGCCCCGCACGCGTGAAATGACATCACAGCCTGAACCTTCAGCCCAGCGTCTTTAATCAAACCAACAACCTCTTCGTACGCGGCCCAGTCGTATTTTCTCGGTCCAGCGCGTTCAACAATTCCCCACCACACGTCAATCATCACTCCCTCGACTCCTATATTTTTCAACGCCATCAAGCCGTCCGCCAAAGACTCTGGTTCGTGCACTCTCCCATCGTTCGTCACGACGTTCAACGGCAGCATGACATACACCGGCACCGGCGAGCGAACGTACTTGGGTTCGTACGCCGACGCATCCGTCGCCGCTCTCGCGCTTCTACACACCTCAAGACCGCGTACACATTCACGCGTCACACGACTCTTACGAACACTGCATAACTCAAGCTCGCATCGCAGTGACGCGCCGAACGCGTGCCACATCGCACGCGGCGTTCGTCGCGTCGAGCGTCTCGGCACGCCTCCTCGCGAACCGCTCGCGTCGCGCTTGACCGTCATCCCCACTCGCCCAAACGCATTCGCACACGCGTTCGCCATCGCGACGCGCCTTAAACCACCCCTCTCGACTCCCTGTGCGCGCACACCCCACGCACGTCCGTACGAATCGCGTGCGAGACCTAGAATCGTCACGCCACGCGCAATCCACCACTGGTCGTGCCCACCTCAGCACGAATCAATCCACGCCCGTGATCGCGCCCGTGATCGCGCCCGTGCCGCACCGCGAGACCGCTCGATGCTCGGACGCGCGTCCGAATGCCGTCGCCGCGTCGCGCGCGGACACCGCACGGAGCGCGCGCGCGGGAATATGCGGCGCATACGGGCGTGACGTGGCCACGCCACCCGCGCGCACGTTGTGGCTCGGCTAAACCCTAACCGATAAATGCCATTTGACCAATCATGACCACACCACGGAGGGGCTCCACGTGGATCTTTTTACGACGCACGCCCATGGACTGAAACCGAGTACACTATTGGGCACAGGAATATGCGTTCAACGCGCGCCATAGTCCGCCTCGCGCAACCGCGGTCGTCGTCGTCGTCGTCGTCGTCGTCGTCGGTGCGTCGTCGGCATTGTTTCTCTCTCTCTCTCTCTCTCTCTCTCTCTCTGTGTGTGTGTGTGTGTGCGTTTCGCGCGCGGCGGTGATGGAGCCGGCGACGGTGGCGTTAATCACCCTCCTCGCCCTCGGGTCGTTGAAGCTCACCGCTGGGGGCACGTTGGCGTACGTGTACGGCGAGGATGCGCTGCGTTGGTTTGGGTTTACGCGGATCGCGAGCGGTGAAGGTGGGAGGGATGATGCGGTCTCGACGGCGGTGGAAACGGAGGAGAAGAAGGAGGCGTGAGTGCGCGCGTGAGCTGTGGATGTGATGCGCAAAGGATGCGTGTGGGTGTTGTTTTCGGTTTGGTACGTAGAATGAGGCTTTGACGTAGAATGAGGCTTTGACGTTGAATGAGATTGGGACGGGATGAGGGGCGTGGTGGCGGGAGTTGAGAATATGTAGACTAGTAGTAATATTTCTGTCACATAGTATGCACATAGCATTGCCGCTAAATGGTTTCGCCGTCGCGGCTAGGCGTCGGCGACTCCGACGTCTAAGATGTCTGATACGATGCGTTGGCGAAAGTACTCCATGTTCTTTTGCGTGAACGCAAGCTCGGCGCCGGCTGAAAGATAATCGGCGTATTTGATCATGAACACCCCGCAATCGCACCCGTTCATTTGCTGAGGGATGTCTTTTGGGTAGCATTCTTCCCACTCGTCCTCGTCCCAGTCTTCGTTGAGCTTGTTTTTTGCCTCGTCGATGACCCAGTTCTTAAGATTTCTCACAGTCGTGCGGCATTCACCGAGTAAAGAATCATAATAGCTAATTCGCTTGTTCGTGACATCGATTTCAGCAAGTACCCAGTGCATTCTCTGATGGACGGGGACGTAAATCTTTTCGCACCGCAATACGTCGTACTTGAGCTTCTTTGCGAGCGTCCAACGACGCACGTTGGAATATTCGTACTTTCCGCTGTCTTGAAAGAGTTTGTTGATGAAAAAGGTACTGAAAAAATGTACTTTTGGCTGCGTCGTTCCTTCTGGCATGGATTTGTGAGCGCGTGCGGAGAGCAAACCGATTGCAAAATTCGCCACCTCATCATTCAACCACGTTCCCGTGCGTAAGCTCGCGATATCCTTGCCAGTCGCGTCGAGCGCACCTTGGCCTACAAAGGTTCCACTAGCTAAGACTTGGTTATCTCGCGCCAGGAATGCTTTTCGCACCGCCTCCAGCTTGGCTTTGGTGAGAGGCTTTAAAAACTCACGTGCGGCTTTTTCACGTTCGCGCTTTGCCTTTAACTCCTTTGCCTCCAAAGTCAAACGCTGGAGTTCATCTTCCAATCCGCTCGAACTTACACTAGCTAAAATCTGACTCATCTTCTCGCGTCTAAGCTTCAGTGCCTCTTCTTTAGCGCGCATTGTTGCCGCGTGTTTGGCTGAGAGCGGCTCTAGTTCTTGAATGCGTGGTCCACTATGGTGTGCATGTTCTCTCGCCGCCTCAACGCGTGAGGCGTTGGAAAGCGTACCATTGTCGTACGAGGCTATAAGTTTTTTATACCGCGCCAAAGAGTCGGCGTCGTCCCACTTTTTCATGCTGACGTATTTTTTCAACGCTTCACCAAAAATGTTCACTCGGGTCATGTGTTTGAAATTGAAAGCTAACGATCGAGGCGCACCCTCGCCTTGAGCGCGCGTGTTAATGTCGCTCAAAATACCTCGGTCACTGAAATCGTCGTGTTGACCACTGTAGCCTCTATATGACGTCGCCCCGCCTCTATACGTCTCTCTCGCCGGCGTAAATACGCTCGGCGTCCTTCGCCACGCGTGTTCCCAATCCCTCCGTGCCTCCTGACCGAACGCCGTGCGTTCACTCAAGACTCTATCACGACCACTCACCCCAGCGCCCGTACGCTCGAGTGCGCGCGGTGGGGTCGAATAAGGGTGTGCACGCGTATACGCTAAACGTTCACTCCACGCGCTTCCTCGCGCAAACAAACCACCAGGCGTCAACACCGGAGTGCTATGGTCAATATCGTCCCGCACGAACGCTCGTCCTTCGTCACGAACTAATCGTTCAAGCGTCGACGTCGACGGTGTCGTCGGTGACGCGCGAGCCGCGTAAACGTCGCGTGGATCTGCAAAGGCGTGCGCTCGAGTTCGGTCGAGTGACGCTTGATGCGCGCGCAGGATATCGTCCCTGACGGTATGCGCGTCGATACCGTCGCGTGACATCCGTCACTTTGTGATTGCCCGCGCGCAGCCGCGGCGGTGACGTTGACGCGTGCGCCAAGATGTGCAGTTTCTGTCACGGTGAGCTTCAGTTTTTGCCTCGCGTTTGAGTGGCAGGGAGAGCGGGAGAGAAAACTATCGTTTAGTGTTTAGTAATTTATCCTTTAAAAGTTCTGGGTTATAACAAATGGATATTGTAATGCGAACTATGATCACAGCTTGAGTCGATCGCGGATGACCTCGGCGATTGAATCTTCGCCAGGGCCGACGTCTTTAAATTTGTCCAACACTTCGACGACGACATCCTGTCGGCGCTTCCACTTGACACTGCCGTTTTTAACACCGTTGTTCATGAAGTTCCGTAAAACTTGAACGCAAACCGATGGAGTAAGACCAGTAAGGAGAACGGCGGCGAGAGTAGGATCGGGGTCGGGCTTTTCTTCCGGCTTTTCCACCGTCGGACGAGCGCCAAATCCGAGACTCGAACGTCGAAGGATGCTCACTTGCTCAGCCTCTTCTAATCCGGCGTAAATCACCTTGGCAACCTTGACGTTGCGTTGCGCGACGATGCGAAGGATTTCAACACCATTGTACACGACGCTTCTTAAATAGTACGGTAGAACGAATTCAGCCACGCCAACCATGCGACCGGGCTCAGACAGGGCAACTAATCCAATCGCGGCTTCGTTGTCATTGAGCTTCTCCACCATGACGTCGATTAATGTCGCAGCACGGTTGAGTTCGAGACCCATGAGCGCTTCAGCGGCTCTCGTATCTTTCGTGCGCCATAATTCAGCCAAGGCTGCAGCCGCAGCTTCAATGTTCGCCGCACCAGCGAGCACAATGGTGATGGCAATCGGGTCGTCGTCTTGAGAGACTTCAGCGACGACTTGGGCGATTTCGCTTCTATCAAGACGCGCTTGGAGACGGGCTGTGCGTTCGTCTGAAGA
>JACLAB010012497.1_pt1 | contig 13222 bp, 8 predicted proteins | sample 8027921 | NCBI WGS metagenome assembly JACLAB01 (sample SAMN15725117, study PRJNA655200) | protist metagenome | isolation source: fluorescence activated cell sorting (FACS) single amplified genomes of... | place: USA: West Boothbay Harbor, Gulf of Maine | collected 2000-07-19
GAAGAACTCTCAGGACGGGCGATGGCGGTGACGTGCGAGACGGCGTGCGTGCGAGAGCGGTTGTTGGTATTCGGTGTCGCGTTGGATGGTGTCGCGAGCGGTGTTCCAGAGGCGCGAGGGGCGTTTCCGCACGTGAGCGTGTTTGTGGGTAAGGATGCCGAATGGCGGACGACGGGTGACGCGTTAGCGGAGGATATCGTGCACGGGAGGGCGTTGGAGTTGCGGGCGGCGCTCGGCGACGCGCCCCAGCTCGAGTGTTACCTCGGAGTGAAGATGACGGATGGATCGGTGATGTATGGGGAGTGGTACGATGGACGGAACGACGATGAGAATGATGAGAAGACGTCGTCGTCGGATGGTGGTGTGTCGTCGAGTTTAGGTAAGGATGAGGATGAGTTGAATAAGATTAGGAGAGAGTATTTGCAGTTGTGCGACATGTTTCAGTTGACGCATCCGATGCACGTGCGAGACGTCTTCTTCGCCAGGGATTACGACATGGAAGCTGCGGTGCAAGAGTTGATGAAAGAGATGACGCTGGATACGGATGGACCGAACGCAAACATGTTTGATGAGTATAATGAAGATGAGTATTACGATGATGATTTTGATTTTGAGTATTACGGCGACGGCGACTCGAGAAGCGCGACGGATGACTCGACGTCCGTCTCGACGAGCTTGTCCAGGAAGAAGAAGAAAGATAAGCCTCGAAAGACGAAGCAGTTATTGTTTCACGTAGGCGCGAGCGTTACGGCGGCGTCGAGCGCCGCCTTGACGAATCGCCAGCTGGTTGATGAAGCCACAAACGGGGCAATGGAGCAATGGAAAGCCGTGCAGGGACCCAACGCGCGCACTTTGCGGATACCGAAAGTACCCGTCGGTCGTTCGAAAGAACTCGAAGATCTCTCAAAGTCACTCTCAGAATTGCGCGTTGAAGCCGCGCGGGGCGACTCGAGGTCGCAAAGACTGCTTCGAGAGAAGGCGGCGAAACGCGCCGCTTTGGCAAGCATCAATCGCGAGCGGTACTTGGAAAAGCACATGCCCAGTCTTTTGCAGCACGACGACGACAGTAATCACAACCGCGTGTTTGACTTGCATGGTTTCGATAGACTGGGAGCGTTGCGCAAGGTGGAGACAGAAATGATCCGATGCGCCCCGTTCGTGACGAACGAATGGTCTGTTAAATTCATCACTGGCAGAGGTAACCACAGCTCGGGCGGGCGCGTCATCCACAAAACGGTTATGCGATGGTTGGACGAGCAGGGTATTTCCTACGAAGAGGGTATGGGACACGTCATCGTGCGCGCGACTACGACGCAAATAGACGGTAGACATGACGATTTCGACGTCGTGGACACCAAGGTGGACGCCAACGGCTTTCACCAGGTTCGCCGCGGACGTCGCTGAAAAAGGAATTGTATCAAAGAGATTATTTGTGAGAACGACGCTCTCACCTAACAAAACCTAACGCTAAGCGCTAATGCAGTATATCTATGTGGTCTTTCGTGAAGACGCTCACCGAAAACGCCTTGGTGACGCGCGTCGTCGTCGGACCCGCCGCGCTCGCCGCTTTTATGATTTCTTCCTCCGTGTTGTGATGGCCGCTCGGTCCCATTTGGATGATGGCGACGACGTCATCGATCCCGAGATCCATGGTCCCGACGATCGAACGCGTGCGAACCAAACTAAACCCAGCCGCGCGCATAGTGTCCGCGACGCGCTCCGCCTTGCCCGGCTCGACGCCGAGCACTTTGACGGCGTCGAAAGCTGATCGAAGCTCTCGCATGTGCTCTGGCTCTGGACTCGCAATAATGGCGCGCCCCCCCGATCGAAGCACGCGCGCGAGCTCGGACGGAGACCTCGGGGCGAAAACAGATAGCGCGACATCCACGGAGTCATCCGGTAACGGTAAATCGCGCGTCGCGTCCGCGACGGCGACGTACGCTCCAGCGTCGCGCAACGATTTCGCCGCCATGTCGCACGCCTCCTTTGACGCGTCCAAACACGCCAAACTCACGCGCACGTCATCTCGCTCGCTCGCTCGCTCGAGTAAGACGCTCGAATAATACCCTTCTCCGCATCCAAAGTCCACGACGCGAATCGTGCGCCGACACCGTCGTCTCGGCTCTGCGAGCTCGTCTGAGCGCTTTTTCGCCATGGTTTCGCGTCTCGCCCGGCGCTTCTTCGCCAATTTCTTCGCGCGCGGCGACATCTCATCCACACGCGGCTCAACCCCAGAACCATCGCTAGTACCCTCCTCCTCATCTTCCTCCTCCTCCTCCTCATCTTCTCTCAATGCTTCCTCAGCGACGGCGTCCGCGAGCTCCGCGTACCGCCCAGCTCTCAAAAACCTCCGCCTCGCCCTCAACTGCGCTCCACCATCCCCACCAACCCGTCGCGTCCGACGCGGATCAATCAAATTGACGTACCCGCTCTTCGCTTCATCGAACGCGTGTCCTCGCGCGCGACACGCGTACGCGAACGCGGTGTCGTTGACGCGGTGTCTCTGTAAAAGCGCGTTCGGTTCCGCGTCGCCACACGTCGGGCATCGCCACGGCGTCGGCGTCGTTCGCGTCGGCGTCGACGACGAAGACGCGTACACTCTACGTCGTCCTCGTTGCGGTATCGTCGGTATCGCCGCGGCGATGCCGCCGCGCGCGAGACTCGCTGACATGTTTGACGTTTGCGGCGCACACTGTGAACGACGACAGTTAGAAGCGCGTCTTCATGCCGTTGGTTTCGGTCGCCGCGCGCGTCGCGGTGAGCACCGGCGGTGATCGGTGCGCGCGCGCGCGTGAAGAGCATCGTCGTCGTCGTCGTCGTCTTCGTCTTCGTCGTCGCGAGCGCCGGTCGTCGGTCGTCGTCGTCACGCGCGCGTCGGGAAAGGATGATGAATCACCGCAAGCAAAGGAGGATAACGCGTCTTCGTCGACCCCGCCGCGATTGAAACCGACGCCGAGATCGAAAGACGTCGCGATGGCGTTTAAATCCGCGGGATTATCCGGGGAAATCAAAGCGCGCGTGGCGACGTCGACGGACCTGGACGCGCTGCGAGCGAAACGAGACGAAGCCAAGGCGAGGTTGGCCAAGGCGGAGCTCGCGTACGCGACGGCGGTTTTAGCGAGGGAAAAGAGCGCAGATGAAGCGGATGGGACGTTTGGATCGAGGGATGAAGACGCGTTCGAGTGTTCGTACGGGTACATTGCGAATTTGGCGGGTTGTTACATCGATATAGAACGCAACGGGGTGCCTCAGGGGTTGGCGTCGATGGCGGGGGATAATTTTTTACGCGAGCTGAAAGAGATGATGGATTATCTCAAGGATGGCGAAGGTGCAGTGGAGGCGAAACGGAGAAATATGTCGGAAAAATTGCGCACAAAGTTGAACTCGCTGCGGTTGTCGTCGAGTGCGATTGCGGAGCGGGAGGCTCAACGTCCAGAGGTGCCGGCGCCGTGGATTTTAAAGGTGCCGTACGACGTGTTGTGCCTGCTCTTGGATAAGCTCTTCGAGGACGATAAACCGATTCAGAGATTCTGGTTCTTAGAGACGGTGGCGCGGATGCCGTACTTTTCGTACACATCCATGCTCACGTTTTACGAAATTTTGGGATGGTGGCGAAGGAGTTCAGAGTTGAGAAAGGTGCACTTTGCCGAGGAATGGAATGAGTACCACCACCTGTTAATCATGGAGTCTCTCGGCGGGGACGCGAGCTGGCGCGACCGTTTTCTTGGTCAACACGCTGCCATCGTGTATTACTTTGTCCTCATCTTGCTCTGGCTCATTTCACCTGCGCTCGCGTACAATTTCTCGGAACTGATAGAGGCGCACGCGGTGGATACGTATGCCACGTTCGTCGATGAAAACGAAGCCTTACTCAAGACGATGCCACCGCCGAGGATCGCGGTAGAATACTACCAGGGCGCCGACCTCTACCTCTTTGACGAGTTCCAGACGGCGCGAGACCCAAAATCCAGAAGACCAAAGATTGAGTCCATGTACGACGTCTTTGCAAACATTACCCAAGACGAAGGCGAACACGTCTCCACCATGAACGCCTGCCAACGCGAAGACGCCATCATCGGATCCCCAAACGCAGTCAACGCAAAGACGGCTGCGCTCGGCGCCCTCATCACCGCACAACTTTGGTTCCAACGCGTCGCCGAGAACGCCGCCATGTCAGAAACCGCGATCGACGTGGACGCCCTCGCGGATTCTGCCATCACCGACACCGCCGCGACGACGGTTTTAGACGCCATCTTACGCATTTTCGATTTCATGTGAAGTTTGCATCGCAATTCAATCGCGCGAACGAGCCGTTTACAACTACAAAGATGCCTACAAAACGTGTAACAACTACCAGTACTAAGTAGCAGAGCAGGTAATCCAAATCATTAATTCCCACACACATCGCCGCGTCGCGCGTTTTCATCGCGCGACGCGCAACGCAGACGAAGAGACTACCGCGTAAAGTGTTACGTGCGTGACATCGCACCCTCTTCGTCTTTCGTCGTCGTCCGTAGAGATGGGATGCGTCGCGAGCGCACCGGGAAACGCTGAAGAACGCACTCGAAGAGAATTGGCTGAAAAGACACACTTTCGCCCGGGTCAGATTCGCGTTCTTCGCGATGTCTTCGACAAGGTGGCGCGTGGACACAATCACGATGGCGTTATTGATTTCGCAGAGTTTCAGTCGGCGCTGTACGGGGCGCACGAACACGGAGAGGATGATTTGTTCAGCGAACGGATATTCGAGTGTTTCGACACGGAGCACAACGGGGAGCTTTCGTTTGAAGAATTCGTCGTCGGGTTGAGCGTGTTTCACCCGAACGCGACGAGAAAGGAAAAGACAGAGTTTGCGTTCAAAGTGTACGATTTGCGTGGGACGGGGATGATTGATCGCGATGACGTGCGGCGGATGTTGGTGGCGGTGTTGAAGCAGTCGACTTCGATGATGTTGACAAAGGAGATGATTGAACAGGTTTTGGATCAGACGTTTGAGGATTGCGATTTGACGAAAGATGGGGTGATTTCGTTGAAAGAGTTTGAGGCGCTCGTGGAGAAGAATGAAAAGGTGATCGCGAATATGACGATGTCGTCGTTGAATCAGTTGACAAAGCAGTACCCAGATTTCCTCTTCAACGAAGCCTCAGAGGTGTACTGAGAGTCTTTCCTTTGCGTGCGTGCTTTTAAAAAACATGTTTCTTCTGGACTGCATGTGAACTATGGGTGTCGTTTACGTGTCGGGCGCGTCGCGACGACGTGACAAGCGCCTTTTAATAAACGACAAATTCTTGAAATTGTAATTTAGCATACGACGAGTTTCGCGTCTTCGTAACCGTGTGCCTTTTTGTTTCTCTCGTACAGCGATGTCATCGCTTCGATAAATTCATCGAGCTTTGACGCCACCTCCTCGCGACTAGGATTTGGGTTCTGCGTCACGGGAATCGGTTTACCGACGACGGTGACGAGCGGCACGGCGTATGGAATAGGCGTAAACCACTTCCCCCAAAAGACGATGGGCGCGAACGCGAACATTTTCCCGATCCAATTCGCCACTGATTTCGGCACCAACGGAGGCCCGAGTCGCCAGTACCCGTACGTGCGCGTCTGACCGAACGTGTAAGCCGGCACGAGATCCGCCCCGGTTTGAATTGCAACCTTGACGAAACCGAAACGCTTCTTCAAATACAATGTCTCCGCGTCCTTCTCCATCGCCATGCACTCCGCCACACCCCCAGGAATGATGACGCACGTCTTCCCATCCCGAAGCATCCTTATCATCCCCCCACGCGATATCGGATCGAGCCCCAACCACGTCCACAAGTGCCGCACGAATGGCACTTTAAAAATCGCCGAACTCGCCAACGCGCGCGATTGTCGCGTCGCTACGTTAAACCCTCTCCTCTTCATCCCTTCCTCGTCGTATATGAAATACCACGCAAACGAAATAATGCTCAAAGGCAACACTCCGTGCGGTTCCAACCCAATCAAACACCCCCGCCCACTCTTCGCCGCGTTCAAATACCCATCCTCGTCTTCAAACTCCAACGCGCACGGAAAATACCTCCTCGCCGCCTCTGTCACCGCTTTCGCCAACGCCTTCCCCCACCCCGGAGGCGTCGACGCCCGTCTCGGCACCACCGCCAGCGTCACCAGTCCAATCAACGCGCACGCCGCCCCAGCGTTCGGCAATCCCGCGCACGCGATCGCGACGACGCCCGCGTTGATGTGAATCAGTCCCAACCATATGAATAACAACAGGTGCGTCACGAATCCTCCACCGCTTCCCCGCGCTTCCCCGCGTTTGGCGCCCGTCGCCGGGGACACCGACGTCGGCGAAAACGTTCCCATCGCCGCCCACTCCTCGTCGTCGCCGGTTGAATATCGTCGGTCGTCGGTCGCGCGTCGGCGGCGTCTAAAGAATCCGTGATGATCCATCCGTATTATTCCTAATTAACGAACGTCGTCCATAAATAACAAAACAACAAAAATCCATAATCGTTTGGACAACATCGGTTAGGGTTTACAGAAGTGACGGTTCGTTTCGCATCGTTCGGTCTAAAAATATCAATCGGCAGACGACGACGACATTCGACGACGACGCGCGACGACGACATTCGACGACGCGACGACGACGACGAACGACGAACGACGAACGACGAACGGGTGAAGCGCGCCCTCTTCTTTCTGATCCCCATCGCGCGTGCGTTCGATATTCGATGACGACGACGGAGGAAGACGAGGAGAAGAAGACGAGCGCGTCGTTGGATGGACGGGAGCGGTCACACGTGGATCGAGAGGCGTTGAGACGCATGGCGCGACGCGCGCGCGGGGACTGGAGGAACGACGGCGGCGGCGGCGACGATCGCGTGAAGGATGCGAGCGCGCCTTTATCGTCGTCGTCGTCGTCGTCGTCGCCGCCGTCGCCGGGGAAGGGATGCGGTGACGCGATCGAACGAGCGCTGCGGGAGAGGATGCGCGCGGAAGACGCCAAGCGTGAAGAAGCGGACGCGCGAAACGCGAGAGAGGACGACGAGCCGCGCGAGCCGGACGCACCGAGAAGAACGGTTCGGGAGGAAGAGGACGGCGCGACGCGCGCGGACGCGGCGGAGAAGCTCGAAAACGATATCGCAGAAGTGCGGGAGATGAACTCGATGGTGTTGTACGGCGAGGTGATGACGGCGAGAGACGCGCAGGTTGAGGAAAAACGACTCGATCGCGCGCGAGCGCGAGAGACGGAGCGACTCTTGGACGAAGACATGGAGCGCGCGCGGGTCGAAGCGATCGCGCGCGCGGAAGCGATTGAAAAGACGCGCGCGGAGGAGATGCGTCGAGCGGCGGAGACGCTTCGCGGTCAGATTGCCGAGCGCGAGATTGAGCGGGTGAGAGCCGCGGAGCGACGCGCGCGAGAATCAAAGAGGCGCGTCGAAGACATCCAACGATCGATGGCGGAGATGGATGAAGCCGCGCGACGCAAACGCGAAACGGCACAGAAACTCCTCGAAGAGATACATCTTTCAAATGCAGAGCAAATCGCGCGCAAAGCGGACGACGCGCGGGCGGAACGCGAAGCGGATGAACGCGCGATGCGTTACCTGGCTGAAAAGGCGGCGTGCGACGCCGAGCGAGCCGAGCGACAAGAGGAACAGCGTCGGCTGAGAGAACTCGAGACGGCGCGATTGCGTTCAATGCAAGAAAAGTGCATTGACCACCGCGCCGAGAGAGACGCGCGACGGGCGAAAAAACTCCAAGATGAATACGAACGCGAGACGCGCGCCAAGGAGGCGGCTGAACGCGACAAACGCCGAGCCATGCTCGAGGATCTCGCCGCCGCGCGCTTGGCTCAACACGAAGAAAAACTCATCACGCGCCGGGAAGAAAAGACACGCGAACGCGAAAACGCGCGCGTCGTCGAACGCGAGCATCGCGCGCAGCTCGAAGCCGAACGTCGCAGGGAGGAGGAACGTCGAGCCGACGCCTTTGCGCACGCGCGGGATTTGAGCGAGCAAATTCGGCGCAACGAAATTCGACGAAGACGCGACGCCGATGACGCCGCGCGGGAGGCGAAGGAATCAAAACGACGCGAAACGGAGCGGGAGTCAATGCTCGAGCGGATCAAGGCTAAAAAACTCGACGAAATGCGAGACGCGGGCGTGCCCGTCAAGTATCGCGTCGAGTTACAAACGCGGTGAAACTGGTACCGGTAAATTTATTAACCAACGCGCTCTTCTTCTAAAATTAAAATCATTCATTCAACTCGACGCACCGCCGCCGACGCGCGCTTCTCTCGATTTGAGATACAAATCCGCGGTACGAATCATCCACAACGCGTTCGGAAGCGATTTATTGTACGAGTTTCTCCCGATGGACTTTGCGTTTTTCGCCAGAGACTCTGGCGACGCCTTTACGCGCAACCATTGGTACCCAAAGACGCAACGCATGGTATCGAGCACGCCGTTTTCATACTGCACCTGCAATTCCTCGCGCGTGAGCAATTCTTCCGGAACGGTTTCAACGCTCGACGCCGCGCCGAACTCGACCGCGGCTGTGGAAAACGCTTCGTAGTACGCATCGACGAGGGCGTTTTCGGCGACCCCGTCGGCGCTCAACCCCTCTGGCGCCACGGACGCGCACACGAAGTGTCCGAGATCCGTACCGCCGAGTCCGACGCCCGTCCACTGGAAATCAATCAATCCGATCTCCCAGGAATCATCGTCTTCCCGTCGTCGTTCGAAAATGTTCCCAGACTTTGGATCCCCGTGGATGATTGTTTGAAGCGCCGCCAGTCGCGCCCCGCCCCGTCGTAAAACGTCTTCGGCGCCCGGACACGCGCTAAACGGATGCGTCTCCGCGCCGATTCTCTTCGCGTGCGCTTGCAGTCGCGCACCCACCGTCGCGGCGATGCTCGCGTCGAGAGTTGGTTCCGCGTCGATGGCGGCGCCGAAACTTTGCATGTGCGTCTCCCAAGCGCTCTCGATGATATCCATTTGTTCGGGCGGTTGCATGTCGGGTTGCCAGTATCCGCCAGAATTCCAAACGACGTTCAAGACGTCTTCGTCGTCATCGGATGCTGACTTGCGGAAACGACTGCCGGGAAGGAAAAACGCGTGCATGCGCGCGAGAGCTTGAAGGGCACACTTGGCTTGATCGGGCGCGAGCATGCGGGCTTGCTCCCAGCCGTCGTCCGGGTGGAAATCTTCAACCAAGAGGGAAAACTTGCTCTCGATGGGATCGCTCGGCGTCGGTCTGAGATCGGCGGCGTAGCAAATGGGCACGCCGATACCCGCGTGTTCGAGCGCCTTGGCGGCTTTGGATGCGAGAAAAGAAGATTCCACGGCGTACGACTTGCTGTCGCGGGCAATCTTGAGGGGTTGGGTGATTTGCTTGGTTCGCATGTACTCGAGATTGCCCATGTCGACTTTTTTGTAAAACGCCGATCGCGGGAGACGCGCGTCTTCGTCAGAGGACCACTTGAAGTATAGACGACACGCGTCGCTCATCAACCCGCGGACGGCGTCTGATTCGGGTGCAGCGTATCCGACGAGGTGGACGCCGTCGACGCCGATCGCCGAGGTGATCTGTTGACCGACATCTTTGGTTCGTAACGGGGCGCCACCAAGGCATCGAGCGACGTCGCACGCTTGGCCGTCGTCGCCACCGGTGACGACTGAGCTATCGCCGGCGGTGAATCTGTCGATGAGTTTCTTTAAATCAGCATTCCTTCGCATCTCCGCGCACAATTCGTCGTGAGTGACGCCATCGGGGGAGTTTGGACCGGAACCGACGACACCCAACTGATTGATGAGCCCCCCCGGAGACTCGGCATAGTGCATCAACGGCGCACCGTAAAGATCCGTCACTTTCCCGCCTGCCGCGCGAAGCACCGCCTCGGGTGCGCACGTATCCCAGAGCGACGTGCCAAAGTGCATGAGCGCGTACTCGGCGCGCCCTTCGGCGACGGCGAGAATTTTATTCCCGGCGCCGCCGATGACTCCGTGAGAATGCGACTTTGAGTTGGCGAGCGCCGTGCTCTTCACAATCTCCTTCGCAGCCGTGAGCGCGGCATTCTTTGAATCACCGGCAACGGATCGAACGCGCGCGGTCGGATCGTCGTACGCGATCGGCCTAGGGTTGCCTCGCGCGCCATGAACGCCAAAGACGCCTCTCTTCGCTCCCGGAGCGGCGGCGCCGAAAACCACGCACGCGTCCGACGTCGCGACGTCACCATCCGGAAACGGCAATCCGATCGCCCCCGCCACCGCGCGACCGCGCACCGCGACGCCAATCAAGCACTGCACCGCGTGCAAGCGCGATTCAACAAACTCACGCGTCCCATCCACTGGGTCGATGAATAACGTCACGTCCGCGGCGTCCACCTTCAAAGACTTCAACCTCTCATCCCCGCTCGCCCCGTACGCCTCATCGCACAGTCCCGTTCTCAGCGGCGCACCTTTCTTCGGACTCATCGGCGCCGCGTCTTCGTTCTCATCCTCTTCCCCGACGATTCGAATTCTCGGCCAAGACGCTCGCAACGCGCTCACCACGGCGCTCTGCGCCGCCACGTCTGCCTCTGTCAACGCCGATCTCGGATCCGTCGCCACCTTTCGCGTCACCACGAACGCATCCTCATCATCACTCGCCGCTTCATCTCGCGCTTTTTGCACCCGGCGTATCTCGGCGCACCCTCGCAACGCCGCGTCCACGCACGTCGACAACAACGTCTTCACGTCCACGACGTCGGCGTCGTCATTCGCCATAATCACCCCTCGCACCGTTCTCTTCCCGCGCGCGCTTCTCACGCGTCCACCGCGGCCGCAGCCTCCGAGAGATCGACGAACCACCGCCCGATTAACCCTGGTCGCGATCGGCGCCGCGCGCATCGACCGGTGGGGAAGGCGAAGAAGCGCTCGTGCCACCACCGAGTTTAAATGAAACCTGAGATTCCCCGACGAGTTGTCGCTTTTCGCCCGTCGTCAAGCTCCACACGTGCGTCTGAAGCGCGACAGCCCAGAGAATGATGCCTCCGGCGATGTAAGGTCGCGCGCTTCGCATGCACGCGTCCGTCGGTCACGGGACTTTGGTTTGGGTTACGACGCGCGCGTCGCGTTGTAAAGCGTCTAAACGCGCGCGCGAGGTATGGTTTCCGTCGTGAGTGACACCGCGCGACGATGCGAAAGACGCGCTTGGCGTGATTGTATTCATTTACACGGTACCGGTACTACACAGTGGCGCTGGTGTTCACGACGCGATGCGCACATCGAAGCTCGATGGATTGTAGCGCGTTTTGCATGTCGGCGAAACCGTCGTCGTCTTCAGAGGATTCCGATTCGGGTTCGGGTTCTGGAATGTCGAGTTTCCCGTTCTCTATCGTAGAACGCCCTTCGCTTTCTTTCAAGTCTGACGCGTTCGAGCGTTCGAGACGCGCGGCTTCGGCGCGTTTCGCCGCGGCGCGTTCGGCGCGTTTGCCCGATTTTGCTTCTTCTTCGTCCACGAGCGCGGCTTCCATCTCGGCGCTGCGTTTGCGATCAAATGCTTCGACGGCCGAGTGTAATAGCGCGCTCGTGACGAGAAGTCGCGCGCGTCGAAGCGCGGCGGCGTTGTCGGAGAGAAGATGCGTGGTGACTGCGAGGAGGACGTCTCGAGTCATGCTCTCGGATCGCACCTCGAATGCCTTGATGTTGCGATCCAATGACGATTCGCTGCTTTGTTCTCGCGGTGGAGACGACGCCGACGACGACGACGACGACACGCACGCGTTCAGAGAGTTGAGCAAAAACAGCCGCACTCGCTCCCCCGACGCCAAGACGCGCTCGATGTGCTCTTCGTAGTCCTCTGCATGCGATGAGAGCGCCGCCGGTTCGGCGACGTCCATCCCGGTGATGTCGTGCGTCTTTAAGAAATCCCGAAACGACTTCTTCGCCTCGTTCGCGCGCACTTCGTCTAAATCCCTCACCGCACCTGCGAACTTTTGCGCCAGACTATTCCATTTCTCGAGCGCGAGCTTGGCGCCGATGTATGCGCGCTTGCCGACGTTGAGCGTAGCCGTCTCAATCGTCTTCTCGTCCTCCTCTCTATTTTCTGCCAGCTCCAACGTTGCCCCGGTTGCGAACGCCCGTCCTCGTCGAGCGTCTAAAAACACCCCCGCCTCAGCCTGCACCACACGCCAAGCCCCGGTGCATCGTCTCCATTCTGTTCTGATTGACGACAGAAAGACGTCTCGCGTCAATGCCGCCGAATCCTCTTTAAAATCTCTCCTCGCAATCTTCACCGCCTTTGCGTACGCGTTCGCCTTCCACGCCTGCGCGTACAGAGTCGCAAACGTCGGACACCCACCGCTACTAGCACCGCTCGATCCACCACCAGACGTATCGCTTCTCGCCGAGGACGAAGCCGCGTGCTTCGCTCCGCGTCTTCCTCGCTCCGTGTCTTCCTCGCTCCGCGTCGACGACGACGTCAATGTCTCCTCCACGCACCGTCTACACGCCTCAACACGATCGCCCAACCGCACGCTCCGCGTCTTTCGATCGAAGACGCACGCCGAACCGCCTAAAATCGTCTCGACGCACCCGCGCGTCGGAACGTCGTCCAACTCTTCGACGTCTGCATCCTTAAACCCCTCGAGCGACTCTGGCGCGATGAACCGCGCCAACGCGTCCCCGACATCTCGCATCGCGATCGCCACCGCGAGTCCAACCTCTAGGCTCCACGCGTCGGCGTCCTTCATCACCTCACGCATCGTTTTTTCGTCGCTCATCTTGACTGCGTCGTCATCTTCAACGCACTCCAACAACGCGCGCGCCCCGTGTTTATCCAACGCCCGCATCCACGCGTCGACGCATTTCGGCGGCACGCCTCTCCGCGCGCGATGTCGTCCGCCGCACGTCGTCGTCGTCGTCGTCGATCGTCCATGACCGCGTCGGGACGAGGAGGATCTATCTGACATCAGAGTGGTGTCAACGTGTGAAGCGCGTTCGTTTCGTTTCATTTCATTTCATTTCAACAGGCCGCGTTCGCTCCTTCCCGAACGAACGAACGACCGCGTGATAATCTATATTATACATCTATCGTCACATCTACTATTCGTACCATCCCAACCCTCGCTTTAACGCTGTTCGCCATCGACGCCGTGATTTCTCTGCAACTCGCGCAATTCGCGCTCCTTGCGCTCCAAATCCCCTTTGCCCCCCGCCGCCTTGCCGGCTTGGTAGTACAGCACAATCAGGTA
>JACLAB010001097.1_pt1 | contig 13220 bp, 35 predicted proteins | sample 8027921 | NCBI WGS metagenome assembly JACLAB01 (sample SAMN15725117, study PRJNA655200) | protist metagenome | isolation source: fluorescence activated cell sorting (FACS) single amplified genomes of... | place: USA: West Boothbay Harbor, Gulf of Maine | collected 2000-07-19
CATAGTTTCAACTGTTTTAGTTTTATTCATTTCTTGAACTACCTCTTGAACTTTAACTACTTCTTTAACACTAGCTTCTTTAGATGTTTTAACTGCTATCTCAAAGTTCTCTGTTATCTCTACACTTACAACAGCACCATTAGTTTCTACATTTAATCTTTCTCCAATGCTTTCTTCTAATCCTGATATTACATTCCATATTTCAGACTCATTTAAGTTTGCTGTACCTAATCCCTCGTTCATATCTTTTATTTCTTGTTGAGATAAAGGCTCATAATCTTCTGTTGGAAAATCTAATTCTAATTCAGCACCTAATAAGTTTGTACCTCTTAATGCTGCACTTGTACTTTCTGAACCATCTACTCCTGTCCATGACCACTCGTATTTATTAGCATGGACTCCATTATAATGTAAGCTGTCATTCCAAACTCTCTCATTGTTATTATAACCAGAATCAGTAGTTCTTATCTGTGTAGATGTTGCTAATACATTGTTATCTGAATCTAATACTTTCATTTCAAGAGTATAACTATCAACTGAACCATCAGAAGAACCACATTTAAAAGCTGATTGATTCCACTCACAGTTTTGTACTGCAATAGAACTTGTGAGATTAATACCACCATTAAGTTTTATTTGTGTTGATGTATGAGATACACCATCATCACTTGTTCCTTGTATCCCTACTAATGAACCAGTAGCTGAAACTGTCATGTCATGTGATGCTTCTAACTCTCCATTAAAGGCAGCACCACAAGCATTTGATACTTGGGTTTCACAAGTAATAGTAAATCCATTATGTGTTGAGTTGTTAGTTAATGCACCAGTTGAACCAGATTGTACTCCATCTAAATTTGCATTACTTAAACTTGATGTAGTTGTTCCAGCATTGGGTAATATGTTTGTGGTAAATGCTGTATCATTATCTTCTGCTAATCCTACTGAACTAGCAAACCAAGTTAGCATGAACCAAACAAATCCACCTAGTAATATGTAACCCCACCATCTCATTAATTCCTTACTGAATCTATGAAATTATAGACTCTACCAAATTGTTTATCGATACTTATTAAATCTTGTTGAATCATATTAACTAAAATTTGTAATTCCAATAATGTAACTAAAGTCCATGTTGCTAAACCCATTAGAATTGTACCTAATAAGCCTATTAACATTGTATTAGTTTTTCTCGTCATCTAGTATGTAGTTTTAATTTTTTAGCTTCTTCTTTATTAATCTTCTTATCTATTACTTCTCTTTTTTTAATTCTTTTTACATAAGTCTTATAGTCTGGTCTTTCAAATTCATATTTATTCCATATAGCTAGTGCATCTTTACCTATCTTGCCATCTACAGGACAAGGAGTTCCAGCATTAATCATGGCTTCAAAGACTCGTTCATCTTGACATAATAAAGCTACACTTCCTACTTTCATACCAAAGTCATATAATACTTTAGCTAATTTAATTCTTTCACAGTTCATATCTCTAAATGTTTTGCCACCTGATACACCTATTCCAAATGTTTGTACTCCAGCACTTGCACCAGTTGCACATACATCTTGACTCTGTGCAGAAAAAGATGGTGCGTTTGCAGTTGGTGGTGCTGATCTAATATTTGATGTTGAACTATTTGTGCTTGTAGTTGTAGATGTACTTCCTGATTCGTAAGTGGTTGCACCACCAGTATATCCACCCTCGATTGCTGTGTTTGAGCCTGATGTGTTTGATTGAGTAGAACCTGAATGTGCTGGTCTAACAAATAAAGCTAATAAGCAAAATAATACAATTAACAATCCTGTAAAATAATAGTTCATACTTATCCTCATAAATTATTTCTTTTTCTTTTTAGGTGCATCTGAAATAAACTTATCAAATAACACATCAAGCATACTAAAAAATCTATAAAAGAATCTATCTATCATATCTTAAATCCTTTTTTCCATGATTGTATTGCCCAATAAGCTGGACTTAAATTCTTCTGACCTTTTACTTTAGCCAATATGGGTCTGAATCTTGCAAAGAAACTCTTTTGCCTAGCTGGAATATTCTTCTTTATAGACATAGTTTTAGAACCAAAATTAACCTTTTTAACTCTGCCTGTACTTCTATCTTTTACGAATACTTTAAACTTCTTAACATCTCCACGAGATGGTTTGTTTAGTTTAACAGTTCTGTTTTTATATTTAGCCATATGGCATAAATATCACATATGGATTAATTAATAAATTAAAATAATGTTAGTGCTATTCTGGTTTATTTTCTATTAACTTTCTTTGTTCTTTTATTACTTCTAATGCTTTGTTTAATTTTCTTAAAGCTACATCTCTTTGAATCCTTGCTTGATCGCACTCTGATCTAGCTTGATCTCTTTGTTGTCTTAACTTTAAAAAAGTATTCTCTCCTATATCCATATTATCTTCCTTGTCCTTTATATCTTGTTAGTTTTTTATTTCTTTTTTCGCTTTTATTCAAAGTCTTTTTATGACGTTGAGGTCTTTTGGGTGGTTTATCACGAGGTGTGTATAATGAGAAGTTTTGTTTAGCCATCTATATCTTCTGCTCTCCCTTCAATGATTAATGGTAAAGGTTCAACAACAGTTTCTTGAACAGTACGATCTTTCATTCCTAAATGGTTTTTTGAAAGCCAGATCATCATATTAGGATTACCTTTTAAAGCACTAGCCCACATTCTCTTTCTTAAACTAGCTTTACCAATGTTTTTATTTTCCTCTACTAAATCGGAGAATCTTCTTTGTAAGGTTCTAGCAGATATTCCTACAACAGAACCTATTTCTTCTTGTGTGCAACCTATTTGGCTTAAATTTGCTATTACTTTCTCATCTACCTTTTTATTAGGTCTACCCATAGACTTTGTTTTAATTGTGTCTTTTGCCTTATTTATGTCGTTTTTCATAATCTTATATTTCTATCTTTTTCATATGTTTAATGCAACCAATAGGAAAGACATTTCTATCACTAAAAGATTCTTCATTCTCATCATAAGAAGCAAATGTTTTAAGATGCTTGTTATCTTTAGAATAAATATATCCTGTAGTTGTCATCAAAGCTGGTTTCATAGAATCAAATTCTTTTATTCCAGCATGACCAGAATCTCCTAAAATATCCCACCACTTGATTTCATAGAAGTAGTATTTCTTGGTATTTATTGAAATGTGTCTAAACTGTGTCTTTTTCTTAACCATTTAATGTTTTGTATTATCGTCTTGGTTCAATACTGCCCTTAAATATTCAATTTGCATTTTAAGTTGTCTATTTTCAATACTTAAAGCAATTATTCTTAATCTGCAATATTTAAAAATTCGGAGTATTGCTTTCATTAGTAAGGTTTAATTGGTTCATCTTTCCATTTATGTTTTAAATATTTTTTTGAGCCTTTTCTCAACATATCATAATGACCTTCTTCTCCTATTTTTTCATAACCTTCCTTGCTAGACTTTTTAATAACACTATTTAGTATTTGTTTATTAGTAGTTTGTTTATTAGTATGAGGCGATAGGTGGGCTGTAGGTGGTTGTGTATCATCTATGTACTGAAATTTGTCGTAGTTTATAACACTTATTATAGTGATTTTTCGGCTAGGGTGGTTGTGGCTGGGCGAGAGGTGGTGCAAACGAGTGCTAATCATGCCTCGTCTTTTCAACCTTAAGATTAAAGTTCGCATTTCAGAGTAGCTTATTCCCCAAATGGTAGAGTTCTTTCTTAATGGAAATATTAATTCAGTTCTCTTAACAAAGATTGGACTATCTAAAAATTTAAGAGTCTTATCCTGATGACTAGCAGAACTAATCATATAAAGCCAAATACTAGATTGGATTAAATTCTTAAAAACTTTGTGCTTCCATACATCTCGATAAACTACAAAGTAACCTGATTTCCTTGATTCCATTATTCACTCTCTCTTTCTATAATTTCAATTAATTGTTTTTTTGTATATCTGTTTAACAGAGTCTTAATTATATTTGTGGTCTTTTTTTGTTTTTCATATTCTCTTGCTTTATTGTTAGATATTACTTCAAAGTGTTCATCTCTCATTTCTGCCATTATATTTCTCCCTTGTGTTTATTATAAAAATTAAACAAGTCATTAGCTTGTTCCATGTCTGCTACTCGTTTTTTTACTTCTTGTAGTATGTTAGTTTCTTTCCCATACATATCTTCAAACTGCTGCTTACAGTTATGAATACTAAATTGTCCTTGATGATGATCGTAGCAAAGTGGAATGGTATCGTAGTGGCTCGATCTTCTACCTATTCCTAGCCCAATGGGACGTATGTGGTGGACGTTAGCTGGTCTTTGACATACCCAACACCCTAAACTAGCAACCTTGCTCATATGCTCTCTCTCGGCTCTTGTTGCTACTTTCTTCTTTGCCATACTATCGCTTGTTTTCCATATTTAGTTTTTCTAGTCATACCAGAATTAACTACCAAGTTTAATTCTTGTAGTTCGTGAACCCTACCACAAACAGAACTTAAAGGCATTTCTAATTCATCTGATATTTCATAATTAGTAGATGCTTTCAGTTTAACAAAATCATAAACCATTTCTCTTTTAGTTTTTATTTTAGGTTTTATTGTGGCAAGTGCTTCTTGGCTTGTATCTGTATAATTTGCTGATTGGTAATCAGTATCAAATATATCTAATTGTTTCATATTTTTTGATCTACTGTTATAAGAGTATCATTGTGACAACCACCATGTGCAACAATTAATATTTCTTTTTTATTTTTTTCAAAACCAGTTCTATGTTTGATTTTATTTGTTTTCATTTCATAAGGCATACCATTTGTATTCCAACCAAAAGAAATACAATACCCTTTAGGTTTTATAATTCTTTTTATTTCATGGGCATATCTTGAAAATGATTTAATTTTACCAAATCCATCATAAACTTGTATTATTTGATGTATAGAATATGGTGGGTCAAACAATATGCCATCAATAGAATTATCATCAAATTGTTTTAAAAATTCTAAAGCATCTAAATTATAATCGGTATTATAATCTGGGTTTAAATCATTAGTTATTAATTTATTTTTAAAAATACTATCATTGGCAAAAGGGTCAATCCATTTACCTTTTAAATATTTTTCTATTAATTCTTTAATAGGTTTAATTGAAAAAGTATTTTTATGAGGCATAGCCCATTGTCTATTTATTATTGTTTTCATTTTTTTTTCTCCCTTTTATTTTAATTAGACTTTTTTAAAGATTGTATTCTTTTTATTTCATTATTCCAATCATCAACAAATTTTTTATATGATTCTGGAATATCAGTTCTTTCTATTTTTTTATAAGATGACCAACACATTCTACCTCTTGATTGTCCATAATCCCAAACACCAACTCCAATATGTTTTTGAAATACTTGCTCGTTTTTTTTGTTTATGATTGAATCTACACCTCTATGACAAAGTGGACATTTTATTCTATTCATATCTTTCTCCCTATTATGATTAACCCAAATGAGAGAGAGTCCATCTGGGCTAATCTAGTATATATGATATGAAATATAAATACTTGTCTTGCGACTCTCTCGTTATATATTTTTTTTTTTATATTCATATCTTTAATTGATTCGTTTTTTATATTTAATTTTAAAATAAAACAAGAAATAAAACTTGTAAGGGTTAAATTAGTTAAAAAAGCTAGTAAAATAGCCATTTATTAGCTATTTACAATACAACTCAAATTTTATAGATTATTTAAATGTTAAATACATTAACTAACAAAGGAGAGAGCATAATGAAAACTAAAAAAGAACTAGGTAGTAAATATTATAATTTATTATCTGATATTACATCTTACACAAATGATAGAAGCACTTTTGAATTTGAATTAGAAAGTGTTTTAAGAACTTATGTTCCAGCTAAAGTTTTAAAAGTATGGATAGCTAGATCAGAAAAAGAACTAAAACAACATGAACAAAAAGAGAGAGCATAATGAAAAAACTTACAGAAAAACAATTAATTAAAATCTTAACTGAAATATTACCTGACGGTTGGGATAAGAAAAGTGTTCAAGTTAGAACGTGTCCTTATTCTAATTCAAAAAATGTAAAAGAAGTTTCAGCAACTGATGAAGTATTAGGTCGTAAAGTTTGGTTTTATTATTACCAAGATGATAATAAAAATTGGGTTTTAGATATGGACGGTGCTAACTCTTGGGATTATCTTTCAAGTGAAAGTGAATATTATCTTGGTTTTGGAGAATACATTGAGGAAAAATTTGTAAAATTTTTTACAGATTTAGGATTGTATCCACACCCTCAAAATCATTATTCATATGTTGTGGGGGAAAATTAAAATGGAACATTTATATTTAGCTTTAGCATTATCAATAGTAATAACTTTAATATGGGGAGAGAAGTAATGGATAAATTTATTTTTAAAATATCTTGTAATACTATTACATTAACACCACTTACAAAAAGAAAATATTGTCCATTTTGTAATGGTAAAGGTTGGCATCAATACGATACTTGTAAAGACGCTTGTGAATTATGTGGTGGATTTCCAAAAGTTTCTTTTAAAGATTCACTTACTGCTGCTTTAGAAGATGGTTCATATAATGTTGGTTATTTTGAAAAATATTTTTCTAAAAGTGATTATGAAAAAATACATTTAGTTAGAGATTTGATGAATGAAAAAGATAAAAATTTTGAATTAACAAATTCTAAAGCATATGAAGATACACCTAATTGGTTAGAAAGGGTAAATGTATAATGAGAATACCAAGCAATTCAAATTTTAGTAAAGAGATTGCTAAAAAGTTTAAACAGATTTTCCACCGAGATATGACTCTTGGTGGATTACAAGATTTACAGGAACAGTTAAATTTAATTAATCCTGTAGATACTCATTTGGTTAATCAAGTGAGTCAATTAAAAGGTAATAAACATGAACCTAAAAAAAATGTTTCAAATGCAAGAGCAGTACGACAAGAGTACACACAAAGAAAAAGTATTGCTGGAACAGTTGCTAAAAGTGAAACAAAAAAAAAAGAAGTTGGCTTGGCAGTTACATCAAGTTAAGTACCACCAACCGACTTTATAACGAGAGAAAGAAACAAGATATGAAAAAAACGATACTTACACTAGGGCTAGTCTGCACTCTACTTAATGCGTGTGCGTACAAACCTATAATAGATACTGCTGGAAAGTCAGGAACTTTTAATACAGACCAAGCTAAAGAAATAACAAACGATATGCAGCATTGTAAAACACTAGCAAAACAAAATACTACTTTTGTTGGTAACATTGTTTATTGGTCTTTGAGTCCTACTATGGATACTAAAAAAGAATCATTAACTAGAAAATGTTTAATTAATCGAGGTCATAGTGTCCTTAACTAAAAAACACCAATACAAGTATTTAACTGAAAAACTAAAGTTTAAATACCTAGACCTTAAATACAGAGAAGAAGTTTCTACTAATACTGACCCTAGCCTTATTAAAGACGAGGTTAATTTCTATAATGAATATTATTATAGATTAGATTTCTATTCTGGTTGGCTAGAACGAATTAACAATAAACATAACTACATAGGAAATAATAATGCACAAACCAAGAACTAATACCAACGTACTAGAGATTAACCAATCGCTTATAGAGTTAATGGCAGAGTGGAGAATAAGTGAAAAAGATGATCAGTTAATCTTTACTAAAATAGTTGGATTGCAGCTAAAGAAGATTAGGCTTATGAGAGGATTTACTCAAACTAGAGTAGCTAAAGCAATTAATATAACCTTTCAACAAATTCAGAAATATGAAAGAGGAACTAACGAGGTTAAGAGTATAAATCTTAAAAAATTATCTGAATATTTTGATGTTTCATTTGACTATTGGATTAAACCTATATTAGATGCTAACTTAACATTTTTAACAAGAAGGAGAGAGAATGTGTACCCACTTAAAAACGACATCTTCATGGAAAGATAAAAGAATCGAAGCCATGAATAAGATAATTAAACAAAACCACTACAAAACAGAAGCACTTATTGAAGAATATAATAAAGTAAGTAATTCTAAAGCTATAAACAAAAAACAATATAAAGGAGAGAGTAATGACAATCGTTAATACAGAGCATGGACACAAAGTAGAGTTCAATCAAGAAAAACACGTCTACATTCATAATAATGAATATGTAGTTGGAACAAGTACAATACTTGGTAAGTTAGCTAGTCCAATGTTAGAAAATTGGAAAATAAGTAATCAAGTAAATGCTTTAAAAGATGAGATGGAACGACAAGGTATTCCATTAGATAAAATAGACTCCATAGTTATTAATGCTAAAGCTAACGCAAGAAAGCAAGGAGATGGCATATTATCTATTGGCTCAATGGTTCATAAATTTTGTGAGTTATGGGTTAAAGGAGAAACATTTACTGACCCAAGCGACCCAATAGTTAAAGGTTGCTTTGATAAGTTTAAAAAGTTTTGGACTAAACATAAATTGAAACTTATAGAGTCTGAAAAAATTTTATATTCTGAAAGAGGTTACTGTGGAACTGTAGATTTGATTGCAGAGGATTCCCAGAAGAACCTATGGCTTATAGATATAAAAACTTCAAAGGGTATCTTTGTAAATATGATTCATCAACTTCATGCTTATAAACTTGCTTATGAAGAACAGACAGGCAAGAAAATACACAAGATGTATGTTGTTAGGCTTCCTAAAGATAAAGCAGACTTTGAAGCTAGACCAATCTTGTATAAAAAAGAACATATGAAAGCATTTCTTGGATTATTAAGTTGTCATAAATCCGAGTTATTATTCAATGAATCAGTAAGACAATACAACAAACTAAAAAAAGGAAAAAAAAATGTATCAAAATAATAAATCAAACTATGATATGCCATTCTGTGGCTTAACATTAAAGCTATATGAAACAGGAAAGAAAGCACCTAGTTTTGAATATAGTGCTTCAGCAGCTAAATCTAAATTTATGTGTAGTTTAACTAAGCAACTATTTGAATTACATGAAATTAATAACTGGTGTAACCTTCCACAAGTTCAGGCTTACTTTAAAGCTGGTTACAATCTTAAATGGGCTTCTAAAGTTCAACAAGCTAAAGAAACTAAATATGGTGCTGATAGTGAGCAAGTAGTAACTTGTTTTATGGTTAAGCCTTATCAGGGTGGACAGAATGTTGATGGTATGAAACCTATTGCTCAAACTATACCTCGATATACACCACAACCAATGACACAGGCTCAACCCTCTGCACCAGATAATGCTATGCCTGTTAATAATATGTCTGATATGGACGATGAGATTCCATTTTAAATATGAATAACGATTTACTTATAAGCGAGATTGAACAATTAAAAAGAGATTTCGCTTTTAAGCAAGAAGAACTACAGGCTATGTATATGGAAAATAAAAGTTTAAATAATAAGATTGGATTGTTAGAAAAAGAAAACCATAGTTTTAAACAACAAATAAAACAACTAGAGGAAGAACAAGAGGACTTGTTAAACTACCCATGATAATATTTGGACACCCAATACATAGAAAATATAATAGACTTGTAGTAAAAACAGTTGCTATAATATTTGTGATTGTTATATCAATAGGGTTAATGTCTTGTGATAAATTAGAATTTGACCCAACAACAAGTGCTTTAAAATATATAATAAAGGAGAGTAAATGAGTTTAAGTAATAAATCATATGAAGAACTAGAAAAGGCATCTACTGAATGGAGTATAGCACATGGTAAAGTTATAATTTTAAATGAAGGTCTTAAAGCAACTTATTCTAAATGCTTCTTAAAACATAAGTTAGATTCTAAAACTGTTATTGAAGCTGAACATAAAGCTAGAACAGATGAAGATTATAAAAAAATTGTTGATGTTTATGCAGAAGCTGAAATGGCTTTAGTTAAAGCTAGGTATCATTATAACAATTTAGATAAGTATGTAAGTTTAAAACAATCTGAATTAAAAAGAGATTTAGCTTTGAATGGTAAAGTTTAATGAATTTCACTAACGAGAATTGGATTGCTCCCTTGTTAATCAGTTAGTGAATAGAGTTATTAGCGAGAGTTAATAATTTGGTCTATGGGTGGTTTGCTCTCTCTCTCCACCCTAGATTTAATGTCTAGTTATTTCAAAATACTTTAAGCTAGTTTTAGATGTGATGGGAGTTTCTGTATAGTTATAATCTATAAGATCAACTTCAGGATTCTTTCGTATGTCATATAATATTCTAAGAAGTTTAGTTTTGCTTGGAGTAACATCTATAAATCTAAAATTTACAAAATGACCATATGGATTGTGAGATGTTTCTAATCTAAATTCTACATCTATAATTTTTGCGTCTACGTCCATTGAAAGACTATACTATTTTTTTTTAAATGCTGAAACACCTTTAATACCTAAGACAGAACTATAACCCCCAATAATTAAACCTTGTAACCATAAAGGAAATCTATCTATCTGATCAAAAAATGCGTCTAGCTTTGCAATAATTTCTGGGTCATTTGAAAAGACCCCCCAACCAGCGACCAACAGAGGGATTGAGATAAGACAAAGTACGATCTCATCTTTTAAATCGTTTGATTGATGTTCTTTGATAGTTTTAACCATTTCGATCTCTCCATCAATAACCCTCTGCATTTGTTTTTTTTCAGCAACAGATTCTAATATTTTTGTTTCTTTTTTATTTTTATAGATTTCTGCACCTGTTTTAAATCCAAATTTTAAAAGTCCTAACCACATATTATAAATAAGTATTATTTGTTAATATTAATAATGTTGCCCAATATAGCACAAGAATTGAATAAATTAAATAAGTGATGTTCATTCACTCCTAATATTCCTTATTTCTTATTTTGCAACTCTTTTGCTAATTCGCAATAATGAATGATCTTATTCCATTTCTCGTTAGGGTTTTCTCCGACCTTATTTCGAAGTGCGTATTTTATAATATTACCTTGTATAAAGTCTAGCTTATTCTTTACTATAAACTCGATAGGTTGGATTTTATATTGCTTATAGTGCTTCCCACCTATTTGCTTATCAGTAGCCTTTAAATTGCTTCTATGACCCTTTAACCTAGACAATTTTACCTATCCAGTTACCCTTTTTATCTAATACCATAGGAAGGAGTCTTGGAATACCATCTAATATAATTCCACAACCAATAATAAATCTAGTTCTAAAGTTTTTAGCATATTCAAATGCCATTGATTTTTGATTAGTTAAACAACCTACATTCATTCCAAAGAATAGATTGTCTGGGTTAGCCCACCAAGAGATTACAAACTTCGTATGATAATGACCTTGAACTGCACTCATACCCATTGCTTGTGATACTTTTAAAATATCAGCACTTAAACCATGAGTAAAGAAACACCTTTGACCATTAGACATAGTTAAAGTTATATTATCTACCCACTTCCACTTTTTAGTACCTAAAAAATCTCCATAAGATTTAATAAATTGTTTGCTCATTCCAAACTTTAATGCTCGTCTAAATACTAAACTAGAATGGTTGCTATCAACTTCTGTAACTTCTGGGAATATTGTTTCTAGTTCTTTAATATATTTTCTTGTTAAATTAAGTTCATCTCCAGCACTAGGTAAGTCTGGGTTAGAGTCGTGCATAGATATTGCGTGAAAATCAACACTATCGCCTATGTTAATAATTTTATCTGGTTTAAATTCTTTTTTGATTTCTTTTAAAAATTTGATTGAGTCCTTATGATGATAAGGAATGTGCATATCAGAAATGACAAGGATTCTTTTATTCTTCATACAAGTATAGCTTGTACCTTATTTTGATAATAATGTAAATATTACATAACCCATTGCACTAATCAATGAGCCTGTAGAGATTAGTAAAATTTTCTCTAATCGTTTTACTCTTTCTTCTATTGAATTAATTTTATCGTGAGTTAATTTCTGCATTATTCTACATAGCTTTTCGTGAGATTCTATTTTCTGTAATGCGTTTTGTTTAGCCATTACTTTTTCTTTCTTGGCTTATACTTTTTAACAGCTTGTGAAATAAAGATGTTTTTATATAGAGAAACCTTTTTACCAAATTTCTTATCAGCTTTTCTTTTAGCTGATTTATATGCTTTAGACTTTTTATTAAAAGATTTAGGTTTTCCTAAACTTTTTGGTCTAGCTTTGGCATATATAGGTTTCTTCTTCATTACTTCTTCTTTTTCTTTTTCATTTTAGATTTCTTTTTAGGTGGTCTACCTTTTTTAGTTCCGTAAGTTCCTTTTCCGTATGGCATAATATTATCCTATTAGTTAGTTAGTTTTCCACCAGACCATTTAGCATCTGGTAATCCATTAATATAATTCTTTCCATCAAATGTCAAAACTTGCTTTCTGTTTGAATCTTGATTAAAGCTACAATGAACCCAACCTGAATTAGGGTCTTTATCTTCTTCTTTCCAAAATTCTAAAATCAATTGGTCAAATAAACAGTTATTTTGAATCCATAAAGCAACTTCTAAATTACTAACATTAGCTATTTCAAAATCAACAGCTTGTCCTTTTGTATGTTGTGAGGTCTTGGAAGATTTAATGGCTTCGCATAATTTTTCACTACGATAACCAGATGTAACTATAATTGGTTTTTCAAACTTTGCTCTTACAGGCTCTAATACTCCATAACATAAATCAGTAAGGTTTTTAATTTCTCCAGCACCAGCTTTGTTAGTTATACCAAGCCTGATTGCAGTAGAGGACTTTTCAAATTCGTGAAGTTTAAAATTTTTAGAAAGTTGCATGATTAACTCCTTTGTTGATTAACGGGCTGTCGTAGGAATTCCTGTACTTGTAGTGAACGGATTTTCAGAGAAAGCCATGTAAATATAATTATTTCCAGAACCATTAACTCTAATAGATGTCATTCTAAGTTTAAAACCTTGTGCTGTAAAATCTAAATTAGCTTCTGAAGTATATTCTACATCAGTTTGATTTGGTGCTAAACTGTCATCTACTAAATTAAAAGGAGATCGTTTGTTATCCAACACAAACCAATCTTGAGAAGCATTATCTGTAATTTTAATCAACAAAAAAGCTGGTTTAAATCCCAGATGAACATACGTACCATCAGCATTTCCATTACCTGTGTAACTTCCAAATTTTGAGTAGCCTTGTTTTTCTGCAAATACATAACTTATAAAAGTATCGCTTGACGCACCTGTACCATTACCACCACCTGTTGAATATA